>Ga0310914_10000688_pt1 | contig 20431 bp, 17 predicted proteins | sample GREbulkMGAN108_FD_203450 | JGI IMG/M metagenome (GOLD analysis project Ga0310914, IMG submission 203450) | Lab enrichment of tropical soil microbial communities from Luquillo Experimental Forest, Puerto Rico - GRE.bulkMG.AN108 | ecosystem: Environmental > Terrestrial > Soil > Tropical forest >... | reverse complement strand
TCAAACCGGGCAGCAGCGCGCTCACTCAGCGCGTTCAGTCGATCGAGAACGATCGTCGTCCGTGCCGCCACTCTCATCAGATCGGATGCTGCTTGACGAAGCCGTGCGCGTTCGTGCGGTGAGCCCTCTGCGAGGGCGGCGCCGAAGCATGATCGGAATGTTTCGATCGCAGCTTCGGCGCGCTCATGCAGCTCGCGGTCCAACCCGTCAGTAAAAGCCAATGAGCGACCAGCTGTACGAAATGAGCCAGTGGGCCGCTGAGGTTCGGCTGCCGTCTGCTGCTCGCTACGGGCTAGCCCAATCGCCGTCGTCTGCTGCTCGCTACGCGCGAGCCCGATTACCGCTGGGTGCTGCTCGCTACGGGCTAGCCCAATCGCCGTCGTCTGCTGCTCGCTACGCGCCAGCCCAATCGCCGGCAAGGCTGGCTCCCGATCGCTCATGCTTGCGAGTTCATTCGTCCGATTTGGCGACAGCTTGATTTCGCCGTTCGACCGCAGCGTTGGTGGATGCGCCTCGCGACGAAGCTCGCTCGAACGGGAGGGCGCCGCTTCGGCAGGCTGCGCGACCTTCTCTACGGCCAGTTGTCCATTGCGCTTGAGAACGTAGTGGATCGCCGGAGGGGTGCAGCCGTAACTGCGGGCGATTGCGCTCAATGACTCACCTTGCGCGTGACGCGCCGCAATGGCGCTCCATTCCCTTTGCGGGATTTTTGACATCTCTTCTCCTAGGAGACCCGTGGGTTCGCCAACCGCTATTCCCGTTTAGAACCTCGCGGGTTTTGTCGTCGGCGAGCCGGGGCCGTGCACGGTAACATTGGTGTTCATGTAGACGATTTCAAGTTCTCAGCGCAAGCTCGGCGTGTAGCCTTTGCGCGGGTATTCTTCCCAGTACTGCCGGAATCCCCGATGCGTCGCTTCCTGGTGCGGGCGCGCCCTCAGTTTCTCGACATCGAGGTCGACGCCCAATCCGGGGCTCGTCGGCAGCTCGATCCAGCCGTCCTGCATGGTCAGCGAAGCCGTCGCAATATCCCGGCACAGTTCTGCGAAGTTAACGAAATACTCGGTGATCCGGAAATTCGGGATGACGGCCGATACGTGGACCGTCGCGGCCAAACCGACGAGCGTGCTGTTGTAGTTGTGCGGCGCCATGACCACTGCCTGCGGCTGTGCCATTGCAGCAATGTCGAGCATGGCGGTGATCCCGCCAACGACGCAGATGTCCGGGTTCAGGATGTCGGCTGCGCGTCTAGCCAAGCACTCGAAGAACGCCTCTCTCGTATATATCGCCTCGCCGGTGACGATTGGGATCGGCACCGCGCGGCGTACTTCGGCCACGAGCTCGATATTCTCCGACAGGCACGGTTCCTCGTACCAGTCGATGCCGAATTCGGCCAAGCGATGCCCGATGCGGATCGCGTGAGCGGGTGCAAAGCGCCGGTGCGCCTCGATCAATAGTTCAAACTCGGGGCCGAGCGCCTCGCGCATCGCCCGGACGCAGGCGATTGCAAAATCCTCGTCACGGCGATCGACAAAACTGCGCCACGGCCCAGGAAATGGATCGAACTTCGCAGCAGTGAAGCCCATCGCTTTGACCTTCAGCCCGCGCTCCACACCCTCCTCGATCGTCGTCCCTCTCGACCAGCCATTGGCATAGACCCGCACGCGCTCGCGCGACGCGCCGCCGATCAGATTGTACACCGGCAATCCGGCGTGCTTCCCGAGGATGTCCCACGATGCAATCTCGACCGCACTCCATGCCGCCAATAGCTCCGGCGAGCCGCGCTTGATCGCGAAATCCTCGTACATGATCTGGCCGGTGTGACGGATGTTGAAGGCGCTGCGCCCGATCAGGTGGGGAGCCATCGCCTGGATGCATTCGGCGACTACTTTCTCCTTGCCTTGGGTCACATAGGCCTCGCCCCAGCCGAAGAGGCCGCTCTCGGTCTCGACACGGCAGAACAGCAGATCCTTTGCGCTGCCGGTCCCGAGGATGAATGTTTCGATCCGCGCGATCTTCATGGGTAGCCTTCCTACTCTGTCGACCCTGAGAAAGGAATTTTGCACCGCTGGCCTCTCGGGAGTCGAGCCACGACGGCCGGCATGCTAAAGAGACACCTATCTTTTGTTCGAGCGGGAGTTCACGGCAATGAAGACCTTTGTTCGTTGCGGCCATCTCTTCACCGGGCATGAGGATGAAGCCCGAAAGGGCGAGGCCCTGGTCTTCGACGAACGCGGTACCCTCGACTACGTCGGCCCGGAGAAGAATGCGCCGCGGCGGTCTCGCAGTGATCGCCTGCTCGACTACTCCGCCTATTTCGTGATGCCGGGGCTCGTCGACGTCCACACCCACCTTGCCTATGGCAATGCCAAGAGCGAGGAGGACATTGACCTCTATAGTCCGCTGGAATTCCGCACCTTGCGCGGCATGTTCTTCGCCCAGAAGGTTGCCGCCGCCGGCTTCACGGCGATCTGCTCGCCGGGCGACGCCGGCCAGATCAGCCTGTCGATCCGCAATGCGATCCGCGCCGGCCTCTTCGACGGGCCGCGGGTCATGGCGGCCGGACGCTATGTGACGACCCATCAGGGTCTGACCGACTGGTATCCGACTTGGATCGGCGCGCCCGAGACCTCGATCGGCAAGCTCGTCACAACCAGCGCCGAGGCGGTCGAGGAGATCCGCCGCCAAGTCAAGGACGGGGTCGACTGCATCAAGATCGCGCTCGACGGCATCCAGCGCCGCGAGAATGGCGAACTCGTCGCGGCCTTCACGCAGGACGAGACCGAGATCATGGTCCGCGAAACCCACCGCCTCGGCAAGAAGGCGATCGCCCATGCGCGCGGCCGCGAAGCAACCCTCTATGCCGCGCGCAGCGGTGTGGACCTGATCTTCCACGCCAACCACCTCGACGGCGAATGCATTGCGGCGATGCTGGAGACCGGTAGTCTCGTCTGCCCGACCCTGACCCATCCACGCAACACGATCGACTTTACCCAGCCGCACGACCCCACCTATCAAAGGGGCCGCCCCGAAGGCGCAAGACGTGAATACGACATCGGCTGCGCCAATTGGAAGAAGGCGCGTGCCGCTGGCGTGCCGATGCTGACCGGCACCGATACCGGCTTCGCGGTCACCCCCTACGGCGAATGGAACGCCCGCGAGCTCGAGCTCTTTGTCGAGGATCTGGGGTTCACCCCGGGGGCCGCATTGCGCGCAGCGACCGAAGTCAATGCCGGCTTCATGACCGAAGGCGACCGCATTGGCGTACTCGAACCTGGCCGGGCAGCGGATTTCATTGGGCTCGACTTCTCGCCATTGACCGACATCCGGCTATTGCAGGACAAGAGCCGCATCCGTGCCGTATACATCGCCGGCAAGGAGATCCGCATCCCTGACCGCGCCTATGACCCGCGCCAAGTGACTGACTTTGCGCTCATCAACTGGACCGATCTCTACACCAGGGAGCGGGTCGCCGAACTGCGTCGGCTGCAACGCCCGCACCTCGCCGCCGCCGAGTAGCCGCAGCGCCGACCGCACGATGCGATGAATTCGGGTAGCCGCGAACGGGTCGAGCGGCGGTTGGCGGCGATAGTGGCCGCCGATGTCGCCGGCTACTCGCGGCTGATGGGTGAAGACGAGGAGGGCACGCACGCGGCGCTGACCGCGGTGCGCCGCGAAGTGTCGCCCCCCGGATCGCCGAGCATCGCGGCCGCATTGTCAAAACCACCGGCGACGGGCTATTGGCCGAATTCGCCAGCGTCGTCGATGCGGTGCGCTGCGCCGTCGAATTGCAGCGCGAGATGACCTTGCGCAATGACGGAGTCCCCGAAAAGCGCCGAATCGAGTTCCGCATCGGCATCAATCTCGGCGACATCATCATCGATGAGCACGACATTTACGGCGACGGCGTCAATGTTGCCGCACGGCTCGAAGCCCTGGCCGAGCCAGGCGGGATCTGCGTCAGCCGCGTGGTGCGCGACCAGGTACGTGACAAAGTCGATTTCGGCTTTGAGGATCTGGGCGAGCAGCAGGTTAAGAACATCACCAGGCCGGTGCGCGTCTATCGCATCGCGCTCGGGGACACCAGCGCGACAAAACCGCCACTACCATTGCCAAACAAGCCGCCACTGGCGGTGTTGCCATTCCTGAACATGAGCGACGATCCGGAGCAGGAATACTTCGCTGACGGCATTGTCGAAGAGATCACCACCGCGATCTCGCGGCTCCCTTGGCTGTTTGTCATCGCGCGCAATTCGAGTTTCGCGCATAAGGGCAAAGCGGTCGACGTGAAGCAGGTGGCCCGCGAATTGGGCGTGCGCTACGTGTTGGAAGGCAGCGTGCGCAAGGCCGCCAATCGCGTGCGCATCACCGGCCAGCTGATCGATACAACGACCGGTGCGCATATCTGGGCCAACCGTTTTGACGGCGCGCTCAAGGACATTTTCGAGCTGCAGGACGAGGTGGCGAGCCACGTTGTCGGCGCGATCGAACCCAAGCTCCGCCAATCCGAGATCGAGCGCGCGACCCGGAAACCGACTCAAAGCCTCGATGCCTACGACCTGTACCTGCGCGCGCTGGCGCAATTTCACAAATACACCGGAGAGGGCACACACGAGGCTGTCACCCTGCTCAAACGCGCGCATGCGATCGATCCTGCCTATGCCCCGGCCGCGGCAATGATCGGCTTCTGCCGCGCCCTGCAAAGGGGACGGGGTGGGCCCCCGCTCTCGGACGCGGAGATCTCGGACAGCCTGCGCCTGGCGCGGCATACGCTCGAGACGGGCAAGGACGATCCCGACGCTCTTTGGATGGCGGGCGATACCCTCGCGATACTTGCTGGCGAGCATGCCACGGCGGCAAGCGCCATCGGCCGTGCTCTAGCGATCAATCCCAACTCTGCGCACGCGTGGATGGCAAGCGGATGGGTGTCGGCATATCAAAACCGGCCGGAGCAGGCGATCGACGCGCTCCAGCGCGCGATGCGATTGAGCCCGCTCGACCCGCTGGGCTACATGTTTACAGGCGGACTCGCCTTGGCCCATCTCGCTGCCGAGCGATACGAGGATGCGTTGGAATGGGCGGATCAGTGTCTGCGCGAGCAGCCGCGCTTTATGAGCGCGATGCGCATCAGGGTGGCCTCTTGCGCCCATCTTGGTCGAATCGAAGAAGCACGTGCTTGGCTCAATCGGCTGATCGAGCTGCAACCCGGTTTGACGATCGCCAAATACAAGCTATATGCGGCGTACATTTCGGCTGAAACCCGCGCCGTCTTCGTCGAGGGTCTCCGCAAGGCCGGATTGCCCGAAGAGTGAAGCTTCTTGCTCAGTGCGCGTCACGGCCGTGGCGCAATGGCTCGGCCGGTTACGAGCGAGTGGCGATAGGAATGTCGGTCTTGTGGAAATCCTCGCCTTTAAGCAGCAGTAGCGTCCGATGGTTTTTCGCCACCGCATATGCAAAGCAGTCGCCCAAATTGAGCTGAGCCGGATGTCCGCGGCCTTTCTCGTACCGCGAGAATGCGGCGAGCGCCGTCTCCGCCTCCCTCTCGGTTACCGACACCGTGCGAACGCCGGCCATCCCGAGGAATTCGCGCACATCCTCGTGGGCCTCCTCGACGCTTGCGTGCCGCTTGCGGCAGATGCCGAGGGGCCGCCTCGAAGATCGCGATCGGCGAGGTGATCGGCGAATGCGCGCCCTCCAGCACATCCGCCGGCGCATCGGCTTCCGGCTCTCGGGTCAGGATGGCGACGATCGCTGATGCATCGACAAACATCAGGCGTTGCCGCTGAGTTCGTCATAGAACGCCTTATCTGCCTCCAGGCCGGTAGCCGGCCGTCTCAGAACGCGGTCTTGCAGCGGACGAAGCCGCTCCCGTAGCGGTACCGTCTCGTCGAGGCGGTGCAACTCGTTTTCCAACGCCATCCGTACTGCCTCGGTCTTGTTCGTGTGCTTGCGAGCGGCGAGCCTCTCGGCGAGCTGGTTGACCACTTCACTTCGGATGTTGAGGGGCATATCGAGCTATGTGTAGACGTATGGACAATAACGCCTACTCGCAAGGACCACAAGGTCTCTGGAGAGAGCTACCGTCCGGCGTTCGCCCGATCGAGCACCGCGTTTAGGAGCACATTGCAGCCGGCGGTCAGATCTTCCGGCTTGGCGTCTTCGATCTCGTTGTGGCTGATGCCGCCGACGCACGGCACAAAGACCATCGCGCTCGGCGCAACGCGCGCCATGTAGACGGCGTCGTGCCCGGCGCCGCTGATGATATCCTGATGCGGATAGCCCTGCGCGTCGGCTGCGTCACGCACGGCGGCGACAAGATCGGGGTGGAACGGGGTCGGCGGGAAATACCAGAACTCCTTGACCTCGACCTCGAGACCGATTGCCGAGGCGGTGCCTTCACAGGCCTGCCGCAGTTCGCGATCCATCTGCGTCAGCACCGCGTCTTCGGGGTGGCGGAAATCGACCGTGAAGAACACATGGCCGGGGATCGTGTTGCGCGAGTTTGGGCTCACCTGCACGAAGCCGACCGTGGCGCAGGCATAGGGTGCGTGCGCATGTCCGGTCCGGTTGACCGCGTCGATCATGCGCGCCGCACCGACCAACGCGTCGCGCCGCCGCGGCATTGGCGTCGGTCCGGCATGCGCCTCCTGGCCAATGACGGTGATCTCGTACCATCGCTGGCCTTGCGCACCGGTCACGACGCCAATCGGCAAGCCGGCCGCTTCGAGGATCGGCCCTTGCTCGATGTGCGCTTCGAAATAAGCCGCTATCGGGTTTCCGCCTACCGGCTCGGGACCAGCAAAGCCGATCCGTTCGAGTTCGCGGCCGAGCGTGACACCAGTAACATTATCGGGCCGGCCCAGACCCTCGGCCAGATCAAAGACCCCGGCGAACACCCCCGAACCGACCATCGCCGGCGAGAATCGCGAGCCTTCCTCATTGGTCCACGCGACGATTTCGATCGGCGCCTCGGTCTCGTAGCCGAGGTCGTTCAAGGTGCGCACAAGTTCGAGCCCCGCCATCACGCCATAGGCGCCGTCGAACTTGCCGCCGGTCGGCTGGGTGTCGAGATGGCTGCCGGTCATGACCGGCGGCAAGCTGGGGTCGCGGCCGGGCCGGCGCGCAAAAATGTTGCCGATCTTGTCGACCCGAACCGCGCAGCCGGCCTCCTCGCACCAGCCGATGAAGAGCCGGCGAGCCTCACCGTCGAGGTCGCTTGCCGCCAGCCGGCAGACTCCGCCCTTCGGCGTCGCGCCAATCTCGGCCAGCGCCATCAGGCTCGCCCACAGCCGCTCGCCATTAACTTGCAGGTTGTGCATTCCGACCTCCCGCCACGCCTTAATCGAATTCCTTGCGACCCGGATTTAATTCCCTCTTCGACCGATTTAGCTCCCTGTTCGATTGATTTAATTCCCTGTTCGGTCACTTAGGGAATTTGCCGGCAACTCGTATGGAAAAACAATCAGTTGGCGACGGCAAGCGGGGTCGAAAACCGCGGCAAAACCGATTTTTGCCAGTATTTTCCCGTCGATCAGGGAAATCGGCGGCCGACACCGGTTCCGCAGCGGCGCCATTGACGGCTATACATGTCGGCCGGGGCCGAGGAAGGATGCGATGACGGATGCAGGGCGGCTGACGGTGCACGGGATCGAGCTCGAGGTGCTGCGCCGCGGTGCCGGGCGCGCGATCCTCGCATTGCACGGCTTCGATACGATCGACCCCGCCGCGCGCTTTCTCGACCTGCTCAGCCGGCACGGCGAGGTCATGGCACCGTCATCCCCGGGCTTCGGCAACTCGCCGCGGCCCAAGGACTTCGACACGGTCTACGACCTGGTGCATCTCTATCTTGCGGCGCTCGACGCATTGCCCGGCGACCAGGTCACCTTGCTCGGCTTCTCGTTCGGCGGCTGGCTCGCCGCGGAGGTCGCGGTGGCCTGCAGCCATCGGCTCGAGAAGCTCATCCTCGTGGATCCGCTCGGCATCAAGGTCAGCGATCGCGAAACGCCAGACATCCTCGACATCTTCAACCGCTCGCCCGACGAGGTGCGCCGCCGTAGCTGGCACGACCCCGACCGCTTCGCGCCCGATTACAACGCGATGTCTGACGAGGCGCTGGTCGTCCACGCCCGCAATCGCGAGGCGCTGTGCCTATATGCCTGGCACCCCTACATGTACAACCCGCAACTGCCGCGCTGGCTCGGCCGGATCGCGGCGCCGACCCTGTTGGTTTGGGGTGCCAGTGACGGTGTGGTCAGCCCGGATTACGGCCGCGCCTATGCCCGGCTGATCCCGGGTTCGCGCTTCACGCTGATCGAAGGCGCCGGGCACCATCCCGAGATCGAGCAGCCCAAGGCGTTTGTCGAGCGGGTCGCTGCGTTTCTCAGCGAGTAGCGGGAGAGAATAGATGCAGGCTTGGTACCACTGCGAGAACGTCTACCCGTTTGTGCCGCAGGAAATTCTCGACCGCGCGGAGTCGGTGCGCGCCAGCCTGCCCAACAAATATTGCGATCCCAAAATCTCCGCGGATCTCTTCGAGGAATGCCTCGACGAACACCTGTTATGTGACGAACTCGGGATCAACGTCGTCTCGATCGAGCACCATTCCGGGATCAACAGCCTCTATGGCGCCAGCCCGATGATCCTCGGCATCCTCGCCCGGCAGACCAAGAAGGTCCGCATCCTCTCGCTCGGGACCTTGATCACCGTCCGCCCGGATCCGGTTCGCGTCGCCGAGGAATATGCGACCGCGGATGTGATTTCGCGCGGCCGGCTCGAGATCGGCTTCGTCAAATCGGGCGACAGCGAGATGGTGTCGGGCAACGCCAACCCGGTCGGCTACGTCGATCGCTTCTGGGAGGCGATCGATCTGATCCAAAAGACCCTGACCTCGCACGAGGGGCCCTTCAGCTGGGAGGGCAAGCATTTCATCCACCGCCATGTGAACATCTGGCCGCCGGTCTACCAACGTCCGCATCCGCCGATGTGGGCAGCGACCGGCGACCCCGAGACCTCGGCGGAGCTCGGCCGGCGCGGCATGGTCAACGCGCTCGTATTGCGCGGCCCCGAGGCGAGCCGGCGCGCCTTCGACGCCTACCGGGATGCCCGCCGCGAGGCCGGGCTGCCGGCGCCCGGCGCCGACCGTTTCGCCTATGCCGCGCTGTGCTATGTCGGCGACACCGATGAGGAAGGCTTGCGGGTCGGCAGCAAGACCTTGTGGTTTCTCAACACCAGCCTCAAGCAGTCGCCGCAGATGTCGAAATTTCTGCCGGGGCGCATGCCGCCGGAGGTCGCTGCGCAGAACTACCGGACCGTGCCGCGGCCGGGTGCTCAGACTGCCCGGCGCCCTGCTGACAGTCTGATTGGCATCACCGCCGAGCAGGCGATCGCCCGCGGCATCCTGTGCGCCGGCAACCCGGACACGGTCTACAAGCAAGTCATGGACATTTACGAGAAGGTCGGCGGCTTCGGCCATTTTATCTTTATCGGACGCTCGGGCTTTCTCGACCACCGCGAAGCCGAGAAGGGCATCCGTCTGATGGCCAAGGAGGTATTGCCGCGCCTGCCGGCGGCGACATCTACGCCGACCGCCGAGCCGTCGCGCGCCGCCGAATAGCCAACCGAGGAGAGTGACGATGAACGATGCGACTCCGTGGATCGATCCCGAGCTGATAGCCGCCGGCAGGCTGTTGCAGGAGCACGGCCTTGTCGCACCCGACCGTACACAGGCCCCGCTCTCTGACGTACGGGCAGCGGTGGACCGGATCGGCGCCTTCCTCGGCGAAGGCTCGGTACCGCTCGCCCGTGAGCGCGACGTTGCCTTGCCGGGGCCGCACGGTCAGGTGCCGTGCCGTCTCTATCTGCCCGACGGCACCGATAAGCCGCCTTTGCTGATCTATGCGCATGGCGGCGGCTTCATGCAGGGGAGTCTCTCGAGCTGGGACGCAGCGCTGCGCGAGCTTGTCCGTCAGAGCGGTGTCGCTGCCCTCTCAGTCGACTATCGGCTGGCGCCCGAGCATCGCTTTCCCGTGGCGTTCGAGGAAATGGTTGCGATGATCCGTCTCGCTGCGCGCGAGGGTACTGACCTCGGCATCGATCCGGCGCGGCTCGCGGTCGGCGGCGATTCGGCCGGCGCCAATCTCGCTCTCGCCGCCGCGGCGGCGCTGCGCAATGCGGGCGAAGGTGCCCTCGGCTTCACGCTGCTGATCTACGGCTGCTATTCTACCGACACCGAGAGTCCGTCGTGGCAGCGCTTCGGCCGCGGGTCAGGACTATCGCAGACGCAGATGCGCTGGATCTGGGAGACCTATCTCGAACGGCCGGAACAACAGAGCGACTGGCGCGCCGCGCCGATCCTTGCGGATCCGGCCGGACTGCCCCCGGCGCATCTGATCGTCGGCAACCTCGACCCGCTGCTCGACGACAGCCACCGTCTGGCTGCGCGCCTCAAAGAGGCGGGCGTGGCCTGCGAGCTCACGGTCTACGACGGCATCAACCATGGCTTCATCCGCTATGGCCGGCTGATCGCCGCCGCACGGCGCGCGATCGGAGACTGCGCGGCGGCATTGCGTAATGCCTTGATCGCGGCGCGATGATGCTTCGCCGCGTAACCGCGGTGCCGCGCTGCTGTTCATAAGATGCCCTAACAGGCCATTTCTACCCAGCAAGTGGACCTGTTCGATTGGGCCGGACTAGCGGCGACCACGACGGGCGCAGCGCTGCTCTATACGCTGACCGGTTTCGGTTTTGCCGTTTTAGCGGCACCGCTCTTTCTGCTGTTCGTCGATCCGCCGCGTGCGATCCAGCTCGTCATCATCATTTCGACGGCGCTGTCGCTCGTCATGCTGCCGGGACTTTGGCGCGCTATCGCGCCAGCGCTGATGCTGCGCCTTGCGCTCGGCAGTCTGGTCGAGTCGCCGCTCGACCTCATCGCCTCCCGTTATGCCGATGCGGTTCAGGTCCGCGCATAAGTCGGGGCAACGATCCTTGGCTTTGCTGCGCTGCTCGGGTTACGGCAGCGCCGTGGCGCAGGTGAACCCCGGGGTCTCTTCGGCCTGCGACCAGGCCGCGACCTCGCGATCGGGGCGGTCTCTGGTCTCGCCACTGCGCTCGCCGGCATGGCGGGGCCGCCGGTCTTGATCTATCTGCTGCTCGCCGGGGTACCGCCGCGGACCGTGCGAGCTACCCTCCCCTCATTCTTCGCGCTCGCTTATGCGGCGACGCTGGCTTCCCACGCCCGTCACTGTCGGTATCCCTGCGCAAACCTGGCTATCGGCCGGGATCCTGATCCCGTTCGCCTTTGCCGGCGGCCTCGCCGGGCGGCCGCTCGGCGATCGCCTCGACTCCCAGACCTTTGCGATCCTCGCCATCCTTCTGCTCGGGGCCGCCGGACTCTATACCCTCGCCGCCACGACCGTGGTCGCTGTCCGTTAACGATTACATTGCGGCTGGGCGTGACATCACGACGCGGAACAGTGACGGCCTCGACGGAACCGTGTATTTTCTGAAACGTCGCTTTGCCTTGCAGCACAGCCTTTGCCGATTTGGAAGGATCATGCGGTCGACTTTCGCGGATTTTGACTGCAACATTATAAACGCGTGGGTGAGATCATGATCGGCCCTCCAGGATTGCCGAAGTTCGGACGCCGGGTCTTTTCGTTTGCTGCACAAAAACCAGCCCGCTCGCGCCAGCACCATCACACTTGGAAATGGGTCACTGGCTTCTACCTCGCGGGTGTGTTAGCTCACTTCAGCCATCACATGTTCGACCTGCCCGACGGCACGAACCCGTCCTTCGAGGCTTTGACAAGTGCTCCAGTCAGCCTTGTCTGGCCGGCGGATCTGATCGGGACGCTGATCGATCCCGGCTGATCGCAGACACTGCCGGCCCGAGGGGCGGAACCTGTATCATTGTCAGCCCGCTGAAGGCGACGAGGTAGAATAGCGCCGCCAAGCACGGCACCGCGAGCAGATGATCGAACGCGCTGGAGCACAGAAAAGCCACCAGTGATCCCATAACGACGGCCCCCATGCGCTCCCCGCGACCGATTGCGCGCGTGGCGCCGGCGAAGGCCGTGCCGGCGAGCACGATCAAGGTGACGAGAGCCAAGGCTCCGCCTTCGAACAAGCTCATCAGATATTGGTTGAGCATGCGCCAGATTCGGTGTTCGTCGTCGGTGAAATACCAGTGCTCGGTACCCCGAGAAAAATCGCCGTTGACGATGATGTTATGGTCTTGCGGATCGAGCATCCGGATATGACCGATCTCGATCGTGCTGCCCGGAACGGGATCGAACAAGGCCAATTCGACTGGTCGTTTGAGCCACCCGAAAACGACATTCGCGTCGAGACCGCTGCTTGAGATGACCGCGCCGAAATCCTCCCAGATCCCCAGGCTGCGCGGCCGAAAAGTGGCGTCGCGGCAATTCGCCGAATAGGCCAGCATCTTCTCGCACAGAATAACGGTCAGTGCTCCCTTGGCGTCCAGCGACCGCAGCGCGACGAAAAGCCGATATTGTCGGTCCGGCGCGATCGGAACCTTCTGCCCGAAATAGGTCGGCGACCCGGTGCCCAGCGACAGAAAACGATAAGCCCCATCTTGTGCGACGACAAAATTGGTTGGAAAGGGTTCATCAGGCTTCCGGGCGAGAACGATGCGCGGGTAGGTCCCGTACCCCATGCCAAAAAGAGCAGTGGCCAGGCTGCCATCGCGGAGAGCCAACCCGCCGGTCCAATTACCTTCTCGATCGGCGAGATCTGGAATGACCTGTCGGAGCCGCTCCGCCATAAAGCCGCTGCCGAAAGCGCCCATAACTATGCCGCCGACCAACATCAGCACCAGCGTCGAGAGCGCCAGAGCCGAGACAGTGCCCATCCGGTGGTGGCGTGCTGCCCAAGCCCAGCCCAAACCGGCGGTGAGCATCGAAAGTAACGCCGCGGCATAGGCGGTACGCGCAAAGGTAACGACCATGGCATATCCGCCGCCGATGGCAATGCCGAACATCACGAGAAGAGAGCGCGAGCGTGGTTGCACCATGAAGACCAGCAGAAACGGCAGCGCCATCGCCAGATATGCGCCAATATATCCGCCACCGATATTCATGCTGGAGAAGGTGCCGACGACACGGTAATCGGCGGTGAAGTCGAAGATGCCGGTAAAGAGGGCGCGCTCGGCCAGAACCGCCCCGCTGACGAGGGCAAGTCCTGCCGACATGCCGGTGCCCAACCAAGCCATCGCGTCGCCGTGCGTACGCATTCTCGCACGCAGGAAAGGCAGTAGCGCGAGTGCCGTGAAGAAGCCTTTGACGAGGCGCAGCGCATTGTCCGGGCACAGATAGACGTTGTCCGATCCACCCGCTGGACCGGGCAATGCAAGCCCGAGGGCCCCGCTCACCAGATAACTAATCAGGCTGAGAACGAGCACCGCAGCCGGGAGGCCCTCGAGGCGAAAATCGGTGCGCTGCGGCGGGGCTCGCACCGCCAAGACTCCGATCGTCACGAGGGCGAACAGATCTGGCTCGCCCACCTGGGTCCAGCCTGTCCACGGCGTAAGATCGAGCGCCGGCAACACCGCGGGGACGACGGCGAGCCAGAGGGCGGGCCAGCACCATAGGGCCAATGTGTAGAGCAGGAGGGCGATACCCAAAATCCACGGTGCCAGCGGGTAGTTCGCGGTGATCGCCGCTGCCGATGCGAGGCATGCCGCGGCTGTGACCAAGCCCGCGAGTGTCGTCGCCGGACGCCTTAGATTATGGTCCCGAGCTTGAGGAAGCGCGGACTGCCGCGCCGAGACGGCGAGCGACAAGACGGGATTCGGGGCCGGTGCAGTGGATCTTGCGGACGTGTCGCCTTCGAGCATACCCCAGAAGGCAGGTGTGAGCTTGGCGGCGATCCCCGCTGCCGCTGCGGCGATGATGACATCGCTGAAATCCGGTTGCAGGTCCGGTTTGAACCAGCGGCCGAGTTCAACTACGAACGACAGTAGACCGGCCAGAACCGCGGCGGTCCAGACCTCGGCGCGCCTACCGCCACGCCGCAGCGCGACCATCACACCGATCGGTGCAAAGGTCAGCACATGAACGGCGACGCTCTCCGCCGCGTGAGCCTTCGAAACGATGTAATGATGATAAAACGGTAAGAGGCCGAATGTGTCAAAGGCGGCGAGAGCTTCGGGCGCAGTGCGCCAGTGCGTCGACACGAGGCCGTAGACGAAGGCGACGGCAAGCAAATACGGCAGGATCATCAGCGGCACCAGCCATGCCAGCGAGCTGCGCCATCGCTCGGGATCCTGACCCTCGACCCTCATCAGCAGGGCTGCGCCGATGACAATGCCGAGAGTGCGATAGAGGACTGCAACCAGCGAGGGGGTCGCGGTAAGGACAAGCATCGTTAACAGGGTCACGACGGACATCATCACGAAACCCGCGATGGCGATCCTGAAGAGGGATCGCCGGCGGACCATGAGTACCAACATCACGCCCACAGGCAGGGTCGCTATGGTGTCGGCCAGTACAACGGCGACGCGTAGCGCCGTCGACCGCCCTTCGCCTGTCCTCGACAGCAGCATGTGTGGCAGGACGGTGGCGCGCTCACGAAAGTCCTCGGCGCTCAGCGCAAAGTCGAACGGAAAGAGAAAGAAAAGGATCAGAGCTACGGTGTAGATCGCGCAGACGATCAGAAGGGCACGGCGACCCCGACCGGCGATGCCCCGGAATATCGAAAACAAGCGGTCGGACAACACCCAAAACAGGGCTACCCCGAGCACCGACCCGAGGCTTTGCGCCTCTATATAGTTAAGGGAGACTGTACGCGGTGGAAAGAACAACTGCAAGTACTTGACGGCGAGCACGAGGAAGAGACAGCAAGAGAGCGCCCCTCCGGCAGCCAGCCAGCGCAGGTCCCGCTGTCGTGGCCAGAACGCACCGGTGACGACGAAGCCGAGCGGAATCAGCATCAAAAGGTTCGCCGCCCAGTCTGGACGCTGATCCGCGCCGTTGATCAGGTAAGGAGTAGCGAGCAGCTTTCGCCAAGCGACCTCGGGGTCGAGCGGAACGAAGTTGAAGCCCGTCGGGCCCAGGACGAGGCTCACATAGGCGATCGCGAGAGCATAGGCGATCGCCCACCAGGCGAACCGGCCGCGGCGGTAAAACGCGGGTCTCCGATCAGTTACGGGAAAACTGAGGGTTGTGGTTCGAGCCAAGTGCGAATTATGGCGGCCGTCCATGGGCTCGTGTGCGCAGCAGACGATACCAGATCGCGAGTGCCAGCATTACGACGAGGAAGAGGACCACAAGGACTGAAGACAGCCAGTTCGGCGACTGCTGCTGTTCCCCGTCGACCCGAATCATGACCCGAGCGACGTAATCGGGGCTGCGGGCCACGGCGCTCCAGAAGCCGTCGCGGTCGGCTGCGAAGACGAATTTGCCGTCGACATCCGTGCGGCCGGTCACCGCGGGGCTATTCGGATAACCGGGGGCGAACGCGCGTACCTCGGCGTTGGCCATCGGTTTGCCCTCAGGGGTCGCGAACTGAGCCGTGACCTCGTGCGTCGCTAAGAGATCGAATGCACCGGAGGGCGATGCCGCGAGAAGGTATAGGGTTGCGACGACACCCAGCGGCAGAGCGCTCACTCGAAATGGGCGTGGAGCCATTAAAGACGCAAACATCGACACGCGATCAACATAGCAATCTTTTGAGGGGGCGCCACCCCGCAGGCCGGTCGTGCTCGTGCCCGACCGTCCAGCGGTGTGGTACAAGCGAGGCGGGGTGGAGAGGCGATGCCCGATTTCGCGATCGAGCGGCAAGGCAAGGGGTTGGTGTGCGGTATCGATGAGGCGGGGCGAGGACCGCTGGCCGGACCAGTGGTTGCGGCTGCGGTGATCCTCCAGCCTCGCCGGTTCCCAAAATTGCTGCGCGATGAGCTCGACGATTCAAAGGCGTTGACCAGGCAACAGCGCGAGGCCTGCTACCGCGCGCTCCGGCGGTGCGTCGACCGTGGCACCGCCCGCATTGGAATCGGCGCGGTCAGCGCGCCCGAAATAGACCGCCTTAATATACTGCGCGCGGCCCTGTTGGCGATGGCGCGTGCCGTGGCGGTGCTTGGTGTGCACCCCGATACCGCGCTCGTCGACGGCGTGATCGCCCCGCCCCTTGCCTGCGCGGTGAAAACCGTCGTTAAAGGCGACACGCTCAGCTTCTCGATCGCCGCCGCCTCCGTGGTCGCCAAAGTCATGCGCGACCGAATCATGCGCGGTTTGGCGCCGCGCTACCCTGGCTATGGCTGGGAGACCAATGTCGGATACGCGACGCAAGAGCACGGGGAGGCGATCCGCCGGCTTGGCATCACCCGCCATCATCGGCGCTCATTCGCGCCGGTAAGGCTAGCCGCCGAAGGCGACCTGCCGCTCTTCGCTGGGCTCGAAGCATGGTCGCCGTAACGACCGGCGGCGAGCGCCGAGATTGCGTGCCGAGCGACTTTCTTCATTAAGGTGGGCAGCGGATGATCGCCGAGCCGTTCGACCTGGCTCCAGATGCCCTCGGCGGCACCGGTGCCTGTTAAAACCACGAGCTCGAGTAAGAAATGAGTGAAACCGTGTCGCACGACGCCGGGCAGCGGCGACCATGCGACTTCAGCAGGGGCGGCCTGGAGAGCTTCGGCGAAGGACCAAGGGGCGGAGCGCCAGGGGGTCGAAGGGACCCCGGTCATGCCGCCGAGCAGGCCATTCTCCGGGCGTCGGCGCAGCAGCACTGCGCCATCCGCCCGAGTGAGCCAGAACGCGACACCGTAGCGCAACGGCCGCTCAGACTTCTCGCCCCGCACCGGTAAGTCTTCGGGGCGGCCGGATGCCGCAGCGAGGCAGCAAATTCGCCACGGGCAGAGAACACAGCGCGGGCGGCGCGGCGTACAGATCGTCGCGCCAAGATCCATCAATGCCTGGGCGAAGTCTCCGGCCCGCCGGTCCGGAACCAGTGCAGTGGCCAGCGCGCGCAGGCGCGCCTTTGCAGCCGGCAGCGGTTCGACCACTTTGTAGAGACGCGCAAGGACACGTTCGACGTTGCCATCGACAGCGGCCTCCCGCCGATCGAAAGCGATTGCCGCTATCGCGGCCGCGGTGTAGTCGCCAATCCCCGGCAATGCGCGCAGTGCCCCCGCTTCCTCGGGGAATACCCCCCCATGCCGTTCGACTAAGGTGCGGGCACAGGCGTGGAGATTGCGGGCGCGCGCATAATAGCCGAGCCCTTGCCATAGCTGCAGGACTTCGTCGAGCGAGGCGGCGGCGAGCGCCGAAATATCGGGCCAACGCGCCACGAATCGGTCAAAATAGGGTTCGACTGTCGGCACGGTCGTCTGCTGCAGCATGATTTCGCTGAGCCACACGCGATAAGGGTCGGGGGGAATGCCGGGCGGCGCTCGCCACGGCAGCTTGCGCCGGTGCCGGTCGTACCAGGCGAGCAGAGTGCCGGAATCGGGCATACTCTGGGAGGATGAAACATCGGTTCGGATCGATGGCATGGGCAGGACAAAGCCAGAGCGCGACATCTCCAACGATTCACTCAGCCTAACCAACCCAGCCCGCGAGAGCGAGCGCCGCCAGGGCTTCCGGGCGGTGGGTGTCCCCGTGTCAAAGGTCGCCGCCCCGATCATCGCCAAGCGCGGCGGCGGGATCCTCGTGCGCCTGAAGGCCGAGTGGGCGGCAATTGTCGGGGTCGATTGGGCTGCGCTGGCTTGGCCCTCCGCGCTCAGTCGCGACGGCGTCCTGAAGTTGCGCACGCCAGCGACTGCTGCTCTCGACCTACAGCATCGCGCGCCCCTGTTGATCGAGCGCATCAACCTCTTTTTTGGCCGATCCGTCATTAGCCGCCTGGCGCTGGTGCAAGGACCAATACCTCTCGATTCGCCGTTGCGGCAACGGCCCACGGCTACACTTGCCGTCAGTGAGGTTGCCGCGCTCGACGAACGGCTCTCCGGGATCGCCGATCCGGACCTCCGCGAAGCCCTCGGCAGGCTCGGCCACGCCGTCATCGGCACCCGGTGTTGAGGCGTTGCGCGCAGGCTGCGAACTCACTAGAATCCACATATTGTAGTAAGGAACCGCAAGATGCAGGAAATCTGGTTCACCCTGCTCGGTATCTTGAGCCTTCTATTCATATCATCGGGGTCTCCAGAGGCGGCTGCCGCACATCCCATGCTCGCCGACGCGCAGACCGTGCTGCAGATCACCAAGGACGATCGCATCCTCGGCAATCCAGACGCCCCGATCACGATTGTCGAATATGCCTCGCTGACCTGTCCGCACTGCGCTCATTTCGCAAACGATGTCCTTCCCGAAATCAAGAAGGAGTGGATCGACACGGGCAAAGCCAAATTGGTGCTGCGTGACTTTCCGCTCGACGAACCGGCGCTTCGCGCCGCGATGATCGCGCGCTGCGCGCCGCCGGATCGTTACTATGCTTTTGCCGAAACGTTTTTTGCGGCTCAGGAGAAATGGGTACGGACCACCGATTACCGCGAAGCTCTAGCACGGCTGGCCAAACTCGGCGGCATGGGCAAGGAGGAGTTCGACACCTGCCTCAAAAACACCGAGCTCGAGAACAAGATCGTCGCGGAGCGTTTGAGAGCGACACAGGAACTCGAAGTCAACTCGACTCCGACATTCTTTGTTAACGGGAGCAAGCTTGCCGGCGCGCCGACGGCGGAGGAATTCGAAAAGCTATTGTCCAGCCTCGCAGCGAAGTCCTAACCCCTAGGATGCGGATAAACCCTCGCCGGGAACGCTGATGCAGTTCGACCGGCTGCGCCTTGTCGGATTCAAGTCGTTCGTCGACCCGACCGAGCTGGCCATCGCGCCCGGCTTGACCGGTATCGTCGGACCGAACGGTTGCGGCAAGTCGAATCTGGTCGAAGCGCTGCGCTGGGTGATGGGCGAAACTTCCGCCAAGCGGCTGCGTGGCGGGGAGATGGATGATGTGATCTTCGCCGGCAGCGCCGGACGGCCGGCGCGCAACATCGCTGAGGTCGCGTTGGCGATCGATAACAGCACCCGCGATGCCCCGTTCGCCCTCAACGAGCGCGAAGAGATCGAGGTCGTTCGCCGCATCGAACGAGACACCGGCTCTGTCTATTGGGTCAACGGACGCGAGGTGAGGGCGCGCGACGTGCAGCTCCTGTTCGCCGATGCGGTAACCGGCGCCCATTCCGGCGCGATGGTCAGCCAAGGGCGGGTCAGCGCACTGATTGACGCCAAGCCAGCAGAGCGGCGGCTTTTGCTCGAAGAAGCTGCAGGCATCACCGGACTTCATGCGCGACGTCACGAGACCGAATTGAGGCTCAACGCCTCCGAAGGCAACCTGTTACGGCTCGACGACGTTGTGGCGACGATCGACGCGCAGCTCCAGACCCTAAACACGCAAGCACGTCAGGCGCGGCGCTACCGTCGCCTCGGCGAGCACATCCGGCGCACCGAGGCGCTGCTGTTTCACGCCCGCTGGTGCGCGGCCGTGGCCGAAGCCCAACGCACGGCCGCCGAACTCCTCGCAACGGAGCGTGCCGTCGGCCAGACGATGGAGCGCGCGCTCGCCGAGCAGCGCGCCCGCGAGGCAGCCGAGTTGGCGCTGCCGCCGCTGCGCGCCGCCGAGGCGGCCGCCGCTGCCGAGGTCCATAGGCTCACCCATACTCGCAACGAACTTGAGCAGGAATTACGGCGGATGGTCGCCGCACGCAGCGAATGCGAGCGGCGGCTTACCCAGATTAAGGGCGACCTTCAGCGTGAGGACGAGAATCTCGCCGAGGCCGAAGGAGCTATCGCTCGGCTGGCCAAGGAAGGTTTGGCGATCGCCCGAACCGATGCCCAAGACGATCCGGCTCAGGAGACGGCCAACGATTTCGTGCGTAAAGCGACGGCCTGCCTCGCCGAGGCCGAGGCGGCGTTGCATTGTGCGACTGAGGCTGCCGCTTCAGCCGAAGCGCGCCGCGCTGCTCTCGAACGACGCCGGCGCGAACTCGCCGACCGGGGCTCTCGCTTAGAAACACGGCGCGCCGAGGCCGAGCGGGAGCGCCAGGCATTGGCCACCTCCCTGATACCGCCCGAGGCGGTCGCTGCCGCGGCGAGAGCTTTGGCCGACGCGGAACGGCGCGTTGAGGACTGCCGTGCCGCGGTCGTCGAATGCGAGCGAGAGGTGACCGACCGCGTTGCCGAGGAGCACTCGGCGCTCGAAGTACAACGCCAGGTCGAGGGTCGGCTGACCCGTCTCAAAGCGGAAGCCGAAGCGCTCGCTGCGCTGCTCGCGACGGCGCCAGAACCTGGCGCAGATCCGCCGATCCTTTCGGCGTTGAAAGTCGCTGCGGGCTTCGAGACCGCGGTCGGTGCTGCGTTCGAGGACGATCTCACAGCGCCGACGGTGAGTGGCGAAGCCGCAACGGCACCAACCTTTTGGGTCA
>Ga0310914_10000682_pt1 | contig 20503 bp, 23 predicted proteins | sample GREbulkMGAN108_FD_203450 | JGI IMG/M metagenome (GOLD analysis project Ga0310914, IMG submission 203450) | Lab enrichment of tropical soil microbial communities from Luquillo Experimental Forest, Puerto Rico - GRE.bulkMG.AN108 | ecosystem: Environmental > Terrestrial > Soil > Tropical forest >... | reverse complement strand
CGAGCTGAAGGCGACCCATCGTCATCCCCCGCCGATCAAGGAGATGACAGTGTCGGAGATGTTCCGCCGTTTTGGCGCCGACGAATGGGACGTACTGCGCGAGCGTTTCCGCGATCCGTTGCGCAACGCGGCCGAATAGCTCGTCGATGCGGCTGCGATCGACCCTCGCCCCTCACCCTCCGGCTACGGGGGTCCCTCCCCGCTTGCGGGGAGGGGGCTGGGGTGAGGGGGATCTCACCCACCGTGTGCTTTATCGCGACGGTCTCATCTTGGTCATCGACAAGCCGGCGGGGATTGCGGTCCATCCCGGACCCGGCGGCGGCCCGGATCTCGAAAGCCGGTTCGATGCGTTGCGGTTCGGTCTCCCGCATCCGCCGGCGCTCGCGCATCGCCTCGACCGCGACACCAGCGGCTGCCTGGTGCTCGGCCGGCATCGGAAGGCGTTGCGCCGGCTCGGTGCGCTGTTTTCCGGCGGGCTCGTCGAGAAGGTGTATTGGGCTGTGGTCGAGGGCCGCCCACCAGAGACAGAGGGACGGGTCGAGACCGGGCTCAAGAAACTGACGCGCGGCACCGGCTGGCGCATGGTCGTCGATCCCGGCGGGCAGCGGGCGGTCACCGATTACCGCCTCCTTGGCGCTGATTACGTCCGCGCCTGGCTGGGGCTGCGGCCGCGCACGGGCCGGACGCATCAACTTCGCGTCCATTGCGCGGTGCTCGGCTGCCCGGTGGTCGGCGATCCGGTTTATGGGAACAGGCAAGGCGGGCAGGGGCTTCAGCTCTACGCCCGGTCGGTGACGCTGCCGCTTTATCCCAACCGTCGGCCGCTCGAAATTACGGCCCCGGTGCCGCCACACATGCTCACGGCACTCGAACCGCTCGGCTATGATCCAGCCAGCGATCCGCCGGCGGCGGCCACGGCATGATCCCGCGCTACAGCCGGCCGCAAATGGCCAAGATCTGGGAGCCGGAGAACTATTTCCGCATCCAGCTCGAGATCGAGGCCTATGCCTGCGAGGCGCAGGAAAAGCTCGGTGTCATTCCGAAGGGCACGGCCAAGGCAGTGCGCGAGCGCGGCGCCTTCGACGTCGCGCGCATCCGCGACATCGAGCGCGAGGTCCACCACGAGACGATTGCGTTTCTGACCAACCTCGCCGAGCATGTCGGTCCCGAGGCGCGCTTCGTTCATCAGGGGATGACCTCGAGCGACGTCCTCGACACCTGCCTGGCGGTGCAGCTGACCCAGGCCGCCGACCTGTTGCTCGCCGACCTCGACGCGGTGCTGAAGGCGCTCAAGAAGCGCGCGTACGAGCACAAGATGACGCCAATGGTCGCGCGCAGCCACGGGGTTCATGCCGAGCCGACGACGTTCGGGTTGAAGCTCGCCGGGCATTACGCCGAGTTCGCGCGCAACCGTAACCGCCTCGTCGCGGCGCGCAAGGAAATCGCGACCTGCCAGATCTCCGGTGCTGTCGGCACCTTCGCCAATATCGACCCGCGCGTCGAAGAATACGTCGCGAAGAAACTTGGCCTCGAACCCGAGCCGGTTTCCACTCAGATCATCCCGCGCGACCGGCACGCCGCGTTCTTCATGGCGCTGGCGCTGATCGCCGCGGCGATCGAGCGGTTCGCCACCGAGCTGCGGCATCTGCAGCGCACCGAATTGCGCGAGGCATCGGAGTTTTTCGCGTTCGGGCAGAAGGGCTCCTCGGCGATGCCGCACAAGCGCAACCCGGTGCTGAGCGAGAACCTGACCGGGTTGTCTCGGGTGATCCGCTCGACGGTGATCCCGGCGCTCGAAAACGTCGTGACCTGGCACGAGCGCGATATCTCGCACTCTTCGGTCGAGCGGTTCATCGCGCCCGATGCGACGACGACGCTCGACTTCGCGCTCGATCGATTGGCCGGGGTGATCGATCGGATGATCGTCGATCCGGAGCGCATGGCGGCCAACCTCGATTCACTGGGCGGGCTCGTCGACTCGCAGCGCGTGCTGCTCGCGTTGACCCAGGCCGGCATGAGCCGCGAGGACGCCTATCGCGCGGTTCAAAGAAATGCCATGGCCGCATGGGACGGCAAAGGCCGCTTTTCCGACCTGTTGAAACGGGATCCCGAAATCGCGCGGCTGCTCGAACCGCAGTCGATCGACGGGCTCTTCGATACCGCCTATCATCTAAAGCACGTCGATACGATCTTTCGCCGCGTCTTCGGCGAATAGCCCTCGTCACAGGAGAAAGAGATGAGCCTGCTCCGCCGCCGCGATGGTCCCCGCATCAAATACGTTGCCGAGGAGGGCAGGCCTTATGACACGATCACCGTCGACAAGCTGACGCCGATCATCGGCGGCGAGATCGCCGGCATCGACCTGTCACAGCCGCTCGGCAACCGTACCTTCGACGAGATCCACCGTGCGCTGGCGGAAAATTTGGTGATCTTTTTCCGCGACCAGCATTTGACCGAGGACCAGCACCTGGCCTTCGGCCGTCTGTTCGGCGATCTCCATCTTCATCCCGCGGCGCCGCACGCGCCCGGCCACCCCGAGCTGATGATCATCCACGCCGACAAGGATTCGCCGCGCGCCAACGGCGAGGGCTGGCACAGCGATGTGTCCTGCGACCCCGAGCCGCCGATGGGCAGCATCCTCTACATTCGCAAATGTCCGCCGCATGGCGGCGATACCTTGTTCGCCAGCATGTATGCCGCCTATGACGCGCTCTCAGACCGGATGAAGACGTATCTCGACGGGCTGAAGGCGGTGCACGACGGCGAGCACTATCGCGGCCAGTACGCGAATTACGGCATCGCCGACAAACCTGAATACCCCCGCGCCGAGCACCCGGTCGTGCGCACCCACCCGGTAACCGGCCGCAAAGCGCTCTATGTCAACAAGGGCTTCACCCGCCGCATCCTCGGCATTCCCCTCGACGAAAGCGACGGCATCCTCAATTACCTTTACGAGCACATGGCCAACCCGCTGTTCCAGTGCCGCTTCCGCTGGCAAGAGAACTCGATTGCATTCTGGGACAACCGATGCGTGCAGCACCATGCGATGTGGGATTACTGGCCTCACACGCGCTCCGGCCACCGGGTAACAGTCAAGGGCGACCGGCCGGTCTAGACGCTAACCTTTCATGAGCTGCCGCTTCGCCTGCTCGGCGAAGTGGTTGAGCTCGAAGCGGATGCGAGCCGCGGTAAATGTCGGGTCTTTGGCGCCGAGATCGGCGGTGAGTTTCTCGACGACATTTTTGTTGCCGCCAGGCTTCAACTGCGCCTGGACGACCCTCTCGGCATAAGCTTCGGCAGTATCTCCGAGCAAGCCAAGATGCTGCGCCGCCCATAGTCCTAAGAGCCGATTGCGGCGAGCGGTGATCTTGAATTGAAGCTCCTGATCGTGCTTGAACCGGGCTTCGAACTCTTTCTCGCGCGTGTCGAAGGTGGTGGTCATGGTCGTCTCGTCCCGAGATCTAGCCCATTATAGATGGGCGGCGAAGTTTTAACTTACCACAGGCGCGCGAGGGCGGTGACGTAAAGCGCATGTGCACCTTGGTGATCCTCCGACGACCGGGGCATCGCTGGCCGGTTCTGATCGGCGCCAATCGCGACGAGATGATCGACCGTCCGTCAAAACCGCCGGGGCGGCACTGGGCGGACCGGCCGGAGCTGGTGGCTGGGCTCGACAGCCTCGCCGACGGATCCTGGCTCGGGATTAACGACTGGGGCGTGGCCGCCGCGGTGCTCAACCGCCACGGCTCGCTGGGCCCGGCGCCAGGCCGGCGTTCGCGCGGCGAACTCGTACTGGAGGCGCTCGACCATGCTGACGCGGCGGCCGCCGCCGAGGCGTTGTCCGATCTCGACCCCGAGGCCTATCGCACCTTCAATCTTATCGTCGCCGACGGGGGCCATGGCTTCTGGCTGCGCCATGCCGGCGGCCCGAGGGTGGAGGCGAAGCCGCTCAAGGAGGGGCTGTCGATGATCGCGGCAGGTGATCTCGACGAGCTATCGACGCGGCGCCTCGAGCTGGCGTTGCCGGCCTTTCGGGCATGGCCGACGCCGGATCCCGATCACGATGACTGGGCTGGATGGCAGTCCTTGCTCAGCAGCACCCGGGCGCCGCCGAACGAGCCCCCTGACGCCGCGATGCGCTTCCGTACCGACGGCTACGGCACGGTGTCGAGCGCGGTGATCGCCCTGCCGGCCCGCGACGGGTCTGATCGCCGGCCGGTATTCCGCTTTGCCGAGTGGCTGCCGCACACCTCGCCCTGGCGGGATGTCATGTCAGCGCCATGACGAGCATTGCGCACTCCTACCAAGGTTCGCCGATATGAAGGTGCGTGTGCAGGTGATGCTCAGGCGGGAGGTGCTCGACCCGCAGGGTAAAGCGATCGGCAACGCCTTAGCCGCGCTGGGCTTTGGCGGGATCGCCGAGGTGCGCCAAGGCAAGCTGATCGAACTCGAACTTGCCGAAACTGATCGGGCGCGGGCCCGTGAACAGGTCGAGGCGATGTGCAAGCAGCTCCTCGCCAACCCGGTCATCGAGGACTACGCGATCGAGGTATTGCCCGAGCCTCCCTCTCCCCGCATTGCGGGGAGAGGGTCGGGGTGAGGGGCGAGCGCCGCAGGCAGAAAGATTGCTGCGTTGCAAGGCAAGGACCAAAAGCGCTGTGAGCGGGCGCGATCGTTGCGGCGCACCCTGACGCCAGCAGAATTGGTGTTATGGACACGCATTCGCGGCCGACAACTTGGCGGCTTCAAATTCGCCCGGCAGGAGCCCATCGATCGGTACTACGTCGACTTTGTTTGTCGCGAGCGGCGCTTGATCGTTGAACTCGACGGCGGTCAGCACTCAGAACGCCCGGAAGACAAGCAGCGCGATACCGAACTATGCACCCTCGGTTATCGGGTGATCCGCATCTGGAACAATGATGTTATCGAGAATCTGGACGGCGTTCTCCAAACGCTCCTGTCTGAACTCGAAAAATCGCCCCTCACCCCGACCCTCTCCCCGCACGCGGGGCGAGGGGGATAATTGCCCCACCCGAGTTGCGCTTTTGTTAAGCAACCGAACCGATACTCCCGCGATCGCAACAGGTGGCGGTGCGAGTCATGAGTTTGGGTGGATTGCTTGTCGGTCGCGGCTTGGTAACGCTCGACGACATCGATGCGGCACTGGAACGCCAGCGGGCGGAAGGCGGGCGGCTCGGCGACAACCTGATCGCCTTGGGACTGCTGACGGCCGAGGAGCTCATGTCGGTGATCAACAGTACCCCGCCCATACCGACGGCAATCTCCGAGACCGGCATCTCCCAGCGTAGCCTGCTCAATCTGCTGCTGAAATTCATGCACCTCGAAGCGTTGGAGACGGTTTCCGAGCTCGCCGATCGCATGAAGCTGCCGCGTGGCGTCGTCCAGCAGCTGTTGGATGATGCCCAACCGCAAAGGCTCCTGCAGGCGCTTGGCTCGGTCCGCGGCGGCATCGCTGCTTCGATCCGTTATTCATTGAGCGAACAAGGCCGGGCTTCGGCCAAGGACGCGCTGGAGCAAAACCTCTATCTCGGACCGGCGCCGGTTAGTTTGGTGGCGTATCAAGAGCAAATTCAGCGACAGCGAATTTCCAACGAAATGCTCGACGCCGATACCCTCCGCAAGAGTTTCGCGGGGCTGGTGGTTCCGGAGCATTACCTTCGCAAGCTGCTTCCGGCGATAAACGCCGGGCGTACCGTTCTGCTGTTCGGGCCGCCGGGCAACGGCAAGACCACACTCGCCACCCGCATCGCGACATTGTTCAGGGACGTCGTCTACGTCCCCTACGCGGTCGAGGTCGCCGGTCAAATCATCAAGATATTCGACGAGGGTTTGCACAAGCCATTGGTGTCTGAGGCCGACCCCGCGACCTTATTGGGAAAAGGCGGATTGCAGCGCGAGCGGTTTGACGAGCGCTGGGTCGCATGCGGGCGGCCGGTGGCGATCGCCGGCGGCGAGCTGACCCTCGAGATGCTCGATCTGCAGCACAATCCGGACACGAAATTCTACGACGCACCGCTTCACATCAAGGCGCTCAATGGCATGTTGCTGGTCGACGATTTCGGCCGGCAGAAGTTCGATCCCAACGAGTTGCTCAATCGCTGGATCGTGCCGATGGAGAACCAAATCGATTACCTGAAGCTCAACACCGGGACGAGCTTTTCGCTGCCGTTCGATGAGTTGCTGGTGTTTTCGACGAACCTTCAGCCGTCGGAATTGATGGACCCGGCATTCATGCGCCGTATTCCGTACAAGATCAAATTGTTCGCCCCGAGCCCTGAAGAGTATCGGCAAATATTTGAAGACGTCGCCTATGTGAACAGTTTGGAATTGGTCGATGACGTATTCGACTTCGTGGTCGAGCGGCTGACGGTCAGTGGCAAATTCGGCCTTGCCTATTATCAGCCGAGATTTATCTGCGAGCAGGTAGTCGAGACCTGCAAATGCTTCAACCAGCGACCGCGGTTGACGAAAGAGCTGGCCGCTGAGGCGCTGGCCAATCTTTATTTCGACATCGAAGACGCCAAGGATTCACACGCGGCGTAGCCTCCTCCCTGTTGCTCCTCCGGAAAATCGAACCTCACGCGGCCGGGATATTCGTGCCGAAGTCATGCGCCGGCTGGGCACTATACATTAATACGGCCACCAGACTTGGGTTTCGGCCTGAGCCACGGCACCTGACCCTGCACCTCTTTTACTCCCGGCCCGGAAGTGTCGGCTACGGTCTGCTAACTCAATAAAGCACCGATGGTAGATAGGCGCCGGCGGGTTCGTTGTAGAGACCAGTCGTCATCAAGGTCATCTGGTGAACCAGGCGCAGGCGGTTTTCCAGGCACCAGCGGAACAGGTCTCCATTGCGGGTCGGCAGGAGAAATCCGCCGCCTGGGAACCCCGGAGCCGCACCGATCAGCGCCTTCAGACCTTGGTTAGTCTCGGCGACGGCATGAGCGAAGAACGCGACATCGGTAGCGTAGCCAGTGATCTTGCCTAGGTGCTCGACGACGCGCGCCGTCCCCGCTTTGATCGCATCGTCGAGTTCGCCGCCGCGTAGCGTGAACTCGCTGGCACAGCGCGTTGCAGGCCGCCAAGTCGGTTGCGCGCGCCGGTCGTACATCGTAGCCAGGGAATTTGAAACCCAACGACAGCCCGTTCATTTTCGATATGGTCTCGCGGGTCTCGAAGCCCGGCTTTGTGTAAAGACACAAGGAGCGATTGTGAAAGGCGGATTTGCAGCAGTCTCACCCCCCGCGACGTTACGCTCGCTCGCGCGGTCAAGCACGGCGCTCATCAGCCGGCGCCCGACCGTCTGGTTTTGCGATGCCGGATCAACCGTGATCGGTCCGACGCCGGCGATCGGCCCGCGTTCGTCGAGAAAGTTACTGCCGACGACCTTTCCTTCCTGCTCGGCTACCACCGAGTAGAAGCCCGGCTTTGACAGCATCATTGTCAAGAGACCCGTGGCTACCTCTGCCGACGGAAAATCCCAGGGGAAATTGTGCTCGTCGTCGATTGCCTTGAAGGCTTCGAAGCAGATTGGGCCGCACACTGCAGCATCCATGGTCGCAGCACTATGCTCACGGGTCCCTTCAGAGCTGAATTTTGGCGCTTTATATCGGCTAAATAGCTGCCGATCACTTTACATGGTCCGCGCCCCCGGCGATCGCCGCTTTCTGGCAAGTGCGATTATCCGCCGAAGGGGGTAAATGTCCGCTTCCTGGCCGACCCTTGACGTCCCGGCGCGCTGTTTCGATTGTGCCGCGGGTAAGCTTGGCCGACACGCCAGCCGATGAAGCAGGTTAGTTTGTCTTTATCGGAAAGGACCCGAATGACCCGCATGCACTTCGCCGAAGGGCAAATCCTCTTCCGAGAGGGAGATCCAACGGACGGTGTTTTTCGCTTACTCGGCGGTACTGTCGACGTGGTTCGAGAACTCGACAGAGACGTCATCCTGCTCGGCAGGGTCGGAGACGGGCAGTTTATCGGGGAAATGGGGGTCGTGGAGAACCGACCGCGCAGTGCGACTATTCGAGCCGTCAGCGAGGTCGAGGCGGAATTCTTCAACCGGACTGAGTTCCTCGATCAGATCGTTGGTTCGCCGCGAGCCGCTCGCGAGCTGATTCAGCGCCTCAGTCAGCCGTTGCGCGAGGCCGACGATCGCATCGCCAATGATGAACGGCGAGACGGCCGAGCGCATGAGACCGAGAAGGCAACCGACGATCTAATCGCCGTCTCGTCAGCCGATCACGTGTACCTCGCGGCCAAGAGTCCGTGGTTGCAGTGTCAGTTCCACACTCCGCTCGGGCTCGGCCATCTACCGTTCGTTGTTGGCCGGCGGCCGGCCGCAAACGAAGGGACGCCGCAGTGGCAACCGGACCTGATGCTCGATGAGCCGCGCCGTTTAGGTTGTCGCGTAACCACTTCACGATCGAAAAGCGCGAAGGAAGTTATCATGTGCGCGACCTCGGCGCGACCTCGGCAGCACACTTGGAACGATCGTCAACGGCGAGCCCATCGGCACTCATTTCCGCACCGACGATGCGTCGCTGCGAGGTGGAGCAAACGAAATCGTTGCTAGCGGCGCGGGTTCGCCGTTTGTGTTTTCCGTGTCCATCGCTTGACCAAGCGGTTTTGTCGTCTCGACGCGCTGGTCGTGGCCCTTCGCGGCCGTGACCCCCCTCACCCAGCTTCGCCTCGCCAACCGTTCTCAACCCTCTCCCCCCTGAGGGGGAGAGGGAAGGGTGAGGGGGCTGCTCGGCCGCGGTCAGGCGTCCTTGCGTTCCAGCCGTTCCAATGCCGCAACCATGATCTTGCGGGTTTTCTTTCGCCTCTGTTTTCCTCTGAGGCCGGGGTCGAGAGAGAGCAGCGCATCGAACATTTCGATCAGCGGTATCGGCGTTTCGTTGCGGCGCTTTAGTTCGTGGAGCTCCTCCGCCAGCTCGTCATCCGTCATTGGGGCCATCTCCGGTAGCGCGGACGCTCGGGGTCAGCGCGACGGCGACCCCGATCACGTTTTCTCTTCCGCTGGCGTGTAGGTCTTCTCTGCGGCCATCTCGGCCAGGATTTGCTGTCGTATCCGCTCCACAAATCCGCGTACTACCTCCTCGTCTGCCTCGTCGAGCCGGCGGGGCTCGGGCGGCGGCGTGGCGACGCCGGCCTTCTGCTCGGCGTCTTTGATCATGTCGAACAGCATCTTGGTCGCACGCAAATCGGCCGTTGTCGATTTGTTGACCAGTTGATGGACGACCGCTTCGCGCTTGGTGATCTGGCGCCGTTCCTCGTCGATCGTGACGAAAACCGCCTCGTTCAGCGCATCGGCGAGCAAAGCCGGCAGGTTCTTTTTGCGGCGGCCGCCGGGGTTGCCGGATTGCCCCTTGCGGAAGCGGGTGTGTAACGGCGGTCTGCCGGGACCAACCTTGTAATCGTTCTCGTCCTCCGCCATATGCGGCTTCCCATCCTGTGATTATCGCAACGCGATTGGGATCCTTTTCGGTGGCGATATACCATTATTATTGAATATTGTCAAGTTAGCAAAATGCGATTGGGTCACATCCTCCCTGCTCGCTCCCTCAGCGCAGACGAACTCCCTCAGAGCCTTCTCTGAGAGCATATGGTCTGGGCCTTCCAAGGGTTTGATTTGACGCGGCTTATTGTCGACCAAAGGCCGTTAAATCGATTTTTCTCCCTGCTCTCAGGGAGACCGCCCGTCCCGCGGTCTTAGGCCACGCGGCTGGCCTGCCACCGGCCGGTGCCGAACTGGCTGCGGTTGACGATGCCGCGGTTCTGGTCGCTGGCGGCACCGAGCACTGCCGTCCCGCTCATCGCTCCGTCGCGTATCTGGCCGTCGAGGAAATAGCAGATCGTGCTGGCTTCGTAGCGCGAGGTGAAGGAGAGCTGGACCAGATCGCCGCTCAGCCGGCCGCTGACCGGCCCCTCGAAATGGAGCGAACGCTGGTGCCCGGTTAGCTCGGGACCGCGCTGCTCGATCTCGATCCGATGGTCGCGGGAGCCTTGCAGGAAATCGACCCGCAATTGCCAATTGCCGGCGATTTCGAGCGCCGGCCGGTGCTGCAGTTCAGGTGAGGCCCCGCTGGCATCACGCAATACCACCGCGATCGCGTCGCCAACCTGTGCGGCTTCGCCGGGCTCCAGCTGGAACGGGTCGATGACGATCGAGTCGTCGGTTGCCGAATTGTCGTCAAGCATGACGCGCGGCTCGCCGTCGAGCACGTGCTGCCGCAATGCCAGCCCGTCGAGCGGGTAATGCCAGCGGTCCCACGAGACGCGCAGCCGCGGCACCAGGTCCACACCTTCCGGCTCGATCACCTCGCCACGAGCGGTGGGCATCCGGCCGACACGCTCGGCGATAACCGCCAGATCGTCGTACCATTTCTGCCGATCGGCCGCCTGATCGCGCTCCTCGAACCAGTATTCGAGGGCGGTCAAAACGCCGATGACGTCTTCCTTCGATACCTTCATCGGCCGGCCCAGCGCTTGGTGCGGCGAGGCGTTGCGCCACGCCGCCTCGACCAAGGGCTTCGACCCGAGCAGCAGGCCGCTGGTCTGCGGACCGCGCAGGAACTTGCCGCCGCTGTAGACGACGAGGTCGGCGCCGCGCACGAGCCACGTGCTCGGCCGCTCGAGATGTTCGGAGGCGGCATCGACCATGATCGGAATGCCGCGCGGTTTGGCCACGGCGGCGATCTCTTCGAGCCGTACCTTTGTCAAGTGCTCCTGCTTGCCGAGCAGCACGACCATCGCCACGGGTTCGGTGAGCGCCTGGTCGAGGTCCTCGCGGGTGTCGATCTCGATGATCCGGCAGCCGATCATCCGTACCGCCTGATCATAGGCGAAGCGCTGGCTTTTCGGGATGATGACCCGGTTGACCATGCCGTCGGTGAACGGCAGGCGCAGCATCTTGACCGGGTCATTGCCGGCCACGCAAGCCGCCGTGCCGAGCGCCACCGCGGCGGCACTGCCGCAGGTGACGAGGCCCCACTCGGCGCCGGTCAGCTCGGCGATGCGATGGCCCGCCGCCTCCATCAGCTCGTCGAGGTTGACAAACCAGCGCGACGCCTCGGCCACCGCCGCGCGCACCTGCGGCAGCATCAGGCTGCCGCCATGCATCGTGCGCACACTGCAGCAGTTTATGAAGGGCCGCACCCCGAGCGCGAGATACGGATTGGCGTTTCTTTCCACGAGGCACCTCCGGCAGCGTTTGAAATTCAGTATAGCAGTGCACGAAACCGGCGCGGCGCAGGTTTGTTGATCGTGGTGAGGCGAAACCTTATCTCGTCCGCGTGAGCCAGGATGCAACCAAGTCTGCCGATAGGATCCCCGAAAAGGGGTTGGTCCTGTTTTCCGGCGGCCAGGATTCGACAACCTGTCTGGCTTGGGCGCTCGAGCGCTTTACTGGGGTCGAGACGATCGGTTTCGATTACCGGCAGCGTCACCGCATCGAGCTCGAGTGCCGGACCGCGATACTCGACCGGCTGCGGCGCGAGTTTCCCGAGTGGGATCGAAAGCTCGGGGACGACCATCTGGTCGATCTCGGCATGCTGGGGCAACTTAGCGACACCGCGCTGACCCGTGAGACCGCGATCGCCCTTACGCAAAGCGGGCTGCCGAACACCTTTGTTCCCGGGCGCAATCTGCTCTTCTTCACTTGTGCCGCCGCGGTCGGTTACCGGCGCGGCGCGCGGCACCTCGTCGGCGGGATGTGCGAGACCGACTATTCCGGGTATCCCGACTGCCGCGACGACACGCTCAAAGCATTGCAGGCGACCTTGTCGCTCGGCATGGATCACCGGTTCGTAATCCACACGCCGCTGATGTGGCGCGACAAGTCGGCGACTTGGGAGCTCGCCCGCAGGCTCGGCGGCGCTGCCCTTGTCGAGCTGGTGCGTGAGGAGACTCACAGCTGCTATCTCGGCGATCGCGAGCGCCTTCACTCTTGGGGCTATGGCTGCGGCGCGTGCCCGGCTTGCGGGCTGCGGCGCGCCGGATGGGAGGCCTTTGCCGGCCGATAACGATGACGGGTGGAACCCTCGAAACCCTGTTCCGCGACGCGCGGACCTTTTCGTACTGGCAGGAGCGGCCGGTCCCGGAAGCCCTGGTCGAGGCGGCGTTCGAGCTGGCCTGCCTCGGTCCGACGAGCGGCAACTGCCAGCCGATGCGTCTGGCATTGGTGCGCAGCCCGGCGGCCAAGGAGCGGCTGCTGTCTTGCGTGTCGTCAGGCAATTACGAGAAGGTGCGGACCGCACCGATCACGGCGATCGTCGCATATGACCGGGAGTTCTTCGAGCTGTTGCCGCGGCTCTATCCGCACACCGATGCGCGTGGCTGGTTCACGACGAATGCAGCGCTCGCCGAGGAGACCGGCCTGCGCAATTCCTCCTTGCAGGGCGCCTATTTCATCTTGGCGTTGCGTGCCCAAGGCCTCGACTGCGGGCCGATGTCGGGATTCGACGCCGACAAGGTCGACGCCGTGTTCTTCCCCGACCGACGGTGGCGCGCGAATTTTCTCGTGAATATCGGCTACGGCGACCGCGGCAAGCTTAGGCCGCGGCTGCCGCGCCTGGGCTTCGATGAAGCCACGCGGTGGGAATAACTCTGCCGCATCGACGGTTCAGCGCTCGCGCGTTGGAAAGAAGCGGTTCGCCGGGCGAGGCAGGCCGAGGTTCTCGCGCAAGGTCTTGCCCTCGTATTCGCGGCGAAAGAGGCCGCGGCGCTGCAATTCGGGGACCACCTGGCTGACGAAATCGTCGAGCCCGCCCGGCACGTAAGGGAACATGATGTTGAACCCGTCGCAGGCCTCGTTGTAGAGCCACTCCTCCATCCGGTCGGCGATCATCCCCGGCGTGCCGACCACGGCGAGACCGCCATAGCTGCCGGCGATGTGCGCCAACTGGCGGACCGTCAGATTGTCGCGCCGTGCGCGTTCGATGACCCTCTCGCGGCCGCTCTTGCTGGCGTTGCTCTCCGGGATTTCGGGCAACGGGCCATCGAGATCAAAGCCCGATGCGTCGTGCCCGAGCGCGATCGACAGCGAGGCGATGCCGCTGTCCGGATGCACGAGGCTGTCGAGCAAGGCGCGCTTTTTGCGCGCCTCCCCGGCGGTGTCGCCGACCACGACAAGGGCGCCGGGCAGGATTTTGATGTGCTCGGGCGAACGTCCGAGCCGCTCGGCCCGGCCCTTGACATCTGCATAGTAGCGCTGCGCGTCCGCGAGCCTGCCGCCGCTCGCGAAGATCATCTCCGCGGTTTCGGCCGCGAGCTGCCTGCCGGCATCGGAGGCTCCGGCTTGGACGATGACCGGCCAGCCCTGGATCGGGCGCGCAATATTGAGCGGGCCACGCACCGAGAAAAATTCGCCCCGGTGATCAAGGACGTGCAGTCGCTCGGGAGCGAAATACACCCCGTTCTCGACGTCGCGGATGAAGGCGTCGTCGGCCCAGCTATCCCATAACCCGGTTACGACATCGAAAAACTCGCGGGCGCGGCGGTAGCGCGCGCCATGCTCCATATGTTCTGTCAGACCAAAATTAAGGGCCGCATCGGGGTTGGAGGTGGTGACCAGGTTCCAACCGGCGCGGCCGCCGCTGATGTGGTCGAGCGAAGCAAAACGCCGTGCGATCAGATAAGGCGGCTCGAAGGTCGTGGATGCGGTCGCGATCAGCCCAAGATGCTCGGTCGCCATCGCCAGAGCCGGCAGCAAGGTCAGCGGATCAAAGGAGGTGGCCGTCGCGCTGCGCTTCAATGCGGCCATCGGCATGTTGAGCACAGCCAGATGGTCGGCCATGAAGAACGCGTCGAACCGGCCGCGCTCCAAGGTTTGAGCAAATCGCTTCAGGTGTTGGAGATTGAAATTGGCGTCAGGGTATGCGCCTGGATAGCGCCACCAGGCGGTATGAATGCTGACCGGGCGCATGAAAGCGCCCAGATGCAATTGGCGCGATGCGGTCATCGCTGCGGCCTACCGTCCCCTCTCTCGATCCTGGATGATAACATGCGCAACAATCGGATCTGTTGCTCGCTGCCAAACGAAGTTCACAAAATTGCGCTTGTGAAGAGCTGTGCACCGTCGTTGACCACAGTACAATCCCTCCCGAGTACCGTCCTAGGCGCTGTTTCGGTCATCGGCCTTCATAAAAAAACGGATGTGGCGCCATTACCACCAGGCGAGAGGCCAAACCCTCATGCCTTGGTCCCCGCAGTATCGGCAGCGGAATAGCTGAGCATACCAGCCGGCGCCGAATTCATCGAAGCCCTCGTGCGGGGTATCCTTTCCGCAGTCGCGGCAGAAGCGGTGGAACCGCTCAGGTCGGTCGTGCAACATAGAGTCGCTGCGCCATGCGAGGGTCGAGACTTCCAACCGATCGCCAAGTGCCGCAACGACGCGCATCCAGCGGGTAGGGCGGGGCCGGCGGGCAACACCGATGTCCTGTTGCATCGTAAAAAGGCCAACCCGGTTGAAAATATTTCGGAAGGGGAAGGGCAGGGCGGAACGAGCGATCATCGCGTCCTCCTACGAGGCGCTGACACCTCTGCATCAACCATGCCAACCGCATGCCTGTGGAGGGTTCCGCTCGAAATCCGGTCAGTGGCGCCGGATCGGGCAACTGCTCGTGTCAAAGGCACGATAAACAAAACGAGCCGAAACACCGCACCAAGAGGTTCATCGTAATCCTAAGTTCAAGAAATGCGCTTTGAGGGTCCTGATCGGTCCTGCATTTTCTTCCAGCGGCGCTGGTCGAACCGGGCGGACTATCTGGACAAAGTTTTCGACGCGCCGTTCGATCCTCAACCCTGAAGCTCGCCGACGGATGATTGCTCGGGCATTCTAGCAGCGTGGTGAGCCACCGCGGGGCGGTGCCGCCCACTACTACATCGATTACCGACAGGGGTACTGTACGCGGATGAGGCCTCTTGCCCTGTTCGAGCTCTCGGTGGCGAGTGGGACGGTTTGGAAAATCCAATGAGTTCTTAATATTTGATCAAGTTTTTGATCCGACTCTGCGCATGCTTGAATTCCGATGGGAGCCTGCCGATGCTGATCTTTTTCAAAAGACTTGTTAGGGACGTCTCCGGTGTCACAGCAATCGAATATGGTCTGATCTCGGCGCTGATCGTAGTTGGCTCCCTTTTGGCCCTGAATGCGGTCAACGTCAGCCTCCACCTCTCCACAACCTTTAGCAGGGTCGCTGCCGGTCTGTGAGGTAAAATCACACGACGGAAGTGTTTTAAACGCGACGCGGAAGCGCGCATAGCCTTGATCCTCGGGGTAGGGGTTACCGGCCCCTGACTTGCCACGCACCAGTAATCTGTCGGGTACGGCCCGGTTTCGGTTGCAGTAAGGCAGACGAGCCCACCGGGCCCATGGTCTGCGCCGGCGGGCTGTCCCGCCTCGACCTCCGTTCGACTTCGGGCCGGGCTTCATTGGGTTGAGCGCTGTGTTGGTTGCGCTGCGCCCTCGAACCGATTAGAACCCGCGCCATCCTCCTGGCGGGGCGTGGCTCAGCCTGGTAGAGCGCCTGCTTTGGGAGCAGGATGTCGGAGGTTCAAATCCTCTCGCCCCGACCACCTCGAGGTCTACGAGCCGATCGGGCGTGACTTTATAAGGGCGAGAGACCCATGGCGCGGGCGCGCATCTACAGGCCAAGCAAGACGGCGATGCAATCGGGGCGGGCGCAATCACGCAAGTGGATTCTCGAATACGAACCGGCGACCCCGCATCGGCCCGACCCGTTGATGGGTTGGGCGACCGCCGAGGATACCCTGAACGAGGTGCAGCTGCACTTTGACACCCAGGATGAAGCAGTAGCGTTCGCCGGTAGGCTCGGCCTCGATTACACGGTAATCGCGCCCAATGTCCCGGCTGAGAAGCCGAAGAGCTATGCCGACAATTTTCGCTACGACCGAGTCCGCGGTTGACTGACGACAGTAATTGCACCCCGCGACCCTCGATGCGATAAGGCGGCGACGCATGCCGTCGACCCCGTAGCTCAGCTGGATAGAGCACTCGCCTTCTAAGCGAGTGGTCGCAGGTTCGAATCCTGCCGGGGTCGCCAAATCAGCTCAGATGAATAGTGTAGAGGGCGCCTCGGAGGTGAGGTTGAGCCGTGCGAGCCTCTAAACAATTCGACAATCTCAGGCGACGACCTGCGCTTCGACCTCGGGGGCGCGCCTGAGCGCGTCGAGCGTCACCTCCAGACCGTCGGCCAGCGTGGTTTGCGCAGTGAAGCCAAGCTGCTCGACAGCGCGCTGCGGATCGCCGATCGAGATCCGCACCTCGCCGCAGCGCGCCGGACGGTGACGCACGACGAGTTTTGTTCCGCATAGTTCCGCCATGGTGTCGGCGAGGCTGCTCACGCTGGTAGCTTTGCCGGTGCAAACGTTGAATACAAAAGCGCCGGTGGTCGCCACCCGCATCGCGCGACGCAGCGCCTGGACCGCATCGCTGATATAAATGAAATCGCGGGCCTGCTCACCATCGCCAAAAATCTCGACCGGTTCACCGCGAAGCAGCCGGTCGGCGAAAATCGAGATCACTCCGGAGTAGGGTGACAACGGATCTTGCCGAGGCCCATAAAGATTGAAAAAGCGCAACCCTACCGTCGGCACCCCGTGTATCGCGCCGGCGACACGGGCGTGGAGCTCACATGCATGCTTATCGGCGCCATATGCACTGAGCGGGGCTGCGGGGCTCTCCTCGTCGACCGGGAAGCTGCCGCAATTCCCGTAGATCGCAGCGGTCGAGGCGTAGACCACGGGAAGCTCTCGCCGGCGCCGCGACGGCCGGGCTCGATCGAAAACGTTGATCGTGCCGGTGAGATTGACTTGATGAGAGCGGAGCCAGTCGCGATGTGAGCGCGCCACAGAAGCGATTGCGGCAAGGTGAAAGCAGCCATCGACATCGTCGATCGCGCTCTCGACAGCCGCGGGGTCGGTGACATCGGCTTCGGCTAGCTCGACCTGCTGCGGCAAATTCTCACGGTGTCCGCTCGACAGGTCGTCAAGAACCCGAACCGCATGACCTTCTTCGAGCAATGCATGTACCAGATGCGAGCCGATGAACCCGGCGCCTCCGGTCACGAGAAAGCGAGGCATCCAAAATCCTTGAAGCAGTTACAAAAACTGTACCAGTAATGTTCGGGCTAACCGGGGCGCTTCTTCTCGAGCGCGTTGCCCCCGAGCGGTGCATCGATCTGACAACCTTGCTTGTGTCCCCACGATTTGGTGGGTTTGCGTCACCAGCGAAGTGCTCGACGAAAGTAAAACCTTCGACCACATAATCGGTCGCGTAGGCACGCATAGCGCTGTTTTACGCGGGTGGGAAGCAGAATCAACGTTAAGATGATCAAAACCGCTCCCGGCCGGTCGACGCTGATATAAAACTTTAACATAGGTTAATATCGCTTCCGGCTAGGTGATCCGGGCACTAGCAGATTACCCTGAATGCACTGAGCACTGAAGTTCGGAAAGCTGGAGAAGGCACAAGCCGACGGCCTCTGGGCGAGCGCGACGCGCGCTTTTCGGGCTCCGTCAAAACCGGCTCCGACGACGAGATAAGCAAATGCACATTAGGCCTGTTCGTATCGCGGAAATCTTCCTCACGCTCTCCGCTCAGGTGCTCGTTCTTCCGCCGGCGAGCGGAGAGCAGACATTCCGCTCGGATGAATGGATCACCGAATGCGAGGCCAACCCAGGTGGAGGCACGTCCGACTGCTCAATTACGTTACCGTTTTGGCAAGCCGGAGGCAACCAAACCGGCTCTTTCGCTTTAGTTGTCATGCTCCAGACCGGCAACATCGGAATTGTTGGCCAGCCGATTCCGGTAAGAGCGGTGCTGCGGGTCGACAAGAACCCGCCAATTGAGTGCAGACAAGCGCGATACTGTGTTTTCCCGAGCGCTCAAGCTCTCACCGTTGTCAAACAGCTCAAGGCGGGATCGCTCGTTCTGATCGACGTGTTCACAGTGAAAGGAACATTCAGCTTCAGTTCGACACCGAAGGGGTATCAGGCAGGGATCGCGAAGATCAGGGCATGGGGATATCGCCTTTTGCCGGATTAGCCGAGCCTCGCCCTCCTTCCGTATTTGCGACCAGATCAGACCAACTGAAAGTAACGGTGAGACTACTTTTTGACGCGGTGCTGGACACTAAGCTGACGAGGGCAAGGGTAAAGTGGCGGTCCACAGCCGGCGAACGAGGTTCTTGTGATGCCGTACGCCGACTGTCCGACAGGCGCCACCTCGAGAACCGAAGGTGATAGGGGCGATGGGCAGCAACACCGGGTCCGAATCCGCTCGCTCCGCCGGTCGGCGGAACCTTTGGGGCCACCCAAAACCAGTGGACTTGTCGCCGCAATGCGTGACAGAACGATTGACTAGGCGAGCGGCGCTGACTGTCGTACTTCTATTGTCGCTCGGGCTATGGGCCGCAATTTGGACGGCCGTTGCCTCATTGGCATCGGCCGTATTCGGCTAGCGATAAAACCCGACCTCTTCGACGCACTCCTTTCGCCCTTGGCGCGACGAACGGGGGAACCGCCGAAGCGCCCCCGGTCTCCTCGGCCGCTAGTTGCGCGGCGATCCGGTGGCTTGCAAAACCGTCCCCGTAAGGATTTTCGACCCGGCTCATCTGCCGATACGCTTGCGGATTGTCGAGCAACGCCTCCATTTCGTCGAATAGCTGCCGGTCATCGGTTCCAACCAGCTTGGCCAAGCCGTGTTCCATGGCTTCGGGCCGCTCGGTCGTGTCGCGAGTGACCAGAACCGGTTTTCCAAAGGACGGCGCCTCTTCTTGAATCCCACCCGAGTCGGTAACGACGAAGTGACACCGCTTTAACAGAAACACGAGCTCGGGATAATCGACTGGGTCAACCAGAAGAACGTTGTCGTGCCGATGAAGCGGCTCTGTTGCCCGCCGCACATTCGGGTTCGGATGGACCGGAAAGACGATGGCCACGTCCTTTCGGAGCGCGATCCGCGCCAACGCACGGCAAATCCGCGCGAGCCCGCCGTCGAAGCTTTCGCGGCGATGACCTGTCATCAGGATTACTCGCTTGCCATCGGCGAAGCGTCCGTCGAGAATCTTCTCAACCCGCGCCCGCAACTCCGTCCGACCGTCCAACAGAGCAGACGCCCAGAGCAAAGCGTCGATCCCGGTATTGCCAGTCACGAAGATCCGACCCGGGTCGATTCCCTCGCGCAAGAGATTGTCACGCGCCCGGGCGGTCGGGGCGAAGTGAAGATCGGCCACCTGGCCTACGAGCCTGCGGTTGACCTCCTCGGGCCACGGCGCATAGATGTTGTCGGTACGCAGGCCGGCCTCGACATGCGCCACCGGAATTCTCTGGTAGAAGGCTGCAAGCGCCCCGGCAAAGGTCGTAGTAGTGTCCCCCTGCACGATGACCCGATCGGGTTGCCAGGAAGCGAGGACCCCGGCGACGCCCGACAAGGCGGCCCCCGTCAGATAGGGCAAGTCCTGATCTGGCCGCATGATTTTGAGATTCCAATCCGGCCGTAGCCCGAATAAGTCGAGGACTTGCACCAGCAGCTCGCGATGCTGGCCGGTCACGCAGAGCTTGCAATGGAAATTCGGGCGAGCCGAGAGTTCCCTGACTACCGGAGCCAGCTTGATCGCTTCCGGGCGCGTCCCAAAGACGAACAGAAGTTTCATCCCGCCCCGGAGCTAACCGTATCCGTGAGTGAGGCCGGTCACGTCGATGACGACGCGGCGCATCAACTCTTCGCGCGGAATTTTGCGAAACCGGGAATGCGCCACCAGCACAGCGACGATGTCCGCGCGGCGAAGTGCCTCCAAGGTGTCGCAGAACGCCACGTTCGACAGCGTCGCCAGCGCTTGCGGCAGCGCACTCAAATTCGGCTCGGCGACGAGGATCTGCTCTTCTCCGGCGCGTGCCAGTTGCCCGACGATTTCGATCGCCGGGCTCTCCCGCAGGTCGTCGACATCCGGCTTGTAGGTCAATCCGAGGCAAGCGATGACGGGCCGTTTGAACCGTTCGGCACGTTCGCGGATTTGCGCGACGACGAAATTCGGTTTGGCGTCGTTGATCTCGCGAGCAGTGCGAATCAGCCGGGTCCGGTCCGGCGCCGAGGCGATCATGAACCAGGGATCGACGGCGATGCAGTGCCCGCCCACGCCCGCTCCGGGTTGCAGTATTTCCACCCGGGGATGGCGGTTGGCCAGCTCTATCACTTGCCAGACATTGAGCCCGAGCTGATCACAAATCAGCGACAACTCGTTAGCAAAGGCGATGTTGACGTCTCGGAAGGCATTTTCGGCGAGCTTGACCAGCTCGGCTGTCGGCGCGTCCGTATGTATCGGCTTCCCTTGCAGGAAAATCCGGTATACCGCTTCGGCGTGATCGGCACACGCCTCCGTCATGCCGCCGATGATTCGGTCATTCTCGATCAGCTCGCGGACCATGCGGCCGGGCAGCACCCGCTCCGGGCAGTGCGCGA
>Ga0310914_10000674_pt1 | contig 20583 bp, 19 predicted proteins | sample GREbulkMGAN108_FD_203450 | JGI IMG/M metagenome (GOLD analysis project Ga0310914, IMG submission 203450) | Lab enrichment of tropical soil microbial communities from Luquillo Experimental Forest, Puerto Rico - GRE.bulkMG.AN108 | ecosystem: Environmental > Terrestrial > Soil > Tropical forest >... | reverse complement strand
GGCCGGCTACCAGGACAATGCTGGCGGCATCCGATTGGTTCCGAAGAAAATGCTTCAGGGCGGCCCCACGGCCGCGGGGTGTTTCCCGATATCCCGAGCCGAGCCCCTTCCTTGTGCCGCCCCGGCTTCCGCTCCCCCAACCCAAGTCGCCGTCCGGGCGCTGAAATCCCGCGCAGGGGGTGAACCTAACGGTGGGTTAACGCGACTAACAGGCACAAGGGATCGTGGGAGCAACCATGTTGCGTCATTCTCGATATCTCGTTGCCTGCTGCGGCGCGGCTTTTGGCTTGGCATCCTTCCTTATCGGGCTCGAGGTCTCCTCCACCACGGCGGCGACGTCGATCGATCAAAGCCCGGCCATGATCAACCGCACGCTGAAGGGCGACCGTTTGCCACTGGTCCCTGCGGTGAGCCGCAACGCGGTCAACACCCCGACCGAGGTCAAGGCCCCTCGCGAACCCGCACCCCAGCCCGTGCTGCTCGAAGGGTGCGAGCCAATCATGAGCACGATCGGCCAGCCTCCGCTGTCGCGCGTTGCCGGGCGCTGCCTCTCCTGACCGTCCGCGGGCAGGTCCACCTAATCGTCGCTCAGGGTTCGTCCCAGTCGGCCGGATAGTCGCTTCGTCGCGAGCGACAAAGCCAATTGGGCCGGCGACGGCTGCTACGCATTGGAACGGTCCCGGGATCGCGGCGGAGCCCGACTTTCGGTCGGCCAACACGGTGGAGCTCTTCTTCGGAACTTTTGCGCACACGCATGGGTTGGTTCGTTTTTGCGCGACGCTGAAACCCAGCTCGCATTTGAGCTTCGGCGCAAGGGGCCAATCCCCACGCCTTGAGAAGAGAAAATGTCCCAATCACAGGGAAAAAAAGAAGACCCGAAAGCGCCGGACACCGGTCAAGCTGGGATTCCCCCTTTAGAAGTTTTTCGCTCCGCCCTCGACATGGGCCAGATCGGCGTCTGGTCGTGGGACCTGCGTTCCCATTTGATGACGTGGTCGAGCAATCTAGCAGATTTTCGCGTTCCACCCGACGGTCATGCGGAGGGTACCTTCACAATCGCTCCGCTCGATTTGCCTGTGCACGAGGGTACCGGGCTGCTTGCCGCGATTGCGAGGACGCTGGAAACGAAAGCGCCCTGCCGCGTGGAATACCGCGTGCCCGGACCGACGGAGCGCGAGGAGCGGTGGCTCGAGGCGTCGGCAACGGTCGTGATCGAGGACGGCACGGCGGTGCAATTGCTCGGGATTTGCCGGGACATTACCGAGCGCTTGGCAATCAATCGCGAAGTGCAAGTGCGCGCGCGACAGCAGGAAGTCCTCGCGCGGCTCGGCGAACGGGCGCTCACCGAAAGTGATCTGCAAAAGTTCTTCAATGAGGTTGTCAGCACCATCGGCGAGATTCTCGATGTCGAGATGGTGAAAATTCTGGAATTGATGCCTGGCGATGCCGAGCTCCTGCTGCGGGCCGGGATCGGCTGGAAAGCCGGGCTGGTGGGCGCCGCGGCAGTTTCGACGGCGCGCGATTCGCAAGCGGGTTACGCGCTGGCCTCCGGCCGCGCCGTCGTCCTGGAGAACCTCAAGACCGAAACCAGGTTCAAGGGGGAGCCTTTGCTCCACGATCATGATGTCGCAAGCGGCATTACCGCCCCGATCGCCGGGCACGACGGCCGCGCCTACGGCGTGCTCGGCGCGCACACCGCGAAACGACGCAGGTTCCATGACTATGACGTTTCATTCATTGCGGCGGTCGCAAACGTTGTGGCCGGCGCGATACAGCGCCGGCAACTGGACCAGCGTCATGAGCTCATGATCCGCGAGCTGCGCCACCGCTCCGGGAATCTGTTTTCACAGCTGCTCGCGTTGTTTTCGCAGACTGCCAAGAGCTCACGCAGCATCGGCGACCTGGTCACAAAATACGAGGCTCGCGTGCTCGCACTTGCCAACGCGCACCGCCTCATCACAGAGGGCGGCTGGAAATCGACATCGCTGCATGAGTTGCTCGACACGCTGCTCGCGCCGTTTCTCGATCGCATTACGTTCAAGGGTCCGAACGTCTTTCTCGAACCCGATCCCACCTTTGGCCTGAGCATGGCGGTCCATGAACTGGTCACCAATGCCAGCAAGCACGGCAGCCTGACCGATCCGTCCGGGCGGGTTGACCTTTCGTGGTCAGTCACCCGTACGCAGCAGGGGCTTACGCTGGTGCTCGTATGGAATGAACGAGGGGGGCCGGCACCCAAGCGTATCCGACGCCCGGGTTTCGGCTCGCGACTGATCAACATGGTGATCGAGCGCCAGCTCAACGGCCAGGTCGAGCAATCATTCAGACCGCAGGGCCTGGATGCGACACTGACCGTTCCGCTGACGCACGAGCGCTGGCCGGGGGGAGCGCGCACGGGCGCGGCCGCCGCCGCGCAGTAACCCACTTTCACGCCGACTTGACGCGGCCTCCTGCGGCCTCCAGAACCGCGGCAACAATGCCCGCATAGCCGGTGCAGCGGCACAGGTGGCCGCTGAGCACGTCTACCACCTCGGATTCGGAAGGGTTGGGATTGCGGGCGAGAAAGTCGGTGAACGACATGAGAATGCCGGGGGTGCAGAAGCCGCATTGCAGGGCGTGATTGTTGCGAAACGCCTGCTGCAGTGCGTTGAGGGAGGCATTCGGGCCGGCAAGCGACTCCACGGTGGCCACCGCCCTTCCCTCGGCCTGCACGGCAAGGGTAAGGCAGGCGCGCACGGCCGCTCCGTCGAGCAGGACCGTGCAGCATCCACACACGCCGTGCTCGCATCCGACGTGGGTGCCGGTCGCGCCAAGCACATAGCGAATAAAATCGGAGAGCAGCATGCGCGGCTCCGCCTCACCGGAGACCTTGCGGCCATTGAGCGTCAGGGTGACGCGCGCCCGTTGGTTTCTGCTCACGCGGCGCATTGCATGGCCTCCCGCACGACCAGGGGAGCAATGCGGCGCAGCAGATCGCGCCGCATGTGCGCCGACGCGTGAATATCATCGTAGCCGTTGAGCTCCCAGACCAGCCGTTCGATTGCGCCGCGCAGGGGTGCGGCACCATTCACATCGAGATGGCGAACGGCCGGACGGTCCGCCATGCCGGCGACCCCGATGCGCACGCCGTCGCCATTGTCGACGGTCGTCGCCGCGACAGCGATGATGGCAAAGTCGCCGTGCCTGCGGGCGACCTCCCGGAACGCCACGCCCGCACCGGCTCTCGTCACGGGAAAGCGCACGGCGGTGATCATCTCGTCGCTCTCGCGCGCCGTAGTCAACATTCCTTGCTGGAATTCGCCCGCTGCAACAACGCGCGCGCGCTTGCGCGATCGCAGCACGACCTCGCCGTCAAGGAGGACAAGTGCCAACGGAATCTCCGACGCGGGGTCCGCATGCGCGATGGAGCCGCAGACCGTACCCTTGTTGCGGGTCTGGAAATGACCCACGAACGGCAAGGCGGCATGGAGGAGCGGAAGCTTGTGCCGGAGCGGCGGCCAGCTCAGCAAGCGGTTCTGCGTCACGGCGGCCCCGACCTCGACCTTGCCGTCGACCTCGCGTATGTCATCGAGTTCCGGAATTCGCGTGATGTCGACGAGCATCGCAGCCTCGACGACGCGCAGATTGAGCATGGCCAGCAAAGTCTGACCGCCGGCGAGAATGCGCGCATCATCACCGTGCTTGGCGAGCATCTCGAGCGCCTCATCGACCGTGTCCGCGCGGACATAGTCGAATGGCCGCGGCTTCACGCGCCGCCTCCATCTGCGTCGGGCGGCGGACCCTCAGCGTCCGCAATCAGGGCGTGGATGCGCCTCGGCGTGGCGGGCAGCACAACATTCTTGATACCGAGCGCATCGGCAATGGCGTTGGCAATGCACGCGGGCACGCTCATGCAATTGCCTTCCGCCAGCCCCTTGGCGCCCAACGGCGTGAACGGCGACGGGGTTTCCTGGTGCAGCATCTCCACCGTCGGGATCTCCGCCACGGTCGGAATGAGATAGTCCGCGAACGTGCCGGTCAGGAATTGACCATTGTCGTCGTAAACAAACTCCTCATAGAGCGCGGCAGCGATGCCCTGCACGAAGGCGCCGCGCATCTGGCCCTGCGCGATCAGCGGATTGAGCACGCGGCCGGCATCGTGCATGGAGACATAGCGCTCGACCCGCACCTGATAGCTCAAGGGATCGATTTCGACGCCGCACATGTCAAAAACGAAACCGTAGGTCAGTGACGTATTGATGCGGTCATCGCTTGCCGGCGGCTCCAGCTCGGGCGGCGACCACACCGCCGTTTCCCGTAAGGCCGGCGCCATGCCCTCCGGCAATATCACCGGCGACCAATGCGCGGTACCGGCGACGCGACCGAACGGGATTGCGTTGTCCGGATTGCTGCGGCTGCGGACCTTGCCGCCGACCAGCTCGACATCTTCCGGCAGCACGTTGAGCTGCCTTGCCGCAATCGCCTTGAGCTTGTCGGCGACGCGTCCGGCAGCAAGATGCGCCGCCACAGCGGTTCCGGGCGTGAAGCGGCAGGAATAGGTACCGGCGGCAATCGACCATTGATCCTTGGCGGTGTCCATCTCGAGAACCGCATTGATGTCGTCGGGAGCAAGGCCGAGCCGATCTGCAACGATCTGCGAGAGCACGGTTGCATGCCCCTGGCCCTGCACGGTGACATCGGCCGTCACCGACACTGCCCCGAGCGGATCCACATTGACGGTCACCATCGATGCCGCGCCGTTCTTGGGACCGGCCCTGTCGCGCGCCTCGGACGAGAGCAGCGTCGAGAGGTAACCCATGTTGGACATGCCAGGCTCGACCACCGCAGCAAAACCGATCCCATAGTGCCGCCCGCCCGCGCGCGCAGCATCGCGCCGTTTGATAAGCGCATCGAGACGCCCGTCTCCGGTTGCGGTCTCGACCGCGCGCAGATAGTCGCCGGAGTCGTAGAGCGCGCCCGCGGCAGCGCGATAGGGGAACTTCTCCTTCGGGATGAGATTGCGCTTGATGACATCGAGATGATCGAGCTCAAGCTCAACCGCAATGCGCGAGACCAGCCGCTCGAGCGCGAGATAGAGCTGAGGGCCGCCGAAGCCGCGGATCAGGCTCGCCGGCATCTTGTTGGTCAGGACCACGCGGTTGGTCACCTGGACATTGGCAATGTCGTAGGCTCCGGTCAGCGCGCCGTGCATGCGGTAAAGCGGGCCCGGCATCGGCGCGCGCAGGTAGGCGCCGTAGTCCTCCAGCTGATCGAGCCGCAGCGCAAGAATGCGGCCGTCCCTCGTGACGGCGGCTTCGATCTCGGTGATCCGGTTGGGACCTGAGCTCGCCGCGACCAGATGCTCGAGCCGGTCCTCGACCCATTTCACGGGATGGCCGGTGATGCGGGCGGCAATTGCGGCCAGCACAATGTAAGGAAACACGGACAGCTTGATGCCGAAGCTGCCGCCGCTGTCCGGCGGGATGCGCAGGCGCAGCTTCGAGCCTGGCACGCGCAGCGCCCGTGCCATCACGGGATGCGTGCTGAACGGGCCCTGAAAGTTTGCCAGCACGTCGTAGCTGTCGTCTGCCGAACGATGCTCGGCGACGACGACGTAGCATTCCATCGGAGTAAAGGAGCTGCGCGGATATTCGCAGGTCAGCGCGATGCGCGCGTCGGCACGCGCGAACGCAGCGGCGCTGTCGCCATAGAAGAATTCTCGCACGGAAATCTCGTTGCTCTTCGCTTGCGCGTGCAGCAGCGGCGCCGATGCCTCACGCGCCAGTCGCGGATCGAGCACCGCTTCGAGCGTCTCATATTCGATTGAAAGGAGTTCCGCCGCGTCTTCCGCCAGATAGCGGCTTTCGGCAACGACCAGCGCCACCGGCTCGCCGACATAGCGCACGCGCTCGACCGCAAGCGACCACTGATCGATCGGCGCCTTGAGTGCGATCAGGAAGGGGTCGGAGAGCCTGCGCACGTCCTCCCCCGTCAGCACCGCCCAGACGCCGTCCTGCGCCAGTGCGTGAGCAGCGTCGATATGGACTATCCGGGCGTGGGCGTGCGGCGAACGAACGACGTGCGCATGCAGCGTTCCGGCCGGGGCCGGCAGATCATCGGCAAATCGTCCGTGCCCGCAGAGAAGCGTGGGATCCTCCTTGCGGACTATTGCGACCCCGAGGGACTTTGTCACTGTTCAAATCCTGTGGAGAACCGGAACACTTTGATCTCACGGTTGGCGCTCGGGAACGAACCAAGGGCGGGCGGGACTGCGACGTGCGGCATACAATCAGCTAGCTTTGCGCCGGGCAACTCCCAAGGCAACCGTCGATGTTCGTTCTCGCGCATATCTCCGACCCGCATCTCGCACCCTTGCCACGGCCGCATTGGCGAGAGCTCATCGGCAAGCGGGGGACTGGTTTCGTCAACTGGCAACGCAACCGCCGCTTCATTCATCGTCCCGAAGTGCTCGAGCGCGTGAGCGCGGACCTGCGCGCGAGCGCACCCGACCACGTCGCTGTCACCGGCGATCTCGTCAACATCTCGGGCAGCGAGGAATATCAGCCGGCCCGCGTCTGGCTGGAATCGCTGGGGCGGGCCAGGGAGGTGTCGCTGGTGCCCGGCAACCATGACGACTATGTACGCGGCGCCGCTCCTTATCCCCTTGCATACTGGGGGGATTTCATGCGCGACGACGATATCGGACAGTTCGGCTTTCCATTCGTGCGGCGGCGCGGCGCGCTGGCGCTGATCGGATTGTCGAGCGCGCGGCCGACTGCTCCCTTCTTCGCCACCGGGCAGCTCGGCGGCGAGCAGCTCGCGCGACTTGCCGAGCTGCTCGATGTCTGCGGTCGCCAGGAATATTTCCGCGTGGTCCTCATCCACCATCCGCCGGTCTCAAGGGCCAGACGGCACTTCAAGCGGCTGATCGACGGGCCACGCTTTCGCGCGGTGCTGGCGCGACATGGAGCCGAGCTCGTGCTGCACGGCCACGATCATGTGCATTCGCTTGTACACCTGGCGGGACCAAGCTACCCGATCCCGGCCGTTGGCGTGCCTTCGGCATCGCAAGTCCCGCGCGCCGCGCACGATCCCCCCGGCTACAATCTCTGTCACATCGAAGGTCAGGTCGGGTCCTGGCGCTGCGAGATCGTCTCCCGCGGCCTTGGGCCCGACGGGAAGACCATGACCGAGATCAAGCGAATACCCCTCTCGCTGGAATAAGCGAGCGAGATGTTACGCACGAACGAAGGACCCATATCTGTTTGGGACCAGGATTACCCTTTCGGCCCGAACAACAGCGCCGCGGCGATCAGGGCGGCAAAGCCGAGGCAGATCCCCAGCAGGAAAGCGGGCAGTGACCGCCAGCGCGCGCGCCTGCGCTGCCGGCGCAACTCGCGGCGGGCATTGCGAACGACAGGGAACGAGCCGTCGGCCAGCGCGCGCTCGCGCTCGACCATGCGCTGCGCCACATATTTCGTAACCGCATCGACGATCCCAACGATGTGGACGTTTTCTGCCAGGACCTTGCGGCCATAGCGGGTGTCCTGCAGGAATCGATAGATGCGCTTGTCGCGGCCCATGTCCACGTGGGTGACCGCGTCGATCCACAGCCTCGGTGTTGCGCCCCGGCTGATGCCGCGATCAAACAGATCGATGGTGGCAGGAATTTCCTCGAACAATGGATCGAGCGCCTCATTGAGAAGCTCGAGCCGGGCCAGCTCGGCATCCTGCAGATCGACGACGGTGCCGCTGCGGTCGGCCTGATCGACCCGCGCCTTGCGCAAGGCTTCCGTGAGCCGCTGCGGCGGTTCACCTCGCTTCGTGTCATCAATGATCTTGCGCTGGCGACGACCCCACATGGGGAGAACGTACCAGCCGATGGGGACAAGGCAAGGCCGGCCCGTAACCGGCTGGGAACGGAACCAATTTTGCGCCAAAGCAGGCGTCGTGAGCCGCTGGAGCAGGATGGGCTTTCTTCGAATCAGCATCCCCTTGCGCGAATCGGCTAAGCAGGGCCGTCGCCCTTAACTGCGCGCAACTCGGGCGAATCACCTCCCATGAGGATCGGCAGCAGGGCGCGCCCGTGCGGGCGAAGGTCTCGGCAATTCGCTTGCCGAAGCCCGATGCGCCGCCGGTGATGAGCGCAACCTTGTTGTCGACGCGCGTGCTTTCCCGAAGCTCGTCAATGCCCGCGCGGGACGATCCCGTAAGCGCGTGCCCAGCCCAGGCCGTCCTCGGTTCGCGCGCGCGGCCGGTATTCGCAGCCGATCCAATTATCGTAGCCGAGGCGATCGAGTGCCGCGAAGATTGCCGGATAGTTCACCTCGCCTTCATCGGGCTCGCCGCGCAAGGGAACACCCGCGATCTGCACATGACCGATCAGGCGAAAATACTTCTCCAGCCGCCTGATGAGATCGCCGCCCACGATCTGGACATGATAGAAATCGAACTGGATGCGCACATTCGGCCGCGCAACCTTGTCGACGATGTCGGCAGCGTGCTCGACCCGGCTGAGGAAATAGTCCGGGCGGTCACGTGGATTGAGCGGCTCGATCAAGAGCGTGATGTCGCGTTCGCGCGCCGCATCAGCCGCCCGAACGAGGTTGCGGATGAAGGTGCGCTCCGCGGCCGGGCGCTGCTCCGGCGGCACCGTGCCGGCAAGGCAATGAATCTGGCAGCCGCCAATGGCAGTCACGTATTCGAGCGCCTGGCTGAATTGTGCGCCAAACTCCTGCTCCCGTCCGGGTATGGCGGCAACGCCCGCCCCACCCGATACCGGCTGCCCGTGCGTGGTGTTGATGCCGAGCATAGCCAGGCCATGCCGTTCGAGCTCCGCCTTCACCGCGGACGGTGCATGATCATAGGGCGACTGCAGCTCGACTGCCGTGAATCCGGCCGCCGCCGCGGCCGCAAACCGCTCGAGCAGCGGCCGCTCGGTGAAGAGATAGGCAAGGTTTGCGGCAAAGCGGGGCACGCGAAAAATCCTGATAGGCTGTCCTTGAATAATGCACCAATCCACCAGCAATGGAAGCATCGCACGGCGGTGAACGTTTGCGGTTGACGCCGGCCGGCATCCTTGGTTCGCTGTGTGATGCTTTTGTTTTGGGGCAGAGAAGGAAATTCGGTTTGGCGGAATCCAGGGCGGGACGTCCGGTGATGAGCGACCAGTTGCGGAACCTCCCATGAGCGCACCTGCGCGCCCGAGCGCGATCCCTGTCCGTCAGGACGCGGTTCCCGGCTACAGCGACCCGCAGCGCAATTTCCGCTTCTTCGATAACCGGCAGAAATATCTGCTGTTCGTGCACACCTGCAGCGAGAAGTGGGTGGTGGCGAGCCGCGTGGCACTTGAGCTCGCCAACATCCATCCGCGGCCGCCGGCGCTTCGCGTCTTCGATGCCGGCGTGGGCGACGGAACCGTGCTGCTGCGCGTCCTGCGCGCCACCCACGATCGCTTCCCGCACACGCCGTTCTACATAGTGGGCAAGGAGATCAGCCTCGAGGACGTGCGCCTGGCGCTGCAGAAAATGTCGGACCGCTTCTTCGAGCATCCGGCGACGGTGCTTGTCTTGACCAATCTCGCCTATGCCGACGCGCCCTGGCTCGCGGTCAAATCATTGTCGGCGGCTTCCAGCCTGGTATGGCATGAAGTGCCGCTTGCGGGCGATTCCGCTTATCAGTTCGAGCAGCAGATCACCGAGCTGGTGCCGTTCCTCTCGCAGAACTGGAAGGCCGGCGTCAGCGCCAAGACCGGCAACCCGGTCTACGAGCGGCCGGTCGTGCTGGTGCTCTATCGCGAGGACCACAAGTTCCTGCTCGATCCCATCATCCCGCGGCCGGGCGGCACCATGGCCAACTACGACCTGGTCATCGCCTCCCAGCCCTATCGCGCGCGCGCTTCCCTGGAGTTCAAGGCCAGGCGGGTGATCGCGCCGCTGGCCAAGGCGATCGGGCCCGGCGGCCGCCTCATCGGCATTCACTCCCACGGCCATGATCCCGGCATGGAGATCATTCACAAGGTGTGGCCGGGCGACAATCCGTTCACTCACGACCGCCATCAGATCATGAAGGCTGCAAAGCAGGAGCTTGGCACCGCCGGACGTGGCCTCAATTTCACTGCCTACGCGGACAATCGCTCGCTGTTCCGCTACGAGATGCACACCCTGCCGACCGAGATTTCGGAGCAATCGATCGGGACCTCGACGCTGTTTGCCGCCTGGAACGCGGCCACCTATGTGGCACAGGTCGAGGACGACCGGCTGGCCGAGGTCGTCGGCGATGGCCGCTATCTCGCGCCGACGCGCGAGGTGCTGCGCGAGCATGGCGGGCTGTGGTTCTACGATGAATCGTACGTTATCTCGCGTCGCAGGCACTGAAAGCGCTGCGCGCCCTCAATCCATGTCCGCAATGTCGGCATGGATGCGCAGCAACGCGGAAATCGTATCGGGATCCCGGCGACCGAAGCCGCACTCGGTCGCGATGGAAAATTCGCGGGCATACTTTTTTGCAACGGCGAGCCGTTGCTTCGTGCCTTCGACGCCATCGGTGTAGTGCACAAGCCCCAGGCAAAGCTCGGTTTCCGGCTGCAACGCAAGTTGCGCCATCGGCTTGAAATAAGCGTCATCGCGGCGATTGCGCGGCACCGGCATGTGAACGAGCTGCACGGTGCGCTCGATCCCTCGCGACACACGGTTGGCAAGCTCTACCATGTCGGCCATGTCGGCCGGCTCGACCACGTGCCGGTGGTTCGAATCCCCATAACAGAGATGATACAACAGATCGATGCCGGCCGGCACGCGGTTGCCGAGATCGACCAGGATGTTGCTGAACGTCTCCTGCATCTGCGCCTTGGTGCGGCCGTAGCTGCTCGACTCGCTGCGTTCGAGGCGCGCGAATACCGCGGAGGCCACATCGAATTGAATCGCCAGTTCATGGTGCGGGATGGCGGCGGCGATCTTGTCGATCTCGCGCTTGACAGCGTCATTGTAGATCGGGTCGATCGGCGCGTGCAGCGCATCGACCAGGAACAGCCAGAGGACGGAATGCGCCGGCACCAGATCGACCTGGAATTTCATGCCGGCGGGAATCCTGCCGGCCTGCTTGAGCCGCTTGAACACGGCATAGGACTGCACGGCAATGTCGGCGTAGAACAGGTTGTCGAAACGCACGTTCGGCGGCGCGAACCCGGGCGCCAGCGTATAGCGCTCACGCCCGGTGCCGCTTGCGTGCACGCGAAAGAACTCGCCTGATTTCCGAAAGGCGGCGTTCTCCGAGAACACCGGCTCAAGCCAGGTGATCCAGTCCCGCCGCGCGCCGGTCTCTCCGTCGGGAAGGCGCTTGAGGCGGTTGCCAAGCGCGTCGCTGACCTTGGCGAAGACCTCTTCCGCATCCGCCATCGGCACGCTGCCGACGAGATGAATGCCGCGAGCCATCGCTCCTCGTCAGTGCAGGCTGCTGTCCTCGCGCCAGATGCCGAGCGCTTCCTGCGAGGGGCGATCGGAGATCGAGAACAGCACCGATTCCTTCGCGGCGGTGTGGGCGTACGTCTTCCAGGGCGGCACCACGAACACGTCGTTCTGACGCCATTCCAGGACCTTGCCGTCGACGTCGGTCGTGCCCTGCCCTTCCGCGCAGACGAAGATGGTACCGTCGGTTGCGCGATAGCGCTCGCCTTTGAAACCTTGCGGGAACAAGGCCAGATGCGCGCCCATGGTGGGCAGAACCGGCCCGCCGTTGATCGGGTTGGCATAGCGCACGCGCGCGCCGTGGCGCTTGTCGATATCGCCCGCTTTGAGCATGCGCTCGACGACCGGGCGCGTGCGCGCATACGTGTAATTGATGACGGGGCTGCGGTTCATCTGCGCCGGCGCCCCGTCGGGGAGCACGCCGGAGGCGTAGAAAACAAGCGAATCGCCGTCCGCACGATTGGTCGGCTGCGTCGCTTCGCCATACTGCTCGGCGAACGAGGTCTCGAAGAAATTGACCTGCGGAAAGTCGAGCACGTCGAGCCAGAGCATGGCCTCCTTCGACGTGTTGCCGTGGTCATGCGGCGCCCAGTTCGCGGTGATGACGAAATCGCCGGGGGACATATACGCCTTCTCGCCCTCGACGGCGGTATAGGCGCCCTCGCCGTCCAGCACGAAGCGTATGGCGGACGAGACGTGCCGGTGGGCAGGGGCGACCTCCCCCGGCAGGATCATCTGCACGCCCGCAAACAGCGTGTTGGTCGCACGCGATTCGCCGGGCATGGCGGGATTTTCGAGGATCAGCACGCGCCGCTCGGCTTCCTCGGCGGTGATCAGACCGCCGGATTCCATCACCAGGCGCTTGATGTCGTCGAAATGCCAGATAACGGGCGCGCAGCGCGTCACCGGCTCCTTGGTCACGACATTCTTCATCACCTTCCAGAGCGGCGTCATGCTGTGCTTGGCGATGCGGTCGTAATATTCCTGCCGCACCGCCTCGATGTTGTGCTTGGGGGAAACCTGCTTGGGAGCCTTGCTGTCGGCCCGTTTGCTCGCAGTCGCGCTTGCCATGCCGCTCTCCTGGAATCGATCTGTGCCGCTGGGACGGAAAAATCCGAAACAGGCAATTAGTATATAGTGAAACTATCTGCCGCGGGAAGGACCCCGCATTGCCGACCATTCAGCCTGGCATCACGCAGGGAACCGTCTGCCGATTGTGCCTTCGATAGATGCGAAAGTCGGCGTCGGTGGTGAGAATGACCGGTTGAGGTCAGTGATGATTGGAATCGCGGCGACTGAGGAAGGCAACCAGAAAGCCGGCATCAACCAGCACGCTTCCGGCCATAACCTGTCCCCGCCAGATATTTTTTCTTCCGCGTGCTCAGATCGGCGGGCAACCCATCCACTGATCCGAGAAGATCGCTGATTCTCTCAAGAGAGCTGGCTCCGTGGTGCCGCGACCGAGGATGGATCAGCCGCTCGCGAATGACATCCGATTTCGAGACCTTGCGCTTGCGCGACTCCGCCTCGATCTGAGCTGCGAGCTCCTCGGGAAGGCGTACAGTGAGCGTTTTCATGCCTTGCCAGATGTATTACATGCGTGGCAGTTGCGCGATACACGATTGCTCGACCGCCAGAGTGCAATCAGGTATTCACGTTGCCGCCGTCGACCGCAATGGTCTGGCCGGTGATGAAATCGCTCTCGGCGGAGGCCAGAAAGACAAGCGCGCCGAGCAGGTCCTGCGGGCTTTCATCCCGCTTGAGCGAGCGGGAGGCGACCGCTCGCTCGCGGGCGGTGTGCACATGGCCGGGATTTTCGGCAAGCACCGTGTCGCTGAGCGTAAATCCGGGCGCGAGCGTATTTACGCGGATGCCGTGCTCGCCGAGCTCGCGCGCCAGCGCCCGCGTGAACGCCGTGATGCCGCCCTTGCTGGTGACGTAGTGCAACATCCATGGAATGCCACGGTAAGCGGTGCCCGATCCGATGTTGATGATCTTGCCGTAGCCCTGCGCCTGCATGTGCGGCGTCACATGCTTCACCATCAGGAAGGGGCCGCGCAGGTTGACGGCCATGACCTTGTCCCAGACGGCCGCGTCAATCTCGGTGAGCTTCTGCTCCCGCAGAGGGGCGAACAGCGCGGCATTGTTCACCAGAATGTCGACCCTGCCGAACCGCTCCATGGTCGCGGCAACGACCGCCTTGACCGCATCTTCATCGCTCACGTCGGTGACCGCGCTGGTGACGGAATTGGCGCCATGCGCGGCGGCAATCTCGCGGGCGACGCCCTCTCCGTCGGCAATGTCGGCGATCATCACGCGCGCGCCCTCGGCGGCAAGCGCAAATGAATAATGGCGGCCGATGCCCTTGGCCCCGCCGGTGACGATCGCCGTGCGACCCGCAAGCCTGGCCATGACCCTAGGCGCTGGCTGCGACGCGGCGCACAAAAGCCTCGAACCCGGCAAGCTGCTGCTTTACCAGGTCGATTGCGGTCGCATCCTTGAGCTCGAGCGTCTTTTCGTCGAATTTCTGCGGGGCAAAGGTGACGATCACCTCGGGCCGGCCGAACACAATGGCATCGATTGAGGTGAGGCATTGGCGCAGGTGATATTGCGCCCGCGAGCCGCCCAGAATGCCGCCCGCGGCTGACTGCAGTGCTACCGGCTTGTCCTTGAACGGCTGGTCCTTCATGCGCGACACCCAGTCGATCGCATTCTTCAGGCCGCCGGGAATCGACCAGTTGTACTCGGGCGAGACTATGATCAGCGCGTCGGCGGCGCGGATGGCTTCGGCCCAGGCATTCACTTGCGCGGGAAAGCCGCTCGCCGTCTGAATGTCGGCGTCGTAGAGCGGAAAGTCGGCAAATGAGTGCGCAAAGCGCAGCGAGAGCCCGGAGGGCGCCAGCGCCGGCAGCATGCGCGCGAGCGCGGCGTTATACGAGCCCTTGCGCAACGAGCCGCAGATGACGAGCACATCGAGTTGTCGTCCAACCATCATTCACCCCCCAAAGCTTCGTCGATGCCCGATCAGCCCTTGCGCGACAGCTGTGCAATCAATGCCGCCAAGGCCGTGAGCTGCTGCTTGATGAGGCCGCGGGTGGTTTCATCCTTGAGCTCGCTGGTCTTCTCGTCGAATTTCGAGGCGCAATTGCCAATGAAGATTTCCGGCTTGTTGAGCGTGAACGCGTCCAGAAACACCATTGCGCGGCGCATGTCGTACTGAACCCGTCCACCGCCCAGCGGGCCGGGCGAGGCCGATTGCAGCGCAATCGGCTTGCCTGCGAAGGGCTGGTTGGGCAGGCGCGAGACCCAGTCGATCGCGTTCTTGAGGCCGCCGGGGATGCCGAAATTGTATTCGGGCGTGCAGAAGATAAGGCCGTCGGCGGCGCGGATGGCGTCCGCCAGAACATTCACGGGCCCAGGGAATCCCGTCGAATTCTGGATATCGGCGTTATAGAGCGGAAACTCCGCGAATGAGGGAGCGGGCTTAAGCGCCATGCCGTCCGGTGCGAGGGAAGGCAGCGCGCGCTGCACCATTGCATTGAAGGAGCCCCTGCGCAGGGAGCCACAGATGGTGAGGACGTTCAAATCTGCCATGTCCGTCTCTCCTGCCTATTGCTCGGCCGCGATCGGATTGACAAGGACCCCGACGCGCTCGATCTCGATCTCGCAGGTATCTCCAGGTTTCATCCAGATCGGGTTGGGCTTGCGCGCATGGCCGACGCCGGAGGGAGTACCGGTAAACACGATGTCGCCCGGCTCCAGCGTGAGACCCTGCGTGACATAGGCAATGGTTTCGGCGACCGGAAACATCATGTTGTCGGTATTGTCCGACTGCATGACCTGCCCGTTGAGCCGGCTTTGAATCTTCAGGCCCTTGGCCCCGGGGGGAAGCTCGTCCGCCGTCACCACCCACGGGCCGAAGCCCCCGGTGCAATCGAAATTCTTGCCCATGTCCCATTGCGTGGTCTTGCGCTGATACTCGCGCACCGATCCTTCGTTGCCGCAGGAATACCCGGCGATGCACGTATAGGCATTGTCGACAATGAGGTGCTTGGCGCGCTTGCCCACGACAAAGATCAGCTCGGCCTCATAGTCGAGCGTCTCGGACGCGTTCGGGCGGATGATCGGCGCCCCATGCGGCACCAGCGACGTGTTGCCGCGCATGAAGATAGTCGGGAATTTCGGAATGTTGTCGCGTTGCGAGCCTTCTTTGACATGCTCGAGATAATTGAGCCCGAGGCAGATGACCTTGCCGGGCCTCGCAACCGGCAGGCCGAACTTCAGGCCCTTGAGCGGCCGCCGTGCGCCAGGAGGCGCACGCTTGGCCGCTTCGCGCAGCGGCGAGAGATCGCCGCTGCTTCGGCGCAGAACCTCGCCGAGGTCGCCCGGCATGGTCCCATCGCCGGCCTGGAGATCGATCACTGCGTCCCCATCGACCACCCCAAGATGCAGCCCCCCATTTCCCTCAAAACCGACGATTTTCATGGTCGCTCCCCGACAGATCCTTGAATTTGATGAAACGTAGCGCGGATAGAGTCCCGGCGAAATCCGGGGCGATCCCTAGATCATTTCGCTGCCTCACGCCACGCGGGCCAGCAGATGGGCGCCCAACATGTCGCGCGCGGCAAAGCCGGCGGAGAGGCTCCAGGCGTTCACGATCGCGAGACGAAAACCGCCCGGCGGCATGGCATGCCGCTCGGGATTCTTGTCTGCATGGAATGTGATCTGCACGCTGGACACCTCGGGCATGTTGCGCACCTGCGTGACCAGGCCGGCGGGCGGGTGACGATAGCGCGGACCATGCGGGCCAAACAGCACGACACTGTATCCGTCGCGCCGGTCTCGATCGCCAAAATCCCATACCCGCTCGTGGTAGAGGCGGATCACCGCTGCGACCCAGCCGTCGCCGTAGAGGTCGGGCCACTGGTCGCTCATGCGCAGGTGCGCCTCGATCATGCGTCCGCCGATCGTCTCGACATTGAGGATGCCGGTATAGCCTTTGAGATTCGCCCGAATCCATTCGCCACAATGCTCCTCGATGGCGGGTTCCGGCGCCGCGTGCACCGTCCAGTAGTCGAAGGTGCCGTCCCCGCTCGGTGTGCCGGTCACATGGCGCCACCACCGCGGCTCGCCGGCGACGACGGCGGCGTCCGAGCTGACGTGCCGTCCCACCAGCCGCGTCATCCACATATGGCCCGGCGTGAGGCTTTCGGCGTATTCGCTCGCGGAGTGCAACACCCGGCTCGCGACCCCCATGCCGCGCAGGTTCGTGATCGGCTTGGAGAACACCGGAAACTGGGACGGGCTCACGCCGTGGGGCGCAGCCTCGAGCCCCTGCGAGTGCGCGATCGCGATCTTGTCGTAGACCCAGCGATGATCGGGGTACCAAAGCCACGCGTCACTGTCTTCGGTCGGGATGTTCACGCCGGGCGGGCAGATGGCATGCTCGAAATATTGCAGCCGCCAGGGGTCGGCTTCACAGATCGGCATCGCCTTAGGCCGCCGGCACGGCCGTGACCGGACGCGCACACCTGACAGCCAGGCGACGGGGTACCCTGCGCAGCGGCAATGGGATGACTTCTACCATGGGTGCTCAAATGTTATGGGCTCAACGCAACTATATCAATTCGAGACCCGCATGAAGGCAGTCGGCAGGCGAACCGTGGTGCGCGGCCTGGCAGCCTGCATGGTTTGCGGTTTCCTTGCGCGCGCCAGCGGCGCCGCTCCGGCAACGCTGCGCATCGGCTACGGCGGGGCAGCGCAGGAGCCGCTCTGGCTGCTGATCGCCAAGCCCGAGCTTGGCAAGAGCTATGGCAAGGCCTACACCCTGGACGCCATCAAATTCCAGGGCTCGGACAAGCGCGCGCAGGCGTTCGAAGCCGACGCCATCGATCTCGCCGCCGGGGGCGCCAATGGCGTTCTGTTCGCGGCGGCGGAAGGGGTGGCGGCCAAAATCATCGCCTCGATCAGCCGCGAGAGCTCACGCGGGTTCAGCACCACCTTCTATGCCAAGGCGCAATCGGCGATCAGATCCGTCCCCGATCTGAAGGGAAAGATCGTGGGCATCAATGGATTCTCGACCTCCGGCCATCTGTGGCTCGACGCCGCTCTCGGCAGGCATGGGCTCTCCGATTCCGATGTGAAAATCACTCCCATCCCATTTTCGGCCATGCAGGAAGCCCTGGCTGCGGGCAAGATCGACGTTGGAGAGTTTCCGCAGCCGTTCGCCGCCCTGCTGGAGAACGAGGCGCCGGTGGCGAGGATTTTCGACGCGAAATATGGCCTGCCCTTCGACGAAGAGCTCGATGTTCTCATTGGCAAGGATGCGTTCCTCAAAAAGAACAGCGCCGCCGTTCGGGCGCTGCTCGAGGACTTAAAAGATACGATGCGCTTCTACCTGGATAAGCCGCGCGAGGCGCGCCAGCTCCTGATCGACGCCCGGATGGTCCGGGTCAGTCCCGCCGTCTATCTGGGGATGCGGGACTATTACCGCGATCCCACATTGCAGCCCGACGCCGACGCGCTGGCCAAGATGCAGGAATTCCAGGTCAAGGCCGGCTTCCAGAAGAACAGCGTCGATATCAGATCGCTCGTGGATACAAGTTATCTGCCGTAGCAGCCGCGACCTGAAGCGGCCTCACGTTCCCTCGAAACTCAGTGCATGTACCGAAAAATTCGCGCCGGCGTCGGTCCACACCGCAAGTGGAGACCACCCCGATCCGCGCGCCAGCGCGGAAAAGGACTCCAGCGTGTATTTGTAGCTGTTCTCGGTATGGATGGTCTCGCCGGAGCGAAACTCGATCACCCGCCCGGCAACCTTCACCTTCTGGCGTTTGTTGCTGGCGAGGTGCATCTCGATGCGGTGCCGCTCGGAGTTGTAGAAGGCGTGATGGCTGAAGCTTGCCAGATCGAAGTTCGCGTTGAGCTCGCGGTTGATGCGCGCGAGCAGGTTGAGATTGAATCGGGCGGTGATGCCGGCTGCATCATTGTAGGCCGCATTGAGGATGCCGGCATCCTTCACTAGATCAACCCCTATGATCAGGGCCGCTCCGCTTCCCAGCATGCGGCCGGCATGGCGCAGGAAGGCGCAGGCCTCGTGCGGCTCGAAATTGCCGATGGTCGAGCCCGGAAAGAAACCGGCACGCGGAAGCTGCGTCACTTCCGGCGGCAGAGAGAATGGAAGGGCAAAGTCCGCATCCAGCGGCAGCACGGTGAGCCCCGGCCGGTCGCGGCGCAGCTCTTGCGCTTCGCGGATCAGCATTTGCGAGGAGAGGTCGACCGGAACATAGGCTGCTATCGCCGGCGCGGCCGCCATCAGCAGACGCGCCTTGCGGCTCGAGCCGCTGCCGAACTCGACCACCGCCGCACCGGTCGGGATGAAGCGCGCAATCTCGCCGGCGCGGTCGCGCAGAATCGCGATTTCGCAGCGCGTCGGATAGTATTCCGGCGTTGCCGTAATGGCTTCGAAGAGCTGCGCTCCTGTTTCGTCGTAGAAATATTTCGGCGGGATTCGCTTGGGCTTTGCCGTCAGTCCGGCGATGATCTCATCCGCCAGCGCCGACGCCGGCATCTCGGCTGCTTTGCGAAGGGCGGCTTGGCTGCGCGCTGCCATTCTCGACTCCGACACTACTGGGGGCGCGATGGCGCGCGCTCATATTCCACGAGCCGGACGCCGCTGAACTGCCAACGCGCCTGCGGATAAAAGAAATTTCGATAGCTCGCCCGCGCGTGCCCGGCGGGCGTCGCGTGCGAGCTGCCGCGCAGGACCATCTGGTTGATCATGAACTTGCCGTTGTACTCGCCGATCGCGCCCGCCGCGGCGCGATAGCCGGGATAGGGCAGATAGGCGCTTCGCGTCCACTGCCAGACCAAACCGAAGGCATCGTCCAGCAGGTTTGCGCGCGCGGCGATTTCCCATTCCTCCTCGCTCGCAAGGTGCTTGCCTGCCCAGCGTGCGAAGGCGTCCGCCTCGTAATAGCTCACATGAACGACCGGCGAATGCGGATCGATCGGCAGCTCGCCGGCGAGCGTCATGGTGTGCCAGCTACCATCGACGCCACGCCAGTAGCCGGGCGCCTGCCAATGTCCGGCCTCCACGCCGGCCCAGCCGTCCGAGAGCCACAACGACGGCGTTGAATATCCCCCGTCCGCCATGAACTCGAGCCATTGGGCATTGCTCACGAGGGCGCGTGCGATGCGCGCCGGCTGCTGAAAAACCCGGTGCGCCGGCTGCTCATTGTCGAAGCAGTACCCTTCCCCGACAAAACCGACGGTATGGACGCCACCAGGGAGTTCCGCGAATTGATTGGATGCGGCGCCCGCCCGCGGCGGCTGCCAGCGAGCATCGTAAGCCGGCGCGATCGGATTGCCCGCAAAGGCATGCAGAATATCGGTGAGCAGGAGCTCCTGGTGCTGCTGCTCGTGATGAAGCCCGATTTCAAGAATGCGCAGCACCTGCGCAAGCTCGCCCCTTCCGGCACCAGCAAGCAGCCGCTCGACCGCCTCGTCGACGTGCACGCGGTAAGCAGCAATTTCCTTACACGTGGGCCGCGTGAGCAATCCGCGAAATGGCCGCGCGTGACGAGGTCCGGCCGCCACGTAATAGGAGTTGAAAAGATAGGCAAACTTCTCATCGAAGACGCGATATTCGGGCAGATGCGCAGTCAGCAGGAACTGCTCAAAGAACCAGGTCGTATGCGCGCGATGCCATTTGGCGGGGCTCGCGTCGGGCATCGACTGCACCATCTGATCCTCTTCGCCCAGCGGCGCGGCCCGACGCTCGGTTTCCGCACGCACGGCGCGGAACGCCTCGCGCCAGACGATGCGAGGATCGTTCGGTGGGGAAGTTGCAAGGGTCGGGGTGAAATCTTCGTTGCGGACGCGACGAAGAGCGGGCGACAAGGTCGGGGGCGTCATGCCCAGTCCCGGGTTGGAGAAATCAAAAGGTGAGGAAAAACCGCTTCAGGGTATTGATGGTTCCTCATCATATAGGCGGGAAGCACGAGCGCGACAGCCGCTCGCGGATATTTTACATGATCCGAGCGGAATGCATCACAGGCGGAAAAAGACAAGCGTCTGTAGAGCTTTACGGTGGCGACAGCATAGCGCCGTCCGGCAGGCGGCTATCCCGGCTCGGCTC
>Ga0310914_10000660_pt1 | contig 20802 bp, 14 predicted proteins | sample GREbulkMGAN108_FD_203450 | JGI IMG/M metagenome (GOLD analysis project Ga0310914, IMG submission 203450) | Lab enrichment of tropical soil microbial communities from Luquillo Experimental Forest, Puerto Rico - GRE.bulkMG.AN108 | ecosystem: Environmental > Terrestrial > Soil > Tropical forest >... | reverse complement strand
CCCAGCGCGGCGCGATTTTGGTGAAGATAACGACCGTAGACGTTGACATCAAAAACACCCCCGCCATCTTGACCATGTAAATGTTCACGATGTTGTACGCGAATGTCCGGCTGAAATGGAACGCCACCGAGTCCGGTACGCCGGCGGTGCCCTGACCGAAAGCCAGGATCATTGCCCCCACGGCGGCTGCCAGTGTGAAAAGCATTGCCAGGAATAAGAGGCTGCTGCCGAAGAACACCGTCGCAAAAAACTGGTCCTCGAGCTCACCCAACCGGTCGCGCAGTGCGCCGACAAACCAAAGAAACGCAATTCCGGCAAAGGGTAGGAGGTGTAGCGCCACGCTAACGAGACCTGCACTTGTCTTCAGCCATTTTCCAGGCTCCAAGGGATCGCTGGGCACAACGATCCTCAAAAGCGAGAATGCGGTCATAAATAAAATAGAAAAAATTATTCCTGCGAATGCAGCGGCGCGTGGCGTCTTCAACCTCGATTGGATCAGCTTGTCTTGAATTCGTGGATTCAGGACCTGTGCTGCAAAGAGCCACGCCTGGCTAGCGCACGGGAAAGCGGCATGAGAAGGATCAATCCCGCCGCGATTTCTTTTGTAGCTGTCGTGGCTAGGCCTCTCGAAAAAGATCACTTGATTTAGATCAAAAAAATCAAGCGCATGTTTGGTTAAAATATGCCGAGTACCTATCGATCTCAATGTACCTATCGATCTCAATGCGTCCCTCGCGATTGAAGCTTTGTCAGCGTCGGCTTAGGTCAGTAACTGAAACGCAGTGTTGGAGCATGTTCCGTGGTAGCCAAGCGTAAAGCATTGATCGACGCGGACGAGCTTCCTCCTGACGTGCAACTAAGCAAATAATTGCACGGTGAACCCTATGAGAGTTGGATTCATTGCGTCCGTTTTGCTGTTACTAATTCTTGAGGCTGCTTCCGCAGTTCAAGCGCAGACGACAGTAGATGTTGCGAAAATTACGTGCCGACAATTCTTGCTTGGCCACGTTGGCGGTAGCACAAGGTCGGTCGCAAATTGGTTGAGCGGTTACTATAATGGCAAGCGTGGCAATACGGTGATTGAGGTTGGGTCCATGCAAAAGAATGTGCGTGATTTGGAGCGCTACTGTCGAAAGAATCACGAAATGCCGGTCATGGACGCTGCTAAGAACACGCTCGGCGCTGAGAAGTAGTGCCACCTCGCGCGAATGTGACCGAACTCTTCACCGTGGTGCGCCAGATCGGCGAAACGATATCGCGACACGATATCAAGTGGAGAGGATCGAGTAATGCGATCGGGGAAACATGTTTCGCCATTGTGTGGCGGCAGCGCCGATAGGTTTTTTCCCTTGGGCGCCGGTATTTGCACAGTTCCGTTCCTGATGTGGCTATGCGTTTTTGCCGCTGATGCTCAAGAAAAAGCGCCACCAGTCGGCACCGTCTATGCCGAGCGGCGACAAGTTGCGCAAACGCGCGATTATGTCGGGCGCGTCAACGCCATTGATCGAGTTGAGGTCCAAGCCAGAGTGAAAGGCTATCTTGAGGCTGTTCTCTTCAAGGAGGGCGACCCGGTCAAGATAGGCGATCACCTATATCACATCGAGAAAGGCGAATACCAAGCAGCAGTGGAGCAGGCCCAAGGTGCCTTGGAGCAGAGCAAGGCCAAAAAGGCTCTGACCACAATTCAACTGCAACGCGCTGAAGACCTGCTCGCCAAAAGTGCGGGCACGGCGGTTGCGCGCGATCAGGCCCTTGCTGAGGACCAGCGGGCCGCAGGGGATATCATGTCTGATCAAGCAAGACTGGATAATGCACACCGCAATTTGGGCTACACAGATATCGTATCTCCCATCGCAGGGAAAATCAGCAAAACGAATGTTACGTCAGGAAACGTCGTCGGTCCTGAAAGCGGCAACCTCACGCTCATCGTCAGCCAGGATCCGACATATGTAACGTTCCCCGTGAGCCAGCGTGAATTTTTGACTTTGCGCGTCAATCCCAAGGATCTCAAAGTAAAAATCCGTTTTGCCGATGGCACGACATATAACCAAGTTGGGACAATCAACTTCGTCGATGTGTCGGTAGATCGCGCGACCGATACGGTCTTGGTGCGCGCCACGATGCCGAATCCGGACGGCAAATTGATCGACGGTGAACTGGTCACTGTCGTGCTTGAGACCGAACAGCCGCAGGAAAAAGTGATGGTCCCACAGGCCGCGCTCATCGCGGACCAGGAAGGCACTTATGTATTCGTGGTCGAAGACGGTAAAGCAGCCGTCAGGCGCATCAAACCAGGCGGCGAAATTGGACCGGATGTTATCGTCAATGACGGCCTTAAGGGCGGCGAACAAGTCATCGTCGAAGGGCTGCAGAGCATTCGCCCTGGGCAGCCGGTCCGGGCCGCTCCAATGCCGGCAAGCCTAAAGAGCGGTTGACTCATGCTGTCGGCCGTCTTCGTTGATCGTCCGCGGCTCGCGATCGTCATCGCCATCGTGACGACGATCGCTGGCCTGTTGGCGCTCTACGCCCTGCCGCTTGCCCAATACCCGGATATTGTGCCGCCACAGGTGTCAGTGACCACGACTTATCCCGGCGCCAATTCCGCCGTCGTGGAATCGACCGTCGCTCAAGTCATCGAGGCGCAAGTCGTCGGCGTCGACAAGATGATTTACATGAAAAGCACGAGCGGCGATGACGGTAGCTACGCACTCACCGCTTCGTTCGAATTGGGTACCGATCCGGATATCAACACCGTCAACGTCAATAATCGCGTCCAGGTGGCGCTGGCCAACCTACCGCCGGAAGTGCAGCGCCAAGGCATCATCGTCAAGAAGAAGTCATCTGCCCTGCTCGGCGTTATTGCGCTCTATTCGCCGAAGCAAACGCATGACCCGCTGTTCCTCTCCAATTACGTTACCATCAATCTGCTTGATCAAATCAAAAGTACGCCCGGTGTCGGTGACGCGTCATTGTGGGGTCCACAGGACTATGCGATGCGCGCCTGGGTGCGCACCGACCGGCTGACCGGACTCGGGCTCACCACTGGCGACATTATCAACGCAATCCAGACACAAAACATCCAGGCTGCTGTCGGCCGTATTGGCGCTCGCCCGATTTCCAATGATCAGCAGCTACAGCTCAATCTTGAGACAAAAGGCCGCCTCAACACGGTCGCGGATTTCGAGAACATCGTGATCCGGACCAATCCCGATGGTTCGGTGCTCCGGCTTAGCGATGTTGCCCGAGTGGAATTGGGCGCGGCGAATCTCGATCGCTCCACGCGTTTCAACGGCGGTCCTGCCGCGGCAATCGCGATTTACCAATCTCCGGGAGCGAACGCGCTCAAAACACTCAAAGCGGTTAAGGATCGCATCGAGGAAGCGGAGAAGAGGTTTCCCGAAGACCTAGCCTGGAAAGTCACATACGACCCGACGCTGTTTGTCACCGACACGATTCACGAGGTGCAAAAGACGCTGTTCGAAGCGTTCATTCTGGTGGTTATCGTCGTTTTTCTGTTTCTAGGCAGTGTGCGTGCGACTTTGATACCGACCTTTGCCGTGCCGGTCAGCCTGATTGGAGCGTTCGTCGCCCTCCTCGCCGTCGGTTATTCTGGCAATACGGTATCCCTGCTGGCCGTGGTCCTGGCGATCGGCATCGTGGTCGACGATGCCATCGTTGTTGTCGAAAACGTCGAACGCGTGATGGAAGAACACCCCGAGCTTACGCCCGGCGAGGCGACCAAGCAGGCGATGAGCGAAATCACCGCGCCGATCATCGCCATTTCGCTGGTACTGTTGTCGGTTTTCGTTCCGGTGGCGTTTATTCCCGGCATATCTGGCGTACTGTTCCGACAATTCGCGGTGACGGTCGCCGTCGCTATGTTCCTCTCCGCGATCAACGCGCTGACGCTATCGCCTGCGTTGTGCGCCATCCTGCTACGGCCGCAGCACGGCCCGCGCCGCGGTGTCATGGGCTATGTGATGCGCAGCATCGATCACGTGCGCGATGCCTATGGCGCGACCGTAGCGCACATCGTTCGGTTCTCCGTGATTGGCATTGCGATGGTCGCCGTTGCGATGCTTGGAATTGTTGGACTGGGAAAATTGACGCCGACCGGATTCTTGCCGGAAGACGACCAAGGTGCGCTGTTTGTCGTCACGCAGCTGCCCGGCGGCTCTTCTGCGGCGCGAACAACCGACGTTGTGCAGCGAGCCGAGTCAATTTTGCGGGATGAGAAAGAGGTTGAAGATATTACGTCTGTGGTCGGTTTGAATTACATTGATAATTATTCGCAGTCCAACGCGGCTTTTATGGTCGTGACGCTAAAGCCGTTCGAGGAGCGGAAAGGGCGCGATCACAGCGTTGCGGCGGTCATTGAGCGCCTTGGTCAAAAATTTGGTCAGATCGAAAATGCTAAAGTACAGCCGCTCGCCCCGCCACCAATTATCGGTCTGGGCACCGGCGGGGGCTTTACCTACGTGTTGGAGGACCTGCGCGGCGGTGATCCAAAGGCGATGGCACAGGCATTGCGTGGTCTAATCGTCGCGGCAAACCAGGATCCGCAGCTTACCAGGGTGTTCAGCACATTCTCTGCGACCAATCCCTCGATCTATCTCGATATCGATCGGGACAAAGCCCAGATCATCGGTGTGCCTCTGAACGCCGTCTTTCAGGCCCTGCAGGCCTCGCTCGGTGGTTACTTCGTCAACAATATGAATCTATTTGGCCGCACCTGGCAGGTCCAAGTGCAGGCAGAAGCTGTCGATCGAACAAAAATCGATGACATCTATCGTATCAATGTGCGCAGCAACGAAGGAAAGATGATCCCGCTGCGAAGCCTGGTCGAACTCCGCGTCGTTGTCGGTCCGCCGGCTTTGATACGGTACAACAATCTGCGCGCCGCTACCGTTCAGGGGAGCCCGGCACCCGGCATCTCCTCGGGCCAGGGTTTGACTGCGATGGAAAACGTCGCCGCCAAGACACTGCCACAAGGCTTTGCCGGTGAATGGACCGATACTGCGTTCCAGGAAAAACGCGCCGAGGGAAAAGCCCCGATCATCCTTGGCTTTGCGCTCTTGTTCGCCTACTTGTTCCTTGTGGCCCTATACGAAAGCTGGACCATACCGGTGCCAGTATTGTTGTCGGTGTCGATCGGAATTTTGGGTTCGTTTCTGGGAATTCTTCTTGGTGGCCTGACACTGAATCTCTACGCGCAGATTGGCATGATCGTGTTGATCGGACTCGCTGCCAAGAACGGAATTCTCATAGTCGAGTTTGCCAAGGAACAGCGTGAGAAAGGGGTTCCGCTTTTGGAAGCAGCTGCCGAAGGTTCACGATTGCGCTTCCGGCCGGTGATGATGACCTCGTTTGCTTTCATCCTGGGCCTTTACCCCCTGGTGGTCGCATCCGGCGCATCGCAACTCGCCCGCCGCGACGTTGGCACCCCTGTTTTTGGCGGCATGATCCTCGCCTCGTTCATCGGAATTTTTGCGATACCGCCACTCTATGTGATGTTTCAGTCAATTCGGGAAAAACTCAGGCCCGCAGCCCGGCCTAAAAAAACTTCCACCCCGACCGATAAACCAAAATCGGCGCCAGCAGAGTGAACGAAACGCTTCGTCAACGCCGCGCGCCGTCGGTTTGAGAACCGGCTGAATCTAGAAGACGCTTTGTGTCAGCTAGAGCTTGCTCACATGCGCTTTGATCTCCTACGGCGTCAGCTTGGAGCGCCAGTGCCACGTCAACCTTAACTGCATTGAATTCTTCCTGCGATGTCTGGCCAAGCTCGACCTGAGCAGCGCCGATTGAACTCGGCGTCGGCTGACGATGTGTTCTGGCCGCCGTGCTCTCAGGTAGCCCCGGCTTGAGCTCTTGCGTGATGAATGCCTCGATCAGGTCCCGTTCGGGTGATTTCCGACAAACATGGACCAGCATAACCGCTGGCATTGCTGCAGCGAGCGCCGCGGCGCATGCCGACATTGATCGTTGAATGTTCATAGTTTTGATACGCTTTGATCGAAGTCAAAAACAGCTTTGGGCCTAGGAAGGGCGATTAATATGTGAACGCGACCGCCAGTATCCAATTAACGTTGGCAAAAATGCAAATAACGACACGACGGCGGCCAACACAAGCAATGCAAATCCCATTTGAAGGGCTACGAAACTAAGCGAGTCTTTACTAACAAACCAACTTGCAACAATGCCGCCTGCATTCAGGACTAACTCGGCGGGCCAAATGAGCCAATCGACCATGACAGCCTCCGCCCTCAATTTATTGTAGCGGGCCGAATTAACAAGCTGGAATTAGCCGGGGTGACCTTGACCGCCGCTGATGCGCATTGTGGTTGCAGAGGCCGGTACCTCCGGAACATCGGAATTTCCTCTATCGCGGCTTCAATCGCATTTATGCCGGGCTGGAAAATCTTTACGTCGCATTGGTCGGACGTATGGTCCGGGTTAGCCCGCTGATGGTGCTAGTCGCGCTTGTAGTTAGCGGACTTGGCTTATGGGGCATCAGTCGACTGCCGACGGCGTTCATCCCCAATGAAGATCAGGGCTATGTGTTGGTTGGAGTTCAACTCCCTGACGGTGCTTTGTTGGAACGGACCGTCTCCACTCTACTGTTGGCATCAAAAATTGCCGAGGACACGCCTGAGGTCGATCAGGTTATTGCTATTGCCGGTGCTTCGATCCTTGACGATAGCAGCACGCTCGCCAATGCCGGGCTAGCCTACGTCGTATTCAAGGATTGGAGCGCGCGTAGAAAGGTTAAACGCACGGTCACATCAACGGCCACGATCACGCGCTAATCCTCCAACTCCTTCTTTATCAACTTGAATGAAGTGTCGAACGTGAGGTCATAATTGCGCCCGTCGTTGCATCTGACGTCATCGACGTCGAACTCATTGTCGTCTATGTCGAACTCCATCTCGCCGCCCGAGCAGCCTTGTTCGGCAATGGCCGCCACGAGCTTCGTCCTCTCCTCATCTGTGACGGGGCGCTCCTTGGCTAGAGCGTTCGTTGCGAAAAGAGCAGTCAAAATCAGGGGCGCCAGGAGTTGCCTTTGCATGATGCCGTTTCCTTTCTTCGCGCTAAGTATGGCGCGTGTATTCTGATCCACCCTATCGTTCAGGTCCGTCGAGAACGTGGATCAAAGTCAAAAATCCAAAGGCACCTGCCGCAACTCGCATACTTGATGGGACGTTTTAGCAAGGAAATTGGCCGTTGCGGTATTAGCGCGCCCTATACCGAACGTATAATCTGGTTACCCTAAGTCGAGGATTGTCTTTTTCGAGATCCTGTAAAATCGGGGCCGCTCTCGATCCCCAAAGAGAGCGCGGCCCCGATCTCCGTCCCCGTCCCCACGGTCCCCAGAGGTCGGGGCCGTCTCATTAACATCGAGGCAATTATTGGAAATTGGCGGGAGGTCCAACCGAGCTAATCTTTGGCTTCTCTATGCTGCAAATGATGTAGCCGTTGGCGTCAGTTTTGTAGTCCGCGACCGATAAATGAAAATACGATTTCGCGGCTGCTAGGGCATCATCGAGGAGCGTATTGGAGATATATCCCCCACAGAATATTCCGAATGTGAGGAGGAAAGATTTCATGTTCATGCTTTTTCCCCGCTAAGTGACCCACGACATTTTTCCTGAATTCTACCTGATTCGTGAATGAGACCTGAATGAGGCGTTTAAATCCCGCACTGTCCGCTTTGGGTCAGAAGCAAAAACTGCGCTGAATTGGACCCTGGACCAATCGCGTCGTCATCGAACGGTGTTCCTTCAAATCGAAAGCCGACTGGAAATCCTTGAAGGAGTAAGATCATACCGAATATCAGTCTGGTTCCGTTCACCGACGAAGGTGTCCTTGTCGCGATGCGCACCGTCTTCGGGACGGAAAGTTTTAACACTGGTTTCCTAACGCACAGTCACAGTAGGCGCTGCGGATGCGGACGAGGAGGGCTAAGCATGAAGAAAAGGCTCAGCATCAAGATAGTTCGTAAGCAATGGTTGGCTTTACAGTCGCAGCTGGTTGAGCTCGACGCTGAGCTTTGCGAGGCCGATGACGTTACTACGAAACGGATGAAGGAGATCGCAACTTTGATAGTGAAAATTCGCGGTGACATTGATCACCTGTCATGGGGGTATTAGACACCGCAGCGCAAAACAATAGCATTGTTGACTGATGCCCATGCATGTGCGGAAGAAAGAAAAAATCCAAAATTTTTTTCAAACTGACGGAAAGTTAAAAAAGGTTTTTGGATCGCGGCTGAGGGACGGGATTTTCAAAAACTCTTTCCGCACTTGTCTTTCCGATTCGCCCAATGTCTGCTTCCCAGCGCGATCTCTAGCTATTTCCCACCTTCGGAATCGTTTGATGCCGTTCCATGTTGTGTAACTCTGGCCAATCAGTCCGAAACAATATCGCCTCTGGCCAATTTTATAGTTCGCCTTTCTGCGGCTTATTTCTTAAGCATTTGACGCAGGTCAAATGGAGAGGATATTCGCTGCTTCACATTAGCTCTGGAGCTGTCCGGGCAGACCTGACGACTTCCAGAAAGTCGACGACCAGCGCCTATGCCGTCGTTGTATCGCTTCATTAGAACGCGAGTTACCGGCGCCCTACTGATAGCGTTGGGCATCATCGCACTGTTGATGCCACAAGTTGCGGGCCGGTGGTCGCTTGCGATTCTCGGTGTTTTGTTGATTGCCGTAGGCATTGCTGAGACCTATGCCGCCTTTAGGTCGGCGCGTAGCGGTGAGGCAAGCTCGTACCTGGAGGGCCTTTTTGCTTCGCTTGCTGGGACCATCCTGTTGCTGAGTTCGGCTCTTGTGCTCGACGGGTTGCTGATCCTGCTGATCGTCATCCTGCTGGCGGATGGACTTGCGAAACTTTTCAAAGCTTGGCGCAAGTCCGGGTCCGACCGTTTTCCGCTAATTCTCAATGGATTTCTCGATTTCGGATGTGCGGCAACAATTTGGTATCTGAGCCGGTTTGTTGGGATCGCTTCGGCCGTTGGCATCGCCATCGGTCTTTTTATCGTGGCTGCCGGTTGGCGGATGATTTTGGCGCCGGCCACAGCTGCGCAGACCGACACGGCCGCTTTGGCCTTGGACCATCACCCTGACCCTGGGCTTCGCATGCCAGGGAACGAAATATTCGGTCAGCTGCGATCCAAGGCAGATACGGGGATGCCGTTCGCCCTCGCGGCTGATCTGTTTTGGATGTCAACGATCGTCATCGTATTCCTCGCCATCCATACCGGACGAATGCCGATATCCGATGATCTGCTCGGCGTCGTTTCGCCATTTGTGGCGACGGCGGGAGATCTGTTGATGACGCTCGTGTTCGCCATGGCGCTCATGTTGCCGGCGCGGCTCGCATGGCGGCGCGCAACGCGACCGGTTGAACGGCTGGCTTGGACACTGCGGTCGAAGGAAAAGACTGCGCCCATGAATAAGCCGGCAGAGTGGCTGATGAACCGGTGGCTCGATAAACGGTTCAGTTTCAGCTTGCGCCTGAGGCAGAGCCGGATCTCGCTGTCGGCAGGGCTCATGCTGTTGTTGCGGCTTGGTCTGCCAATCACGGCATTCTTCGTTGCGTTCAATCCGATCTGGGGCTTCAGCTGGTTTTTCAACACAGAAAGCTGGGCGACGGGCATCTATCAAAAGATGACGGAGCTGCGGGTCGACACGTGGCGTGGCGACATGATCGACGCGGTAACACGAACTTATGGAGGCGGGGATGAGTTATTTCGGGTCGAACCAGCAGGCGTTTCGGGAAATGGCGATTTCAGCTTTCTCGTCATCGGCGATCCTGGCGAGGGCGACGCCTCGCAATACTCGCTCGCCTCGCGTTACCTTAGGCTGGGACAGAACGACGATGTGAAGTTCCTCGTGGTGTCCTCAGACGTAATTTATCCGGCCGGAGCGATCGAAGATTATGAAGCCAAGTTCTATCTTCCGCTCCAAGGGTTTGCCAAACCTGTTTATGCGATCCCCGGCAATCACGACTGGTTTGACGCGCTCGAAGGATTCAACGCCAATTTCCTCGAACCCAAGGCCGCACGCGCTGCCATCGAAGCGCGGGTCGACGCCGATCTGAAATTGACGAGCACGGATGCGCGCCGCATCGACAGGATTACCGCGTATGCCGAGCGCATGCGCCGCTTGTATGCCGTCAACACAGGAAGCCAGCGGGCGCCTTTCTTTGAATTGCAGACCGACGACTTTGCATTGATAGCAATTGATACGGGCATCCTCCGCACCGTGGATGACCGACAGCGCGCGTGGATCGAACGCGCGCTTGAACGTAGCCGGGGCAAATTCACCATGGCAATCGTCGGCCATCCCCGTTTCGCAGGCGGCCACGATATTCCGCCGACTGCCGAAGGCCAGGATGTCTCCGAGTCCTCGGAAAAGTTCGCTGCGCTCTACCGCCTACTGGTGACTCACAACGTCAGCATCGCCATGGCCGGCGATACGCACGACTTTGAATATTACCGGGAAAATATCACCGGCGACGGGCCCGCGCGCGTGATGCACCACTTCGTCAATGGCGGCGGCGGAGCCTACCTCAGCATCGGCACGGCCCTCGACTTTCCCGAACAGCCTGCTGCAGCGGACTGGTCGTTCTACCCGAGGACGGACAACCTTCGCGCAAAGATGGATGCTGAGATGCCGCTATGGAAACAGCCGTTCTGGTACTGGATAAAGTGGTTTAATGCGTGGCCGTTCAGCGTTGAGACCTTTTCCGGCATCTTCGACTTCAACCGGGCACCTTTCTTCCAAAGCTTCATGGAAGTGCGAGTCGAGCGATCAAAGAAGCGCGTCGTGCTAATTCTCAACGGTGTGCATGGCCCGTTGCAGTGGCGCGATTTACAAATTGGAGGCGCAGTAATTCCGGCCAATGCAAGACTCGACGACTATGTCGAATTCCATGTTCCAATGGACGGGCATTAAATAAGCCAATATACGCTTTTGGCCTAAAGCGGACATAGCGGGCCGCGTTGAAACTATTGGGCCGTTCTACAGGGTTTTTGAGTGCCGAACTATCCAATAAGTCAGATTTTCTCCGCCCGCGACGATTTGCGCTCTAGCTGTTGGCATTTCTGGAAGCTGAAGGCTGGATCACGTGGTGGGACAGGAGCATCAAGGTCGCAGATGCTTAGCCCGCTGCTGCGGCTTCTCGAAGACCTTCTTCGTCGTCAGCCGCTCACGCTTGGACCCGCCTGCATTCACTTCAAGACATGCCCACGGAATTAACGGTGTCGATGGACCGATCTTGCGCGGCCTGATCATTAAGGTAACAATCGTAGCGGGATGCGCCCGAGTGTCGACGAGACGGGGCGCGCCTTCCTGCTTCGAGGATGTTGCGTAATGATCATCGAGTCGCCCTTAGAGTTAATTTTTCGTGATGTGTTTTACCGCCTTCGCGCTTTTGCCGGAAGTCACGACGTGGTCCTGAAGTTGGAAGGATTCAATGTCACAGGCTCGATCAAGATAAAGACTGCAATAGCGCTCGTCGCGGACCTGGAGCGACGAGGTCTTGGCAGGCCGAAAAAAACCAAAATAGTCGAATCGTCTTCTGGAAATCTCGGGCTCGCGCTCAGCTTGGTATGTGCCGTCAAAGGTTACGAATTCATCTGCGTGACGGATCCGAACGCCACTTGCGCCACCGTGAAAGGTATGCAGCTCTATGGCGCAAGGGTCGTAGTGGTCGAAGACCGCGACCCCGCCGGCGGATATCTCGGAACCAGATTGAAGAAAATCGATCAGATACTGCAATCAGAGCCGAACGCGGTCTGGCTCAATCAATATGTCAACATAGCCAACAAGAATATCCATGCCGAGCAGACGGCGAATGAGATCGCGCGCGAGTTCGACAAAGTCGACTGGGTTTTTGTGGGGACCGGTACCACTGGAACCCTCGGCGGAATCTCCGAACGGCTTCGTCATCAATTCCCGGGGATCAAAGTCGTAGCCGTCGAGCCGGTAGGCTCGGTTACTTTCGGTGGCGCGCCCGGGAAACGAAACATCCCTGGCATCGGGGCGAGCGTGAGACCGAAGCTGGCGGATTTCGCCAATCCGGACAGAGTTGTCGCAATAACGGAAGCAAAGACGGTCGAAACCTGTCTCGCTTTCGTTCGGGATTATCATTTGCTCGTCGGGGGCAGCACCGGAACGGTCCTGGCAGCCGTCCAACAACTGGCTCCGGAGTTCGCACGCGGGGACACCATAGTCGCTATATCCCCGGATCTCGGCGAAAAATATTTGGACACTGTCTACGACTCGGCCTGGGTGGAGAACGGCATTGCGGCTGAAAGTGAAACGCCACTGCAACCTTATCATCGGGAGAACAAATCGTGGCAGCCGCTCCGACATTCTACGTTGTTCCGGGCTCGACAGTAAAAAGTTTGATCGGCGACCATCGGAAGCAAGTTTTCGAGGTTGTCGAAGCGGCATACCGGCTTCACGCTTCCGGAGATACCGTAAATCCAGACAGCTACTTTCTCCGATATGCAGACAAGCCGAACGCTCGCATCATCGCGTTGCCCGCACATCTCGGCGGTACGGTACAAAAAAGCGGGATCAAGTGGATATCGAGCTTCCCGGAGAATAGGGCCAGCAACTTAGCCCGGGCATCGGCAGTTCTGATTCTCAACGATTCTAAGACCGGTTATCCTCTCGCCTGTATTGAGGCTTCACTCATCAGTGCGACACGTACCGCCGCCTCCGCCGCATTGGCAGCGGAGCATATCTCTCCCCATCTGCGCGAAGGAACCCTCGGCGTAATCGGAACCGGGGTAATCGCCCGCACGACCGTCGAGTGGCTGTTATTTCGAAATTGGAAATTTCGCAAAATTAGCTTGTACGACGTGGATCGCAAGGAGGCCGAGCGTTTCAGCGCTTGGCTTCAGGACCAGCATCATCTGCAGGCGGATATTCAATACCGTCTTGAGGACGCCTTACGTGGCGCTTCGCTGATACTTTTCGCTACTACGGCGCTCGCTCCGTATCTCACCGATGAAAAGCTGCTCGAGCACTCACCGACCATCCTGCATTTGTCGCTGCGGGATATTTGCGTGAATGTCATTCTCGCATCGCAAAACATAGTAGATGACGTGGACCACTGCCTGAAGGCGAATACGTCGCTTCATCTGTCTGAGATAGCGACCGGCGGTAGGAGCTTCGTCGCGGGTAATCTGGTCGATGTTCTGGACAAGAGAGTTGTGCCTGATCGTCACAAGCCTCGTATATTCTCACCGTTTGGGCTCGGCCTTCTCGATCTTGCGGTAGGCAATCTTGTGCTCGAGGCGGCGATATCGTCAAACGCGGCAATTGCGATAGCTGATTTCTTCAGCAATTCCGCGCGTTGGTGAAGACCATTCCCACACGGAGCAGTGAGGAGGCCCGTTACACATGTCGCGTGTATGGAGTTGCAATGAGTGGGATCAACTGGAAGAAGTCATCCTAGGCAATCCGCTGCGAGCGCGATTCCCGATGCCGGATCGAAGCACCCAATTGGCGGAATTTCCCGACCGTTCATTGGCCAAAATTCCGCGCGGCCCTTTTCCTCAACGAATAATCGAGGAAACGGAAGAGGATTTAAACGAGTTCGTCCGCGTCTTGGAGGGTCAGGGTGTCACCGTCAAACGCCCGCAGACGTGGCCGCACGAGGCCAAATTTTCGACGATCCATTGGAAATCGCAGGGCTACTACAACTATTGTCCGCGAGACGTGTTGCTGGTCATCGGGGACCAGATCATCGAAACTCCCAATGTCATCCGCAGCCGCGCCCAGGAGACGTTCAGCTATCGCACGCTGCTGATGGAGTATTTCAAGTCGGGCGCAAAATGGTACAGCGCTCCCAAGCCCATGCTTCTGGATTCGTTGTTTGAGGTCGATTTAGACAGGCCGACGCCGCGTAACGACGAGCCGGCTTTCGACGCGGCAAACGTGCTGCGTTTCGGCCGGGATTTGATCTACCTGGTCAGCGCCACGGGCAACGAATTGGGGGGGCATTGGTTGCAGACGATCTTGGGCGATCAGTTCCGGGTTCATTTCCTCAAAGATGTTTACTTCGGCAGCCATATCGACTCGACGATCGTGGCTTTGCGTCCTGGTCTGGTGCTCTGCAATCCTGCTCGGATTAACGACGATACGCTGCCAAAAATCTTGAAACAGTGGAAGGTCATCTATAGTCCGCCGATGGAGAACACGGGCAGATATGACGCCGACTACCTGTCCAAATGTATCGGTAGTGACTGGATTGATATGAACGCATTCAGCATCAATCCGAATCTGGTCGTGGTGGATCGAAACCAAACGGCTCTCATGAGGCTTCTGGAGAAGCACGGTCTCGATGTGATCCCTTTGAAATTGCGGCACTCCAAGATGTTGGGCGGTGGGCCCCATTGCGTTACCTTGGACATCCGCCGAATCGGGACGCTTGAGCGATATTTTGATTGAACACGCTTTTTTAGCCCTGCTCGGCGGGCAGGCGAATTCGACGTTCGAGAGCTGGGCTCCGAGGTCCCGGAGCCGAGGACGCATGTGAGGACGAGGTTTGGCGGCAATTTTTGCAACATCAACCTTCGCGGCTTTGCTCGTTCTGACGTTCGTGCTGTGGCGGCGGTACATTCAGGCGGGAGAGAGGGCGCCGCAGGCGGACACCTGCCCATACAGCTTGACGGATGTCTTCGGTGACCATCACCTCCTGAACGTACCGCATCAGCAAGGGGTTCGGTGGCTAGGGGAAGTCTTCAGCCGGTCCGCCGAGAAATTTCCCGATCTCACGGCTTTGCAGATTCCCAGCACAGGTGAGTCTCTGACATTTGCCGAGCTCCACGCGCGCGCGAAAAATGTGGCCGTAGCCCTTGCTCCCTTTCTCAACGGCCCGGACCAGGTGGTGGCCGTGGCCATGTCGCAGGACAACTGGCAAATCGTGGCCGCTCACCTCGGCATTCTCTATGCCGGCGGTACGGTGATGTTCCTCGACACCACGTTGCCCGACACCCTGATCACCCACATGCTCGCCGACGCACGGCCGGTCGTCATTCTCACGCGAGGGCAGGGCAAGTTCGGCGATCTGCCGACGCTCGACGTCCTGAAGCTGCCGGAGGAGATGCCACGCGCAGACCCGCCCCCTTGGTTGGACGACCCGAGGGAACGCCTTGCGACCATCTTCTACACGAGTGGAACAACCGGGATGCCCAAAGGCGTGGAATGTCCGCACGCAGGTTATGTGAACCTCGCGCTGAGCTACGCCGATTACTTCGATCTCATTCCGGGCATGGACGCGACCTCGCTCACTTCTTCACTTGGCTACGACGGCAGCATTTCCGAGATGTACAGTGCCTGGGTGTCAGGCTGCGCCGTGGTCATGCTAACCAAGGAGCAGATCCGGTCCGGGCCGGACCTCATCCCCATTCTCCGCGAAGCCGAGGTCACGGTCCTCTTCTGTCCACCGGTGCTGCTCACCACCCTCACACCGAATCCCGAGATAGATCTCCCCTATCCGCTGTGCCGCTACATCGTGCCGGCCGGCGAAGTTTTCCCCAGCGTGCTTGTCGAGCCCTGGACTCGGGGCAGACGGCAAATCATCAACACCTACGGCCCCACGGAGGCGAGCACTGACACCAGCCGCCAGAGTTTGCGGCCAGGGGAGCCCATTACTATCGGCTCTCCGATTCCCAACGTCGCCTACGTCATCCTCGAGGTCGACCAACTACGCCCGCTACCTCACGGCGAGATTGGGGAGCTCTGCATTGGCGGGGTACACGTTGCCCGCGGATATCGTAATTTGCCGAGACAAACCGCCCAGAAGTTCATCACGCACCCTCAGTTCGGCCGTCTCTACCGCACCGGCGACAAATGCAAAATTGACATTCAAACAAAGCGCGTGCACTTCCTCGGCCGAATCGACACGCAGCTCAAAGTGCGCGGGCATCGCGTCGAGGTGCAGGCCGTCGAGGACATCCTCCAGACCCAGTTCGATGAGATCGAAGCCGCCGTTTTGGACTACCAGAACGAGACGCTCGTTGCCTTTGTCGTGGCGCCTTCTGTCCGCGAAGGCCAGATTCCGGTCGTCGCTCCAGCACCAGCGGAGTGGGCTGCCCAGGTGACGGCGGCACTCGCCATGCAACTTCCAGCGCCGTCAGTCCCGACAAAGATCTTTCTTCTTGAAAAATTCGTCATGAAATCGGTTTCGGGGAAAATCGACCGGGAGTGTTTGCCAAAACTATCTCATCTACTGAGAAACGCCGAGCGGGACGTTGAGTACGCACCAGCCAGCGCACAGGACAGAGGCGAAAGGGAACTCATGCCGCTTGATGCCGACGCGGGCATGGACGCTGAGTGTGAGGAAGTGCTGGCGATCTGCAGGGCTGTGTTCGAGACACCGTTGGGTTTGGACGACGGGTTCGCTGAGACCGGTGCGCACTCGATCCTCATCGCGCGCTTGGCGGCGAAACTGCAAGCCGCAGGATGGGTGGTGCCGGTCCGCGCCCTCTTAAGTGACTGCAACACTGCACGAAAAGTCGCCAGTCGCCCGCGAGCGCTCCCGCACGCCTGCAAGGCTGCTCCAGCCCATGTGAAATCCGACGAGAGCGGCGCCGAGCACGAACAGGCTGGAGCAGTGGTGCTCTCGATCGGATACTTCACCACTCTGCAGATCCTATTTGCTGTGCTCCTGTATTCGCCGGGCTTCGTGCTCTTCCTCATCGCGTTGAATCTCATCGACGTCGGAACGCTCTTCACCACTGTCAGCCTTTGGGAGTTCATCATTGTCGCGTTTTTCACATACCTGCTGAGCCTCATCACCCCCTTCGCCAGCCTGCTCTGGGTAATGATGATAAAGCTCTTCATTGGCGGTGACATCTACAAGAACAATATAGGCCCGGGTGTGTACCCGAAGTGGAGCAGAATGCATCTGCGAATCTGGTGCGTCGGACGGATGGAGAACCTCGTTCTTCTAACGCTGCGTGTGATGTATCGCAGTGCTCCGCTCATGGCATTCGTATTGCGGCAGCTCGGCACGAGGGTGGGCAACAACCTTCAGTGCGCTTACGACGCTGCGCTATCCGGCCCGATGGATTTGATCACCATCGATGATGATGTCGCCATCCAGACTGGGGCCTACATTCAAACAACGAGGTGGTTGGGGCACCACCTGCACGTAGGCCCTGTTCACATCGAGAGCGGGTGTAAGATCGGGATGCGAGCCGCCATTGCCAACAATGTCACGATAGGCCGCGGCAGTTGGATAACTCCGCTCACTCCCATTCTCGCCAGCGTGGGTCCGCAAGAGATGTGGGAAGGAGCTCCCGCGCGCTTCAGCGGCCGCTGCACGGAGCTCAAGCGCACGGCAAACACCTGCCGGTACGCGTCTCCGATCTGGCTATTGGAAACTGCCAATATCCTCATGCAGATCTTCATAGCCTTTTGGCTCGTTGGACTCCCCACCGCCGCGATCTTGTGGTTCGCCAGCGGTCTGATACCCGCTGGCGACGCTAGCCTACTTGATGAATATTTCCGGGTGACGCCGCTGTTCGAGATCGTTTGGCGCATCACCGTCTACGCCTTGATCACCACTTGGGTGACCATTGTCGTGACCTCCGTGCTGGGCTGCCTGTTTATCCGCTACACGGCCGCTTTGCCGGGACTCTACCCTTCACGCGGGCTCAGCGGCGCTCTTCTCATGTACAGAATGCAGATGATGAATCGCATCCAGAGACGGTGGAACTGGACCGTCATCGGGCAGTACCTGCGAGCGCTCGCCGGCATGCGGTTCCCCCGGGTGGGTGCCTCGGAGTGTGACCTCATGTTCAACCTGGTTCCGGAACTGGCCAGTGCTGACTCCCAGGTGTTCTGGTCCCATAGCTGCTTCACGAACATGCTCGACTATGGCCCCTGGTATTTCACGCTGCGCCAACTCGACATGCCCCACAATTTCTTCAGCGGCAACAACTGCGTGGCAGAGTATGGGCAATTCCCATCGAACTTCCTCTTGGGCGTCTCAACTCCAGGCAGTGACATACAGTTCCGACGACAGATGCGGTCGCGGCTTAGCGAGCCCGTCACGGTGGCGGGAAACCCACCGGTAAGATTTGCGAGCGCGTCGTTTGAGGCAGAAAATGAAACCCACAGACGGCCGGAATTCCTCATCTTCCTGGCTCGTGTCTTCCTGTTTGACTTCTTCAGTATCAGTATGCTGCCCATTATCGAAGGGCTGATATTCACGATTCTGTACCTATGCTTGTTGCGATTAGGCACATACATGGTCGCCAACGCCGTGATTGCTTTGCTCCTCACAGAGGTCAGTCTCGTTTTGTTGTGCGTCGCAATCAAAAAATCCCTCGTCGGCAGCAAATGGGGAGCCGATGACTCGGCGCCCTTCTGGTCTTGGCGGCACTTCGCCTACTTCTTAACGCAGGACTGCTTCTTCGTCTTGTGCAGGAGCCCTCTCGGGTTTTGCGCCGCGACTCTCCTTTCGAACCCGATCCTTCGGTGGATGGGATGCCAGATTGGGCGCCGGACGATCGTGACTCAGCCAATGCAGTGCTTCGATTGGAACGCTGTAAGTTTTGGCAACGACTGTGTTGTGGACGGCGTCCTTCAGCTTCATACCTTTGAGAATATGATTCTGAAGGTGAAGCGAACGCGCATTCAGGACGGTTGCGCCGTCTCCTTTGGCGCTACGGTGATGGGCGGCGCGGTCATTGCGCGGGACACAACCCTCTTGCCCTTGTCCCTGGTCCTCAAGGAAATGAACCTACTGACAGCCATCTACGGGGGGAGCCCCGCGGAACCTGTCAGCCCAACAAGTTGAGCGCAGGAAATGCCTGACGCCACGCGTTTGACGAACACGACTCACCCGGTTGATAACACCGACTGGCTGAAAACCGCAGCAATCATCTCTACCGTATTTGGCCATATCGGCTTTTTCTTCACCGAAGAAGACGGCTGGTTGAGCGTTTTCGGACGTTTTGCGGCGCCGATCTTGTTCTTCTTTCTGGGTTATGCGCAGACCCAGACCATCCCGCTCCGCTGGATCTTGCTCGGCGTCACCTTAACCCTGCTCGAAAGTTGGAACGAAGACTGGAACTGGGTAGCGCCGAATATTCTTTTGAGCTTCGCACTCATCCGCTTTGTACGTCCCTATGTACTGCTCCTTATGAAACGGCACGGCTGGATCGCCTTCCTCCTCCTCGTCTGCGCACTTTTCGCGATGCTGCCAGCAGCGACGAAGATTGTCGATTACGGTGCTGAGGGTTGGCTGTGGGCCCTGTTTGGCCTATGCCAGCGCCGATATATCGACGGCAGGGCGGCGGCTGGCAACGTGATTAGCGGTGCTCAAGGCTCGTCATCACCAGAGCGGGTGCCGAAAGAGATTGAGAGTATGGCCGCGATGCGACTCCTGGCCTGCCTTATCGCGGCGGTCGGCTACATCTGGCAGGAACAAGTAGAATTCTCGTTGCCTCAAATCCAATTCGCCGTCCTCATTGTGGGCATCGTTGCTTTGTCAGTTGGTCTCTGTTTATTCATGCGAGGTCCGAGCCGCATTCAGCCGCCGGAGCCCGCGGCCGGCGCAGTGCGCTTCATCGGGCAGTACACGCTGGAAATTTATGCTCTCCAGCTTGCCGGCTCGGAGCTCATCGAAAAGTTTCTACCCGACCTCACCCCCTGATCCTGCTGCTACGTCTGGATTACCCTCAGCGGTTAGCTATGGAAGATCATGCTCATCGTGCATCGCAATTGGATACCCGTAGGTTATTCGATCTGAGGATCGGTATAAGATCGTTGCATGCGCAATCGCGACCCCGAGAAGAATTTCGAGGAACTCTGGAAGACCTTCCACAACAGGTATCCGTTTTTCAAGCTGAGGAAGGTCGACTGGAAAAAGCAGTACGACACCTACAGACCCAAAGTCACGTGCGAGACCAGCGAAGACGAGCTCTTCGACATCTTTTGCCGGATGCTCGACCCGCTCGATGACGGGCATGTCGAGCTGGAAGCCGAAGCGCGCGGGGATCGAAAGAAGCGATTCTTCACCGCAGAGAAAAAGACCAAATTCGGTCAGGAATTTACGGCCCAGGAGATCGAGCAGCTCTTCGAGACGACCGGGGAAACTCTCGTCGCCAATGGGTTCGGGCGGCCCGCCAAGACCGAGGCATGGATGCTTCACTACTGCAGATCTCGGGCATTGGGTTACATGCGGATCCTCGAGCTGGAAGACATCAAAAGGCGGAAATTGATCGCCGCTCTGGACAAGATCGGCCGTGACTTCGAGGATATTCACGGCTTCATCATCGATATCCGTAACTGCCCCGGCGGGGACGATGATATTGCGATCGCGATCATCAACCGGTTTTGCGACCGCAAGCGCGTCGCCTTCCATAGGAGGACGAAAATCGGCCCGCGCGACGACAACTTTACACCCCTGAGGACGTGGTACCTCGAACCGCAAGGTGAACGACAATTCACCGGGCCAATCGTGCTCTTGACCTGTGATTCCGTTTTCAGCGGGGGAGAGGCCTTTGCGTTGGCGATAAGGCAGCTGCCTCATGTGACGATCTTAGGTGATCGTACCAACGGCATATTCTCGTACACGCTCGATAAGAAGCTGCCCAATGGCTGGAAATACTGTTTGTCGTACCAAGTTTACTTTTCGGCCGACATGGTGTGCTACGAAGGCGAAGGCATACCCGTCGACATCGAGCTACTCAACAAAAAAACCAACATTGCAGAGGGTGTCGACCCGTTGATCACCCGCGCCCTCGACCTGTTGACGTCCAATCGT
>Ga0310914_10000657_pt1 | contig 20831 bp, 24 predicted proteins | sample GREbulkMGAN108_FD_203450 | JGI IMG/M metagenome (GOLD analysis project Ga0310914, IMG submission 203450) | Lab enrichment of tropical soil microbial communities from Luquillo Experimental Forest, Puerto Rico - GRE.bulkMG.AN108 | ecosystem: Environmental > Terrestrial > Soil > Tropical forest >... | reverse complement strand
TCGGCTGCCGGGCATGCCAGGTGGCTTGCAAGCAGTGGAACGATCGCGAAGGGGAACAAACCGAATTGCAATTGGGCGAGCTGGGATTTCAGAATCCCGCGACGCTCAGCGCAAAAACGTACACGCTGATCGCGTTTCATGAACTCCCAAACGAGAAGGCGCCGGGAGGACTCGATTACATTTTCACGATGCATCGCTGTCTCCACTGTTTGGATCCGGCGTGCGCATCGGCCTGCCCGACTACCGCTCTGGCAAGGCGCCCTGACGGTCCGGTCACCTACGATGCGAGTAAGTGCATTGGATGCCGCTACTGCATTTGGGCATGCCCTTGGGGTGTGCCGACAGCGGAGTGGGATTCGCTGGCCCCCAAGATCGAGAAGTGCACGCACTGCGCCGACCGGTTGGATCAGCCGCTTCCGCTGGCCAGAAACGGACAGGAACTGACCGCCGAGGAGAGCCAGGCCTTCCGCGCCGATATCGTCGTGCCAGCTTGTGTCAAAGCTTGCCCCGCCGACGCCCTGCGATTTGGAGAACGCGAAGAAATGCTCCAGGAGGCGCGTAAGCGGATCTCGAACCGTCCTAAAAAATATATCGACCATATCTACGGAGAAAAAGAAGCAGGCGGCACCAGCGTTTTATATCTGGCTTCCGTTCCATTTGAAAAAATCGGATTTCCGGTTCTCGGCGACAAGGCTTATCCCGCAGTTTCAAGGGCAGCTCTTCACGCCGTTCCTCCGGCGGTGCTGGCTGTAGGTGCGCTGCTCGGCGGCATCTACTCGTTCTTCAAACGAAGAACCGCGGCGCTGGCCGCGGCATCTGAGGGAACCGACGCCGAAGACACCACACATCATGTCGAATTTGAGCCTCTCAACCACAGGTTGTTGACGCCGTTGAACTGGCTGCTGCTAGCCCTCATTGCGTTTGGCGGGATTTCACTGATGGCTCGATTCGCGTTGGGTCTGGGCGGCAGCACACATCTCTCCAATACCTACGCCTGGGGGCTCTGGATCGTCTTCGACCTCGTCTGGATTGCGGTGGCCGCTGGTGCCTTCGCAACGGCAGGCCTCATTTACATCTTCCGGCGCAAGGACCTTTATGCCATGGGGCGTTCCGCCGTACTCATGGGCTTGTTGAGCTACTCCTTTGTAACGGTTACGCTTGTTGCTGATCTCGGCCTGCCATGGCATTTCTATCAACTCGGCTTTCAGGCGCCGGAGGCCTCCGCGATGTTCGAGGTGTCTTGGTGCGTTGGCCTTTACGTCACGGTCCTGCTCATGGAATTCCTCCCCGTGCCGTTGGAGTGGCGGGGACTGAGGAAGGCTCTGGACATCTGGCGACAGTGGTCAGGTGCCTACGTAGCGCTGGCATTGACGTTGTTCGTTTATCTGCTTTCACGCAATTTAGTGTACGCGGCGGGCTCGGCCGTGCTGTTCTCCTTCCTGGCTTGGGCTTTCCGAGCCCGAGGGAAGAAGGCTGAGCCGATCATGTTAGCGATCGCCGCCGTGACCCTCTCTGCCATGCATCAAAGTTCGCTCGGCGCGCTCTTCTTGCTCATGCCGGATGAACTTGCGCCACAATGGTGGTCTCCGGCAATGCCCGTCTCATTCTTCCTATCTTCGATCGCCGCCGGCACGGCACTCATCATCCTTGTCGAGATGTGGATCGCCAAGGCGTGGAGACGCCGACTGCGGATGTCTGAGCTCGCATCGATGGGACAGATCACGTTCTGGTCCCTGCTGGCCTACCTGGTGTTTCGTCTGGGTGATATGGTCGTTCGCGGCCAGCTTGCCAACGCATTTTCGGGAAGCCTCGGGGCATGGTTCGCCCTGGAAATCGTGCTGGGAGGCATCTTACCTCTGGCGATTCTCTCCCGCGCGTCGTTGCGGGCCCGACCCACAGTGCTCTTCAATGGGGCACTCCTGGCCACACTCGGGGTCATTCTCAATCGTGTCAGCGTCGTCTATCTGGCAATGAACCTAAAGGGACCGATGCCTCAGACTGCACCGGAGACATATTTCCCGTCTATTTTTGAGTGGGGCGTGTCGGTTGGGCTTATCGCTCTAAGCATCTTTCTTTTCGGGCTGGGAGCGCGACTGCTTCCGCTACTCCCCAAGGAAGAGACCCTGTAGGGACGTTCATTGCATGACAGAAGATGCTTCGCTCGCCACGCATCCCTATCTGCAATCGGCCTTCTGTTTGATCTCCATCGTTTTCGCGGCGGTCCAGCCATGCCGAAGTGGTCACGCATTGTGTCGGCGAGCCGTTCGGGACGCTGTCGCGACAGGCCCCTGTTATTCGAGTTCGGTAGGATCCGAGAGGAGCGAAGTAAAATGAAGAGATACAAGACCGCAGTCGTCCTAGTCGGCGTATGTTGTATAGTGGCCCTGAGTGTGCGGATCGTTCATTCACAAGGGAAAGCCGTTCCGAGCACAGTTCAGGTCCACATGGTGATTACGGACCAAGCATTCAATGACAGCAGCGAAGTTCCCGTTCTTCGGCAAAACAATGTGCAGGTGAAGGTGGGCAAGGATGTCGTCCGGGTCGAACATTTAATCCCTGCTCAGGGCGACAGCGCCGCATTGCAACTGTTTGTGTTGATTGACGATACGTGCGAGACAACGGCACTCGGCAATAACCTTAATGACCTGCGCGACTTTATCAACGCTCAACCAGCGTCAACTCTGGTTGGTGTGGGCTACATGTCGAACGCAACGATCCAAGTCGCTCAGAATTTTACGGCCGATCATGCCCTCGCGGCTAAAGCTCTACGCCTTCCCCGGGGAACTTCATCGGCCATGGATAGCCCTTATCTATCGCTCGTTAGCTTGGTGAAGGGCTGGCCTCAGCAGAAGCTCCGTCGCGAGGTCCTGATGATATCGGACGGAATCGATCGGCTGCGTGGCGATACGACCGGCGATATGGGCCCGAGCCCATTTCCCTCGCGCGGCCTCGGCGGTCGCGCCACCACAATGCCCACCATTAGCTCGGACGCGGACACCGCGAGCACCCTTAGCCAGAGATACGGGGTCATCGTTCACTCCATCTATGCGACGGGTGTCGGGAGGCTTGGCCGCAACTCTTGGGAAGCACAGCTAGGCCAAGGCGGCATCGCCAAGATTACGGACGAGACCGGCGGAGAGTATTTCGCGCTCGGGACGGAAAACGCTGTCAGCTTCAAGCCTTACCTCGATCGTCTCCAGAAGATTTTCGATAATCAGTACTTTCTAGTATTTCAGGTGACACCACGAAAGAAAGAAGGCTTGCAACGAGTGCGCATCTCGACCGAAGCTGCGAACACGGATATCGCGGCAGCGAATAACGTCTGGGTGCCTTCGGCGGCAGGGTAGTTGCGCACAAGCCCGGGACAATTGACTGGCATCGCGGGTGACGATCGAACGGTTGGACTAAAGTTCCCTGATCACGCTTTCATCGCAGTCATTCCAATGGCTACGTCCGCGGCCCGCGTTTCATGTTCGCAAGAGTGCGCCTGCTCCGAACTGGCTGACCCACTCCACATCATAGTTTCCGAGGCCTGAGTTGTGCCCTCCGCTCGAGCAGCAAGCCGCATGGGGCTTGCCCGAACGCGAACGCAGTTTGTCCTACCCACTACATTTGCTGACGCCTCCGCCATAACCATCGTCGTCTCGAGCACCTGAACCAAAATCGGCGCCGCGGTCTCAAGCATTTCCGCGATATTTCCTGCTGTCCCGCAATCACCTGCGGTCGCCGTCGGAGGCGACCGCACCCTGCACCCGCGCGTGCAGAACGTCGGCGGGATTCATTAGGGTTGCAGATCGGATCCTCCAGCTGCCACGCCGCATCCCCTGGTGCGTTTGCGCTTATCCATATCCCGTTGCGGGATTGGAAGCTTCTGCGTAGTTTTGAGTCTAAAATGAATAGATTGCCGAGGTAAGTTCTAGTACGCAGAAAAGCCGTTATTCGTTCTTTGGCTTGTATTTTATACATAGTTCACAGTTAAATTTTATTAGGGCATTGCCCACGAAAGACTCTTCCATGTCATTGAACCTCCAGCCCTTACAACAAACGAACCCAGCTTGGAACGTAAGTTGCCCTCCCAGATGCGACATCCAACCCACCCTGGATTGCTTCCTCGAAGAAAAAACGAAAACATGACGATTGCTTTCAAGCACTCGAGGCGCGCCTAAAAAGGAGGCACAAGGAATGAGTCATACAAAGCGTTGGATCGTTGCCATAGCGAGCCTGCTCGCTTTGGCACCTTTTTCTTTCGCAAAAAGCCCGAGCACCGTAAAGCCTCAAAACGTAAAGGCTGAAAAGGATCGCCTTCAGAATTCGGGAAAGGTGATGCAGGAAATTCTCAATATTCCTGAAGACATTCCTCAAGACATGCTCAACAAGGCTCGTTGCGTTGTGGTGATGCCGTCGGTGATGAAAGCTGCGTTTCTCTTTGGGGGCAGCTACGGTCGCGGCACCATGGTTTGCCGCACAGGCAAAAATTTCACCGGTCCATGGGGATCGCCTGCTCTGTACGCACTTGAAGGCGGGAGCTTTGGTTTGCAGGCTGGCGGCGAAGCAACAGACTACGTCTTTCTGGTGATAAACGATCGTGGCGCAGGCAGCCTGCTGCACAGCAAGGTAAAGCTGGGAGGGGACGCATCGTTCGCCGCCGGACCAAAAGGACGTTCCGCGGCAGCCGACACTGACGCCTTTATGCGAGCTGAGATTCTGAGCTACTCCCGTGCGCGCGGCGTGTTCGCCGGCGTATCTCTGGATGGCTCGACGTTGCGGCCCGATGAACGCGCAAATCGTAAGCTATACGGCAAATCCGCAACTGCAGCAAAGATCGTCGCCAAATCGTATACTAAGGCATATCCGTCCTCGGCGCATGTTCTGATCGCGGCACTGCAAAAGTCATCTCCACAACTCAAGCCTTAGATCATGTCATGAGAGGAGTCAAAGCGGAACAAGGAGAGACCAGGGCGGAATCGATGTAAAAAACTTGAACCCGAGCCGGCTCACGAGGATCTGGCTCGCGAGCCGCGAAGCCTATGGCGTTCGTGTGGACAACAGCGCGCATGGGGTGATGGACCGACTTTGAGTGGCTCTAGGTGTCTTGACTCCTGGAAGACGATGTCGAAAGTCCGACCAGACGGGCGGTAAGCCGGATGGCAAAACTCTGGCCCTGGTTCTATCTGCTCCTCGATGAAGATCTGCTGAAGCGGTATCAGCTCGGATGCGGCGCCTTGCCCCGGTACGTCGCCGCACCTGCGTATCGCTCTAGCTCCTCGAGGGAAGGTCGGAGAACTACTTCCATTTTGCCGTGATGCATTAATGCTTCTTTAACGAAACGATTCTATAAAAGTAAGGCGACGAAGGGAATCGGAGCGTGCCTCGGCACATCGATCCGAATCGCTTCCACCCACAACATGGACACTTCAAAAAACAAGCCGCTAACGAATGACGGAGAGGTGGTGCGAGAAGTGATCGCCGAACGAACTTTGACAGCGAGCTGCGACAGGAGGGACGTGGAGTGTTGCCAAGGCAATAGCTGAACGGCGCGGCGTGTGCGATGATCGCTCGTGAATTATGCAAATCGTTCTATTTCTTATCCTGGGGATCGGCATCGGCGTTCTCGTTGGCTGGCTATGGGCTAGAAGCCGAGAAACCGGTATTTTGCAGCAATTACTGCGTACCGAGGGCCAGCAGAAAGCCGCGGCTCAGGCGGAGTTGCGGCAAACGCGGACGTCGCTGGACGAACTTGGCTCGGTGCGCAGCCAACTGAGCAACGAGAGCCAGCGACGCGTGGCGGCGGAAACGAAACTGAAAGAGGCCGAAGCGAACCTGGAGCAGCAGAGGAGGCTGCTCGAGGAGGCCACGGTCAAGCTTACGGATGCGTTTGGCGCGCTTTCCGCAGAGGCGCTCAAAAGCAACAACCAGGCCTTCCTGGCGCTGGCGAAGAGTACGTTCGAGACGATGCATGCGCAAGCGAAGGGAGACCTAGTGGCCCAGCAGTCGGCAATTGACGGATTGCTGAGTCCCTTGAAGGAAGCGCTGAGCCGCTACGAAAAGCAGGCCAGCGAAATGGAGAAGTCCCGCCAATCGGCGTACGGGAGCCTGGAGGAACAACTTCGGAACCTTTCTTCGACAAGCCAGCTTCTGCAACGGGAAACCGGAAGTTTGGTCACGGCGCTGCGCTCGCCGCAGGTGCGCGGGCGTTGGGGCGAGATGACGCTGAAGCGCGCGGCGGAACTGGCGGGAATGTCGGATTACTGCGATTTCGATGAGCAGGCAAGTTTATGGAACGAGGCAGGCAAACAACAACGACCGGACATGGTCGTTAAGCTGCCCGGCGGTCGCCGCATCATCGTGGACGCAAAGGTTCCTTTGCAGGCGTTTCTGGATGCGGCGGAGGCAACCAATGAAGAAGATCGAAAGGCGCTGCTGAGTCGGCATTCCGAGCTCGTGCGCATGCATGTGGTCCAGCTCGCATCGCGCGCTTATACGGACCTGCTGGGTTTCTCTCCGGAGATTGTCGTGCTTTTCCTTCCCGGCGAATCCTTTTTCGCGGCCGCAGCGGAGCAAGACCACACGCTGGTCGAAGATGCGATGGAACGAAAAGTTGTCATCGCCACACCCACAACGCTGATTGCACTACTACGCGCCATCGCTTATGGCTGGCGCCAGGAACGGATGACGGAAAACGCGCAAGCGATTGGCGATTTGGGCAAACAGTTGTATGACCGGATCAAAATCTTCGTGGGCCGCTTCGGAGAGGTGGGGGGAGCACTAACGAAAACAGTGGACGCGTACAACAAGGCCGCGGGTTCACTGGAGAGCAGAGTTCTGCCATCCGCGCGAAGATTTAAGGAATTAGGAGCAGCACCGGGAGAGGAGATCGTGGAGATCGACTCCGTGGATGAGTCACCACGCACACTGGCGTTCCCGGAGAAGAATGAGTCTTGACTGCGGCTAGAATTCCGGGAATTCAGGCTTTATAGTGGGCAAAAGCCCGGAACCAATTCCCCCTTCCTTCCTGGCCTGATTGTTTCAGAGCGGTCCTCGCCCTCAAGGGTTCGCTGCGCCGCGCCTCAAACCCGGCGCGCCCTTGGCCGGTCCGAGCCGCTCTGAACCCGTATCCGCCAGGAAGGAAAGGGGTTCTCAGGAAGCTGCACAACGTACGGCCACAGCTTGCAAGAGCCGGTGTCGCGGTCTTGTTCGTCACGTCAGGTCCCTCCGGGCCACCTTACCAATCTAAGCTTAAGTTTCACCCACCAAAATCCCGGAAGCGCCTTAATTCATGCCCCCACTCTCTTTTGGGCCGGGTACTCGGGACAGCGGCGCACGGAATCGATAGTTGTCGACTGACCAAGGACTTGGACCAATCAGCACAAGCGCCAGCACGCATGCAATGTAGAGGAGGTTGCATTCGTATCCGGGTGGTCCGAACCGTGCCCTCCCCTCGCTGAAGCTCAGCAGTTTGATCGAAGTGAAGCCATATGGAAGGTGAACCGTGAAAACTGCGACAGCGAGCAGGATGATTGCCGGAATACTGACTAACGAAACGAAGGCTCCAATCAGGATGGCAATGCCAGCCAGAAATTCAGTACTGATTGTGAGCCAAGCCATCAATTGCGGAGACGGAACGCCGATGGCGCGAAGGATCGCAGCGAATGCCGCTGGTCCCTTGTGCCATTTCGCAACGGCGTGAGCCAGAAATCCGTAACCAACAATCAATCGGAGAGGGATCGCCGCGTAAGGCGCAAATTTCGCTCGCACATCCTGCCGCGCCAATACTTTTGCCAGGAGAGCAGACATGACATCCCTTCTTCCGCCGTACTAGGTCATTACTGCGGACCGACAGAAATCGCCTGGCAATACGCAACAGTCGCTTCTTGGTCGATGGCAGGCAGCACTCTTTAAGCAATCGACGCGCCAGGGAAGAAACAGACGAACCAAGGCGTACATCAGATCTAAACTGCTTTCCTAGTTGAAGATGCCCAGGGAAGCACAGCGGCCTAATTTCGTCGTCTCTGGCGAAAGTGTGTTGAATCTCTGCCACTGACGAGTTCTCGTCGCGAGAATTGTCATGAGCAAGACGAAGACTGACAAAATCAGCCGTGGTTTGCGGTACCGGTGAAGGCACCCTCGCGTGGTGAGGCGAGCTGATGGGAGGTTTGCGAATGCTGTATGCCAATGAGGTTCGCTGCATGCCCAAGCGTTCCGCGGCACTCCAATTGCTCGCTTCCAGCGCGCGGAGAATGTGATCTCGCTCTGCTTAGGCGACAGCGCTGATTGGCGAAAGTACACCCGGTTTGTGCTGCGAGGCAGCGGCTTTCGGCTCTGTATGTTATTCGCGTGGTCCGGACGGTGGACTCGCCGAATCTTCACGCGCGAGCTGTGATGAGACTTCCTTGAGCTGCTGAGTCACGTCTAGCGTTTTGCCAGCAAGCGCGAATAATGAGTACGCCTTCCGCAGGTCACGCTTGACCCCAGTGCCGGAAACATAGAGTCCAGCCAGATTGAACTGCGCGTAAGCATTTCCTTTCTCGGCGGCTAAGGTCAAGAATTTCACTGCTTCATCCGTATTTTTGTCGACACCCTGACCCAAAAGAAAGATCCTTCCGAGACGCCCGGCTGATTCAGCGTCTCCTTGATCTGCAGACCGCCGATACCAAGCGACCGCTTCTTTGCTGTTGATCGCAACACCCTGGCCGGATTCGTAGATTTGGCCGAGAGTGCGCTGGGCTTCCATTGCTCCTTGCTCAGCGGCGAGCCGAAAAAGACGTTTCGCCTCCTGACTGTTTTGTTCCACGCCGCGGCCGGTTTCGTACAGCATCCCAAGGGCGTACTGGCCGGTTGCGCTCCCGTTTCGAGCTGCTTTCATCAACCACGCGGCACCTTTCTTCAAGTTTTCGGAGACGCCCAAACCGTCCATGTAAAGCATACCCAGAGCTGCTTCCCCTTCAGGGCTGTGCTGCTTAACAGCTTTTTTCGCCAGCTTGAGGGCGTGGTGAGGGTCCTGAGGAACGCCTTGGCCGATCGCGTACATTTGCCCAAGAGCTGCCGCCGCCAGGGGGCAATCAGCATCGACGGATTTTCGCAGCCAGTGCAGGGCTTCGTTGTCGCTCTGCTGCACCCCTAGCCCATAAAGGTAGAGCCGGCCAAGGTTGAATTGTGCCAAACCGTTGCCATAGATTGCAGCGCGCGTGTACCATTTGACCGCTTCCGCCATGTCCTTGAGACCATCCGGCCCGGTCTCATACAAATAAGCCAGATCATTCTGGGCTTCCGTCTTGCCGCTGTTGGCGGCAAAGCGATACCATCGCATCGCTTCGTATTCGTTTTTGTCCACGCCAAGCCCTCGGTCGTAAGCGAATCCAAGTTGATATTGAGCCTCGGGATTTCCTGAGCTTGCTTTGTCCAGCAAAGCCTTTACGTCGATTCGCGACGATTTTGGGATCAAAGCGGACGTGGTGGATTGTGCAAATCCCGGTGACGGAAAAACTAGAACAAAAGCCAACGCGATAGAAGCAACCAAGTGCCTCCGCATCATGTCGTCCTTCTCTGAAGTCGTGTGAGACCTCAGGCGAGATTTCCACTCCCGCTAGGACTCACCACAAAATCGTTCAGTTGAAGAAGCATGCGTTCGGCCATTCGCATAAACCGCGACGACTGAAGCCTGACATTGTGGGCAAAAAGCTTAAGCGGCACAGGCTGTCGTCGCAGGACGCGATTTCGTCAGAGCAGTGTTGAGGCATCGACTGTTGTCATTATGAAGACGCGAATGCGTCTGGCGGAAATCGGCTCGCGCAGAGGGCGGGTCGCAGATTTTTGTGGACGCAAGCTGCTCTCGCCGAGTCCTCGATGACTTGGCGTCTAGCACCAAAGCCTGAATCCCCAACAGCTTTACGCCCAAAAGGAACGTCATTGGATCCTCTACAAAGCAGTCGATGAATTGACCCCAGGGACGCGAAGGGCCATCGAACTGCTTGAAATCAAAGTCGCAATATTCGGAGGGACGTAAGAAGGAGAAAGATGACAGCGTTCTTCGGTGTGTGGTTAATCGCGCTTATGGTGCCTGCTGGGTTGCGAGCACAAGCCGGAGCAACAGGAGCAATTACGGGTACGGTCGTAGATCAGAAAGGCGGCGCAGTTTCTGGGGCGACTATTATCGTGACGAACGTTGCGACTGGCCAGAAAGAACGGGAGGTCTCAAGCACTGACGCAGGAACCTTCAACATACCAAGCCTGACGCCCGGCAACTTCACCGTGGAAATTACAGCGTCGGGGTTCTCGAAATCTGTCATGACCAATGTGGTTGTCCAGGTAACAGAAACATCGAGCATCGCAGCGACCCTTACCGTCGGCAACGTCACGGAAACCGTCATAGTGAAGGAAGTGAGCATACCCGTGAACGTCACTTCGGCGGTGACTGGCGACACGATTAGCGCGGATACGGCCAGCACTCTTCCGCTTTCCACTCGGAACTTCTTGACGCTCCTTACTTTATCAACCGGCGCCAACACGGAGCTGTTTGACTCTGCAGCACTCGGGCGTGACAGGTCACGATTAATGTCAACGGGCAACGGCCCACTAACAACAACTTCCGCCTCGAAGGTGTCAATGCAAACTCCCAGCGATGACTGAACACGTTGCTTTCCTCATGAAGGATCTGGTCCTTTTGGCCGTTTCATTCTATTTGCTGCGTGAGGACGTCAAAAGAGTTTCGCTCCCCGCCACAGGATCGGCGCGATCGGGCCAAGCATTCCTTCAGAACGAATCGGTGGCTCGTTGCAGTAGAAGCGCCCAGTTTGGGAACCTCGAACGAAAGGGCTTCGCGCCGGTCGCAAAGTCGGTGCAACAGTCAGCGAAAGAGGTATCAATTATGAAATCACTTACTTTCATCGAGTGGTATCGCATCTTACGGGCGCACCACCAGTGGACGGTGTTCCAATCGATTCGATATGCGCTTTGGCTCATGCGCTAGACAGGTCTTCACATGCTGTCGCGCCAATTCCGGCTTGCATTCGGTAGGAATTCCCGCTCGGTTCCCTTGTTTCCCAGGAGCACAGGGGATGATGGCCGTTATTCACGAGCGGCCATTTCTTTTCGAGTGCTACCGTGGCGGCTTTTCTTTCTAGCCCTGGTTGCTATACCCGCTGTGGCGCGGGGGACACCCGCGCCCCAAGGAAGCCTAGTCCCGGCTGGCTCACAATCGTCAGGCCCAACAAGGAAAGACACGTCCGGTGTCTCGATCAAAGCTGGTCCTGGTATCCACTTAGATGTAGATCTTGCGTTGGTGAACGTGACCGTCACTGATCCCTACGATCGCGCAGTGACAGGTCTCGATCCCAGCAATTTCCGCGTGTTTGAAGATAATGTCGAGCAAGAGGTCCTCACATTTTCTATCGAAGACACTCCCGTTTCGGTCGGCGTCATCTTCGATAACAGCGGCAGCATGGCGAACAAAATCAGCAGCGCCCGCGAAGGGGTTATCGAATTCTTTAAATCTTCCAATCCTGAAGATGAATTCTTTTTTGTGAGCTTTAACGAACGTGCCGAACTCGAGAGCGCGTTTACCAGCAGTCTTGAAGATCTCCAGACTCACATCATGCTAACTGCGTTCGGGGGGCGTACCGCGCTTCTTGACGCCATCTGCTTTGGGCTCAGCCAGATGCGCGATGCACGCAACAGCAGGCGTGCGCTGCTCATTCTATCTGATGGAGGCGACAATCATAGCCGCTACAACGAGAGCGAAGTAAAGCGTCTCGTGAAGGAAGCCGACACCCAGCTCTATGCCATAGGTATCTTTGATCCCCTACAGTACCGCAGCCGAACGTTAGAGGAACTCAATGGTCCGTCGCTCCTGGCGGAAATCACGGAGATAACTGGTGGCCGTCTCTTTACGATCGAGAATCCGAGTGAGATTCCGGATACCGCAGCAAAAATCGGCTTGGAGCTGCGCAGCCAATACATTCTAGGATATCGGCCAAGCAACAAAGCACACGACGCAAAGTGGAGAAAAATCAAAATCAAGCTGCGCCCACCCAAAGGCCTTCCGCCGTTGAAGGTTTATTCCAGGACCGGTTACTACGCTCCGGGCCATTAGCTTCCGTTCTTGGTTACATCTCCCAGCCAAAATCCGTTTGCTGCAGCGATTGGCGGCGGACCTCGATCGCGAATGGATGATGCTGCCGACCGCGTGCCGCATGGAGCCACAAGACTCGCCGTGTCGAGTGAGCCGCCGCGAGCGCGTGGAACATCGCGAGAACAGGTGTGACTCCGATTCCCGCGCTGAGCAGCACCACCGGCCGCTCTCCTGACTCTAGAATGAAGCTTCCCCGTGGCGAGCTGACATCGAGAGCATCACCCATCCGGACATGCCCCTGCAGGTAGCTTCCAGCCACACCATTCGGCTGGATTTTCACGCTGATTCGATAGCGTTCGGTCGAAAGCGCACCCGAAAGCGAGTAGCTGCGAAAAAGGGGCGTGCTGACGGCGCTCGATTGAAGACGCAAGACCACGTACTGGCCTGGCAGAGCCGCTGGCAGGGGCTGACCGTCCGCGCTCTGCATCGTCAACGAGATGACGTCTGCGGACTCCTGATCGATCGCCGTCACTGCGAGCTTCTGAAACCCTGATGCGACCGGATGTGCAGCCGCGGCCGGTACCAGCCCCGCGTTCCCACTAGTCCCCGCCCGCATTTTTTTGGTCTGGAGTAACGCGTCAAATGAGCCCCGCCATCCGCGGGAAGCGCTTCGATTCGCAACGCGCGCTCTAATCGATCGCGTGCGTGATTGGGCAAATAGAGAAGCCCGTTGATCTCCGCGACCGTCATTCGCTCGTCAGCTTCTCCCACCTGTGTGATCTCGTCATCGGCTCCCACTTCCCCTTCCTGCAGCACGCGGAAGTAGAACCCGGGCCGTCCGCTAAACGTCAGCAATGCCGGCATCCGGGGTTCATTCATCCGAATGCCTACTGATAGCAAGTGACACGAGGCTGAGGTGACTTCGAACACTGCGCTGCCGATCTGATACCGATCGCCGATACACACGGCATCGTCGGGCAATCCTTTGATCGTGAAGTTCTCGCCGAACTGACCGTGGAGGAAGTCAGTCCTCTTCAACTGCTCTTGCCAATAGCGGTACGATTCAATCTGATACACGAAGACGGCGCGCTGCTCGCCACCGTGCCCTGCCAAATCCCCTTGCCCGTCTCCCTTGATATTCAGCCGCCCGACGCCACAGCGACCAAACACCGGATTTTTCCAGATCGCGGTGTGTACCGTACGCCCCTTCCACACGATGTCGCGTGGGAGTCCGACGTTCACCGATAGTAGTCGAGCCATACCGTTCGAAGTTCCCTCTGGAGTCTTGTTATCCGCGTGGGCGTGTCTCGGCAACGGTGAGTTCGCGATCGGGACCATGCGGAACTACCGTCTGACCCGGCTCAAGACGAAGCTGCGTGCCGTCCAGTTGCACGGAAACTATGTCCGGCTCGAAAGACACTAGTCCTGAGATGCGTCCGACCTCAGGATAAGCCTCACGATACGACCATGCCCCCAGGCGTGCGTCACCAATGTCGTAGTAGCTGCACAGGCCTTTGTACGGACAGAAGGTTTGATGTTCCACGAAAGTCAGCGCGGACTCATCGATGTCGACGCGCGGAACGTACCACCTCGGCGCAAAACCGGACTCGTACAGGACCATCGGTCGCTTGGTATCAGCGACGACGCGGTTGTGATGCCGAACCACGAGGTTGCGTGAAGCGTGGCGGATATCGAGGCGGTGGTAACTATCAGCAGCATGGCCAAGGATCCGTTCATCTTCTTCGTAGAAGGCGTCCATGGCCCGCCAAGCGAACGCGATCCGCTCCCGCAGCTCGCCTGCGTAGGGGGGCAGGTCGATGTGTTGCCACGCCGCTCGCGGGGCGTGGTACTCGCCCGCCTTGGCGGTGTACCAGGAGGTGAGCCCGAGGTCGGTGTGCCGCGTCGTGTGCTCGTTCCGTTCTAGCGCTTCTGGAGAGACATCGGTCTCTGGGAAGTAGGCAACCGGATACCGACCTGGTTCGAAGAGCAGGAGGACGTGTTCGCTGTCCGCGATCCAAGTTCCGCCAAAGCGCACGCGCATGCGCCGTCGCAGCGGCTCGACGTACAGAAGTCGGTGTGGCAGCGGGTCGGGCACGAGGAACCGGCCGATGGCTCCGGGCGAGAGTGGTCCTTGTTGCCATGACAATCCCATTGATCACCTCAGGTTTTTTGCTCGCCGCGAAGCGGCGAAGCACTGCTTGAAGGAGTATCCGCCCGAAGTTCGAATCGCAATGAAGCAATAGCCCACGACGTAGCTTACCGCGGTTGACCAAAGCGGCAGAAAGGGCTGCAAAAGTCGGATGTTCGGGCGGCTGCAGCTCAAACACCATGATTGTCATAGCCACGGTAAGCATCCCATCTGAGAACCAACCTAACGGCTCCGTCGTTCTTCGCCCGCCCATCCATCCGCGCCCGCCATTGCGTCACTGAACGACCAATTTACCCTGCATATTAGGGTGGAGTGTGCACATGTAGTTGTACGTCCCTTTGTTTCGTGCAACATAATGCCAAGCTGCACCCGTCTGGATCGGGCCGGAATCGAAACCCGGCTTGTTGACATCCTCGGTTGCGGTGTGGGGCACGAAGTCGTCGTTCTTCCAATTCACGGTGTCGCCCTCATGAACGGTCAAGGTTGCCGGCTCAAACTTGAACCCGCGAATGAGAACTGTGATCGTCTTTCCTTGATTCCTTCAAGAGCGGGCTGGCTGGCTTGCGCCCACGTGCGACGCGAATCTCTCCGACGCAACCAGTACAATTAGAACCAACAGCACCAAGGCTGCCGACGCCCGGCTCTGCCTGTAACACATAATTGCTCACCCTTACGACATCAAGGCTTACTTCCGCCCTCGATAGCGGATTGGACACGCTCTGCGTGTTGCAAGTGGCCTTCAAAGAGGGGCGTCGCGCCTTCCAGAGCGGCCTTCAACTCAGTGTTCTGGGCGCTGGGGACTAGTACCGTCTTAGTGGCGTTGATGACGGCCTGGTGATAGGCTACCTCGTTGTCGATGTAAGCCTTCTCGAACGCCTTGCCCTTTAGTCCTTGGAGCGTGTGCATCGTCTGCTGCGCCTGTGCATTGAGCGAGTTGCTAGTCCCGCTGTCCGCTGGAGTTACATTGAGTTTCCGCCGCGAGGGCGCTCACAGAGTTCTGCACGGACGTGTGGTCGGTAATCATCTGTTGTGCGAAGTCTGTAACCTGCTTGTTCCTGGTTTTTGACAACGCCAGTTTCGCGTAGTTGATGTCAATCTGGTCAGCGGTCGTCACGATCCACACGATTTGTGGATCGGTGGGAGCACCAGCATCTTCTGCGTTTGCCTTCACGGGATGCAGTGCAATCCCAAATGCGATTGCTGCTGCCGCGGTTAAGCTTTTGCGTAGGCTTTGCGTAGCTGTCTTGGACATGTCTATGTTTTCCTTTCTTCGTTTTACTTGCTTTTGGTAGACCCACCTCGTTGGACACACGATCCGATCTTCGCGCTGGGACTGCTCTTCTTGCTGGTCAAGCAGGCGATGCTCGGCCACGAGCCACCGATGTCTTTGCGCTCGATGACCGCGACACGCTGCCCCTGCGCGGCAAAAGTCGAGGCGCCACCGTCCTCCCGTGCCGCCGCCCAAAATTGATAGATCGTATTCTTCGACCCTGCGTTAGTGCTCACATTCAGTGCCCAGGATTGTGCATCGCGCCTCAGAGCGCATATAGCTCCTCCACTCGGATGTGAGCCTATTGATTCTGCGAGGCCTGTGTCGGTCTCAGAGCCGCGGCTCCGAAATTCACGCTGAATCGTTTGCACCATATAGACACGGCGCGGTATTTCGCCAGATCCAAATCGCTGCCAAGCGGGTAGTTCTGGCCGCCGATATTTCCCTTGATCACTCCGAGATCAACGAAACCGGCTTTTTCCACGGTCGCCGCGTCCCTCGCATCGTCAGACGCGACCATGTATACGTGCACATCGGGACCGTTTGATGTTCTGAAGCTCGTCAGGCGAAGCACGCGGCTGCCGTCTCCCATCTGGTAAATGGTTGCGGTGCCTTCCGTCGGGTGCAGAATGCTGTAGAACTTTCCGGATTCCAGAGGCTGCACCGACGCGCCTCCTTGTGGCCCCGGCATTGCTTCGTCAACGCGTTGATTAACCACAAGGCGCTCCGGCCGAAATTCGTACCAGGCGGTCAAGACCGCAACCGCAGCAATTGGAATGGCCACTTTTATCCACTTTTCCATTTTCCGATCTCCCTGATTTCAGGCACTTGGGTTAGCCCCTTTCGGAATGAGCAGCACGACTTCTGACATCGCAGCCCCGCATGTTCCCCGTCAGCTCAACGCCCCCCATCCAGCCGGCGATGGCCCGTCCGATCTCGTCCGGCGAATCTTCCTGGACGTAATGGCGACCCGCGACAGTCACCTCGGTCAGCGCTGGTAACCCACGAATGAAGGCGAGATCCTCGTCGTTGGTGAGGATCGCACCAGGCTCGGCCCTGAAGAACAGCTTTGGCACACTGCTCGTAGACAGCCAGTCCGCGGAGGCGGCTACAATCGCAGTCACATCGGCTGGCTCGCCCTCGATGGGGATCTCCCGGGGCCATGTCAGCGTGGGCCGTCGCCCCTCGCCGGGTTCGACAAACGGCCGTCGGTACTGTGCCCTCTCCTCGGCGGAGAGGGTGCGCAGGATGGCTCCAGGCAGGATCTTCTCGATGAAGAAGTTGTCTCGGAGGACCATCACGTCGCCGGCCTCGGAACGCAGCGATTGCAAGGCTGAACGCATATTTATCTTGTCCCAGTGGTCCCAGCCCTGTGGCCGCACGATCGCCTCCATGAACGCGATGCCCTTCGCGGCCTCGCGGTGGCGGTTGGCCCAGTCGAAGCCGAGGGCCGAGCCCCAATCATGGACGACGAAGGTGACCCGCTCGCGCACATCCAGGGCCTCGAGCAGGGCGTCGAGGTAGCGGCGGTGCTCGACGAAGCGATACGAGCCGGGGCCACTGTCGGGCAACTTGTCGGAATCGCCCATTCCGATCAGGTCGGGGGCGATGCAGCGACCTAGTGGCTGCAGGTGCGGCAACACGTTACGCCAGAGATACGAGGAGGTGGGATTGCCGTGCAACAGCACGATGGGGTCGCCCTTTCCCACCTCCACATACGCCATCTCGCGGCCACGGACTCGCTGCCGCTGTTTTCGGTACGGAAATGTCGCAGAGATCATTCTCGTCATGTTCGCTTCTCCTGTAGTAGCCGACTAAGAATGTCATCAGCCAGATGCCGCTCGGCCGGGCAGACTCCCGTCGTCGAGAGTCACAGAGGCCGCCTCCAAAATCACGTCAATCACAAGATCCGGCGAGGAGTACATCGGCGTATGGTCCACGCGACCGGAGCGGACCTTCGCGCCCATTCGACCAGCCATAAATCGCTGCGTCTTTGGATTGATCATGCGGTCCTCTTCTGCAAGCAGGAACCATGAGGGCTTCGTTTTCCAAGCCGGTGCGGGAGCTGGTTCTTGAATGCACGCAAGTGCGATCGGTCGTTGCACGGCAGCCATGATGCTCGTTTGGTTGGTCGATGCATGATGCGCAACCGCTCGGCGAAACCCATCTTCGGCCATCCATATGAAGCCATTCTTATCAGGAGCGAACGCTGGCGCCTCCGGATGCGGCTCGTCGCGATGGAACACCTCCGCCACAGTCTCGCCCTGATCGGGAGCCAGCGCCGCGACGTAGACCAGAGACTCAACTCGTTTGTGGGTTGTCCCGGCGATTACAGCCCCTGCGTAGGCGTGGCCCGCCAGAACTACACGGCCGCTGGTTCGTTCCAGTGCTTGATTCAAAGCGGCGATGTCGTTCGTCAACGAGGTCAACGGGATCGGAGCGCACATCACGTTAAGACCGTGCCGTTGCAAAGGGAGAATGACGTTGCTCCAACAAGACCCGTCGGCCCATGCTCCATGTACCAAAACGATTGCGGAGCCCTGCGGAAAAGCGTTCACCTTCTTACTCCGCTTCGGCTCGCAATACCGTTTGCCAGGAGGAACGTCTTCATCGCGGAGGCAATTTCATCGACGTGCGTCTCCAGCGCGAAATGTCCAGTGTCAAGGAACTGAACCTTCACGCCGGGTAAGTCCTTCCGAAAGGCCTCCGCTCCGGCTGGAACAAAAAAAGGATCGTTCTTGCCCCAGATCGCGAGCAGAGGTGGTTTGGACCTGCGAAAATATTCCTGGAATTTCGGATAAAGCTTCACGTTCGACGCGTAATCCAGAAACAAATCGAGCTGGATTTCCTTGTTTCCCGGCCGCTCGAGCAAAGCCGTGTCCAACGTGTACGACTCAGGTGGAATGCCTTCCGGATTCGCTACGCCTTGGGTGTACTGCCAGCGTGTCCCTCCGGCTGTCAAAATGCTTTGACGCAGTATGTCCCGATTCTGTGCCGTGGGTGCAGCCCAGTACTTTCGGATTGGGCCCCAAGCATCGCCCAGGCCTTCTTCGTATGCGTTCCCGTTCTGCGAAACAATCGCAGTAATTCGGTCAGGGTGAGCCATCGCCAAACGGAAACCTGTTGGGGCGCCATAGTCGAACACGTAGATCGCACAGAGGTCGATCTTGAGTGCCCGCATGAAGGCATCCATGGTCAACGCCAGTCGATCGAAGGAGTACGAATATTTGTGTTCAGGCGGAACCTCGGTGAACCCGAAGCCAGGAAGGTCCGGCGCGATGACCCGGTAGTCGGTGGCCAGACGCGGGATGAGTTCGCGGAACATAAACGATGAGGTTGGGAATCCGTGCAGCAAGAGAACCACAGGCGCCTTTGCTTCGCCGGCCGCACGATAAAACACCTGTGCGCCATCTGCTTCGATCCTATGGATTGATGTAGGAGGTACTCTGAATCGGATATCGTCTTGGCTCGGCGAAGTGCGTCTTGTGGACGTTTGCGACCTCGCATCACTCATGGGGCCCTCTCCTAACCACTTTCTTTCTTAGGGCAGGCGAGGTACCAAATAGGTTCGGTTCACTCGAAGAGAGGACATTCAATGCAAGTCATTCTGACGGTTGAACTTCGTAAGGAAGGAACTCGGCAAATCTCGAACGGCATCCGACAAGTCTCTGACGGATTTCTGTCGGTGACGGGTTTCCGTCGGATCGATTGGCACTGCCTGGTGGTTTACTCCAAGCCTCAGTCGTGGCTAGCCGCTGCACTTCGTTTCTGTGGTACTGCGGCAGGCCGGCGGATACGAAGTTTCTTCATCCTGTAGGCCAACGACGTTCGCTTCATCCCTAGGCGCGCGGCAGCACCACTCGGTCCCCCGATCACCCAGTTGGCCGCTTCCAGCGCACAAAGGATATGATCCCGCTCGACCTCCGCGAGACCATGCATGAGGCCATCAGATCCCCGTGGAGGCTGGAACGGCTCCAGCTCTGAAGTTGGCGCTCGCAGAGTCGACTGCGGTGAGAGAATCACGGCGCGTTCAATAAAGTTCTGCAACTCGCGAATGTTTCCAGGCCAGCGATATCGCACCAGGGCACCCATTGTCTCCGCGGGGATTTGCTCAATCCCTTTATTCATTCGCCGCGCGTAGAGACCTGTGAAATGCCAGACCAACTTCGGAATATCCTCAGTGCGTTGCCTTAAAGCTGGAACATGGATGGGGAACACTTTCAAACGATAGTAAAGGTCTTCGCGAAAGGACCCTTGTTTCACCATCGCGGGCAAATCCCGATGCGTGGCCGCGATCAGCCGGACGTCAACCTTATGCGTACGGTTGCTGCCGAGCCTCTCAAATTCTTGCTCCTGTAAAACGCGCAGCAGTTTCGCCTGAAGTTCCAGAGGTATGTCGCCAACCTCGTCGAGAAATAGCGTGCCTTTGTCGGCGAGCTCGAAGCGTCCCGTTTTTTGGGCGATGGCACCGGTAAACGCTCCTTTTTCGTGGCCGAACAGCTCACTCTCAAGAAGTCCAAGCGGGATTGCTGCGCAATTCAGTTTGACGAATGCCTTCTCGCTGCGACTGCCCAGCTTATGTATCGCACGCGCAACGAGTTCTTTGCCAGTTCCCGTCTCCCCAAGGATCAGCACGCTCGAGTCCGTAGGAGCCACAACCGACGCCAGACTCAAGGCGGTCCTCAACGCCGGACTCTCGCCGACGATTTGCCCAAACTCGGACCGAATTTCCTCCTCGAGATAGCGCCTTTGTTTGGTCTCCGCGTCGCGGTCCTTGATCGCCCGTTCGTAGTCCAGCGCGTTCTCAACAGCAATGGCTACCTGGCTCGCAACCTGTTCGAGAAAGCGAATTTCATCTTCGGAAAAAGCGCTCTCGGATCGCTTTATCGCGGCCAGCACCCCTACAACGCCGCTTCTTCCGATAAGCGGGAGATCGCACCCCGAGATCAAACCTTCCGCTATGGTCCGTTCGATGAAACGTCGACCCACGTCACTGCCGTAACTTTCGGGGTCGTCCCGTACCTCTTCCAGGTTCCTAAAGTACTGGGTCTTGCCGGTCCGGAAAGCCTTGCCACAGGGCGCACCCTGGACCGGTATGGTCGCTCCGTCGCAGATGGCCCCCCGCGACTCCGGGTTATACAGGATCGTTATTCTCAATTGCTCGCTGTCCTCATCCGGTAGAAGCAGGGCGCAAAAATCGGATCGCGTCACCCGCAACAGATTGGTCGAAAGCACATCCACCAAGCGGCGAAGGTCCAGCTTGGATGTCATGCTATTCGTGATCTCCAGAAGCAAACGGAGCCTGTCGCGTTCACGTCGCAATGCCTCTTCGTTCATGTGGCGCT
>Ga0310914_10000650_pt1 | contig 20872 bp, 30 predicted proteins | sample GREbulkMGAN108_FD_203450 | JGI IMG/M metagenome (GOLD analysis project Ga0310914, IMG submission 203450) | Lab enrichment of tropical soil microbial communities from Luquillo Experimental Forest, Puerto Rico - GRE.bulkMG.AN108 | ecosystem: Environmental > Terrestrial > Soil > Tropical forest >... | reverse complement strand
GCGCGAACCTCGGTTGAAAACTTGTTCGTCGTCTTGCTCATCGTGGCTCCACTTTCTCACGAGTTGGAGCCTCCGGCAAAGCCGGGGCGGTTCAAACCGCTGGCACTAAAGTGGTCCACTTGCCACCCCCAGCAATGGCCGTTCTGACCGATTTGCCGAAGGTGGTGGGGAACCCTTATGTCATTGCCGGCCAGAAGTCTGGCAGTCATATGGTTAATTTGAAACGCGCTTGGGAGGCAGTTCGGGCTAAGGCAACGGTGGATATATGGAAAGCTCATGAGGATCAGACTGTCACAAGGCTGATTTCAGATTTGGAGCAAAAGCTGGAACGAGAACCATCCATCGAAGAATGCCAAGAGGCTGCCAAGGCAATAGGCATTAATCTGCCATCAGGGTTAATGGACGTTCGTAGACATGATCTACGCCATGCTTTTGCCTCGGTTGCGGCTAGTTCAGGTATGGGCTTGCCGATCATCGGCAAAATGCTCGGTCACAGCCAAAGCCAAACGACGCAAAGATATGCGCACCTCGCCAATGATCCGGTAAAAGCTGCAGCAGCCAGCGTGGCTAACAAGATTGCTGCGGCGATGGATGGCGAGAGGACAAGCGCAAGCATCTCTGATATTTCCAAGGTAAGAGCTTGAACCCCAGTTCCGTAGAGCAAAAATCTCATGCCTATTATCGATGGTGGTATCGACGTCCCTGCACTGGAATGGTGTTCGATTTCAGAGGCCGTCCTCTGGATTGAGTGCCGACAGGAGCCCATTGATCCAAGATGGTGGAATCATCTTCCAAATAGATTGCCTGTATTTACGATAGATTCGCAGGGACACTTTATTTCTAGTGCAGGAATATACCGAGATAGCCTTAAAATACTGTACATGCATCTCTGCGCAGGAACAGTTAGATTGCGGGGTTGTCGCATAGACGATGAATATCCGCCAATTGGGAAACAAAGTAGCGCTGAAAATTGCATATTAATAAATGACGATAGAGCAGAGATTGTGTCATTAGATAATATATCCGAAATTAACCATTCACTTTTAATTGATGCGGCATCGACTGGAGTCCTTCGACTTATCACTATTAATGACCCGATTGAAAAATGGAAATTTATTAATCCTCAGGCTAGTTTTGTCGATCTTATTGCAAGGTTTCCACCTAAAGAGGGGCAATCAATAAGAATTGGTACAGATATAAAATTATTAGATAATAATATTTTGAATAACTCTTGCAGAAAATCACGTTCTTCAGGGAAAGATAATCATAAATATGAATCAGAGGAATTCGATGATAAAATATCCGGTAATAAAAATATTGATAATATTTTAAGAAAATACAATGGAGATGAATTGTTAAAGAGAGTAGAGGCGGCGGAATATCTGAATATTAGCGTAAGCACACTTGAAAAGCTTAACTCGCACACAGGTCCAAAACAAATTAAACTGAATAGATCTGTAAGATATAGAGTCAGTGATCTTGATGACTGGATTGAGAAAAAAAAGAAACAGTGAGCTAACACCAGTCTGTGTCGTGTTTCCAATTCGGCGCCATCGCGCCCACAAGCTGATCACCAACCTCCTCGACATGCCACCTTCCACATCGAGCAAGCGGCAGAAAAGCTGCTGAAAGCAGTTCTAGCCTGCGAGGACATCCGCTTTACCGGCAGCCATCATCAACTGGGGGCATTGGCGGCCTTACTGCCGGCGGATCACCTGTGGCGAGCCGATCTGATGGTCTTCGATGAATTCACCTCCTATGCCACCGCCTTGCGCTATCCCAAACCCGGTGGCGGCATGCCGGCAGAGCCGGAGAATGCCGATCTCAAGGACGGATGGGCAACCGTCTCGGCACTGGTCGAGGAAATCGAGGATTGGTGCCGGTCGCGCTAAGGGCAAAATAATGCGGACGCATTGGGAACGCGCTATGGTTGATCGTTCTCACGGTTTTCCCATGGAGCATTCTGTGACCGCCTCTCTCCGCACAGCCATCATCTATGATTTCGACGGGACACTGGCCCGAGGAAATATCCAGGAGCGTGGATTTATCCCTGCAATCGGGAAAACCCCGGCCGAATTCTGGGCGCAAGTGAAGACCCGAGCCCAGGACGAGGACGCGGACGAGGTGCTGGTCTACATGCTGCAAATGCTTGAGATGGCCGATCAGCCGATCACCCGCGAGGAACTGCGTCAGCATGGCCGCGATGCTGCGCTGTTCAACGGACTGGCTGGCGGCCAATGGTTCAAGCAGGTCAATACCTACGCAGGGGATCTGGGGCTGGATCTGGAGCACTACGTCATTTCCTCTGGGAACCGGGAGATGATCGAGGGCTGTCCGATTTTCAAATTTTTCCACCGGGTCTATGCCTCACAGTTCATCTTTGATGCCGAGGGAAACGCGAAATGGCCGGGCGTGGCGATTAACTACACCACCAAGACCCAATACCTTTTCCGCATCAACAAGGGGATCGAGAACAACTGGGATAACGAGCGGATCAACTCCTATGTCTCGGAGCATGAGCGCCCCATCCCGTTCAAACGGATGATCTTCATCGGGGACGGCGACACCGACATCCCGGCAATGAAAATGATCACCTATCAAGGTGGACATTCCATCGCCGTCTACGACCCCAAGCGGGACCAGCGCGACATGAACAAGATCCACAAGCTGATCGCCCAGGATCGCGTCAATTTCGTCGCTCCGGCGGATTATGATCAGGCGTCACCCCTGGACGTGATCATCAAAGGAATCTTGGGCCGCATTTCCCGCGAGGCTGGGGGCGTAAAGCGTGGCACCTAGTGCATTGAGTCAGTCAGATGGTTCAGGCAGACGCCTGAGCTTGGCGAGTATGGTCTCGGCGGGCTTGGTCCAGACGAAAGGCCTCGGGTCCATATAGAGGCCGACGATGTCTTCGACCTTGGCGGCGAAGGCCGGATCATTCGATCTCTTGAACGTGCGCATGCGGTGAGGCTGGAGACGGTGCGTCTCCCAAATGCGCTGGATCGACGTGAGCGAGACGCCGATGGCCTTGGCCATTGCCCGCCCGGTCCAATGGGTGACGGCGCCGGGTGGTTCGGTGCAGGTGAGCGCGACAATCCGGGCGACGACCGAGGCCGAAATGGGCGGCGTACCAGGCTTGCGGGTCTTGTCGCGGAGAAGGCCATCGACGCCCTCCTCGGCAAAGCGCTGTTGCCAGCGCCAGACGGCGGGCCGACTGACACCGGCGCGGCGGGCCACTTCGAGCACCGGCAGACGATCGCCGGAGAGAAGCACGATCTTGGCGCGCAGCACGTGTTTGAGTGGGCGCTTCCGATCACCGATGATCTGATCGAGGCGGTCCCGATCGGCGGAGCTGAGGATGATGCTGACAGTCTGAGACATGGCCCAAGACTCGCACATCTCACCGACTTTGTGAATCTCCTGTCTGGGTCAATGCACTAGAGCGGATTTCGAGCGTCGCGAATCGCGTGGGGATTCCCAAGAGGCTGAAAATCTGATTCATGATTCTGGCTGGAGTAAGGAGGCCAGCATGAATGGGACAGCCTCTCTCGATGGATTTGCGGTCACGGGTTCTGGCCGCAATTGACGGCGGTATGAGTTGCCGTTCGGCGGCGGCCCGGTTTGGCGTGGCGCCATCGACGGCGATCCGCTGGCATGGGCAGCGGCGTGATACCGGCAGTTTCGCCCCCCAAGCCCCAAGGCGGGGACATGCGGTCGGGTCGGATCGAGGAGCGGCGGGACGACATCCTGGCGATCTGGGGTGCCCGCAAGGACATTACCCTGGATGAGCTTCGCGATGCCGTGGCCGACATCGGCCTGACGGTATCTCGGGTTGGCCTTCATCGCTTTTTCGTCCGCCATGGGATCACGCGGAAAAAAAGACCGGCCACGCGATCGAGCAAGACCGGCCCGACATCCTGACCCAGCGCCAGGACTGGTTCGACGACCAACTCGACCTGGACCCGGAGCGGCTGGTCTTCATCGACGAGACATGGACGGCCACCAACATGGCCCGCACGCATGGGCGGTGCCTCAGGGGGGAGCGGTTGCGGATGGGATTTCCCCACGGCCATCGCAAGACGACCACCCTGGTCGCAGGGCTGCGGATGACCGGCATGGTCGCCCCTATGGTTCTCGACGGGCCGATCAACGGCGAATGGTTCGAGGCCTACGTGCACCAGGTCCTGGTGCCGGAACTGCGTCGGGGCGACATCGTGATCATGGACAACCTGTCCAGCCACAAACGCCCGGCGGTTCATGAACTCATCGAGGCTGCTGGGGCGACGGTGCTGTTCCTCCCGCCCTACAGCCCCGATTTCAACCCTATCGAAAAAGCCTTCGCCAAACTCAAAGCCTTGCTGCGAAAAGAAGCCGAACGAACCGTCTCCGGTCTTTGGAACCTCATCGGACGGCTCGTCGATCTATTCCTGCCCACCGAATGCGCCAACTACTTCAGGTCGTGTGGGTATGAGCCAGACTGATCGAAATACGCTCTAATGATCTTGAATGGCTGGGACAGGAACACGCGGAATTAGGACCTTATGCACGCGCGGCCATTGGCGTACTGCTTGGCAACGAAAATTGAAATTGGTGGCGACACCCAGACCCTGATTTCGTTGCGGATCACCTAGGATCTTGCGGCAGAACACTTACGTGGGGCGGCATTCTCCCAGTTTACCAGTGGGCGGACTGGATTGATCGACAGGCTGCCATTGCAGCGGCCAGGGGCTGGATTTCCTTCATTGACAGATTTCACCTTAGTGATTTTCGCCTGAGAGTCGCCGGAACCAAGTGGCTTTGGAGCGATCCGATCGCAGCTACCCAGATCTATGCGGACCTGGCTCGCGCCGGATTACCCCGCTCCTCAATCATCGTCAGTTGGCCTTCCAGGAAAGGGCAGAAGCGTAATCCCCCTGACTCCGCGACAATGGGTAGCGGAATGGTCGTTGGATGGCTCGGCGATCAGGGGGAGATGGCAGCCAAGGTATTTGCCGACGGGCTCACTATGGATGGCGTCACGACGCTCGAAGCACCAGCACAGGCAGACGTGCTGGTAACGCGTTACACCGACATGCTATCGGCAGCAAATATCCAAGCCCGCCCAGCGCCCAACCGAAGCCAAGAAGGCCATCGCCATTCTGGCTGCTGTAATCAAGGCTCAACGCTGGGATCATACCGGCCGTCCCAGGGGGAGCCGCGATGGGAATGCTGTAGGTGGCGGCTCCAATGGGCGTGACGTCGAACTTGCCGGGCAAGCTTAACGACTGAGCAAAGACGGTGCTGGAAAACAGAGCCCCCATTGAACAGGCCGTTGCGATTCGCCACAACACCCCGCCCCCCTTTGCGCCGGAAAACCGGGCAAAGCCGCCAAGCCTCTTCAACATGCATTCCCCCATATCCACCGCCCAAAGGTGGAGACAACTCTTAAGTTGTCATGATCAACAGACATTCTTAAGAGTTGTGAAATTTATCGGAGGGCATATAAAAATATGCTGTTTAGCATATCAAGCCCTGTTAACCGACACATAAGCCGCACATCTCAGCCCCCACCTCGACTGCGTGCCGATCCTTGACCTCCATGCAGACTGCATTCTCCTGGCATGGAACGCCCCCAAGCGGTCTGTCCATACCTCAACCAACACAGAAACCTTGAGGGGCCTCGGCCTTCCGGGTCGAACGGGAAGGCTTTGCGGCCCCTCAAGCACTATCAGATCGCAGCGCCGCAGGACTGGCAGAATTTGGCGCTCAGCGCCTGAGGCGCATCGCAAGAGGGGCACAGGACGACCTGACTCTTCTGGCGGATATAGGCCGTCTGGATGACGCAGGGAATGATCACCCGATAGGCCGGCCCCGCGAGATCGACAAGGGTCCAGGTCGCGGTCAGCGCCCAGCCGATCGGGCCGGCGAAGACCTTCATGGACTGTACCAGAACCCGGTTGACCACCAGAGGCAAACCACGCCCGATCAATATCTTCGCGATCGTGTTGGCGATGATCAGGGCCATTTTGTATGCGGCGAAGCCGCCCAGTCTGATGGCTCCCTGAAGAGCGGCCATGGGCAGGGCGGCGGGAATGCCGTTGGTGATGCTGACGCCCAGTTCCTTCAGCAGTTCGCCCCTCTCTTCGGAGGACATCTTCTCATAAGCGGTTTCCAGCACCTTCAGCTGGATCTGCCCTTCGATGGTCGCGGCGTCGGCGTTCTTGTTGTAGCTGACCTTCAGATTGTCGGCGACGTCGCGCACCACCTCGATATAGGAGACGCCCTTGCCGCCACGAAGGGCGTTCGAGAACGAATTGCCGCCATAACGCTGGATCTCCGCTGCGATATCCTCGGCGTAGGCCCGATGGTCGCCATCGTAAATCTTCTCGCCGGCGCGGGGATTCTGGCTCTTGAAGGCCGGAACCGACGACAGGTCTTCGTTGTAAGCTTTGTGAATATATTCGACGAGCACGCCCAAATCCTCGGACGAGGCTTTGCGCAGCAGGGGAATCAGGTCGTCGTCCGGATCTCGGAGCGGAAGATGCGCCATGGTTTTGTTCCTTCGTTAAGTGGAAATCATGGTGGCGATGAGGCCGTTGAAGATGGGGATGTTGGGAATGGCGGCGGTCGCCATGCCGGTTCCGGCGGTTCTCGACCGCTCGATATTGGCGGGCAGAGACGCCTGCGCCCCTCCGGTTCCAAGCCCCAGGATGCTTGCCACCACGGCATTGGTCTTGATGACGGCCGTCCGTTTTTCGTGCTTCAGATCGGACTTCGACATCGCCTCGATCTGCTCGACCTCCTCGGAGGAAAACGATCCGCCGGAGCGGAGATGCTTTTCGATATGGCTGGCCGAGGTGGCGATCTTCGCCAGATTCTTCCAGTCCAGCTCGCGCAGCATCAGCATATAGGCCGGAATGCCCAAGGTTCCGGCGATGATGGAAAGCGTCACGCTCGAAATGTTCGGGGCGTTGAAGCTCTCGATTTTGCCGATCACTCCGCGGCTCAGTTGGCCGCTGCGTTTGGCCAAGTCGGCTTGCGTCCATCCAAGGGCATTGCGGGCGGCGGCGATGTTCTTGCCGATCGTCACATTGATGTCCTGGCCGCTCATTTTCGCCACCCGTGGTTATTCGCTTGCGGTTCCGGCGTTCCGGCGGACCTTGTCTTCCCACCAAGCGACGGCTCCATAGGCGGCAAAGCCGTAGACGACGATGGCTCCGATGAATCTGAACATGGACCGTTCTCCAGAAGGAAAGCTTGAGCGAAAGATGAAATCCGGCAGGCAAGGGTTACTTTCTGGTCATGATCCGGCTGTACAGATCATTCACCGCCCGGACGGCAATCGTTCCTGCCACGGCGGCAACGACCGTTTCAAGAATGGGAACAATGATGATGATAGGCATTGTCATATTCCTTTCAGATAGCATCATTCATTCTTGATGCAGGTGAAGAGTAGGCGCGGAAATCGCGTCGAACAACGCCGTGTTCTTATTGAGAACTTTGTTCTTGTCTGTGATGACGAAATCCGGCATGACCAATTTGCGGATCGCATTGCCGGCAACCCAGCCCAGATATTCCAGAGGCGGGCAGAGGATGAAGATGGCGATGCCACGCACCACCGCGGAATGTCGGAAAACGGCCGCCAGCAGGATGATGGCCAGAACGCCGATCGCGGCGGGGCATGTTTTTTAAGCTGGTCGCTGTCATTCATCGTTGAGGCGATCCTCTGGCTGGGATGGTTTCAGCAAAATCGAAATCAGGATTCGAGACTGGCTTTCCTACCGTTTAAATTCGGCAGGATGTCTTACATGGGGTAACACTCCAGAAGCGGCAAAGAGACCCCGTCCTGAGCGATTTCCACAATCTTGTAGCCATACGTCTGCAAGTCGCTTGCGCACTTACCAGAAGAGAGCCGGCCAGAAACAAGATGCGGCTCGACAATGATTCTTGGGCGATGCTTTTCAAAGAATTGCTGATCCTCGAAAAGAACGGTCTCGGCCCCTTCGACGTCACACTTTATGAAGTCGATTCTCTCAATTTTCGTGATTTCGGCGATCTTGCTGAGGGTGAATGACTTTACGTGGGTCTGCCGTCCCCGCTCCTGACCGACAATCGACGAAGCGCTTGACCCCATATTTCCTTCCGACGAGAAGGTCAGCCCGTCCGTGTGGTTCCAGACGGCCCCATAGAGAAGGTCGATGCCGTTGCCCGTTATTTTCTTGTAGAGGTCGACGTTCTTCCTGATGGCGTCGATGTTCTGCTCGTCGGCATCGACGGCGACGACGGCTCCATATTTCCCGACTTTTTCCTTGAAAAGAATGGAGGTCAGCCCGGCGTAAGCTCCAAGGTCCAGCACGGTATCGCCCGGCTTTAGATTCGCGAACCCCATATACTGCTCGGTCGTGACAACGGGTTCCGAGAAAGATGGGAAGTAAACTGGCATCAGATCGAAGCCGATGACATTGTGGTGCTTCGAGATGGAGTAATCCACAAGGCTGAAATCGTTGAATTTCACGGGGCGGACGGCATTAAAGTAATAGTTGAAGCTGTTTATGATGTCGTTACCGTAGAAAAAATGCCTCAACGAAATTCGGATGATCTTATCATCCTTGATAAAATCAACGTAATGAGCGGAGATGCGCATAAGGATTGATTTTTTCTTGGCTTCACTCTGCATGTTGTGATCAAGAACAGGGTAATATTGATCAAGCTGAGATATGACGCTTGCCATTTTCGGCTCCTTGGCCAGCAGGGAAATTGGGCGACATCACGCAACCTTCGATTTGACTTGTTTTTTCATTTCCGCTTCATCGGCTCCTCGGCCATCGGTGTTCCGGTCCGTTTCCCGTCACAGCGAATGCCGGTCCGCTCAAACTGGCGGTAATGCAGGGCGGTCTTCTCGGGAAGCACCAGTCTGTTGCCGTTCTATGGCCTCCAGGAACGCGCCCATGGTTCTGCCTTTGATCGGGGCTATCGGCTGGCTCCGATTTCGGCGGCAAAGGCATTGGCGCTAGCGAAGCCGGCTTGCATGGCTTGGGCGATGGGCTCTTGGGTCTGCAGGGGATGGACGGCGACTTCCGTCCAGGGAATCTCCTCCTGCCAGAGCAGGTAGGTGTTCCAATACAGCGGGTAGCGCAGCATCTGGGTGATCTGCTGTTCGTCGAAATCCCAATGCTCGACCAGCGGGTATTTCCGGATCAGCTTGAGAACGCCCCCTTCGTTGGCGACGAACCAGTTATGGTGATGAAAGCCTCGCCATGGCGGCGAGGTGGCATCGATTCCCCGGCATAACTCAGCCGCCACCGAAGGCGTTTCGATGTAGCCGGCCTTGGCCACCCGCGACATCTCCTTCAGAGCGAAATGGGGATAGACCAGATCTTCGACCACATGCCGGCAGTAGACGAAATCGAACGACTTGTCCTCGAACGGCAGCGGCTGGCAGGTCACATCGCAGACCACATTGTCGATCTTGGGGTCGTAGACGCAGTCGACGAAATGCGTCGACCGCTCGAACGGCACATGCAGAGCGCCGATCTCCAGCACCTTGGCCTTCTCGGGAATTTGCTTGGCCACGTATGCCCGCATCTCGGGGAATGGCGCCCAATACCGCGGATCGTCCTTCGTCAGCATTTTCGCCCTCTACTCCTGCCCCAGAGTGGAACTGCCACCTCTGGGTTGGTTTTCAGCCGTATTAGAGGGCTAACACTATATGTGATTAATGTAAATCACTATAAGTGTGTGGCATCAAACGGGCTAGCCGGGTGTCATGCCCGGCATGAACCGCGAGAGACTTGGAAATAATCTGCAGAAACGGGCTCGGGAGCTTGGGCTTTCAGATGCCGAAGTAGCTCGGCGCCTTGGGCTCGGGCAGTCGCGCTATGCCAACTACGTTTCCGGCACGAGAGAGCCGGATTTCGCGACATTTACACGGATCTGCCAAGTTTTGCAGATCACTCCAGACCAACTTCTGGAGTTCTGCAATTGGCCGCAAGTCGGCTCGGAAAGCGAAACACTTATCCAACGCCTTCAAGCGGTGCTTAAGGTTTTGAATCTAACGTCTCTGCGGACAGCCGTAATGATGTTGGAAGCCCTGGCCGCAAATCAAAGCGACGAAGAGAAGCCAACAGGCTAGGTATCCCTGCTTTTCATCGGATTTCAGGCATACATCATTCCCTTGACCATGACGGTTTCCCCGTCTTTCTGCCCCGCTCGATCCCGAGACGGGGCTTTCTTCATGGGAGGGAATGACCATGCAAAGCCCCGATCTCCTTTGCTCGGCGGACATCTCCGAGCTGGCCAAGGCCATGCTGAAGGTGCAGCAGTCCCTGGCTCCGGCCTGCAAGGACGCCGAGAACCCGTTCTCCAAAAGCCGCTACGCCAGTCTGAACTCGGTGATCGACGCCTGCCGCGAGGCATTGCTCGCCCAGTCGGTCTGGGTGGCGCAGTATCCGGTGGCCGCCGATGCCGGCCATCTGGGGCTGGTGACCAAACTGGTGCATGGCGACAGCGGCCAGTGGCAGTCTTCCCTGATGGTGATGCCGCTGCCGAAGAACGATCCGCAAGGATATGGATCGGCCCTGACTTATGCCCGCCGTTACGGCTTGGCCACCCTGGTCGGGCTGATCTCGGAAGCCGACGATGACGGCGAAGCCGCCATGCCCCAGCGCGGACGTCAGAGCAAAGCGGCGGAGTCCAAACCCAAGCAGCAGATCGATCCGCTGGCCTCCCTGCCGAAGATCGACGGTATTTCGTTCCAGACGGTCAATGCCGGCAATGGCCGGACCTGCATCACCGCTTCGGGCGACGTGCGCAACAAGCGGCCTTTTCTGCAAGAGGCCGGCTTCCGCTGGGATGACGGCCGGAAAATCTGGTGGCGCTACGCGGCTTGAGCCTTATCCGACCTATCAATCCGCCTTGAAGCCCCGGCCATCGGCTGGGGCTTCGGCATTTTCAACGATGGAGTTCCCTGATGACCGAACAAGACCGCAGCCTGGGGCTGCTGACGCAGCTGGCTCGCGGCCTGCTGGTCAGCGGACGACGAAACACCGAACACAATCTGGGCGACCGCAGGGCCTATGTCGGCCTGTCCGATGTCGGACGCGCCCTGACCTGTCTGCGGGCCGCCGTCGCCAATAAGCTGGGCCTGTCGACGAAAGTCCATGAAAGCGACTTGGTCCGATGGTTCCAGAGCGGAGAGGCCGAGCCGATCATCTCCGTTCTTCAGCGACAACTGATCCTACAGCGCGGCCATTGGCTGGAGGCCGGATTGGAGGAGGCCCTTCGCGCCAACGGCTCTGATCTGATCACCCAATTGGAAATCATTGATGCCGATGCGGATGTGCCGCTGAAGGCGCATCTGGATTTCACCCTGGTCAAAGGCGGCTCCCGTCCTGCCGTCCGGATTCTGGAATTGAAAAGCACCGGCCATCTGCCGCAAAGCCTACATCCCGGCTACGAAGCCCAACTTTACGGGCAGATCGGCTTATTGGCCGACCTGTGGCGCCAGCCGGTGTTTCGGATCGGCAAGGCCAAGCCGCAGAGCTTCCCCAATCTCTGCCGACGGCTGTTCGATATCCATCTGCCCGACGATCCCGGCTTGGTTGACATCGAAGGCTGGGTTCTCTGCCTGTCCATGTCGGAGGCCAAACCCTTCGGTCCCTATCAGCCCAACCAGGCCATGCTGTCGCTCTGCCGGCGCACGGCGGAGCGGCTGTGGACCTCGGCGCAGGCTGTCGCCTCGGAGGCAATGGCTCTGGACGCGCTGCCATTCTGTCAGGGCTTCCATCCCCTCTGCGACTGGTGCGACCATGCGGAAGCTTGCCCGAAGTTCCAAGCCGATCCGGTTTCCGATCCCGCCCTGGAAGAGCAGTTGGCCGACCTGTCCCGGCTGAAGGCCGACAAGACCAGCATCGAAACGGATATCGGAGAATTGGAGGAGCATATCCGCCAGTTTTACCGCCATGCCGGTAGCAGTAGGGATTGGCTGTCCACGGCCCATTTTCGCTTCCGAACCACCCATATTGCCGGGCGCAAAACGATCGAAACCGCCCGCCTTCGCGCCGAACTAATCAACCGCCTGGGCGAGACAGAGGTCGAAGCGTTATTGGCGGATGTCACCAGTACCGGAAATGGCTACGAGCGGCTGACGGTCAGTCCGGTGAAGGCCAAATCCGCTTAATGAGTTTGCCAGGGATTGAGCAGACGAACCCCGGTAGGCTCGAAATCAGCCAAATTCCGCGTGACCATGGTCAGACCATGAACGATGGCCGTAGCGGCGATCAAAGCATCCCGGTCGCTGCGAGGGTCGGGGACGTGCAGACCTGCACATCGTAGGGCGACGGCAGTATCCACCGGCAAAATCCGCCCGGAGAATGCCGGAAGAACATGCTCCTCGACCCAGGCCCGCAAAATAGCACCCTGAGCCGCATCGCGGCGCTCGATCTGCAGCACGCCCATCTCCAGTTCCAGGATGGTGATGGCCGACAGATAGAGACTGCCTGCCGGTTGACGGGCCGCCCAAGCCGTCACATTGGGATCGGCCCTGCCGGATTTCGCCTTGCGAAGCTCCGACACCACGTTGGTATCGAGCAGGAACATCAGGACAAATCCGCCGGGCGGCTCAGATTGCTCAGTTTGCCGGGCTCGAACGCGATGTCTTCAGCACCCGGCATGGCCAACAGCTCGACAATGCTGTCCCCACCGCCGCTGATGCGCTCATAGGCCTCGATGGTCATCAGCACATGCGCCGGCTTTCCCCGGTCGGTGATGATCACCGGGCCGTGGACAGCGGCTTTCTTGGCACGCCCGACATCCTGATTGAACTCGCGGCTGGAAATGGTCGTGACCGTCATGCGGCACCTCTTCTGATCTTGTAGTGACGTTACTACAAATCTCTTCCCCACTGCAATTCCCCTCTTCTCCGCCGGCTCGACCGGCTCACTCTCAGAAAGGAACGTATCATGAATATTCCAGCAAAATCCCCCTCCTTCAAGGTCGATCCCACCAGGGGTCAATGCATCAGCCGCGTTTCCTCGGAATGGTTTTCCCGCCCCGCCGATGAACGCTTCCTCAACCTCGACGATCTGCACGGCACCTTGCAGCTGCGCGCCCACCGCTCGCGCTCGCGGGTGGTCGACAGCCGGGAGATTCGCATCGAAGCCTGCCCGGACGAGGCCGACGCCCTGGCGGTGATGATCCCCGGCAGCAAAGCACCGTTGCAGCCCACACATTGGGCTTTCGGACAGCTTTGCTCCCTGGTCGGAGCTCCGGCTGGCTATCTGCGGGAGATGCCGGAGATGCTGGCCGGCATCAACCTGCAATATGGCCTGTCGAAGCGTCAGAACGAGCAGATCAGGATTCTTGAACTGGACGACGAACGCCATGAACTCCGCGCCGCCACCGGCCCCGACTATGGCCGGGTGTTCGATTTCGAGTTGGTGGACGCCGTGCGGCAGATCGCCGGAAACGGCGTCGGCGACACCCGCTGGAAGGTGCCGGGCGTGTTGGATTGGGCGACCTCTACCTACAATCCCCATGTCGATGTCACCACGGAAACCACCACCCTCTATGCCAGCGACCGCGACGTGTTCCTGTTTCTGGTGGACGATACCCATCCTATCGAAGCCGGCAAGCTTGCCGATGGCTCGCCTGACCTGTTCTTCCGGGGGTTCTACGCCTGGAACTCGGAAGTGGGATCGAAAACCCTGGGGATCGCCTCGTTCTATCTCAGAGCGGTCTGCCAGAATCGCAATTTATGGGTGCGCCGTGGTGGCGCGATCAATTGAGTGAAGGATGACTTCTCAGGAAACCAGGAACAGCCTGATGCCCACCCGACTTACCTCGGCCAGCAATGGCTGCAACCGGGAAACCGGCGGGGGACAATAGCATGTCGGGGAAAAAGGCGTCATCCGGGCCGAAACCACTGTGGGCCAGCGGGACGTCAGGGCAAGACGTGCATGGTGAATGCTGAATTGCGTAAAGCCCAGATCAGGGACTTTCTGCCGGGTTGTGACGCAGCAGTGGTTGACGCGTCATGTCGTGCGAAGGGCGGGGTACCCCATGAGACCTGCCTAAGCTTGGTCGCACGACCCACCTCTCGTCGAGGGGCTAACGATCGAACGGGCCACCTAAACACGTCGCATCTCACTGATCGCGTAAACACGGGATCGCCTAAGCGGGCACCTCTCCGGCGACCCGTAAGGCGACGGAGCTGCCATAGTAGCCAAACGCCCGGGGTAATGCCCGGGACAGTCACCTCAGGTGGACCTGCACGAGTGAAACCGGTCGGGCAACCGGCGGGGAATCTCCTCTGCACGGGTGAAGGGCGGCGCGCTTGCTGAGCCAATTCAACTTCATGACGGAGGTATGCTGATGCAACCGCAAACCGTAGAGAAGAGACTCGGCTCGATCATCGACCTGTCTCGCCAAGGGAAACGCGTAAACGGCCTGTTCCGTCTGCTTGCCAGTCCTCTTCTCTGGGAGATGGCCTACAGGCAGATTGCACCGAACAAAGGTGCGCTCACGCCCGGTATCGATCCTGACAACACCCTCGACGGCTTCTCGCTGGAAAGGATGCAGGGCATCATTGCCGCCGTGATGGACGGGTCCTACCGGTTCTCTCCGGCCCGCAGGGAATACATCCCCAAACCCAACGGGAAGAAACGTCCGTTGGGCATTCCCACAGCCGACGACAAACTGGTGCAGGCGGCGGTGAAAATCTTGCTCGAACAAGTTTATGAGCCGATCTTCTCCGAACAATCGCACGGTTTCCGCCGGGGACGTTCTTGCCATACCGCCCTGACCGAAATCAGGCGAACATGGCATGGCGCGAAGTGGCTGATCGAGGTCGATATCGTCGGATATTACGACAATATCGACCACGGCATTCTGCTCGACCTCTTGCACAGGCGTATCGATGACGAACGCCTGATCAAACTGATCGAACGGATGCTGAAGGCCGGTTACCTCGAAGACTGGAGGTTTCATAAAACCTTCAGTGGAGCCCCACAGGGCGGTGTCATCTCGCCGATCCTGGCCAACGTTTACCTCCATGAACTCGATGACTTCATGACGGATATGAAGGCCCGGTTTGACCGAGGGGCGATGCGTCGGCGCAGCGCCCACTATCTGGAATGCGCAAAGCAGATCCAGATCCGGCGCAGAATGATCGAACGACGACGAGCGAACAACAACGAGGAAGAAATTCCCGCGCTCATCGCGGAGATCGGGGAATGGGAGCGGCGGCGTTTGGAAGCGCCGTCAATTGATCCGTTCGACCCTGACTACCGGCGTCTCCGTTACTGCCGTTACGCCGACGATTTCGTTATCGGCATCATCGGCAGCAAGGAGGAAGCCCGCAGCATCATGGCGGAGATCAGGACGTTCCTGGCTGAAACTTTGAAATTGCAGGTTTCCGAGGAGAAAAGCGGGATCAGTAAGGCGAGCGAAGGAGCCATATTCCTCGGGTATCATCTGAAGACATACGGCGACGGACGAACAAAACGGATGGTAAAAGGCGGTCGCACCGTCACCATGCGCGTCCCCAACGACCGAATGCAACTTCATGTTCCTCTGGATCGGCTCATCCGCTTTGCCGAACGCCAGCGCCTTGGCAATCTTCACATTAATCAGGGCGAGGCACGGTGCGAACTGATCAACAACTCCGATATTGCCATCCTGACGGGTTACAATGCCCTGATGCGGGGGCTCGCCGAATATTACAAAATCGGCACGCTCTGGAAGAGGGAAGTGTCACGCCTACACCATATTTGGTGGTGGAGCCTGATGAAAACCCTCTCTCGCAAGCATAAGTGCTCGGTCAGGAAGACAGCGGAAAAACTCCGTAATGGGGATCGCCTCGGCCTGTGGTATGAAGGCCGCCATCAGCGGCGTTTCATGCCGATGTTCCGCCTGGCAGACACTCGCCCCTCTTTGGCGCTGGGGTCCGCGCACGTCGATTATCAGCCCGCAACGGTCATACACTTCGCCGGTCGAAACGATATTGTCGATCAACTGCGCGCTCGTGCATGTCAGGTTTGCGGAGCCGACGACGTGCCATTGGAGGTACATCACGCCCGGAAGATGAGCGACATGGAAGGGACCACTCTGTGGACCAGGGTCAAGGTGGCCCGGACCCGTAAACGCGTGGTCCTCTGCCACGACTGCCATGTTGCCCACCATGCCGGACGGCTACAGGAACGACTGGATCGTATGATGCAAGCGTAGGAGCCGGATGATGGGAAACTATCAAGTCCGGTTCCGTGGGAGGGGTAGAGGTGATCCCATCGGGACACTTCCCCCCTACCCGACGGCGTTGAAAATTTCCAGGAAACCGTGATCCGGCATCGCAAATACGCCGCCAGTCGCTTCGCCCGGGAAATGGCTCCAGCCCTGGAGAACTTCGCCAACTCCAGCCCGTCCGGCTTCATCGCCGGCATCAAGACCGCCCGACAGACCATTGTCGCCCGCAACGACGATGACCGCCGGGATTTCCTGAAAAATCTCGGCTTCAGCAAGACCGATGGCAGCGGGGTCATTCAAGCCGTCCTGGAGGAGGAAGGACGTGCGCCGGAGAGCATCTTCGACTTCGTCCAGGGCATTACCGCTCTGGCCCGGCAGAGAGACAACCAGGACGCCCGTATCGATCTGGAACAGCGGGCCAAACGGCTGCTGGATCGGGTGCGCGGATGATCCCGGTCGAAGCCAGCTATGCGGCCTGCCCCCATTGTGGGTCGGGCCGCACCCATCAGATCCACATCCTCGCCCGGAAAGGGATGCTGGCCGGTGGCATGATGGGATCAGCGGTCGTAGTCAGCCGGCTGATCTCCAAACCGGTTCCGCTCATGGCGCCAGCCCTAATCGCCGGAGCCGTGATGGGCCTGATCTGGGGCAGTCAGGCCGGACGTTCCATTGGCGGCATTCTGGATGGAATCATGCCGCACTATCGCTGTCTCGATTGCGGCGAGGAGTTCGTCGAATGAGATGGGGCGGCGAAAGCCGCTCCATTTCCAAAATTGGCATTAACTTTTTTCGCCGTGCCCTCATCAGAAGCCCTCCCCACTGGGGATATTTCATCAAGCCGGACCGTAAATGCCGTGGAAGTATTTTTGGGTTTTAGCAGTGTTAAATATATAAACATAAATACCATATAATTACCCATAATATGATCGCCACACACAAAGCCAGTCACATGAATTATTTTTTATCTTCATGGATATAATATAGGCACACAATTCAAATGAGGATCAAAACATGTCATTTCCAGCAATATCAACATATGATAATTATCAATATCGCTCTGATATCTATTCTGGGATTGAAGATCGTATGCAGAATATGGTCCAGAACCACTGCAAGGTCTTCAATCCACGTTTCAATCTTGAATTCCCCAAGAACTATCAGAGTGATGGGCGAAATAAGGAAATCTCAAAGCTGGTCAACATGACCCAAGCGCATCTCAAGAGAAATGGGATCGATAGCCATTATTTGTGGGTACGGGAACAGAATGGGAGCCCCAATCCTCACTATCACATCAGCTTCCTGCTGGATGGATCGAAGATAAATAACGTCTGGGCGTTCAAGAAGATCGTCGATGAAAACTGGAGCAGAGTTCTCGGTGTTCCTGTGGACGGGCTGCAACATATCCAGAACGCCGATAACGACTACAACAAGACGATGATCCGCCGTCCCTCTCAAAAGGCAACGGGAGCAGAATTGGAAGCCCAGCGGCAACGCTTCGATGACGCGATGTCCGATGCCCGAAAAGCCGCGCGTTATATGGCGAAAACCTACACAAAAGGGAACGCGCCGGCACGGGTACGGGAGTTCCAGGGTTCACAGTTGAAGCTGGAGGACTGAGTGATGACCGGCATGCAGTGCAACTTCAAAGCAACGATCATTTCTGAGATCCAAACCAAACTGACCAAGACGGGGACGGCGACCAACTTCATCGCTGAATACCCGGAATACGACGGTACGAGAAGCCGCTTCTCGGCGGTTTGCTTTAACAAAGTTGCCGAATTCGTCGGGAAGCAATTCCGGACGGGCGACAGCGTGATCGTGGAGGGAAGCGTTTTCTTGGATGGGGATGGCCTGATCGTCCGCGCCTTCAGGGTCAGCCCAGCCAAGAGATAGCCTCTGAAATATGGAAGCAGGCTGGGCAACAGACCCAGCCTGCTTCTGTTCGGTGACGGCTCTGGGCCGTTCTTCAGATAAGGCCTAAATTCTGAGCCAACTTTGTCATCACCTTCGGCGATTTGAGAATATTAGAAATAATTAAACGGTGAAGATGCCCATCGTCAGTCCGGTAACGAATCAGGGCTGCTGTCGGTGACGGCGCCGATCAATGTCTCGTAAGATGACGGACCTGGGATCGCGAGCCCGTATGTCTGATCGAAGGTGTCGAGCGTCTTGCTCCAATATTTTGCAGCGAGCGTCAAATAGTAGAAGTCCGGGGCCAATGCCTCGCTGATCGGACGACGATGATACCGATGCAGTGGATTACCGCACTCTCTGAGGTCGTAACGTGCAATATGGTGCCACATCGAATGCGCGCAGGCACTAAACGGCGTGTAGACGTAGTTGTAGAAATCGATGCAACTCGCTTCCTCGGCCATCTGACGAACTGACATGCTCGACCATTTTCCGAGGTCGACGTCGAGCAACCAGCCGACCCGTTGGCTGTCAATCCATCTCTCGCTAGCTTCCAGCATGGCCGCTTCCTGCGGCGTCGGCTCGCGCGCACCGATCTGCGTGCGGCGATGCTCGAGTTCGAGCTTGGCTTGCCCCAAGCCAAACAAGATGAACCTACGACAACGCTCGACCGGATCGAGCAGTAGCCATGCAATGTTGATATAGACGTCGGCCATCGCGCGCAACAGGACCGGCGCGCTGTGCCCGGTCCACAACGTTGGGGCACGCGCAACGTCTTTGGTGAGCGTTGCCTCGCGTGCGAGCATGCCACCAATCACCTCATGAACGTGGATCTGCGCGAAGTCGGGCGGCCATACGTCTAGACGTGCCGTGAGCTCCCGGTCGACGTCCGCACAATAGCTCTCGATGAGCGGCCAGAGGTCGATGCCTTGTTCATCCTCGCTATCCATCGGCATTTCCGCCATCTCAATTCTCGCACGGTTCGAGTTCCAGGCCCCGGTTCCAGAAAGCGATCGGCCAGTTGGTCCCCGACGCCATCAGATCGAGCTCACCGAACATCTGGTTGAGCGTCGCCCGGATCGAAGCGGCTATCCGTTGCGACTGGTCGGTTTTGGGATAATCTTCGATCCGGGGGAAGTCGGCGAGTGCCAGGCCCGCCGAGACCTTAAGCCGCTCGGCATCAAATGCGAGCCACGTCGCTGTCGCCTGAACCATGGTGGCGCTCGTCGACGCGCGATCAAAAAGTTCACCGACTAGCTTCTTGAGCGTGCCAAGGTCTTGTGACGAAGGTGGTCCGGTGACCGCAGAAACCAGTTCGCGCATCGGATGGTCGGGATAGTGCGCGTGGAGCGATGCGAGGGGAGCGCACAGGCCGTCCCGATAGGGCCGGCCTTCCACGATACCCGTAAGCACGCCTTCTGGAAGGGTCGCGAACTTGCCCGCGGCCGCCCAGATCGTACGGTCGCGCTTTGGGTCGCTGGCTCGTACGTCGCGCGTAAAGGCGGTAATGATTTCGACACCGCGACGCGGACCCCAAGCCTGTTGCACGAGAGCGATCCACAGCAGTTCAGGGATCATCATGTTGACCCACGACACTTCGTGCATTGGCCCGAACGTATCGTTGAACGGCGTCACTAGTCTCGATTTGACGCGCTTATGATCGCTCAGTACCGGCTTGCGTTTGCCGTCGCTCATAGTCCCTCCTGCGCTCCATCATAGTGCTTACGTCTATTTCTGACGAGAGCAACCGTTTGGCGACTGTGTCAGCTGTGGCTGGAAAGTTCCGCGAGAAGACCTTCTCACGCCATCAGTTGCTAACTTGAATGTACAACCGGTTTGGGGGACACCAGCCGACACCTTGAAGGGCACAGGGCTGACTGGTCAGCTCGTTCGGGCACGCCTTGGTATACTAAGGAGAAGCTAGTATAGCATATAATTCATTGATATATATGAATTGCTAGCAGATGCTAGCTATGCACTAATGGCGGCCAGGGTAACCAGACATGCCTTCAACGATCCAATGCAACATTCGAGTTGTTCCGCATGATAAGCCCTTGATCCAGGAGATTGGGAGCCGCTTGAAAAGCGACTCTGGGTTTAGAGAGAGATTGCTCACATGGCTCGAATCGTCTGGGAATGGGGGTGGTATTGTGGCATCCCGGAAACAATATAGTGCAGATGGCGGTGAATTTGTTAAAAATGAATATTTTCATTTAAATTATGAAAGCAATAATTCCCTCAGAATTAAAAATAATTCTGATATATGTATTTTTTATAAAGGTAATTGTCATTTTGCAACTTTACAGAATGATATATTTATATATAAAAATAAACGTTATACGCTAGATAATCTATTTATTGAAGTAACGGGATATTCAGGTAAATTTTTAGATTTACTTTGGGTAAGGTTCCCGGGCGCTGATCGCTGGTTGCTTGCGTACGATATGCTCATGCATATCACGTCTGTAGGTCCGATCCCTTTGCCGCAAAAGGATATTCCTTGTCCCTTTTAATAAGGATGGGAGTGCCGCTACGGGCAATCAAATCGTTGCGCGGTGATACCCCGGTGATACCCAAAGCAAAAGGGGTTAGCCCGAGTACGGTGCTAACCCCTTGAATTGCTTGGTGCGCCCGGCGTGATTCGAACACGCGGCCCCAGGATTAGGAATCCTGTGCTCTATCCTGCTGAGCTACGGGCGCCCAGGCGGGTTATCGCATGGGCCGCCCTTGAGTTCAAGAAATC
>Ga0310914_10000645_pt1 | contig 20944 bp, 31 predicted proteins | sample GREbulkMGAN108_FD_203450 | JGI IMG/M metagenome (GOLD analysis project Ga0310914, IMG submission 203450) | Lab enrichment of tropical soil microbial communities from Luquillo Experimental Forest, Puerto Rico - GRE.bulkMG.AN108 | ecosystem: Environmental > Terrestrial > Soil > Tropical forest >... | reverse complement strand
TGTTACCGGATAGCGTTCGCTAACCGACCAAACAATTCTGGGGAATTGGCTACCATCCCCACATTCGGGGACATACCCAGTGGACAGTTGTGATGCGTACCGGCACTTCGCGGCGAAGTGCGTCGAGCTGGCGCGCGGGATGGACTCTGCGCGGGACCGCTTGATTATGCTCGAGATGGCGCTGCTCTGGTCGCGCTTAGCGGAGTACGCCGCCAAGACGGTCGCTCGCAAGGAGCGCACTGAGTTAGAATGGCCCGCCTCAGTTGACGGCAACGCTCAACGCGTTGGGTGAAGGTCAAAAATCCGAAAGCGTCCGCCGTCACGCGCGAGGCAACGCGGGGCTCTGTGTAATCAATCGCCGTGGTGTTCGCGCCTAGGCGCCCCTGGTCGTTTCGATGCATTCGCCCCCGCCCGACGACGCTCCCTTGTGAATAGGCTGTGCAAGCCGGGTGGCACATCAAGGGGCGGGTTGAGTTTTCGGAGTTCCCGCCCAATGTGTTCCACGGTCAACCACCAATCGGATCGGTTTTCTTGTTTTCTACGAGCGCGCATGGGCACCTCCGTTTTGGTACCCCTCCACATTGTCAATGATGGAACCGAAAGTTTGTTACTCAGGAGGAGGATGATTGAGCGTGGTGAATGTTAAGGAACTCGGCAACGACAGCAATTCAATCATAATCGCCCTGTCGAATTCTCCGCCCTTGTGCAGGGCCCACTTGTTGCGGCGTCCACTGCTGGAACCTGTAGTAGTCGCCCTGTTGGGGGTTTTGAGCCTGCACCGGTTCCGCGAACCCTAGTGCAAGGATCGACGCGAGCGCCAATTTCGTGGTGATACCCATCTGACTTTTCTCCATGGGCTTTCGAGGTTACACCTTGTTCCTCGTATAGCACTGCTTCCAGATTTTCTGATTGCTGCTTTTCAGATCGCCCGCGCCTTCTGACTGGCAAGGTTCCAATGTCCGCTTTGGGTCAAAAGCAGACATTGCGCCCTGAAATCGCGATGTCCGCTTTGTGCCAAAAGCAGACATTAGCCAAGTTGTCTCTTCTTGGTCTTTGCCGCGTCATCCGATCACACCATTTGCGCGATGAACTGCTCACTAGTCAGCCTCACCATGTCCGGCAACCGTGGTTAGAGAAGGGGCGCGAGGTCGGCGAGACGATACCCCTTTGTCGCCGCTAAATTTCCACCAGTTGATTTTTGAGCAAGGACAGCGACTAGCTTTGAGCCTGCGCCCTCACCGCTTGTCCGGGTGCTCGACTTCCGTGAAAAGGGTTCCCTGTGCCGCACCTGAGCCTGCGCGGCCGCCGCCGGCACCGCGGAGCACCCATGCTGCACCCACTGCGAGAACTGCACCCACGAGTGGGCCCGCGACATACACCCAGTAGCTCGTGAAGTCGGTTGCGACGAGGTCGGGGCCGAATGTGCGCGCGGGGTTCATCGACGCTCCCGAAATCGGGCTCCCCCACAACCCAGCGAGCGCAATGTACGCGCCGACGCCGATCGCGCCGAGGATTCCGATGTTCTGGGCGCCGGACGCCGTGCCGAGAATGACACTGACGAGACCGAGGGTCAGGACGGCCTCCATCAGGAACGCATCGGACGCGGAGTATCCCGACGCCGGATAATTCGCCCCGTAGCTGGCCGACACGTTGATTACCGCGTGCAGGAACAGCGCAGCGAGCGTCGCGCCGATCAACTGCGCGACGACGTATCCTGGCACGCGACGCCATGGGAAGTCGCCGCGCAGCGAGAACGCGACGCTGACCGCGGGATTGAGGTGAGCGCCGGACACCTTGCCCATGAAGAGGATGATCGCCATCACCATCAGACCGGGTGCGACGACTGCGGCGGCACGGCTAATCGTGCCGGGAAAGGCCTGCCCCATCATCCCGCCACCGGCGGCCACGAGGACCAGGAAGAACGTTCCGAACAGCTCCGAGAAGAGGCGGCGCCACTCCTGGCTCGGATCTTGGAAGTCGTCCAGCGACGCGACGATCTCGTGATTCAGATGGCTCAGTGCTCCGCCGGCCTCCACTTGCGCCATGATCTTTCTCCAACCGATGCTACTATCCCGTTAGCCTCTCGCACTGGCTCAGCACGGCTCGTTCGAGCCAGCGAGGCGACGCGCGTGCGGATTTCTCGCGCAGGATGGGCGTCCCTTCAATCGTCGAGGACGGGACCACACCAGCCGGGTAAGGCAAGTAGGACGTAGCTCGCAGGGTCTTGCCTTGCGGAACCGGATAAAATTCGTCCAACAGCGCAAAGAGCCTTTCCGGCTGATACGCAGAATTGAGGGCCACGAAGTGGGCTGCGGCCAGTGTGTCAGCAGGTCTCTTGCCCGCAGGCGATGTCGTTGCTGCGAAGAGGCTATCGCAAGCATTCGGCTTCACCTTTGTCGTGCAGCCGGCCAGTATTGTGGCTAACGTCGCGAAATTAGCCATAGTGGGAGTGGCGGCACTGTTGAGCGTGTCCTGGATGGCCGAGCCCCACCCGCCAGTCTCGAGATTGACGAAGTTCGGCACGTTGCCGGCCGCGATTTTTAGGCCAAGTGGATTGCCTTTGATCGCACTACCGTCAAGGAACTGCGCGTGCGTCCATACCGACGCCACGGTGGTCATCTCGTTGACGACCACCTTGCCCGGCGGCGCGTTGCCCAGCACCGACAATAGGGCAATCGCCGGGTTGTCGTCGCTTCCCTTGTTGACTTGGGATTCGCCGCCTTTGGCGATGACGTACAAGATCACATCCGCGCCAGGAGTTTCTTGGCTTGCGAGCTCGAACCGACCATCGTTGTTAGCTCTTCCTTGCGCCAGCTGCCTCGGCTCCCCAGGGCTGGCGGCCCAAAGCGTCACGGTTGAATTTGCCACCGGACCACCGCCCGCTTGAACCAACCCTTCGATCCTAACAGCGGCTGCAGTCGGTCCGCTTGCACACGCCAATATGCCAAAGGTCAGTAAGCTGATGAGGAACTGAAGCTTGTTGATCCTGAGCATGCTCGTCCTCCGCGTTGCAACTGATCGAAGCGGTTTCGGCGTGCAATCGATCCAAGCGCGCTCAAATGTTAGTTTGTGCGGGAGAACCTCGAATTTGATTCACGTCAAAAAGGAGCGTTGTAATCGCATAGCTACCGCCATGTCCGCTTTGGGTCAAAAACAGACATTTGACGGAGACGGCTTGAGAGAAGGTCAATCTGCGGCGCGCTTGCTCACGCATTCGCAGGATTTGCATGATCATGTGCCGGAGCCCAGTTTCTGCTCCTGCCGCTTCACGAGGGCGATATCGTCTTCAGTGCTCGTTCTTCATTCCTGATCGAGCCGGGTCCAGGCCTCGAACAACGGCGTCCGGTCCACCGCCTGTTTCGGGAAATTGACCAGTTTCGGGTCGATCTTCACCCAGGCGGCTTTGCTGTCCGTCCAGATGTTTCCGACCGACTCGGCCCAGTCCATGTTGTCGAGCGTGCCCACGCGCACCATCTTGATGCCGGGCAGCACCGGGACGTTCCAGAGCCAGCCGTGGCAGTGCGCGCAAAAGTCCATAGCGATGACATTGCCGCTGCCTCGAAATCCTCGTCGCTCACGATCATCCCCATGGACCATGCCGCTCCTGTGAAGCGCTGGCAGTCCTTGCAATGGCAGTTGTAGACCGTCAAAGGCGAGGCCTTTAGCCGATAACGTACCGCCCCGCACTGGCATCCACCTTCCACTGGAAATTCTGGCAAAGCCATCCTCGCCTCCCCTTGTGCCGGAAGGTGTAGTTGAGTTGCGTGGAGCCGCAGGTTGCCTTTCTGAAAGCCGAGCCTGCGCCGCCCGACCGGGAATAATCCCGTTCCCGGTGAGGATAATTTAACTAGCGCACTTGCAAGAATCCAAGAGTCGAGTGAGCACGCCTCCATGTCCGCTTTGGGTCAAAAGCAGACATTGGATCGTCGCCCGTTGATGTCCGCTATTCACTCAAAAGCGGACATGGACGTGTACTCGCCGAATGTCCGCTTTGTGCCAATAACAGACGTGCAGTGATGAATTGCTGATCCATGAACGGGCCTCATAAGTTCATGCAGATTTTCCCTGCTAATCGGATTCCTGAACCGTCCTTATAAAAAGCACGTTCCCGCAGGTCGCGTGGCCGGCTTGGGACAGCAGATCGTAAACCAGTAATCCCAAAGGATTCCGGTCCGGCGGCAAGCCGGATCGCACCAGTTATGTACAGACATACTAAGGATGAGCTCATCATTTCGACCCGCGCGGCCCCGAAGACTCCGTCGGTCGCCGCGCTGATGCCGATCATGGCGGTCGTCCTGATCGCTTTCCTGGTCATCGGCATCGCTTTGCCGGTGCTTCCGCTTCACGTCCATCAAGGTCTCGGTTTCGGCGCATTCATTGTTGGCCTCGTGACCGGCAGCCAATTCGGAGCGTCCCTGCTGTCGCGTGTGTCGGCGGGCCGCTACGCCGATAAGCGGGGGCCAAAGCGCGCGGTAGTCATTGGCCTGCTGACAGCCATCGCGGCCGGGCTCCTTTACATTGTGTCGCTTCATTTTGGTGATGCACCGACAGTCTCGGTGACGATCCTGCTGCTCGGACGCGCGCTGCTTGGCAGGGCGGAGAGCTTCATTATCACCGGCGCAGTCAGCTGGGGACTTGCTCTCGTCGGCGCGAAGAATGCGGGGCGCGTCATCGCTTGGATGGGCATGGCGATGTTCGCTGCGCTGGCACTCGGGGCGCCGCTCGGAACTACGCTTTATTCTGCCGGCGGGTTCGCCGGTGTCGCTGTCGCGGCAACGCTTATGCCACTCGTGACAGTTTTGCTCGTCGCCCTATTATCGCCCGTTCCGACGGCGGACGGTGCCAGGCCGGCGTTCAAGACGGTGGCCGCCGCGGTCTGGCTGCCCGGCTCCGGTGCGGCACTGAGCAGCGTCGGCTTCGGCGCGATCATCGCTTTCAGTTCGCTCCTTGCAGCGCAGCGCGGATGGAGCCCGGTCTGGCTGCTGTTCACCGCTTTCGCACTTTCGCTGGTGGCGGCGCGTCTGCTGCTCGGTCACGCGCCTGATCGACTTGGCGGCGCCAGAATAGCGCTAGTCTGCGTGCTCATCGAAGCGGCCGGACTCGCGTTAATCTGGCTGGCGCCCGGCCGCGGCACGGCCGCAGTGGGAGCCGCTCTCGCCGGCTTCGGTTATTCACTGGTCTATCCCGGCCTCGGCGTCGAAGCTGTAGGCCGCGCCCCACCGCAAAGCCGCGGCGTTGCCATGGGCGCGTATACCGTCTTTCTCGATGTGGCGCTCGGCTTTGGCAGTCCGGCGCTCGGCCTGGTCGCCGGCCGCTTCGGCCTCGACGCGGCGTTCTTAGTTAGCGCGCTAATCGCGCTCGGTGCCGCCGTGATCGCGCTGCGCCTTCTCTTTACACACTGTTTCGATAGGAGACAGCCATGCCTCACGTCATCGTAAAACTTTGGCCCGGCAAATCGGAAAAGCAAAAGGGCAAACTCGCAGGGGAAATCACGAGGGCTGTGATGACGGTCCTAAACTACGGCGAGGAATCAGTCTCGGTCGCAATGCAGGAGGTCATGTCGAACGAATGGATGGACAAGGTCTATAAGCCAGAGATCCTCGGCAAGCCCGCGCAGATTTATAAGAAGCCGGGATATATTTCCGTTTGAACGCGCCCGCGGCAGCACTCGTTCAGTTCCGATCCCGCAGCGCTTCGACCACCAGCGCGAAGGCCGCCGACGATTGCCGCCGGCTCGGATACCAGAGGTGATAGCCGGAAAACGGCGGGCACCAGTCTTCGAGCACTCGCTTCAATCGACCCTTTGCAATGTGCGGCCGCACCAACCCTTCCGGCACATAGGTGAGGCCGAAGCCCGACAGCGCGGCACTGAGCATCTGCGCCGTGGTATTGAAGGTCAATTGACCGTCGACGCGCACTTTCAGCTCGCGGCCGGCTTTCTCGAACTCCCAAGAGTACAGACCACCATGCGTAGGTAGCCGCAGATTGATGCAGTTGTGGCCGATTAGCTCCTGCGGCCGCTTCGGTTCGAGTCGCTTTTTGAAATAAGCTGGCGCGCCGACGACCGCCATGCGCATGTCTGGCCCGATTCGCACCGCGATCATGTCCTTGCCGACCTGTTCGCCACTGCGGACACCGGCGTCGTAACGCTGCGTGACGATGTCCGTCAGCCCATAATCCACCGTGACCTCTATCTTGATGTCCGGATACTCGCGCAGCAGCTTTGAGAGCTTTGGCAGCAGGACCGCGTCAGCCGCATATTCGGTTGCTGTGATGCGAACCGTTCCGGCGGGCTTGTCGCGAAGCTCGCTCAACGCCGCAAGCTCGGCCTCGATCTCCTCGAACCGTGGACCAAGGGATTGAACGAGCCGCTCGCCCGCTTCCGTCGGTGCAACCCGGCGCGTGGTGCGGGTGAGGAGCCGCACGCCAAGCCGTGCCTCAAGTTCGCGCATGGTATGGCTAAGCGCCGATTGCGAGACGCCAAGCTTCGCCGCGGCCCTCGTGAAGCTCTGCTCCCGTGCCACGGCAAGGAAGGCGAGCAGGTCGTCGAGATGGCCCCGCTGCATTCATGGCTCCTATTCATAAGTTCATGTCGATTATAGCGGCTAATCTGAGGGGCGGCGTGGCCCTACATCATGGATAGGAAACCACAAGGAAGGACGAAGCGATGGATATCAAGCGAAACGGCACACAGCCGTCCGGCAAGGGTCCGCCCGAATGGTTCACCGGCACGGTCCGCATCGACCCGCTGTTCAAGGCGCCCGATCCGGCGCGCGCCAGCGGCGCCAGCGTCACGTTCGAGCCCGGCGCGCGCACGGCCTGGCATATGCATCCGCTCGGACAAACGCTCATCGTGACGGCAGGGTGTGGCCGCGCACAGCGCGAGGGCGGACTGGTTGAGCAAATACGGTCTGGCGATGTCGTCTGGTTTGCGCCGGGCGAGAAACACTGGCACGGCGCCGCACCGACGACCGCGATGACGCATATCGCCATTGCGGAAGCGCTCGACGGCAAGGTTGTCGACTGGATGGAACACGTCACCGACGCGCAGTACGACGCCTGATCGCCAATGTCCGCTTTGGGTCAAAAGCAGACATTACATCGATCAAACAGGATGTCCGCTTTACCCCCAATAGCGGACATTCCTCAGCGCCGTCTCGATGTCCGCTTTGTGCCAAAAGCGGACTCATGCACTGCAGCAAAGGGAGTCCTATTGGATCACCCTGTCAGCGCGTGCCACCAGACCCGCCGGCACTGCCACACCCACCGCATCGGCCGTCTTGAGATTGATCACCAACTCAAACTTCGTCGGCTGTTCCACCGGAATGTCGGCGACCTTGGCTCCGCGGAGGAGCTGAATCAGCTGTCGGGCATAAAGTCCGCTCATGATTTGAGTGAAACGCGGCCCGTAGGCAGCAAAGCCGCCTTCCTCAGCGGTTTCGGTCCATTGATACATAGCCGGCAGCCGCTGCGCAGATTTTGTTGTGGCCGATTAGAGATGATCTCCGATCAGCCACTCATTCGCAAAAAGCCAAGCCGACGGGCGGAGCTGTGCTCGATCTCCAACGAGATTTGATGCAACCATTCCTCAGCGCGATCGGCCCGAGCTTGATGGCGTCTGACATCTGCCTCGAGATTGTTTATCTGATCGTTTGCGGCTCGAAGCTGATCCGCGAGATACTCAGCGGCCTCTCTTGCCTCTTGGAGTTCAGTCTTAGTCGTCTCTCCCGCGTGTTTAACAAACTCAAGAATGGCGTTGCCTGCCCGGTCTACTATATCGGTTTCCGAGCCGGTACTTTTCTCTTTCGGAGCATACGGGATAACGGTTTTCGTACTCATCGCACCCTCCCAAACCCTGTCACAAACTACGTCGAATATTTCATCATCCAAATCCGCGCCTGCGCAGCTGCCGGAGCTATTGCGCAAGTACAGTTGGTGAATTTGTAGTTGAGGCTGACCAGCGGTGGGGGATAGCGGAGCCTTATATACGTAGCTAGGCGCCCCAGATTGGCCGCCAATGCTTGACTTGCATGCAGACCAATCGCCACGACGGTTAGTGAAGGGTTACGCACGACTCTACGCACCTACTCGCACCCAGTCTGAACGATGTGGATCGAATAACAGCTGCGGGCGGCTGAGGCAGCAGATTTCGCTGACTTAATTCCCTATTTTTCTAGTCCGTTGCAGGCGCGCAACAGCGCGACCAATTTAAACGTCGTCCGCGGCTTGGCTTGAACTATCGATATTGATGATGACCAATAACTCGAACGCGAGGGTTTCATCGCCACGCTGCCGGGCTAAGTTCGCTCAGATGCAGTGTGACTTCCCGGCAACGTTCATGAAAAATCAAATCTTGGTAAGTTGACGGCCCTGGGCTACAGTCGGACCATGCTTACGGCTTCGACGTTGACTCATCATGTTGGAGCCTTCGGAACTAAGGGGGAACTCGCCTGGGACTGCTACTCCCGGCGAGTTTCTTTTATGGGCTTTGCTGCTGTGCCAATTGGCTGGGCATGTTGAAATCGGACTTGATCGCGCGCATCGCTTCTGAGAACCCGCACCTTTACCAGCGGGACCTAGAGAAGGTCGTCAACGCAATACTAGACGAAATCGTCAAAGCCTTGAGTCGCGGTGATCGAGTCGAGCTGCGGGGTTTCGGAGCGTTTTCGGCCAAGACCCGCGAAGCGCACACGGGGCGCAACCCGCGTACTGGCGTCGTCGTCCAGGTCGCAGAGAAGGCAATTCCCTTCTTCAAAGCTGGAAAAGAGATGCGTGCCCGGCTTAATCGCGAAACTGTAGGATCTGTCAGCTGAGGGGATCAGGTAGATTCAAGCGCCCGGCTCATCGAGGGGCGCTCTTCCGACGCGAGACGCCCCCTCTTCCAAACGCGCGTCGACTACTTCGTCACCGTGACGCAACACCTTTTTAAGGTTCGACCCGGTACAGGTGCCACCGCTCGGGCACGCCTTTGAGTCGGTGAACGCCGCGATCCTTAAAGCGGATTCCAGACTGCGACATCAGATTCTTGACCGCGCTCGAAACCAGGACTTCGCCGGCACGCGCCTTCGCGGCGACGCGCGCGCCGACGTGAAACGCGAGACCAACCACGTCAGCCCCACTCACTTTGTATTCGCCTGCGTGCAGCCCCGCCCTGATCTCTAGCCCCAGCGTGCGCACCGCCTCGCGGATTGCGGTCGCGCAACGGACCCCGGAAACCGGCGCGTCGAACGTCGCGAGCAGTCCGTCCCCCGTCGTCACGACTTCTTTTCCGCGCAAAGTCTTCAGCTCTCTACGGACGGCGGCATAATAGTGATTCATCACCTGTGTCCAACGCGAATCGCCCAGCCGCGCGGCATTTTCGGTGGACCGGACGATATCGACAAACAAAATCGTGGCGAGCGCCTGTTTGAGTTCGGCGCCACGATTGGCAGGTCGGCGCCGGATCGCAATATTTCCAGCCAGCGGTTCATAGCGATGGCTGCGTCGCCGCGCGATCGCGGTTCTTGCGTAGTCTTTGGCACGCTGCACCGTGCCACAACGAATTGTTTTCGCCCGTGGCGGAAGCGTCCAGTAAATCTTTCGCCCATCTCCCACGCCATGGACCTCGACGGCGCCCCACTTCAGGAAAACCGTCGAGCCAACCCGGCGAACCCACCATGCCTTTGATGTGTATCCAGAAACGTTCGACTGATGGACTCCGATACGAAGGAATTTGGGCATGTGCGTGTGGCCGATCGAAGGACCGCTTGGGGATATCAAGGATAGAAAGTGATGATACATTCCTGGCAACAGTACTCCCAATCGAAAATTTGCCTCTGGCTCGCATGTTAATTCGCGTTCGCAATCGACCCCTACAATACCGCCATCGAACAGGCCTAAGTGGAGAACAAATGAGTCTCTGGCTCGCGGGCTATCCAAAAACGCCGGACTTCGACGTCCGCTTTGGATCAAAAGCGGACATTAAAGCGCCTCCACCCAATGTCCGCTTTACCCCCAAAAGCGGACATTGGACGGCGCAAGTTGAATGTCCGCTAAGTGCCAATAGCGGACATAGTGAAGAGACGCGTGGCCATGCGAACAACGAGTAAGAAAGGTTGTGCGGTTCTAGTGCCGTTCAAACCTCGGTCGAGGAGTGCCCAGGACAGCGATCGCTCCAACCACCAGCAGCCAGAATGGAAGTACACCCACGCCCGGAATGGCCTCCAGGGCCAGTCCCGGCAATAGCAACCACTGCCGTCCCAGCACCATGAAAAGCAGCAGCGCTGTCGCAAGATCCGCTACCCACCCGATCGGCGGCAGCGGAGTTGTGAATGCACCGATGAAATCGGAGATGCCTGCGATGACAAAGGCAAGCGCAAGCTGCTTTTTCGAAAATTTGAGAGTGTTCGAAGATGGCGTCTGTACGCTGGTCGGCTGTCTACTTGGTTCCGTGGGCGGTGGGGTCATTGGCGCGGGCCTCTAGTTTAAGAGGAGATCGCGGACACTACGCCTTTGGCAATGTCCGTTATTTCCCCGAAAGCGGACATGGTCGGGAGCGAGGCTATGTCTGCTTGCGCCACAAGCGGATGCTGCGCTCTTTATTGAATTGGCTCCCGGTAAGCCATCATCACTTCGCAGGACGCGGTTGGTAATCATGTTGCGAGGTTTTTAGACCGGGCATCTTGCAGCAAGACCTGAAAGGCGCGACAACCATTCGCAGCATTTCAGTCGGCGGGGGCTGGGTCTGCGATGCTTTCAGCACATAAAGCGGGAGAAGAGCCGCTCCTGGTCGCTGGCTCGTGCGACACATGCCCAAGTATAAAGAGTAGGAGAGTGACATGTTTGGAAAATCCCAGAGTGAAACTGCAGACAACCATCGAGATTCGACATCGGTGCAGAGCGGGCCACGCTCCGTCGCTGCGTCCTCGGCGGCGCCGGAAGCCTCCTCCATCAGTTCCGGCCTTTCGATTGTCGGCAAGATTGTCGGCCACGGCGCCCTGACCATTTTTGGTCACGTCGAAGGCGAGCTACGCGCCTCGACGGTCGTGATCGCCGAAGGGGCACAGATGGAGGGCGAGGTCAGCGCAGAGGAATTGACGATCGGAGGCTACGTCAAGGGCACCATCCATGCCAACCGCGTCAAGCTAAATGGCACCGCTGTCGTTGAGGGCGATATTTTCCATCGAACACTGACGATCGAGGAGAATGCGCGATTTGAGGGAACGTCGCGACGAAGCGAAAATACGATCGATACGCCGTCGCGCGTCCAAACAAACCGCGTCCAACCCCAGGCCACGTCGACTGACGGCAACCGGAAAGGCAACGGCGCATCAGACGGTCTCAGTCCGTTGAGCTAACGCTCACGGATTGCCCGCTATGTCCGCCTTGTGCCAAAAGCGGACATCAGCCGCCTCAATTCGATCACCTCGTCAGCGATCAAAAGCATGGCGCGAGGCTACCTTATTTCTGTTTGCGCAAACCACGCTCACCCTGTGTCCGGATTGCAACTGTTCATAGAAAAATAACGGAAACTGGCTACGGACGCCCTGCCTGCCTGCCAGAACGTGTGAGAATGGATGGGGGCCAACCGGTGGGCTGGGGGGGACGATCCGCATGATGCTGAACCGCGCTGACGAATGCAGGCGAAGGGCAAACGAGTGCCGTCGTAACGCTGCTCAACTCGCCGATGCCGTCCTGCGAGGAACGTACCTCGATTTGGCACGGCGTTGGAGCATGATGACGCACCAAGCTGAAACACCGGAAAAGGAAGGAGAAACGAAAAGAACGAGGGCCTTCCAGATGCGGTTGCTTGGGATTGCGCTTTTCATCATCGTTGGCTCTGCAGCGATTTGCGGGTCGGCTTTGGCCCAATTTTGGGGTGATCGCCCGTCGGGCGGCTGGGGCAATCATCGGTCGGGCGGCTGGGGCTGGGATGATTGGGGCGATCGCGGGCGACAAAAGCCCTCGGGCGGTTTTTTTCCCGTTCTTTGGCGATAATTACAACCGTCCGGCACCCGCTGTCGATTCCACTAAGGCGCCGCCGCCGCGAAAACTGGAGACGCCGCTGACCAGCACAGTCATGGTTATTGGTGACTCGCTTGCCGACTGGCTCGCCTACGGTTTTGATGAAATCTACGCCGACCAGCCGGACATCGGGTTCGTGCGAAAGATAGCGGCAACATCAGGCCTCATTCGTTACGACGCGAAGAACGATCAATTGGATTGGCCCCAGATCGCTAAAGATACGCTCGCTGCCGAGAAGCCGAATGCCATCATCGTCATGCTGGGCTTGAATGATCGCCTCCCGATTCGCGAGAAGGCGCTGCCCAGTCCAGAGCCACAGCATAAAGGCGAGCAGCCGCAGGCCGCTCAAGCGGCGCAAAATTCAACGCAAGGTGAGACTGCCACTTCCGCTGATTCGGAAGCACTGCAGCCGATCGAGAACAAAGCGCAACATCCGTTACCTGGCAGCTCATATGATTTCCAGACCGACGAATGGGCGGCGCTCTATGTGAAGCGCATCGACGCGATGATCGCGGCGCTTAAGAGCAAGGGTGTGCCGGTTATTTGGGTCGGGCTGCCGGCGATTCGTGGCACGAAACCGACTAGCGACATAAGCTATTTGGACGAACTGTATAGCGAGCGCGCTGAAAAGGCCGGAATTGTTTACGTCAACGTTTGGGACGGCTTTGTCGATGATCAGGGACACTATGCCACCCAGGGTCCGGACTTCGAAGGCCAAACCCGGCGGCTGCGCGCCGCCGACGGCGAGCATTTCACCAAGGCTGGTGCGGTGAAACTCGCAAGTTATGTCGACCGTGACCTCCGCCGAGTGTTATCGAGCCCGGTAGTGCCGGTTGCGCTGCCCAGTGCGGAAACGACGCCAAAATCGGGAACGGCCGGCGCCAGGCCAGATGTCGGTCCGGTACTGCCACTTTCCATCGGCGGCGGCGAGAACGGCGATCTCGTTGGCGCGGAAGGCCACTCAACACAGACCACGCCCGACCCGATTGCGGCGAAAGTCTTGAGCCGCGGCGCAGCTTTGGTAGCGCCGGCTGACCGCGCCGACAATTTTTCGTGGCCGCGTCCTGACAGTGATGCGAGCGCAACGCACGAGGTTTCGCCTCAACCGGTTGCGCTGACGCCGGACACGCCAACAAAGAACGGCGTTCCAGTCAAGGACGACGGCAAAAAACTGGTGGACGCGAAGAAGGATGCGAAGGAGAAACCCGCAATCGATTTGCGCGTGAGCAAAACACGGCACACGTCGAACGCGGGCCTTGATGGCGCACCCATCCCTCCGGCCCCCGTAGGTGCGCGATGAATGGATAGGGACATGCCAGCTATCAGCCCATCGCGGTCAAAGCGGCGGCCGCTGTCGCATTTGGGTCATCTCCGAGCGCTGTTACTGATCTAAGAAAAAATTAACCCTACCGGGTCCCAATTCGTGAGTTGATTCTAGTTTCATTGGCGACGGGGGTCTCGAAATCCACACTCTCGGTTGGCTACTTGCGGTTTTAGGCGTCCTCATCACCGCCGGTGCTTGGATGGTTGCGTACGCCGTGGGGCCCGGCTTATGGTCAGGCTTGCGCCTGTCGCTGCCGACATCGTGAAGTGGCCTCAACAGTGCTGCGCTCTTTACAGGAAAAGATTCAATGATCCGTGCCGAACTCACCGTTGCTGCGATTGCACTCGTCGCCGCTGTTGCGGTGGCAGTGGACGCGATTAAAGAGGGCTGTACAAGCGCGCAAGCTGAGACGCAAACCGCTTCTGCTGAATCTACGGTTTGGGACCACAATGGGTCAGTGATGTATTTGGTCGCAAATGGCCCGTCTCGGGAATTCCATTATCAAAAGCCTCGCGCGGGAATGTTGGAGGTAGGTGTACGTCCTGGCTCTCTTCTCTTCCGCGGTGAAATCGAGAACGGAGAATATTCCGGAACGGCATATATTTTTAACCCGCATTGCGGACAAATCCCCTTCCAAGCCAAAGGGCCGATTCTCGACAATGATGAACGGATTGTGCTGACTGGGCAGGCGCCGCGAGTCGGACGAAACTGTCGCGCTCACGAATCCTCTACAAGCAATTTGGAGTTCAGACGAGTAAAACCAAACGAGGGAGCGCAATCCCAGGAACAATTCAACGCGGCAACCGCGCCTAGCGTAGAAGAATCAAAACCTGAAGTGCCGTCGACGGCTGGTGGTGAACTTGCTAGCGCGCCAACAGCACAGCCGTCCGCACCCGCCAGCAGTACTTCGCAAGGTGCTTCTGTGTACGTAGCGGGAAAGGGTAAGTACTGCAAAGAGACCGGGGTGAGCGGCTATCTCGATTGTTTCTATGCGAGCCTAGACGCGTGCCAAAAGCATAACAAATCCCCGAACACTCGATGCGTCCCAAATCCAAATTCCGGCACGTAAATCACGATATTGCGGTAAGCCATTCCAGGCGAAGAATTCTGTGGTCTGCTTTACCCGGGAATCGTGGTGCCGCTCCGACCGGTTCGATACCGCTCATGCTAGCCGCGCACTCGCTTCATTCCTAGGAAGGTTGCCACAGTCAGTCCGCACAGAAGAACGAGGATGGCGATGGCTACTTCACTGATCGTTGCTAGTTGCTGCACCTGATTCCGTTTCCGATCTGCAACTTCGACAACGACAGACGGGTTCGCCGGGCCTTGGCTTGACGTGGTTTGATTTCCAGACTCCAGGCTGAGTGTGGGTGCTGCCACTGGCTGATTTGATGCAGGTGGGTCGGCCGGGTCTTGGCTCGACGTAGTTTGATTTCCAGATTCCGGGCTGAGTGCGGGTGCTGGCGCTGGCTGATTTGATGCAACTTGATGAGACTCAATCTTAGACGCGTCAATCGCCAAATACCGGAGCACTCCTTTTCCGTTCTGATCGAACGTCGCCGCCCACAGAAATCCTGCGCCACCAGCCAGCCGATAAACCGGAACGCCTGCTTTTGCAGAACGTCTTAGATCGCCAAGAAAGCTGACCAAAATCCAAGGATAACTGCCGCCCGATGCAACTACTGAAATCTCCTCTGGTCTAAGTGGCTCAAGTTGGATTGTTCCCCAGATAGCTATAACTGCGTTTGGAAGTCCCTCGCGTTGCGGCATTTGGATGATACGAGCCTGTCGACCAAATTTGGATGACATGCGGTCTATTTCATTTTGAATACCGTTTGGGCCGAAGAAAGCCGGTTCAAAGTATGAATTGACGTAAGCTGCTCCGTCTTGAGATTGTAAAACCGAATGGGAACGCGTGACTTCTACGCCCGGATACTCATTGCCAACAGGCGTTTTGTGTTCCTCATTGCACGAAAGGAAGCCGGGAAACTCGTCGCTTGGACTGCATTGATATCGCTGATACGGCTTACTCCCGAACTTAACTTGATCACCAAGGGCTAGCCCATCGACAACGTAAGACGATGCTGCCGCGGGGATAGTTTGTGGAATTTCGAGAAGCTTATTTCGAAGGTCGTTGACATTTAACAATGCAAGGACCGGCGTGCTCGAAAGAAGCACAAAGGCCCAGAGAAATGCAACGCACTTGCACAGTCCGCCGGACTGTAACTCGCAGTGGTTCATTTTCGCCCGCTTAATGCCGTACTGTAGCACATCAGTGAAGTGTACTTTTGCGATGCAGCGGGTGGCTTCAACTGGATACTAGAGATCTTCGGGTCGAGGAAAGTCGCTGGGGCTGACCAGGGCAACAGGCACTTCAAAATATTCACTGATGAAACGTTTAACTTCTTCTATGGAACTGAAGGCTCTAGTTTCGTCGGTTGGGCTTTTTCCCAACGGGATAAACGCAATCCTTATGTACCACTTGCCATCTCCAGTTCTCGATGCTGAGGCGCAGTGGGCCCACTGTCCTGTGTGGAAAAACCAATGTCCAGGGCCCACGGTGCGTGTTTGCCGGGCTGAGTGACAGTACAGGATATGGCCAACTCTCGTCATGATATCCCTCAGCCGGCACAGCTGACATGTCGACTTTGTTACCATTGATGTGACGAGTGGGAATTTATTTTTTCGTCCTTAAAAGGGTCCTCATCTGCGTCGTTTCTGGCTCCAGAGGGTGGGTCTGCCCGAAGCCTTTTCGCTGACTCCGTTCTTTCGGCTTTAAACGACCTGCAGTACGCTTTTGCAGCAGGGAGCGGCCAATGACTCCGCCGGTGAAAGGACCACCAGTGGCCTTCCTGACTCCGGCGCGCGAGCAGGCCATCATGAAAAAAGTCAATGAAGGTCGGCGTTTTCGGCAGAAGCGAACGCGGTAGCTTCGCACCCATTAGGCTGATCGATTCGGTCAATTTTCGTCCCTTAAAAGGGCGCCTTCGCAAAGGGGCGTGTGCTGAAGCCGAATGTCCGCTTTTGGGGGTAAAGCGGACGTGGCGCGGACCTGATGCGATGTCCGCTTTGTGCCACAAGCGGACATCGGCCGCCTCATTCGATCACCTCGTCGGCGCGCGCGAGCACCGATGTCGGTATATTGAGGCCGAGCGCCTTCGCGGTCTTAAGATTGAGGACAAGCTCATACTTCGTCGGCGCCTGAATCGATCTTCACCGCTCAATCAGGCTAACTTTTTCAACTGCACAGTTAGTGCGGAACAGCCGGTGCCAGCAGCTGGCGAAGGGGATTGAGCGGACCGATCGGCGTGAGCTGGAATGTCATCAGATGGGCTTTGCCGAGTGGCAGCTCCTCCAGCACGGCGTGCGCTGCCTGAGTGTCGGTCATATTCAGGATGAAAACGACACCCGGGCGGTCTTCCAACGAATACCACTGGTCGATCTTGCCATCGAGATAGAGCTGCGCGGTCTCACGAACCTCGGCCGGCAAAATGCGCTGAACCTGCGACATGTCCGTGCCAGGAGCGAATGTGCCGACGGCCAGAATCTTGGTGGTCGGCGTCTGCGGCATCGGTGTCTGAGCAATGGCACCGTGGGTGGCACCAGCCAGGATCGAGGCGGCAGTCAAATTTCTGAAAGACCGTTTGATCATGGTCGTACCTTCATCTCAGGGTGCACCAATCATCGCGATTATCCCAACAACAGCATGCCGCTGATAATTACCATGGCACCAGCTGTTGCCCCGTGAATACCAAATGCGGTGGTTCTTGTTCCGCCATGCCTCAAAACGATCGCAGCGTCAGTGAGCGGGATGATCGTTGCGATCAGCATGAACCAACCAAGCAAATGGGCTGATCGATTAAGAATGATGATCGCGATCAATAGACCGGACGCAATGTCGCGAATCGCCTTCACTGAGAGGTAAGCCTCCCAGTGTGCGTCGGGACGCACAGACACCCCGAACGCCACCGCTGCCGCGTGGGGCGCCAAGAAAAATCTCACGCCGATGAGTACAATTCCCAACGCGATTACGCCGGACAGCCAATATCCGATGGCGTTGATCGTTAGGTTTTTTCTTTTGGCCTTCGACACACTACGTAGCTGTCATGCCAATTGTAGGCCGAAACGTTTGTTCCCCCGTCTCACCAACACTTGACCTGCCTGATGTCCGCTTTGGGTCAAAAGCGGACATCGCCTGGCTGCCAAACAAAGGATCAACGACGGCGGGCCCATTATCTGCCTCCATAGTGATCTGATCATCGCGCTGGGCGGATCTCTACGGTCCCCTCGGGGCGGATTCTGTTTCCTTCAGTGAGAACACTACTTGGGTCGGCTTTGATAATCAGCACGTGGTGATCCACGAGCCAGCGCATCGATTTTTGCACGTCTGAATTGAAATCTTCGAAGCGCAACGGGTGATTAGATTTGATTATAGCTCCGACTAGTTTGCTTTGCGTTTCGTTTAGGCTGAGCGGGGAGATATAGCGTCTAAAATTGACCAAGCCCGCGTCTTCTTTGAGATGAAGCGATGCAATTGATGGACTTAGCCTGACCCAACTTTGTCGCCATAACCGTCGCTGAAGTTCGTCACTCAAGCGAAAATCGTAGGTTTTCCCATCTAGTACGTAGACCACTCGTCGAGCCCGAAGGCAAATGGCGCTCGACAGGATGCTCGTCAGTTCGCTCGGGAATTTGCAACCATGGACTGTGTCGAGCAGAATTGTTCCTAACTCAGAATATAATTCCCGCATCTGAGTGAACTCGCACAAGATTGTGTTTCGAATAAATGCCACCATGACGGCGGTGAGTCGATCGAAAGCGGGCGATCGAACCAATGGATCTGATCCTGTTGTGCTGATACCGACGGTCGCATCCAATCCCGTGACCGGGATTAGCAAACATACACGGTCCTTTTTAGTGGCATGGCGCAATAGCCAGCCGGCGCTGCCCTGTTCTTTAAGCGACTGTTGAAGCCTATCGGCAACGAATGGTGACGCAAGTGGTAATACGTCGCGAAGTCGGGACAAAAGTGCCTCAGAAACCTGCTCTACTTTTTCGTTCTTCTCTACCGCAATACCGACAATAGATTGTACGACCCTGGGCGCGAGAGCTTCAGGGATTTGGGAAGCGACCCAATGGGCGCATGCACGCAGTATAAAGATAGACGCTTCTTTTCGCTGCGCGAGAAGCCAGTTTTTACCGCGTGAAAAGTTGCTGTAGATGAGGTCACTTTCTGAGGGTACACCTTCAGTAGTTGAAAATGCTTCACAATAGTATTCGTCAGCTTGCGCAAAGCGCTGAGCCTGCCTCATCAACCTCGCCTTGTTAAGCCGATTAATGTAGAAAAGATGATCTGTATCTGTCGCGTTTTTGTCCAACCAAGTACTAATACGGTCTTCGAAGGCTAAGGCTTGGGTCGCGTCTCCAAGACGAAGCCGACAAAGCGCATAACTGTTCAGCAGATACTGATAGCCGAGAGTATTCGCTCGGGGCCGACTAATAAGCTCCGCCTTATGAAACAGAGTGTCAGCTTCGATCAGCCGACCAACGCTTAATGCACCCCAAGCTTTCGCCTGCAAAAGAAAACTGTACAAATCAGTGGGGAGATACGGTTCTGGAGTCGGAGCAGAATAGAGCTCCGAGTTCCGGCGCAGTGTGATCCGGAGACCTTGGAGCTGTGCTAAAGCAAAGTTGATCCGGAACCTTTGGAACTGTGGTAAACTAAGGTATCCTTGAGACCGATCCGATTTAAATTCAGAACTCGCGTCAACCGCTGAACTCGCGAGCAAAAGGGCTAATTCAAAACCACCTTCCAATAGAGCTGCGGCACTGCAGCGGCACAGAAAATCGACGTCCTTGTGAATTCCTCCCGTTAATTGGCAGTACGCCTTAAGCCAGTTCGGGATACCAGGACCTAACCTTTCTTTTAGCGCCAAAATGGAGTGCGGTTCAGGAGCAATTCGGCATTCTGGTGGCACCAAGAACAGGCCGTTGTTGAGTCGATGACAGCCAGTCAAAGGCAGCTTTTTCGCAATCTGTTTTGAAATAATGCCTGGTACCGCCTTAACAGACCCCACGCCACGGACATTTCTCTTAGTTACCGGAGCGACTCTCCAATCGATTTGCCAATTTGAGGGCACTGAGACTTTACGTGGGTCGGCTGCTACAAGTGCGATATGGGTTCCAGATCCATCGAGGGCTCTCGCAAGAAGGTCAAGAAAGGTAACATTCTCGTCACCCCAAGTTTGCGAACGGGTGGGCGCCAAAACCAGAAAGTCGATCGGCTGACATGCGGTCGAGAGATTTAAAACTAACTCTACCGAACGAAAGGGATTAAGGAATTCTATGTCTCCTTGAGTTTCATAATCTATGAAGCGGCCGATCTGTCCTTCAGAGCTTGCATCGGAACCTAGCGTGAAGCTAAACGGAATTGTGCCACCCAGCTGCTCGGCAAATTCGCGTGCAACGACTCCCCCACGCCATGCTCCCAGCGTTAGATCAGCTATTATCTTATTTCGTCCAGTCTTGAGCGAAGCCAAAATCGACTGAAGGTTCGGTGCAACGACGCCATTCATACGTGGCGACTTAGACCAATCTCGAATAATCATCGATCTATCGACAGGTGATCACTGTGACTAGCAATCTTGTGTCGGATGACGAGACACTTCAAGTGCAGTAGGACCTGATAGCCTTTCGCTGCGCGAATAAGGGGCGCTAATTGAATTCGGCCGCTCCCACGATCTGACTAGCTTCTTTTTCGGAAGGAGGCGGAGCTTTACAAGTCCAGACTTGGTTGAGATCGGCCTTTGTCCGGGTTACTGCACCAAACAATCCAGCGTCATGCGCAAGCTCCTCCGCAGCTTGGGGAGACTGCGCAGCATGTGGGGCCTCCGCCTGCGCAGTCGTCTACTGCGCCGCCTCCGCCACCTTGGCTCGCTCGACTGCGCGTCCTCTTTGCAAGTCGTAAGTCAGGGCGACGTGCTCCAGCGTTTTCGTGGTCAAATGCGTAGAAAGTCGACAAACTAACGTCGGAGATTTCTTCCTCGTGGAGAGTAACTGCAGTGTTCGCCGTCAGAGTATCGTCCGGTGGACCAACGGCCGCTCTGGACGCGCTGCCCGCCAGCGACAACGCCCCAGCGATTCCCAATACCGTTACGGCTTTCGTCCGACCCTTTTGCTTCGATTTTTGCTTGTCACGCGACATGGTTGAGGCCTCCAATTCACCCCACTCCACCTGTAATTATAAAACCTTCACTTCGAGGCGCCAATGTGCACCAGGTGCCGAAAGGAAGAAAACTTCCAAGGAGGCTCGGCGCGCCTCGATAAGTTTGGGCGGCCTCAAATTGGACATCGGCAATCCAGCTGCGGTTGCGCCGGTTCAGGCGAGCTTGTTCATTCTCGCGCTTTGGGTCAAAAGCGGACATTGCTGGTTCGGCCTCGTCGGCAACTGCCATTTTACCCTCGATAGCGAACTCGTCACGGGTGCCCACCGCGCGATCTAGAACGTGAGGCCGACCTTGAGTACTTCGATCGCGTAGAACTGGAGTTCCGCGTCTAGGCTGCGCTGGATGTTAGCGGCATTGCGAAAGCCGTGTTGTTCGCCCGAAAACAAGAAGT
>Ga0310914_10000643_pt1 | contig 20999 bp, 14 predicted proteins | sample GREbulkMGAN108_FD_203450 | JGI IMG/M metagenome (GOLD analysis project Ga0310914, IMG submission 203450) | Lab enrichment of tropical soil microbial communities from Luquillo Experimental Forest, Puerto Rico - GRE.bulkMG.AN108 | ecosystem: Environmental > Terrestrial > Soil > Tropical forest >... | reverse complement strand
ATTAATAATACTGCAGCAATCCCTTCTTTAATTAAAGACCTTACAGATAAATTCGGTAAGATCGATATTTTAGTAAACAATGCAGGCATCAACCTTAAAAAAGAATTTACTGAAGTAACGGACGAAGAGTTTATCCGCATTATTAATACCAATGTTGTAGCGGTATTTTCTTTATCCAGAGAAGTAGCGAAGCACATGATTGAAAATGTAAACGGTTGCATTATTAATATTAGTTCTATGGCATCGCAATATGGCTTACCTAAAGTAATTGCTTATACTGCATCTAAATCTGCTATAGAAGGTATGACAAGAGCAATGGCTGTAGATCTTTCACCTAAAGGCATCAGAATTAATTGCATTGCTCCGGGCTTTATTGCTACGGCTATGAGTGCAAAAGCATTGAATAACGATCCGGAACGTAAACAAAAAGTTTTGTCCAGAACACCAATGGGTAAATTAGGTGAACCTTCTGATATTGCAGATGCAGCATACTTTTTGGCCTCCGATGCGGCTAAATATATAACAGGTGTTATAGTTCCTGTTGATGGCGGTAACAGCATTGGCTTTTAAATAACAAATCCATCATTTCATGAAAACGATTGCTTACATTATTTGCTTTTTATTTACCGGATCCGGTGTGTTTGCCCAGTTTACTGTTACAGATAAAGCATCTGTAAATAATATTGCTCTTGCTACTTCGTTACAGCAAACATTTATTTATACAGATTCAACCGACGATTGGCTTATTCAAAAAGCTGCACAACTTTTACAACAGGATATTGAAATGGTAACAGGTAAAAAACCTGCAATCACTCATTCAATATCCGCTGCAAAAAATAATCTTATTATTATTGGTTGCATACAATCATCTAACACCATTCAACAACTATCTTCTCAAAAAAAAATAAATACCAATTGGCTAAAAGATAAGTGGGAAGCCTTTTCCATTGCAACAGTTACTGCAATTAACCCTTCCGTTAAAAACGCAGTAGTAATAACAGGCAGCGATAAAAGAGGTACTGCTTATGGTGTGTTTGAACTGTCAAAGCAAATTGGCGTTTCGCCCTGGTATTGGTGGGCAGATGTTCCTGTAAAAAAGAAGAAAGAAATTTTTATTGAGAAAGGCGTTTATAATTATGCTTCTCCCTCTGTAAAATACAGGGGCATTTTTATTAATGATGAAGCACCTGCATTTTCAGGATGGACGAGAGAAAAGTTTGGTGGTGTTAATCATTTGGTATATGAAAAAATGTTTGAATTATTATTAAGATTAAAAGCAAATTATTTATGGCCCGCCATGTGGGGCAATGCTTTTAATGATGATGATACTTTAAATCCTGTTCTTGCCGATAAATACGGAATAGTAATGGGTACATCACATCACGAACCCATGCTGCGTGCACAACAAGAATGGAAACGTTATGGCAAAGGTGCATGGAACTATACAACCAACGATTCAGTTTTAAGAAGCTTCTGGCGGAAAGGAATTGAAAATATGAAATCGCATGAAAGTATTGTTACCATTGGAATGCGTGGTGATGGAGACGAACCGATGACAGAAGGAACAGCTATTAGTCTGTTAGAAAAAATTGTAGCAGATCAAAGAAAAATAATTGAAGATGTAACTAAAAAACCTGCTGCCGAGCAGCCGCAATTATGGGCTTTGTATAAAGAAGTACAAGCATATTACGATAAAGGAATGCGAGTACCGGATGATATTACTTTATTATTATGCGATGATAATTGGGGAAACATTCGCAAGCTTCCCAATTTAAATGAGTCTAAAAGAAAAGGCGGTTACGGAATTTATTATCATTTCGATTATGTAGGTGATCCGAGAAATTATAAATGGATTAATACCAATAATATTTCCCGTGTATGGGAGCAGATGCATTTGGCTTATGAATATGGTGTAGATAAAATATGGATTGTAAATGTGGGCGATTTAAAACCAATGGAATTGCCTATCAGCTTTTTTTTAGACTATGCTTATGATACTAAAAAGTGGAATGAAAAAAATTTGTTGCAATATTACACACAATGGGCAGCGCAACAATTTGGAAAAATTTATGCACAAGAGATTGGAGCAATTCTTGAAAAATATGCACAGATCAGTGCAAGAAGAAAACCGGAACTGTTAAACGAAAACACATTTGCACTTTATACTTACGATGAATTTAATACTGTTTCTAACGAACTGTTATCGCTGGAACGTGATGCGGTTGCAATCAACTCAAAAATTGCTGCTCAATATAAAGACGCTTACTTCCAATTGGTATTGCATCCGGTAAAAGCTTTGTCTAATCTGTATCAACTGTATTACCATGTTGCACTAAATAAATGGGCTGCAAATTATCATCAAGCCAATGCAAATAAGTTAGCAGACAAAGCAAAACAATTTTACATCAACGATTCTTTAATTTCTGTTGAATACAATCATTTGAACAACGGTAAATGGAACCACATGATGGATCAAACACATATTGGTTACACTTATTGGCAACAACCGGAAAAAAATAAAATGCCGGAAATAAAATATCTACTGAAAGATTCTATCGAATCCGAAATAACAATCATTAAAGGAAGAGATTTTACCGCAGAAAAACTAATTCCTGCAAATAAAAAAGGCAATATTTTCTTTGAACAAAACGGCTACGTTTCTGCAAACGCAGAAAAATTTTCTGCTATCAATAACACAAAAAATATTGAGTGGAAGATAATACCAAATATAGGCAGAAACAATTCGGGCATTTGCGTGTTCCCTGTAAATGCAGCAACAGTAAGCATTTCGGCTAACACTCCACATGTTGAATACGAAATATATACTTACGATAGTGGTGCAGTAAAAATAAATACATACTTCTCTCCTACTTTAAATATCCATAATACCGATGGGCTAAAATGTGCAGTCTCTGTTGATGATGAACAGCCTGTAATCATTAACATTCACGAAGGAATGAATGAAACAACATGGAGAAAATGGGTGGCAGATAATATTATTATCAAAACAACTAACCATACCATTTCAAAACCCGGAAAACATATTATTAAATATTGGATGATTGATTCGGGTATTATACTGCAAAAAATTGTCGCTGACTTTGGCAAATTGCAACCAAGTTATCTGGGGCCTAATGAAACAAGATTTACAAACTAATAAACAAAATAAATTTCTGAAATGATACAAAAACGATTAAAACTTGCCGCCACAATTGCCGTAATATTTATGGCAAGCAATTCAATTAATGCACAAGGCAACAAAAGCAGTTTAAAGAAAACGTTTAACAACGATTTCTTAATTGGCACTGCAATGGATGCGGCGCAAATTGAAGAGAAAGAGCCGAATGCTGCAAAACTTATTCCGCAACAATTTAATGCTGTAACCCCCGAAAATATTATGAAAGCAGAAATTATTCACCCTGCATGGGATAAATATAATTTCGACTTAGCTGATAAATTGGTTGCTTATGGAGAAAAATATGCAATAAAAATTAATGCCCACAATCTCATTTGGCACAGTCAATTGCCTGCATTTGTAAAAGGTATAAAAAGTACCGACAGCATAAAAATATTTTTTGAAAATCATATTAAAACTGTTGCTTCAAGATATGACGGTAAAGTTTACTCGTGGGATGTTGTAAACGAAGCATTGAATGAAGATGGCACACTGCGTAACTCCATATTCCTTCAAAAGTTAGGGCCAGACTATGTTACAGAAGCCTTTCGTTTGGCACAGCAAGCATCGCCACACGCCCAGCTTTATTATAATGACTATAACATTGAAGAACCTAAAAAAAGAGCAGGTGCAATTTCTTTAATTAAAAAAATTCAGGCAGCAGGCGTAAAGATTGATGGTATTGGCATTCAGGGTCATTGGCATTTAGGCAAAGTACCATTTAAAAATATTGAAGAAAGCATTGAAGAATTTTCAAAGCTTGGAATAAAAGTAATGTTCACCGAATTAGATATAAGTGTTTTGCCCAGCCCTTTTGATCATAATACTGCCGATGTGAATGCAAAAGCACAAAACAATATAAAAATGAACCCTTATCCCAATGGATTACCCGATTCAGTTCAATTGGTTTTAACAAACGACTATATCAGTTTATTCAAAATTTTTCTTAAACACAAAGACGTTATAAGTCGAGTTACTTTTTGGGGCGTAAACGATACTCAGTCTTGGTTAAACGATTGGCCTATTCCGGGAAGAACTGATTATCCTTTAATTTTCGATAGAAAGTTTCAACCTAAAGAAGCTTATTATAAGCTAATTGAATTGGCAAAACATAAAAAATAATTTTCAAAAAATACCTTATTAATATATCAAACTATCATTATGAGTAATTCATCACAAAAAATATCAGTACTGGAAAAAGTTGGCTTCAGCTTAGGCGATAGTGCAGCTAATTTTATTTTTCAAACAATTATGCTATTGCAGCTTAGTTTTTACACCAACACCTTTGGAATAAGTGCAACGGCAATAGCCGTGCTTTTCTTGGTTGGCCGTTTAGTTGGTGCATTTGCCGATCCGGTTATGGGTGTAATTGCAGATCGTACCAATACACGCTGGGGTAAGTTCAGGCCATGGATTTTATGGACAGCTATACCATTCGGCATTTTCGGTTTCCTTGCTTTTTATACACCAGATTTAGGAGAAACAGGAAAAATTGTTTGGGCTTTCGTAACGTATATCCTTTTAATGTTGGTTTACTCTGCCAATAATATTCCTTATTCTGCATTAAGCGGTGTTATTACCGGAGATCAAAAACAACGCAACAGTTTATTCTCTTACCGTTTCATATTTGTTGTGTTTGCTACTATTGCCATTCAGGGTTTTGCTATCCCTATGGTCAATCATTTTGGTAAAGGAGATAGTGCAAAAGGCTATATGGTTACGATGGGTATTTTCAGTGTATTGGCAGTATTATTTTTCATTGCAACTTTCTCCTGGACAAAGGAAAGGGTTAAACCAAATCCCGAACAGAAACAATCGCTCAAACAAGATATTTCCGATTTGTTAAACAACGGTCCCTGGGTTATTATGTTTTTAGTTTTTGTGATGATGTTTATTTTCCTGGCAATCAGAAACGGTTTGCTTCTTTTCTTCTTCCAATATAATCTTGATGTCCCAAGCATGGCAGCACTTTTAAACAGTTTGAACCATAGCACATTTGGTTTGCTCGAAAAAATAGGAATGGCTGGTGCTAATGCAGATCCTGCAGGAAGTATTTTCGGAATCACCAATATTTTGGGGCAGTTGGCAAGTATTTTAGGTATTGTTGTTTCGAACATTCTTGTAAGTCGGATGGGTAAAAGAAATGTTTTTATCGGAGGGCTTTTACTTGCAACTTTATTTGCCGTATTATTCTATATTGTGCCTCCTACCGGAATTATTTTTGTTTTCGTTCTTCAGATTCTCTTCAATTTTTCATGGGGCATTACCATGCCGATTCCTTGGGCTATGATGGCTGATGTTGCTGATTATTCTGATTGGAAATATAACAGAAGATCTACTGCCATTGTATTTGCAGGTATTGTTATCGGATTAAAAGTTGGATTGGCAATCGGTGGTGCTATTGGTAGTTTGTTGCTAAAATGGTCTGGCTATGTTGCGCCTCCAACAAAGGTTTCATGGATTGCACAAACACCCGAAGCATTAGCAGGCATTCGTTTATCAACCAGTATTTATCCGGCAATTGCTGTTATTGCTGTTATCGTTTTATTATGTTTCTATAAAATAAATAAAAGCATGGAAATTAAAATGCAGGATGAATTAGCTGAAAGGCGCAAAGCATATAAATCTTAATTCATCAATTCAATCATTCATTAATTAAAAAAATTACAATCATGTCAGAAGAAAAAAAGTTAAACGCTATATCAGAACCTTTAGTAACCAACATTTATACAGCCGATCCTTCGGCTCATGTATTTAACGGTAAAATTTATATTTATCCATCGCATGATATTGATGCAGGAGATGCTTTTGATGATTTAGGAAGTCATTTTGCAATGGAAGATTATCACATCTTATCCATGGATACACCAACCGATGGCAAAGCTGTAGACAATGGAGTTGCGTTGCATGTAAATGATGTTAAATGGGCTGAAAGGCAAATGTGGGCACCCGATGCTGCTGAAAAAAACGGCAAGTATTATTTGTATTTTCCTGCAAAAGATTATGACGGAATCTTTCGTATAGGTGTTGCCGTAAGTGATTCTCCAATAGGGCCATTTGTTCCGCAAGAGGAAGCCATTAAAAATAGTTTCTCCATAGATCCTGCTGTTCTTAAAGATGAGGATGGTAGTTATTATATGTATTTTGGCGGAATATGGGGTGGACAATTGCAGCGCTGGAGAACAGGAGTTTTTAAAGGCGAACAAGCCGAAAGCCCTTTTGCATTTTTACCGGAAGAAAATGAGCCTGCTTTATGTGCTAAAGTAGCAAAGCTTACAGACGATTTATTAGAGTTTGCCGAAGCACCAACAGATGTTGTTATTTTAGATGAGAACGGCAACCCACTTTTACAGGGAGATACCGACAGAAGATTTTTTGAAGCATCATGGATGCACAAATACAATGGTAAATATTATTTTTCTTATTCAACCGGTGACACACATTTCTTATGTTATGCAATCGGCGATAATCCTTACGGGCCATTTACGTACGGCGGAAGAATCTTAGAACCCGTTATCGGTTGGACATCGCATCATTCCATTTGTGAGTTTAAAGGCAAATGGTATTTGTTCTATCACGACAGTAGCTTAAGCAATGGTGTTACTCAATTGCGTTGCGTAAAAGTTACCGAATTGGAATATGATGAAAACGGAAAAATAAAAACGATAGTCCCTTATCAATAAAGCAGGTAACAATCATTAGAATACAAAAGAATTAAAATTACAGTATTGCTCGGGCAGGACTGTAATTTTAATTTGTAAACAAATCATTCAAACATTTTGAAAATAAAATTTTATATCGTTGTTGTTTTTTCCAGCCTATTATTTTCATGCAGCATAAGCCGTAACAGCACAAAACAATCCAAAGGAAGCGCTGTAACCGGTACTTATCGTAATCTTTTTTCAGAAGCAGGTTATACTTCTGCTGCAATTACAGAAAAGCTCAACGGTGCTTTTAATAAGTTGTTTCATGGCAATACAAATACTGAAACGGTGTATTACAATGACAGCAGTAATGCTGATGGTAAACTTGCCTATATTCATGACGTAAATAATAATGATGTACGCAGTGAAGGAATGTCGTATGGCATGATGATAGCGGTACAATTAAATAAAAAACAGGAGTTTGATGCGCTTTGGAACTGGTCTAAATCATATATGTACAACAGTGATCCTTCGCATCCTGCAAATGGTTTTTTTTCATGGTCGGTGAAAACAAATAGAACGATCAATGATGCAATGCCGGCGCCTGATGGAGAAGAGTATTTTGTAACGGCTCTATACTTTGCATCAGCAAGGTGGGGAAACGGCCAGGGTATTTATAATTACCAGGCAGAGGCCGACCGGTTGCTGAATGATATGCTTCACCGCAGTTTAGTGAAAGGCATTACCAAAAATGGGCCTATAACTGCTGTTAACTTATTTGACACTATTGCAAAAATGGTTCGTTTTACTCCCGATCTAATAAATGCGAACCATACTGATGCCAGTTATCACTTGCCTGCCTTTTATGAAGTGTGGTCAAGGATAGGACCAAAATCAGACAGAACTTTTTGGAAAAGTGCAGCGCAAACAAGCAGGGATTACTTTGAAAAAACAGCGAATGGGAAAACCGCATTAACGCCCGAATACGGCAATTTTGACGGCACACCATGGGCTGCACCATGGAATAAAGGATCAGCAGATTTCAGGTTTGATGCACGGCGTTGCGTAATGAACTGGAGTTTGGATTGGGAATGGTGGTCAGTTGATAAAAGAGTACAGGATCGCAGCAACAGGTTGCTTGATTTTTTTACTGCTGAAGGAATACATACTTATGGCAATCAATACAGTCTTTCCGGTAAGAAATTAGAGGACGGGCAACCTACATCATTGATAGCAATGAATGCAACAGCCGCACTTGCTGCCACAGATGCAAGAGGAACTGATTTTGTGAAAGCCCTTTGGAATACAGCTGTACCCACCGGAGAATACCGTTATTATGATGGAATGCTTTACATGATAGCACTGCTCATTTGCAGCGGTGAGTATAAATGCTATATTGGAAATTAAAAAGAAGATTATACCAATTAACAATTAAAAATGAACAATTGACGAAACTCTTTACCATAAACGTTTTTATTAAAACGGCATGGTACAATTTTAATTATCTAAAAGGTATCATTGGATGATGAATATCTATTAACCACAGGGTTTATTGAGTTTCACATAGAGGATAAGGAATTTTTTCAGATACTCTTAATTAAGTCTGTGAATTAAACTCTGATTATTCTGTGATAAAATCTTCGCTTTAATAAAAGACAAATAAAGAACAAACAGTACAAGAGTGCGACGCAACATAAGTTTAATTGAAATATCAAAGCCGGTAACATGAAAAAAATATTTTTAATTTTTGCCATTTGTTTTCTATCATCTATTTTCAGTTTTGCACAAATTCGTTTGCCAAGATTAGTACGTGACAGTATGATTTTGCAAAGAGATACACCTGTAAAAATTTGGGGATGGTCTTCAAAAAAAGAAAAAATAAAAATTTCCTTTAATAACAAAACATATAAAACTATTGCTGATACAAATGGCAAATGGAATGTTATATTACCCGCTATGAAAGCCGGCGGCCCATATAGCATGGCGATTGAAGGCACTAATACAATTGTTTTAAAAGATATTTTATTGGGTGATGTTTGGATTTGCAGCGGACAAAGCAATATGGTGCATCAAATGGAATTACACAGTGTTCGTTATGCTGATGAAATTGCAAATGCAAATTATGCGGAGATAAGACATTTTTGGATCCCTGCCTTAACTGATTTAGAAAAGCCTCATAATGATTTACCAACCGGTTATTGGAAATCTGCCAACCCGAAAGATATTTTACAATTCTCTGCCGTTGCCTATTTTTTTGCAAAAAAAATTTATGAAAAATATCATGTACCTATCGGGTTAATTAATGCCAGCGTTGGTGGTACTCCTATTGAAGCATGGGTGAGTGAAGAAGGTTTGAAAAATTTTTCGTCTATTCAAAATAGCATTCAAAAAAATAAAGACACCGGTTATATAAATGAATTAGCAAGAAAAAGTTTTGTCAATAATAAACCGGTTACGCAGGAAGATAAAGGAATATTGAATAAATGGTACGATGTAAATTATGTTCCCAAAAATTGGCACACAATAAATGTTCCGGGTTATTGGGAAGATCAGGGTATAAAAGATTTAGATGGAATTGTTTGGTACAGGAAAGAAATTGATGTACCTGCTTCAATGACAAATATTACTGTAAAACTTTTTTTAGGAAGGATAGTTGATGCAGATGTTGTTTACATCAATGGGACACAAATTGGGAACACAACATACATGTATCCTCAACGACGATACACTATTCCGTCAGGTTTATTACATGAAGGAAAAAATATTATTATAGTTCGCGTACAAAATAATTCAGGCAAAGGGGGTTTTGTTCCCGATAAACCTTATTATTTATTTACAGGAAAAGATACTATTGATTTAAAAGGCGATTGGCAATATAAAGTGGGTGAAGTTTTTATTCCGCAAAAAAATTTTATTGCGCCTGTTTCTGCACAAAATCAACCCACTGCTTTGTATAATGCAATGATAGCGCCACTTATCAATTATTCATGCAAAGGTTTTCTATGGTATCAGGGCGAAGCAAACACAGGCAAGGCAAATGAATACGAAAAACTACAGGCTGCATTAATAAGCGATTGGAGAAATAAATGGCAACAAAATGATGTTCCTTTCTTATATGTGCAGTTGCCCGGTTTTATGGAAACAAATTATCTGCCATCCGAAAGTCAGTGGGCTGTTTTAAGAGAGGCACAACTACAATCTTTATCAGTGCCCAATACGGCAATGGTTGTTGCTATTGATTTGGGCGAATGGAATGATATTCATCCCGACAGAAAAAAGGAAGTTGGTGAACGATTAGCACTTGCTGCAGAAAAAATTGCTTACGGGGAAAAAGGTATTGTTGCGTCAGGACCATTATATCAATCATCAATAATCGAAAAAAATAAAATTATTATTTCATTTGCTAATACAGGAAGCGGTTTAATAACTAACGATGGTGAAGAATTAAATTATTTTTCTATTGCGGGAGATGATAAAAAATTTGTTTGGGCAAAAGCAAAAATTGATGGTGATAAAATCATTGTTTGGAACGATGCTGTCAGCGATCCAAAATATGTTAGATATGCATGGGCCGATAACCCTGATGGAGCAAATCTTTATAACAAAGAAGGTTTGCCTGCATCACCATTCAGAACAGATAAATAAAATCGAATCATACTGTTTTGTTAAATATCCTGTTCCTGTTTATAATTATTCTTATAAAAATCATTCAATGAAAAAATTACTTTCGATTTTGTTTGCTTTTCATTTTGCAATGTTATCGAATGCACAGAAGCCTGCAACAGATAGCAGCAAATTTCCGCCGCTTACAATATTTACGACGCAACAGGATCATGATAATATGATGCAGCAATTAGGCATTAAAACCTTAAGACCGGGGCCAAGTGGCAATGCATCAGATCCTAATCATGCTAATTACGATGAATTGGTAGCCAATCCGTGTGCACAGTTACCGGATATATTAACGTCTAAAAAAAACATACCAATCACTACTGCAGAAATGTGGTGGAAACTGCGTCGTCCGGAAATTGTAGAGGATATGGAACGGGAAGTTTATGGTAGGCTTCCCAAAAAAATACCGCCTGTTACATGGACAGTAAAACTAACCGATCGGGAATTTATTGGTCGTACGCCTGCAATTGTAAAACAGTTAACCGGGCACGTTGATAATAGCGAGTATCCTTTAATTAATGTAGATATTAACATGATGTTGGTGATACCAACCAATGTAAAAGGCCCCGTTCCCGTATTAATAATGTTCAGCGGAAGGCCGTCGTTTCCTGCACCTGCACAACCATCACCCGAACAAATGGAAAAATTGAATATTGCTTTTAAAGAAATGATGATAAAAAACAATCCTGAATTAAAAACAATATTCGATCAATATCCTGCATACATGCCCATTACAAAATTAGCGGGGCCAAACTTTTTTGCACTTCCTGCAATTACAGACCTGTCTCCAACAGAGTTATTGTTGACATCTGGTTGGGGCTATGCATTGATTGATTGCAACAGCATACAGGCAGATAATGGTGCAGGCATTACAAGAGGAATCATCGGTTTGGTGAATAAAGGTCAGCCACGCAAACCCGATGACTGGGGTGCATTGCGTGCATGGGCTTGGGGCGCTGCCCGTGGATTGGATTATTTGGAAACCGATACTTTGATTGATGCAACAAAAGTGGGCATTGAAGGTGTATCCCGTTATGGAAAAGCAGCTTTAGTTACACTTGCTTTTGAGCCCCGATTTGCAGTTGGCTTAATTGGTTCTTCCGGTAAAGGCGGTGCAACATTACATCGCCGTGTATTTGGAGAAGCAGTAGAAAGTTTAACCGGTGGAGAATATTATTGGATGGCAGGGAACTATATGAAATATGGTGCGTCGGAAGCAATTTCCGGTAGTAAAACAGGATGTGATTTACCTGTTGACTCGCATGAACTAATTGCACTTTGTGCACCACGGCCAACATTTATCAGTTACGGTATTCCTGAAAAGGGCGACGCTAAATGGCTCGATCAACAAGGCAGTTATATGGCAGTAATAGCGGCAGGTTCTGTTTTTAAATTATTAGGCGCAAAAGACCTTGGCGTATCTAATAATTATTTAACTGAAAAAATGCCTGCTTATAATGTAAGCATGCTTGACGGAGAACTTACATGGCGGCAACATGATGGTGGACATACCGATGCACCTAATTTTAAATATTTTATTCCATGGGCAACTAAATTCTTGAAATATAATAAACATTAAAACGGCAAAAGCCGAATAGAATTGTTGCAGTACAAGTGTGCGACGCAACAAAAGTTCAATTGAAATATTAAAGCCGATAATATGAAAAAAATAATGCTAACTCCTGCCATCTGTATTCTAATCTCCGTCATCTGTTTTTCACAAACAGATACAGTTTGGCACCATAAAAAATGCGCTGTTGTTCTTACTTATGATGATGGATTAAATGTTGATTTAACCAATGCAATACCTGCATTGGATTCTGTTAGCATTAAGGGAACATTTTATATTTCGGATTATTTTGATGGTTTAACTACTCAAATTTTTAAATGGCGAAAAGCCGCAGCAGAAGGGCACGAATTAGCTAATCATACTATTTGGCACCCTTGTGAAGGTGGACGTAGCGGAAGAGAATTTGTAACTCCGGATCGGGATTTAAATAATTATACAGTAAAAAGAATGACTGATGAAATAAAAACGATGAATAACATTTTGAAAGCTATTGACGGAAAAACAAAAAGAACTTTTGCTTATCCCTGTGGTGATACAAAAATTCACGATACCAGTTATCTCGATGGTTTAAAGAATAATTTTGTTGCAGCAAGAGGCGTAAAACCCGAAATGCTTTCAATCGATAAGATTGATATTTATAATATCGGTTCTTATATGATAAACAATCAAACCGGTACCCAACTGATTGCTTTGGTAAAAGAAGCCATGGCAACACATTCGTTGATAGTATTTCTTTTTCATGGCGTTGGTGGCGAGCATTCGCTAAACGTGTCATTGTCCGCTCATTCGCAACTTTTACACTTTCTAAAACAAAATGAAAAAGATATTTGGAATGCTTCAATGATTGAAGTAGCAGCATATATTAAATCATATCAAGAAGAAAAGAAATCAAATAAGTAAATTAAAAAATATAATAAGATCATGGAAAACACAAAAGCGTATGCAGCTTACAATTCAAAAGACCCTTTGGCTCCGTATAGTTTCAATAGAAGAGACGTTGGAGCACACGATGTTCAAATCGAAATCTTGTACTGTGGTGTTTGCCACAGCGATTTGCATCAGGCAAGAAACGAATGGGGAGGTTCCATATATCCAATGGTGCCGGGGCACGAAATAGTTGGGAAAATAACAGCAGTTGGTGCTCATGTTAAAAAATTTAAAGCAGGCGATATTGCAGGTGTAGGAGTAATAGTAGACAGTTGCGGTGTTTGTAAAAACTGCAATCACGATTTAGAACAATATTGCATAGAAGGTGCAACCGGAACATACAACGGATATGAAAGAGATGGAAAAACTATTGCCCAAGGAGGTTATGCTACGCAAATTATAATCAAAGAAAATTTTGTTCATCATATTTCTCCTAAACTAAATTTAAAAGCAGTAGCTCCGTTGCTTTGTGCTGGCATTACAACCTACTCTCCTTTACGATATGCAAATGTTACAAAAGGAACAAAAGTTGCCGTTGTAGGGTTAGGCGGCTTAGGGCACATGGGCGTAAAATTTGCTGTTTCTTTCGGTGCAGAAGTTACAGTACTAAGCACTTCGCCCTCCAAAGAGGCAGATGCAAAAAAATTAGGTGCTCACTATTTTGCATTAACAACAGATGCCAATCAAATGAAAAAATACGAAAGCTATTTTGATGTGGTGTTAGATGCTGTTTCTGCTAATCACGATTACACAAAATATCTAAACCTGTTAGATATCAATGGAAAATTATTAGTAGTAGGATTGCCTGCAGAAGAACCGAAAATTTCTCCGTTTTCTTTAATCACTAACAGAAGAAGCATTATCGGTTCAATGATCGGCGGCATGAAAGAAACTCAGGAAATGTTAGACTATTGCGCCGAAAAAAATATTGTTGCAGATGTAGAAATAATTGCAATTCAAGACATCAATAAAGCTTATGAAAGAATGATAAAAGGTGATGTGAAGTATCGTTTTGTAATTGACATGAACTCATTAAAATAAATACTAAATAAATTTAATGCTAAAAAAGTTTCCAATATTAATTGCTGCATCTATTTGCAGCAATTTTTTATTCAGCCAAAATAAGCCGGAATATGCAAACCCAATACTGGCAGGTTTTTATCCCGATCCAAGTATTTGCAAAGCAGGCAATGCGTATTATTTGATCAACTCAACATTTGCATATTTTCCGGGCCTGCCTGTTTTTAAAAGTTACGATTTAGTACATTGGAAACAAATTGGCAATGTAATTAACAATGCATCCCAAATAGATTTTGATGGCATGGGTGTATCGAGAGGATTGTTTGCTCCTGCCATTCGTTTTCATGATGGCATATTTTATGTAACCTGCACCTTAGTTGATGGCAAAGGAAATTTTGTAACAACGGCAACCGATCCTTCCGGTTCATGGTCTAACCCTGTTTGGTTACCCGAAATCAATGGCATTGATCCTTCTTTATTTTTTGATGAAGACAAAGCATACATCGTTTATAACAGCATCCCGCCGGATAATCAATCTTTGTACGATGGACACAGAACAATCCGGATAAATGAGTTCGATACAAAGCAGTTAAAAGTTATTGGCGATAATACAATTTTAGTAAACGGCGGTACGGATATTGCCGAAAAACCATCATGGATTGAAGGCCCGCATATTGTAAAGAAAGATGGAAAATATATTTTGTACGCCGCACAAGGCGGTACAGGCCTCGGCCACAGCGAAGTAGCCTTTAAAAGTAATCATATTTTCGGCCCGTATATTTCCTATAAAAACAATCCCATTCTAACACAAAAAAATTCTGGCAACAACAGAAAATCTCCCATCACATCAACAGGTCATGCAGATTTGGTTGAAACAGAAAACGGAAAATGGCAAGCTGTTTTTTTAGGGTGCAGGCCTTATGAAACAGATTACTATAACACAGGCAGAGAAACATTTTTAGCACCTGTTGAATGGAAAGACGGATGGCCCATTATCAATCCAAATTTTGAAACCATACAATATCATTATCCACTTCCGTTTCCAAGCAACAAAATAAAAGGAGCAGAAAATTATGCCGGTAATTTTATTTTCGAAGACAATTTCGATACCGCTAAATTACAAAACGGATGGCTTTTTTTACGTGCACCCAAAACCAGTTGGTATTATATAACAAATAAAAAATTAACATTGCAACTGCAGCCCCAAACTTGTGCAGAAAAAACAAACCCTTCTTTTATTGGTCGTCGCCAGCAACATTTAAATTGTACTGCAATCACGCAACTTGGGTTTAACACCGAGAAAGAAAATGAGAAAGCAGGCCTGCTCATTTTTCAAAACGAAAGCCATTATTATTTTCTTGCAAAAACCATCCAGCATAACAAACCATGCATCCAATTATTAAAGCCGGCAAAAAATGGGGAAGAAATAATAGCATCATCAACCATCAATCCAAATCAAAAAAGTATTCAATTAAAAATCGAAGCAAAAGAAAATACTTATTCTTTCTACTATTCCATCAATAATAAAAATTGGGTTTTATTGGCAGAAAATGTTGATGCAAAATTTTTAAGCACAAAAGTTGCAGGTGGTTTTGTAGGCAGCATGTTTGCTTTATATGGCACATCAAATGGCTTACAATCCAGTACCAAAGCCAGTTTCAGTTGGTTTCAATATTCCGGGAACGATAAAATATATCAATAACGCTTATCTCATTCAGTATGCTGCAGGCTTTAAACTGTTTAATTTTGCAACAGAAAGTTGTTAAAGAATTTTTTAGGTACAGGCAAAAGTATTTCATGGCAGCATCGTTGCGTCGCAATCACTTTATCTTTCGTACCAGTAGCAGCTTTAATATATTTTATTAAATACAGCATTTATGGAAAACGACAAAGAAATTACCATTTGGGATATAGCTAAAAAACTAAACATTTCAATTGCTACGGTAAGCAGGGCATTAAAAAACGATCCTGTTGTTCATAAAAAAACAAAAAAGAAAATTATAGATACAGCAGAACAAATGGGTTACAGAACCAACAATTTTGCCAGTAACCTTCGCTCCAAAAAATCCAATACCATCGGAATTATTGTACCAAGGTTAAATAGTTTTTTCATGTCGTCTGTAATTTCCGGAGTTGAAAGCATTGCCAATGCCGAAGGATATAATTTGATTATAAGCCAGTCGTCCGAATCTTTAGTTCAAGAAAAAGAAAGCGTAGTAACCATGTTTAATAACCGTGTAGAAGGTTTACTGGCATCGCTTACCATAGAAACAGAAAACATAGACCATTTTAATTCGTTCATTAACAAGAAAATACCACTCATATTCTTCGACCGTGTAATTGAGCATAAAAAAGGAACAAACATTGTAATCGATAATAAAAAAGCAGCTTTTGAAATAACAGAACATCTTATAAACGAAGGTTGCAAACGAATAATGCATATTACCACATCGCTTAAATGCAATGTTTATTCCGACAGGTTGCAAGGTTATAAACAGGCATTGGAAAAACATAAAATAGAATTTACAGAATCACTCGTAAAACACTCCGATTTAACCATAGAAGCCGGAGAACAATTGGCAACAGAAATATTAAAAACGAAAAAAATGCCCGACGGAATTTTTGCTTCGAACGATAGTTGTGCTGCAGGATGTTTGTTGGCTTTAAAAAAAGCCGGTATTAAAATCCCGGGAACAATTGCTTTTGCCGGTTTCAATAACGATCCGCTTTCAAGAGTTATAGAACCTAACCTTACTACAGTAAATTATTCCGGTTTTGATATGGGTGTAACAAGTGCCAGAACTTTAATTGCACATATTAAAGGCGATACTACTTTATCTTCTACCAATTCTATCATCTTAAGGTCGGAACTTATTATCCGCGAGTCATCCCTTAAACAACAAAAAAGCAAAAAATAATAACATAAGTACTTTCTTCTTTAATTACATTTTGTCCATATTGTGACTTGCAACAGGGTTTGTGCCATTTTTAAAAATATATTCGCTGTTTAATAAATAAGCACCGCTTATAACTATTACATCTCCGCTGCTTAATCCTTTTTTTATTTCTATTACATCATCTTTTTCCAGACCTGTTTCAACCCTTTTTATTTTAAAAGTGCTATTGCCCGATTTAACCCAAACCGTAGCACCATTGGCATCTCTTAACACAGCATCAATAGGTAATGTTAATGCATTGTGATTGCGACTCTTAATTTCAACAAAAGCCGGCATCCCCGGCTTTACAGCATTAGCTTCGTTGGGCACACTAACCCTGATAAGGTTAATACGCGTATCGGCATTTATTTCAGGATTAATAAATTCAATAGTGCTTGTTATTTTTTTTCCGGGAATATCAGGTATTTCTACAATAGCTGAGCCTCCTTTATCCATTAAAGCTAACTGAGAAGCATATACCTGCGCTTCGGCCCATAAAGTTGATAAATCTGCCAACCGCATTACAACACCGCCTTCCATTACATAATCTCCTTCTTTAATATCCATCGAAGTAATATAACCCGAAGCTTTGCTATATACAGCAGTAAGAGAAGATTGGTTCTGTTGCAATGCTTCAATTTGTTTTTCACTTAATCCCCACAACAGTAATTTATTTTTTGCACTTTTAATAAGTTGATTAAAATCTATGATAGCATTTCCTAACGTATTTTTTCTTTCAACAGCCGATAAATATTCCTGCTTTGCATTATTTAATTCTTCACTGTAAATATCAAAAAGCTTATCTCCTTTTTTTACATAGTCGCCCATATTTTTAAAATATAGATGTTCTATCCGGCCCATTACTTTTGAGTTAACAGATATTATTTTCGATTGATCGAAATTTAAAGTGGCCGTTAGTAGTAACCGGTCTCCAAACAGATTATTTTTAATCGTATCGTACTGAATATTTCCTAACCGTATTTGTTCTTCACTCAACTTTATCTCGCCTTCTGCCATTGCATTGCTTTTTTGTACAACAATTAATTGCATACCGCAAACAGGGCAGTTACCGGGTTGTTTCTTTATGATTTGAGGATGCATAGAACAGGTATAATATTCATCTGCATCTTTTACAATATTTTCTGCTTTTTTGGTTTTGCAACCAAAAAGCGATATTAACAGTAACAGTAATAAAAGCTTTTGCATGTTTACTCTTTTGTTTTAATAAAACTCTCACTATCTATAAGAAACCGAGCATTGGCAGCAATAGTATCTTGTGGTGTTAATCCGCCAATTATTTGAATGTTGTTTTTATATGTAGTTCCTGTTTCAATTTTATGCGCTTTAAACCCGTTCTTTTCTTTAAGAAAAACAACTTTATTAATACCTAAAGAAACCAATGCATCAACAGAAAGCCATAGTGCAGTTTTAGCATCGCCAGTAATTGTTGCTTTTACCTGGCTTCCTACAGGAATTTTGAGAGATGAATTATCGAAATAAATTCTTGCCGTAATCGTTTTGCTGTCCTTTCTTAAAAAAGGCTCGATAAAATTTATTTTTCCCTGAATTGTTTTATCGGGTAATGTTTCTGCGTGCAGGGTTACATTATTTCCCATTTTCACCAAAGGCAAATCATCATCGTAAATATTTACAAGAGCCCATACTTTATCAGGATTAAATACAGTAAAAACAGTTTGCCCTTTCTGCACATACATTCCCTCTTTCAACGGCAATTCTTCGGTAATAGTTGAAATGTCTTTCATTGCACCTTGTGCAGTAACCATTGTATTGTTTCCTGCTTCGTGAATATGGCCTGTATAATTACTATAAATGGAAATGGAAGAAAAAGGTTTCTCCGTTCTAATTAGTTCCTGTAACTGATCTGCACTCAACCCTAAATTAATAAGCCTTTCTTTTGCAGCATTAATCAGCATTGTATTATTACTATCATTTTGTAAAAGGAAGATGAGGTTTTGCTGTGCAGTCAAAATTTCAGGGCTGTATATATCCATTATTTTCTGGCCTTTCATAATTTTTTGAAAGCGGTAATGCACATATAATTTTTCAATTCTTCCGGTTGTTTTTGCTGCAATGGTACCAACAGTTCTTGTATCGTAAGTAACAGAACCCAATACATTAATTTCAAGCGGTTCTTTTTTATTTTGTACAGTTGTTACAGGAATTGCAGACAATACAAAACTATTGGTAGGCCTTAATACAGAACTCAATTCGATACTATCGCTGCTACCTGAATTTTCTTCTTTTTTTATCAGGTGCATTCCGCATATCGGGCAATCGCCCGGTTGGTTGCGGATAATTTGTGGATGCATGGAGCAGGTATATATCTGTTCAATGGCTTGTACAGCTTCGGTTTTCTTTTGTTTACACGATACTGCAACCAACAATAATAAAAGCAGTTTAAACAAAAATGGCTGATGTTTTAAAAATTTCATTATTTATTTTTTTTCTAATACTTTTTCCAATTCAACCTGCATTAACAACAACTGCTGTAATTGGTCTAAGTAATCCAACTGCGTCATATTCAAAGTTTCCCATGCATCATATAACATAAACAACTCTTCTGTATTTTGCTCATATGCCAGTTGCATGGTTTGAAAATTTTTTCTTAATGCAGGAATAATGTTTTCGTTATATAATTTCAGTTGTTTCTTTTTTAATTCTATTTCATTTCGGATACCGTAAGCCATTCCGGTTGCTTCATTTACAATCATTAATTTTTGTTGTTCTAATGATGCAGCTTTCCATTTAAGGCTTTCCATAGTTGCATAATTCATTTTAGTTGACCATTTCATAGGTATACGAACCATGCCCATTAATGAAAACTGCCATGGCTGCTGTGCCCATGCAAACATGTGATCATATTTAATTCCGAATTCCGGTTTTAGTTTTGCTTTTTCTGCATCGCGTTGTAAAAAAGTAAGCTTAATATCTTTATCAATGGCTTTTATATCGCTTCGAGCTGTAGTAAAAGTTGCACTGTCGAAACTTTGTGTTGAATAATTTTTAATGCTATAAAATGTATCTATATTAAATTGTGTACCCCTATCGTGGTTCATTAAAGTATTTAAAGCAATTCTCTTTTGAACTATTTCATTTTCCAGCATCGCTTTCATGTTCTCTAAATTTCCCAAAGCAGCTTTGGCTTTATAATAAGAACTTAATTTTTCCATCCCATTCTTGTAGCGTATTTCTGCATTCTTAACCATAAAATCAAGAATCTTTTGATTTTGCTGAAGAACAATAAGTTTTTTTTCGATTATCATCCATTCATAATAATTCTTTTTTGCTTCGGCATATAATTCATTCAATGTGGCATTCTTTTTTTCTTTTGCAACCGAAGACATTGCTTCCATATATTTTGCTTCTGCATCCTGCTTTTTTTTATTGGGAAGCATTTGCAATCCCGATACCATAAACATTCCCATACCGGCACCATTCATATCTGCCTTCCATTTATTGATGTTATAAGGAGCCTGATAGAAACCCGCCGAAAATTCAGGCGGCATCCAGCTTCTGGCTCCTTTAGAAGCCTCATCCATAGATTGGATGTCTGCATCGTACATTTTTACAGCAGGATGCTGTTTTTGTATTTCCAGCAAAATAGTATCAATGCTTATTGTTTGTGCACCGGTATAAACCGTTACAAACAATAATAACCCGAGGAGTATTTTTATTTTCAATTTCATAATTTTTTTTTGAATGATGCGTCATTAATGCTTTGCATCTAATACATCAATCTTTCCATGTTTTCTTAACTCGTATTCTTTTGTCATTAAAAAAATGAGTGGTGTTACCAATAAAATATGCGTTGCAGAAGTTAATACGCCACCAATCATAGGCAATACAATGGGTTTCATCACATCACTGCCAACACCGTTGCTCCATAGGATAGGTATTAATGAAAACATAGAAACGCAAACCGTCATTAATTTAGGGCGAAGCCTTTTTGCCGCACCCATTATTACATATTCTTTCAAATCGTTTTCAGTAACAGTGTCTTTCGAGTTTCCTTTTAAAGCTACTAACTGCTGCAT
>Ga0310914_10000626_pt1 | contig 21224 bp, 21 predicted proteins | sample GREbulkMGAN108_FD_203450 | JGI IMG/M metagenome (GOLD analysis project Ga0310914, IMG submission 203450) | Lab enrichment of tropical soil microbial communities from Luquillo Experimental Forest, Puerto Rico - GRE.bulkMG.AN108 | ecosystem: Environmental > Terrestrial > Soil > Tropical forest >... | reverse complement strand
CCTGCGACAATCGACCAGCAACCTGTCTAGTTGCGGTCGGCGTTCCTTTGCGCCGCTGACACCCACATCCACGTATTCCCCGGCGATCTCCCAGCCGCGCCGGGCGCAGTAGTCGCGCAACTCTGCAATCTGCATCTCGGGGTTCTGCCCGACGTGGGTGCTGACGCGGGCATAGAGCGCGACTCTCACGATTTCCTCTGTGCCTGGATGTGGTCATAGTTCACGTCGTACTCTTTCAGCCCGGCCTCGAACGCAATGCGCTCGCGCTCTGTTCCAATTCCCGCGTCTAGACGTGTCGCCAAAGCCTTCAGCGCATGGTATTGAGAGTAAAGAATTACCTTGTTCGAAGCCTCGGGCGGGCGGATCGTAAAGGCAGCGCCAACCCGCACCGCAAGCAGCCGGTTGCGATACTCCGGTGGGAATCTAGTCCACACGTCCAGCCGCCACTCAGAATCAGCTTGGGGCTCCCACCAAGCTGGCGGGCGGTCTCCGTTTGGCATCAGAGCAGGGACCGCACCCTTGTTTGCGCCGATGCGCACCAGGGCGCAACCCTCAGACTGAGTTGGGCGCCCGGGAAGGAAGTTGGCGGGCACAATCTCAGCGTGGGTCGACCTTGGCCTAGGCCGTGCGGGAACGATCTCCCGACCAGGGCATCTACCCTCGGCCAGGTGGCGCTTGAGCGACGGCGGGCGCGTGAATGTCCGGCCGCACCGCTCGCAAACTAGAGGGAGGCCTTTATAGGGCATAAGGCACCGGAACACCGGAAAAGCTATTCATGCACCAGGGGGACACCTCAGAAATTAAGCAATCGCGGCTTCTCTGGCGATTCATTCCCGGTGTCCTTCTGAGCGTCCCGAGCCGGTATCCGGCGTCCTTTGACTGAAAAACGCAAGCCGCTCAGCCCCGCGTCGGGTGATCTCATAGCGAAACTTCCCCGCCATCTTGACCCTGCGAACGTAGCCGAACACCACGTAACGCTGTAGATCCCGCGCCACCTGGCGGGCTGGGTATATTCCCAAGCTCCCCGCCACTTGAACGTAGGTCACCGGCCCCTGAGCACGTGACAGGACGCCCAGGATCGCAACCTTACGCCGGTTCTTTTTCCACGTCCGCTTGTACGTCATTCGCCGTGTCCTTGAGCACCACCTCCGCAAGCCCCGCGTCGCGGCTCTCAATGATCTGCCAGGTGCGATCCGGGAAGAAAACAAGAGCCTCATGTTGTACAAGCCCTTCTACCTTTTCCGTTGCCTCCTGCCCGACCCTGGATCGCATAGAGTCCAGGTCTAGGGGTTCGCGGCACGCAAATAGGATTTGAACGTTAGCGCCCGCAGAGAGTGGTCGAGGAATCTCCGCGTACCGCAGTCCGCAGTAGATTTGATTGACGCCCTTATGCCGCCCCTGATTCACGATGCGCCGCAGCTCTGGGGGCATGCCCGCCGCGCTCGGGCTCCGCGTTGATTCCGAAACTTCCTCGACCCAGACGTTGCGCCAGCTCCACGCCCACGCGCAGAAATCGTTCAACGCGTCGAAGGGATCGAGGCGGCCATCAGGAACATAGCGAAGCCCGATCCGCTTAGGTTTGGCCTCACGCTGCCACCGCGAATAATCGTTCAGTTGCTCGACTGTTCGCGCCGTGTTGGGAATCCAAGAGTACGCAGGGTCGAAGTGAGGATCGAACAGAAAGATTCCGTTGTTCGCCTTGAGGATGCAAGATGCAACAGTGCTCTTGCCACTACCGCGAAAACCAACAACGAGAACAACCCTGTTCTGCACGGAATCACCTCCATCCGGATGGATTGGCCGGCGGGGGAAGCGGGAGTGGTGGGAGTTTGCGGAACGCAGCTGCCTGCCATCCGAAGTACAGCAACACCGCGAGGCCGACAAAAACCCAGAACCACCGGGTCGGGCTTTTGTCTTGCGGCGGATTGAACGCGCCGCTTGGGTGGCGCACACGCTCGGAATAGGTCTGGTCAGGCACGTGGAGTTCTCTTTTTGGAAAAAGGTTGTGGCGCCACGCGACTCACGGGATCACCTCGATGTTTGGATCGGTGCAACGGTCGCGAAAAGTCCAGACCTGCTTGCTAGCGCCGCAAGGTAGATTATCGAAGGCCGCAAGGCGTGCACGCTCAGCTGCTCCCGGTCCGCGATTGCTCTTAACCTGAACGAGTGCGATGCCACTGCGCCCAAAGGCAACGAGATCGAACAGGCCAACCGAAGCACCCGCGCGTATAACCGTGTATCCCAAAGATTCGAGTAGGACGCGCGCACGGCGCTCGTTTCTGGCACCCTTGGCCTTGGTATTCATCGGGAATCTCCGCTGCCTGTGGGCGTGCCAAAATCGTCTGGCGATAGTTTCTGAGCAGCGACGGTGGCCGGTTGACGATCTTTCAATTCAGCCAGAATGGATGTTGCGTCTTTTGGAAGCTCATACGCAATTCGATCACCTCGGAGTACGAGCTTGCCGCCAACGGCCACGACTTCGCGGATTAATTCTTCAGCGGTCATCGTTCACTCTCAACTTTTACGGCGGCATCTCCACTGTTGCTAGACCTTGTAAGGCATGAATGTCCTCCTCAATGAGCCTCCGCGCGCGCGCGGGTCAAACTTGGGCGCAACTTGGGCGCAAAATCCCTGTTTTAGGCTAACGAATTGGCAGGAGCGGGGGATGAGGGCTACTGAATCGGCGAGACTTAGCTGGTTTCAGTACGTTGCTGACTTGAACTCATAACCCGAAGGTCGTCAGTTCAAATCTGCGCCCCCCCAACCAATTTAAGAGCTTCAAAAGACAAGGGGTTGCCCACCAGAGGCGACCCCTTCGTTTTGCAATTTCGCAGGAACACGATTCCCCGGATCTCCGTGTCAAACTCTCCTTTGCTGGCTCGAGCTACGGGCCTGTTACCTTTCCAGCGCCAAGAACTGCATGATTCCTGGTCGAATGACTCAACCTAAAACTCCATAGAGGGAGGCAGGAATTGTCCAGCCTCTCGTGCAAACCATGCCACCCCTTCTCGATGTTCGGTATCTCCACGTCGCATACACCACGCGAACAGGCAAAACTTTGCCGGCCCTGTCTGGCGAGAGGTTTGGGCTTGAGCAAGGCGAAACTCTGGGCGTATTGGGCGAGTCCGGCTCAGGCAAAAGCACTTTCGCGTCCGCACTGCTCGGGCTTCTGTCATCAAACGGCAGTGTGCAAAAGGGTGCAATAGTGTTCGCAGGTCACGATCTTCTGCGCGCGAAGCGGCACGATCTAGGACGAATTCGTGGCGGAAACATCGGATCCATCTTTCAAGAGCCTTCGTTGTCCCAGGCATCCGTCCCTTCCTGCGGGCGAGCAGGTCAGCGATGTCTTGGCCGCGCACGAACCAATGAGCCGGCGCGCGGTCCGCGAAAGAACGCTGTATCTGCTACAAACACTTTTCTCAACCCAGGCAGAGCGCGTCTACGATTCTTATCCACCATCAACTGAGCGGAGGACAACGCAGCCGCGTGCTCATCGCGCAGGCCCTGATCTGTATCGGCAAGGTTGGAATTCCAGATGCAATTCTTCGAAAACCTGCGCGCCTCGATGAAGACGACTATGCTCTGATGAAGAAACACCCGGAATATGGCTGGGCAGTCCTGGGCATCCTTCCAGGCTTTGAACGCGCCGCACTCGACATCCTGCATCACCACGAGAATTTTGACGGCAGCGGTTATCCAGCGGGCCCAAAGAGACGGAAATACCAATCGTCTCGCGAATCGTATCGGTCATCAATGCGTTCGACGCCATGGTCTCTTCCCGGCCGTATCGCAATGGGCTTCCGTTCGAAGAGGCTGTGCGGCACTTGGAGCAGGCGAGCGGTTCGCAGTTTGATCCAGTCGGGGTGCAGTGTTTCATTTCCTTTGCGAAAACCGAGGTGGCGACGGTATTCGAGGCCGCTGGCACGTCACTCTCTGCTACGCTGTAACTTGCTACCTCAAAGTGATCTTGGGCTCGTAGGGCCCATCGAATGCGAGCGCGAGCCGTTCTTCCGATTTTGCGAGAACGCCGGAAGCGGGTAAAGTAAAAGATGCACCCGACATTCTCGATCAGCAGGGACACACGCGAACTTGTGCGGCATAGCGGGATTCACACATAAGAATTGGACGCCTCCGCCCGAAAGGATCCGGGAAGCCGTCGCCACGCTCCGCCATCGGGGCCCCGATCAGCAAGGCGTCTTCCCTTCCCGGTCATTCTCCTTTGCCGCCGCCCGGCTAAAAATAATCGACCTCGAAGGCGGCAATCAGCCAATCCTTGCTAATCAAGGTGAATCTGGCATCGTCTTCAATGGTGAAATCTACAATCATCAGGAAATCCGCGCCGAGCTCGAGGGCCTTGGCCATCGCTTTGACTCCCACTCCGACACCGAGACCGTTCTAAAAGCGTTTCTCCAGTGGGATAAGGATTGCCTCTCCCGCCTCCGCGGCATGTTCGCCTTCGCCATTTGGGACGAGTCGTGCAAGCGCGTCTTGCTCGCCCGCGACCGCACGGGAATTAAGCCTCTTTACATCGCCCGCCGCGGAGAAGATCTCTTCTTTGCCTCCGAACTGAAGGCCATCTTCGTTCACCCCGAGATCGAGCGGAATCTTAGCCTTAAGGGCCTGGACTGCTACCTGGCGATGAATTACGTCCCCTGGCCTTGGACGCTCGTGGACGGCATCGAAAAATTGCCCCCGGGCTACTGGATGGAATGGTTAGACGGCCGCGTCACCTCCGAAAGTTACTGGACGCTTCCTTGCGGCAATCCCCGACCCCTTTCGCTCGAATCCGCCAAAGAAGGACTGGACGATCTGCTGAAAAAGGCAGTGAAAGAGCATTTGCTCTCTGACGTTCCTCTCGGCATCTGGCTGAGCGGCGGCGTGGATTCCACAACGATTCTCCATTACGCAGCGAGTGCTTCCTCCACGTGCCTCAAGACGTTTTCGATCTCGTTCCGCGGACGCAGCTTCGACGAGACACCGTATCTTCGCCAGGCAGTTGCCCAATATGGCACCGACCATCAGGAATTCGACTTAAATCCCACGGAGAATCTCCTCGGCGCGATTGAGGAATTTGCCTACTACTCGGACGAGCCCAGTGCAGACGCCGGTGCCTTGCCGGTATGGTTCCTCTCGAAACTTTGTAAGGCTCAGACTACCGTTGCCCTAAGCGGCGAGGGCGCCGACGAACTCTTCGGCGGCTACCTCACCTACCGCGCCAATGGGATCGCGGAGAAGTTACGCCTGCTGCCCAAAAGTATGCTGCGAGCAGCACTGAGAGCCACGCGCGGCTTACCCGTGTCCGACGAAAAAATCAGTTTCGAGTACAAGGCCAAGCGAATGTTGGAAGGCGCGCTCATGTCCCCGGAAAGAGCGCATGTCTATTGGAACGGAACCTTTTCCGACGAGCAGAAGCGCACCCTGCTGAAGGTGCCTCTGCCGTCGGGCCTGGAAGAAATTCTCGCCGAGGCCCGAAAGGCTTCGCACGGCAAAAGCGGCCTGGCGGAATACCTCTGGTTCGATCAGCGATATTATCTTGCCGACGACATCCTGACGAAGAGTGATCGCATGAGCATGGCCCACTCCATCGAAGTGCGGCCTGCTTTCCTCGACCATCGTATCGTGGAATTCGCCGCCGCACTTCCCGCCCACTTAAAAATTCGCGGTTCCCGCCAGAAGATTCTCCTCAAGGAATTGATGAAAGCTCGCCTGCCGCGAGGATTCTTTGACCGTCCCAAGGTCGGTCTCGACATCCCGTCGCACGAATGGATGCGCGGCCCTCTTCGCGACCTGCTCCTGGAAACCGTCGCCTTAGGCCTTCGGGAATACGGTGACTTTTTCCAGGCCGCCGCAATCAACTCGCTCATAAAGCGGCACATGGACCGGGAGATCAACGCTGGTTATCACCTTTGGGGTTTGCTCATCCTGTTTCTGTGGATGAAAAAGTGGAAAATCCAGGTAATCCGGTCCCCGGCGCCCAGGTTGCATTCTCTGGCCGCGGCTGGACTTCCTTTAGGACAATAAACACTGAATCTGGAATAATAGTAGAAGGCTTCCAGGAGGAATCATGCGAATTGCTGTGCTCGGCGGTGACGGTTATTGCGGGTGGGCCACCGCGCTCTATCTCTCGGCAAAGGGTCATTCAGTTTCGATTGTGGACAACTACGTCCGCCGCCAGTGGGATCATGAACTTGGCGCGCAAACCCTGCCGCCCATCCAGCCTCTCGCCGACCGCGTCCGCGTTTGGCAAGAGCGGACGGGCAAGACCATCGATCTCTATGTCGGCGACATTACGGACTACGAGTTCCTTCTATCCACGGTGAAAGCCTTTGAGCCGGAAGCCATCGTCCATTTTGCCGAACAGCGGTCCGCTCCGTATTCCATGATCGACCGCAAGCACGCCGTTTTCACCCAGGTGAACAACGTCGTCGGCACCCTGAATGTGCTCTTCGCCATCCGCGAGGCGCTTCCCGATTGTCACCTCGTCAAACTCGGTACCATGGGCGAGTATGGCACTCCGAATATTGACATTGAAGAGGGTTACATCACCATCGAGCACAACGGCCGCAAGGATGTTTTGCCTTTCCCGAAGCAGCCCGGCTCCTTCTATCACCTCTCCAAGGTGCACGATAGCCACAACATGATGTTTACCTGCAAAATCTGGGGCCTTCGCGCCACCGACCTGAACCAGGGTGTGGTCTATGGCACGCTGACCGACGAAGTGGCCCTGGACGACGCGCTCATCAACCGCTTTGACTATGACGACGTTTTCGGCACCGTCCTCAACCGCTTCTGCATTCAGGCTGCAGTTGGTCAGCCACTCACCGTTTATGGAAAGGGCGGCCAGACTCGCGGGTTCCTGGACATTCGCGACACCGTGCGTTGCATCGAGATTGCCTGCCTGAATCCGGCGGCTCGGGGCGAGTGCCGCGTCTACAATCAATTTACGGAGAAATTCTCCGTTCTCGAGTTGGCGCAGAAGGTGGAGGTCGCTGCGCGCCACATGGGTCTGAAGGTAACCATCGATCACCTGCCTGACCCACGTGTCGAAGCCGAGCAGCACTATTACAATGCCAAGCATTCCAAACTCATCGACCTTGGTTTGCAGCCGCACCTTCTCTCCGATTCCTTGCTCGACTCGCTCATGAACGTTGCCATTAGGTATCGCGACCGGGTGGATCATTCGCTCATGATGCCGCAGGTGAATTGGCGTGAATTTCAGAACCAGCGCCGCCACAGAAGTAAGGCGGAACAGGTATCAACGGCTGCTTCTGCCACGGCCCTCGGCCATAAATAATCGAAATGCGGGTTGTCTTCCTTTTGTAGGTGGAACGCTGAAACTGCCCTTATTTCGCCGCTTTTTTACCGGTGTGCGAAACAAACCAGGACCAGGTATTTCGCAGCCCGTCATCCAATCGCGTCTGGGGGTTGTACCCCAGCAATCGGCGCGCTTTTTCAATGCTCGCGTAATTGCGCAGAATCTCGCCGCCTCTCGCCGGTTCGTAGCGAATATCAAATTTTACCTCGGGTAGAACTCTCTTCATCGCGGTGAGCAAATCCCGGATCGAGGTTTCGCAGCCCGACGCGATTTGGAACACTTCGCTAGGCGTTTCCACTTTGTCGGCAAGAAGGACCGCGTCCACCAGATCGTCCACATAAAGAAAGTCACGGGTTTGCTGGCCATCCCCATAGATCACCAGTGGCTCGCCTTGCATGAGGTTCCGGAAGAATTGCGCCACGACGCTTCCTTTGTGATAAGAGTACGGGCCGTAAACGTTCGAGAAGCGAAGCGCGACGGTATTCAGGGCATACGAGCCGTGGAAAGCTGAACAGTACGCTTCCCCCACCAGCTTGCTCGCTCCGTACGGCGACATCGGCCGCGGCACCATACCTTCATGCACAGGCGGCTCCTGCTCCCCGAGAATCGCTCCTCCCGTGGAGGCGAAAATCATTTTCTTAACTCCCGCTTCGCGGCACGCGCGGAGGACGTTCATCGTACCGATTGCGTTAATATCGAAATTCAGCTCCGGAATAGAAATGGATTCGACCACCCGCGTATGCGCCGCCAGATGCACGACCACATCCACGCCTTCGCAGGCGCTCTTCATCATTGCGTAGTCCCGGATGTCCCCCACCTGCAACTCGACTCCAGGAGAATTGACGTCTTCACGTTTGCCCAGACTCAGATTGTCCAGAATTCTGACGCGCGCGCCTTGGCCAACTAGCCGCGATACGAGGTTGACTCCGATAAACCCGCAACCACCCGTCACGAGATACGGTTTCATAGGCTCCTGTCCGTTCCGTCCGCCGGTTCCTGTGACCCTTCCACTATCGTCTACACACTCCTCAGGTCGAAATACTCTGTGCCCCGCCGGAGTCCGGGGGAACAAGCATTCCTTCCAGTAGGCGATAATCAACGCCTCGCCAGCGGATCGTCTTCCGCCCAAAACTCACCAGCCAGATGAGAAAAGCCAGCGCATCCCACAAGGGAAGCAACGGCAATTTTTTCCAGAGTCCCGTCTGCTTCATTCCCCATCCGCCGATGAGCAAGGTCATAGCTATCCGCGAGGCGAGATAGCACCCCAGATATGCGCCGGCCACAACGCCCGAAGGATTGGCCGCAGCAGCGGCGATGGCCCACGGCAGCCCCCACGTGAAGATCAAACCGAAATGGCCCCAAGGTCGCATATGCCTCATTACCGTCATCCAGCGAACCCGTTTATAGAGCAGCTCTTTGAGTGACTTAAAATCAGCCACGGTCTGGACCACGTATGGCAGGAGACGGACTCCCAATCCCTGTTCCGCCGCCAGACGCCCGATATAAAGGTCGTCGGCCGGCCGGTTTTCAATAAACTGGTAGCCTCCAAATCCGAAAATGTTTTTGCGCGTCGTGACGATCGTCTGCGACAGCGTGAAATTGGCGCTGTCCAGTTCCCACGCGGTCATCACTCCGGCAAAAAAATCTGAAATCATGGAGATGGACTGTAGTTCTTCGAGAAACGAGCTTTCCTTCGTCGAGGCGTACAGGCAAGTGGCTGCGCCAACTTTGGGATCGCGGAACGGCGCTACCACCGCTCGCAGGTAATCGGGCCGCACGCGCACGTCCCCGTCCGTAATCACGAACAAGTCATGCTCCGCTTCCTCCGTCAGTCGCACCAGCCTCGCCACTTTGTCATTGATCGCATCGCGTCCGGAGCCAAACAACAGTCGAATGCGCCGCTCCGGAAAGTCGCGGATCAACTTTTCCAGCACCGGGAGTGCCGGGTCACCGGGATCGACGCAAAATACGATCTCGTAGTCGGGGTAATCCTGGTGGCAAAAGCTCGCGTAGTTTTCATACGCATCCACATCCAGATTCTTGATGGGCTTCAGGCAACTAACGGGGGGCGTGAAATCCTTGTTTTCCTTGTATCGCTGCCTTGCGTCGCGGAAGAAATGAATGGTGCTGTAGAGAACCAGCAAGTAATAAATAAACGGGACGGCGGCAAGGAAAAGAACCGCATATTTGGCAAACGTCGGGATCATCAAACCTCTCGCGATGTTTTCCGGCTGCGCCCGCTGATGAGCCTACCACAAGAATGTTGTTCTACTCGGCAAACGGGACTGACCGGTCTTATAAACGAGAATAGCAAAGAGCAGATCGATTCGCAGCCCCGCGCTTTGGCCGTGGCGCAACATCGAGTAAGATATGAATGGGATCATGAGTTCACGAATCGTTGCAAAAGCGCGCCTGCATCACCAACGCAAAGGCAAATCACGGATCGAATGAAAGACTCTCCCCTTCTCCACCTAAAAACCTACATCTTGATTTTGTTCATCGTTCTTTTCGCGCCCCTCGGTAACGTCCTGCTCGGCAAGGGGATGAAGGGGATCGGTTCGGCGAACAACTGGGCGCCCTCGGACGTTCTTCACATCTTCTTCCGCGTCATCACTTCGGGCTATATTTGGCTGGGGATCTGTAGTTTACTGGCCTTCTTCATCGCCTACATGCTCGTTCTCACCTGGGCAGACTACAGCTATGTCCAGCCGGCTTCGTCCTTCTCCTACGTCTCCGTGGCACTTTTGAGCTATTTCTTGCTGGGGGAAAGAATCTCTCCCTTGCGGTGCCTGGGCATTGCGGTTATTTGCGTCGGAGTAGTGATTGTCGGGCGCACCCATCCGAAGACGACGGGAGCGCATTAGAATGCTGGAACTGGTTTTCCTTGTGTTTGTGGTCGTCGCGGGGACTGGCGGCGAACTCTGCGTCAGCCGAGCCATGAAAAGCCTGGGTGAAATGCACGATTTCCGCCTTCCGTCACTCGTAAATTTTGTTGGCAGAGCGCTGCGGCTTCCCTGGATGTGGCTGGGTGTCGGGTTGATGGCCTTGGCGTTTTTCTCTTTGCTGGCCGTTCTTTCGATTCAGGAAGTCAGCTTTGTCGTGCCGGTCACGGCGCTCAGTTACACCGCTGGAGCCCTGGGGGCGAAGCTATTTCTAGGCGAACGCATCAACCGGGAAAGATGGATTGGTCTCGCCATTGTATGTCTCGGCGTAACCATCGTCTGGTTGAGCAGGCGTTAAGCCGGATTTTTTCGCTAGGTCCCAGCGATCCCTTTGTTCTGCAGAATCTTCACGACGACACGCCGGTTTTCTGCCTGCCCTTCCACCGTATTGTCCGGAGCCACTTGCCCGCTTTTCCGCGGGAGCCACTCACGCTTGAAGATCCTGAGCTGTTTGCAGACTGGAGCCGCTGAACACCACCTGGTCCGCCACCTGTTGGTTGTTCGCGTTTGAGGGAACCCTTCACCTTGACCTGCCGGAATTAGAGCCGTGATCGCAAAGTGTTTCTTGCGAAAGAGCCCTTCGGGTTCGACGACTTCGGTGTTCTGCGAAAGCATCACCGTCACCTTTTCCGAATCCGGTGTCTGTACGGTCATGGCTTTGCCGCTTCGCCCGGAAATGACTTCCTGAATTTGCTGGCTCCGGGCAAACGCAGAGCCGCCAAAGACTAAGAGTGCCACTGCAAATGCCACTAGAGCGATCGCCGTTCGGGCGTAATCTGTTCTATTTTGTCTTATCCCCTGTCAGGTTAGGAATTCAAAAGGAACTGTCAATTTGAACAGAGGCCCTGTGCAAAACTTCACAAGATTTCCGTGATCCTGAACTTTCAGGTCAGCGGCCTTTAGGTTGAGTTCAGTTCAGATTCCGCTGGAATACAAACGCAATCACCACCTTCGCCGCGATCGGACGCCCGTTGGCCGATGCCGGACTATAACTCCATGTCTTTACGGCGCTCACGGCCGGCCCCGTCAAAGCCTCCACTCCGCGGACGACCTGCACTCCCGTGACCTGCCCCGTCTTTCCGATGGCCACGTCTAGGACCACAGTTCCCTGCGCCAGAGTGTTGGGGGGATACATCGCAAAGGATGCAGAAGTGATTTGCGGGGGCGTGTATTGCGCGGCCCCGGCTGGAGTCGCCGGGGGCGATGCCGCGACGGACATTCCGCTCGTCTCCGTGTCCCCCGGATTGAAGGGGCTGAATACCACGCTGACGGGGATGCTCGAAGCAACTGGCTTCCCATTGAACGACGCCGGTTTGAACGACCAGGTTTGCGCGGCCGACTGCGCCGCGCTCGTCAGAGTCGGAATATCTCTCAGGACCTGTGTATTCGTCACCCGAGCGCTATTGTCCAGGCTCAGGAGCAGTGTGACCAGGCCTGTCGCCGTGGTATTCACCGGATAAGCGATATCACCTTCCGAAACAATGTCCGGAGCCACGTAACGGGGCGCTTTGCTTTGGCCGTACGCGTTCGCCGCCAGTAGCATGCTCACAAACGCGATCGCTTGTTTCCCAACACCGGCTTTCCTCATCCTGCCCTTCCTTCTTCCAATAGATCGGCTTCCTACTTTTTATACTCGGGAAACGGCGAAATATAAATCCTCCCCTCAACCGCATGTTGCACGGAGGGGACAAGGTCGGTGGCTACTCGCGCCTTCATCACATAACCGAATGCTCCTGTCGCCAACCCCGCGCGAAGAAAATCCGGATCCGAGTGCACCGTGAGAAAGACAACCTTGGGAGCTTGGCCCGTTTCTCTCAATTTCGTCACTACTTCGATGCCGCTCACGATGGGCATCGTGATGTCAATGACCAGTACATCCGGCTTAAGCCGCTTCACCCCTTCATAGGCGGATTGTCCATCTCCCGCCGTTCCCACGATGTCAAACGTATGGCCGAGGAGACTCGCAACCTTTCCCAAAATATTTGGATGGTCGTCCGCGACAAAGATTCGGATTCGACTCACAGATGCTACTTCCTATACAGGGAACTCCGCAGGACACTCGCCTTAGCCCGTTCAATTCTTTAAAGTTGTCGGCGTCGGCTTGCAATCGAGCCTGGCACCAACGCAACTTTTCCGCGACAGTACCAGTGAGGTTGCAAAGCGGGTACTGGCAATTGATACAGGGGGTAAGTCCGCTAGGAAACCAGGATATGGTTGTTGATGGCGAATTGGATCAAATCGGCGGTGTTCTTAATGCCCAGTTCTTCCATGGCACGGTATTTGTGAAACGCAATGGTCCGGCGGCTGACTTTCAGGATATGTGCGGCCTCTTTCATCGTTTTTCCCTCAGACAGAAGCTGGATAACCTCGCGCTGCCGTTGCGTGATGGTCCGGTCATTCTCCCTCGGACGCGGCCTCCGGATAAAAGTATCTTGCATCCCGCGTGAAATCTCGGCCGTCACATAGGTACGGCCTTTGAGGGCTTCCCGAATAGCATGAATTAACTCGGAGGCCGCCGACCGCTTTAGCAAATACCCCAACGCCCCAGCCTGCATCGCCCGTCGCGCCAGGTCCGGGTCCTGGTTCATGGTCAGGAAGATCACCTTCAACCCCGGCATCTTTTCTTTTAGCTGGTGTGTGGCATCCAGGCCGTTGAGCAGCGGCATGGCCAAATCCACCACGGCCACGTCGGGCTTCAGCCTGTGTGCGGCCTCCAGCAAGGCCCGGCCGTCTCCCACAATCCCCACAACCTCGCAATGATTTTGCAGCAACGTACGCAAGGCTTCCGCAAGCAAGGTGTGGTCATCGGCAATCAGTACGCGGGCGAGTTTCATGCTTAGACCCCAGCCACCTGGAATTTTTGGCTTCTCTTCGCTTTGGAAGCGGTGCCCTGGACCGCAACAGCAGCGCAGATTTTTGTGCCGGCACCGAACTTCGATTCAATCTTGAGACGGCCGCCGACCAGCCGGACACGCTCCTGCATGCTCCTCAGTCCGATTCCGAGGTTCTTTCCTGTGCCTTCGGAGTCAAATCCCATCCCATTGTCTGTGATTGACAATTCGACCTGCTGTTCGTCGCCGTGCAGCTCCACTCTGGCCTCCTTGGCTCCGCTATGCCTCGCGACATTCCATAAAGCTTCCTGCGCGATTCGAAAGAGGCACAGCGTAACGTCTCTTGAAATTTCTCCGGTTGGCGTCGCTTCCACAAAGCAAACCTCCAGTTTTCGTTGCTGGGAAAGTTCCCGGCAGAGCCCTTCCAGGGAAGCAGTCAGCCCGAGGGTCTCCAGCTTCGAGGGGTGCAGCTGGTGGGACAACTCATGAATGTCGTTCGAGACTCCCACGGCGGTGTTCACAACGCCCTGCAGCTTTTCCCTCAGGTCCCAGGCCCGTTGCGGTAACGCCTGTTCCAATTCCTCCAGCCCAATTTGCAGAAGCGCCATTCGTTGGCTGACATCGTCGTGCAATTCCCGGGCGATCCGCGCCCGCTCCTCTTCTTGTGCTGTCAGCAGGCGTCCGCTTAGATCCCCAAGTGTAGCCTCCGCTTGTTTTCGTTCCGTGATATCCATGCAGGATCCGATGTACCCAAGAAATCGATTCTGCTCATCGAAGCACGGCACACCGATGTCGTAAATCCAGCGGTACTCTCCATCAAAGCGCCGCAGCCGGTATTCCATCTTGAATTCTCGCCGGGCGTCGAAGGATTCCACGTAGGTGGCCAAGCATTCCTGGAGATCACTGGCATGGACACCTTTAGCCCAGCCATCACCGAGTTCCAGTTCTAAGGAGCGGCCCGTGAATTCAAGCCAAGGTTTATTGAAGTAGGTGCAACGCTTGTCAGGCCCGGCAGTCCAAATTAGAACGGGAGCGGCATCCGCGATATAGCGAAACCGGGACTCGCTCTCATGAACCGCCTGTTGAGCCTGCTCGATCGTTGTGGAGTCGCGGCGAACCGTCGCCTCAAGCGACTTGATAATGTCTTCCTTGGTCGTTCCGCTTTCTCGAAGCGTCCTATTTGCTCGCCGGAGCCTTTGATACTGCCAGATCAACAAGGCAATTAATCCCGCCTGCAAGGAAAATACCGCCACAGAGACAGCGTACGATTTATTTTGTTGCCAGAAGGAAAGGGGACTGCCCGTCAGGCCCAAAAGCCCAACCCTGCGGGCGCTGCAAACCGGCACCCCCATAGCCGACCACAGCCACAGCGACGCCATGGCAAGGGTCCAGCCGCGTATCGCCCCTCGCGCTGGAAAATACCTTGTTCGCACAAGCAGCCTCAGGAAGCACCGGAACAAGCATCGTCTCGCTCAATAGGAACAAAACGACTGGGATTCGGGTAATAGGGATTTCTCCATTGAGTTGGGTCGGTCTGCGGGCGGGCGGACGACCGGTGTGAAAGCAGTCATACCGTTTTTTACTTGCAAATCCCTTGCGTGGAGGCTACTTCAGGAGTTTCGCGAAGTCAATCGTAACTTAGGGACACACCTCTCCTCGCAGCTTTGCCGGTACTGGCCCTAAATAACCATTTCACGCTCTTGCTTCAGTTGCCGCCGACCACAATCAGTTCAAGATCGGAGTTTCCGCACATTCCGTATATCGTTCCCGGAGTACACGCTCCGACCGAGTACTTGAAGCAACCTGCCTTCTTCGTCGCAACCGTAATGGGGCGGTCAGATCCTCCGATGATGGTTCCCGAAGGATCGAACGGAGAAGAAGCGCCAAAATCCACCACGAATCCCGTGTTTTTCGAGGATCCTTGCCACGTCACACTCGTCCCCGTCTTGATGCAAACCACGCTGTCCTTGTCGAAATTCGGAATGTTGGGAACAACCGAAGCGTCGCTTCCACCACCCGTTCGCCTAACGTCAAGAACACAGGGAGAGCTGCTGGATCCGCACGTGTTCGCCGCCGTGCACAACTGTTCCGGGTGCGGATTGGTGCAAAAACTTTTCTTGTTGCTCTTTTTATCATTCGCGGCAAGGTGCCCTGCCATCACGAGGAGGGGAATCAGCACCAGACTGCAAACAATCGCCGGAAATGGCCTCGTCTTCATATCGCACCTCAATTCGATTTAACCAGCGCAATCTTACCGGCCCACCCGTTCTCGAAGCACACCGACAACGGGGCAATTACGATCCACTTCACCGTGGGCGGGGTCAGCTACCGCTCTGACTCTTAGTTAACGCCGGGCGTTCCCTTCCAATCGATTATATCCACGAGCTTCCAGGCGTTCTGGTTGAGTTCGATCTGCAACTGTCCTTGTTTATCCAGCGCCAACTGGGCGGCCGGAAACAAAACTCCGGTGCTCTTGCTCTTGTCCGTGTCGTCGAGATCGAATTCGCCACCCGTCAGGTTAAAGGCCGTAGTCTGCGAATCCGCCCAGACTTCTCCAAAGGTGAGCAGACGATTGGTGACAAAGCGAATCTTGCGCCCTGTCGGCGTTGGAATCATACGAACAAACGCCAGGTCATAGCCGAGCGTCCCGGTGATGGAAATATGGCCAACGGCCTTCATCTTTGTCAGCGCGTTCACCAATCCCTGGTTCTGCCCCTTGGTAAACGCTTCCACGAGGAGTTGCCGGTCCTCGGGCGTCGAATACTCGTAGATCTCGACCGATATGCCGATAACCCGTCCGAGTTGCGTGCCTGTGCCCATGGCGCTCGCTTCGATGGTTTCCGACTTCGGCCTCTTTTCCGAAAACGCCGGAGCAACTCCGGCAATCAACAGACCTGTCACCAGCAAGCCCACGAGAGCTTTATTCAGCCCCGCGCTTGCCTTCTTGGTTTGCGGCATTCGTTTCTCCTTCCTCCCTCTCCACGTGGTGGAGAGACAATCCTTGCGTCCTGGCACGGCATTCTTGTCCAATCAAGAGCCCAGTGGCACTGTCAAAACGAACAGGGGGTGCCAAAAAGCGCAGACCCCGTCTTCACCTCCTCGGCTACGATTTTGCTTGCTCCCTTCGCTGGTCTCCGATCAGCCGGGCCACCGTGATCGCGATATCTGCCTAGAAGACACCAGACATCTCACAAGGCTCCCCGGGGGGAGGATACGGCCAGCCGTGCCATATAGCATCAGTAAGAAAACCGCCTGCACGGGAACTCGCCCGCGCAAGCGGCATCGATACTATCTCTTGGATTCTGGGCCAGCTCTAGTAAAAGAAGTGCGCGATCTTCTTTCCCGTGTCTTCGGTATAGAGCACAGTGACCTTTGCGCCCTTTTCTGAGCCCTTGCCGACGTCTTTTGCGGAGGTAGCCGCCGCCTGGCCAGCCGTGTCAAAGGTCTTTTCCGTTCCATCCGCAGCCTTGATCGTCACAGTCTTGCCGTCCTTTCCGATCTTGGTGACGGTCCCGTCCATCCGCTTGACGGCATCCTTACCGAGATTATCGATTTCGTCCGCCGTATCCACCGCACCCTTCTTCGTGTATTGCACTACGACTTCGGACCCTTCCTTAATCCCCTTGTAACTATCCTTGGCGGCGTCCCCCATGGCCTCGCCGCCCTTCACCGTCGTCTTATCAACGTAGTGAATCGTATGCTCCGTGCCGTCTGCCGTCTTCACCACGATCGCCTTTGCCCCCGCGTCCACCTTGGTCACTGTTCCGTGCACTGCCGAAACGACATCATCCGCGGCGTACACCGCAAAGACCAACAGCGCCGCAACGCTCAATACTCGTAGCAATGTTTTCATCTAACTCCCTCCGTGTCCCCTCTTCGTGCCGGGGCAATCTCAGTTTACTTGCGTGCCCAGCCAGAAACGCACAGCCAATCTACCGAAAACTTTCCTTTCTAACAAGAGGCGTTGTTTGTCTTCGGAAAGGTTCTCACCGCCTGCCCGCGGCACCCATTGCTTTGGGCTCGGGCGCACACGGCAGATCCCAGAACGCCAATCGGGAGCGGCGCAATTTTGCCAGGAATCGTTCCCGAGGAAATCTCCGTGCCAGGCATCATTGAGAACCAGCTCCGTCCACACCTCGTCTAAAATGCTAACCGCAATCCGGGCAGCCCATGATGACCAGCTAGCCGATAAGATTGTTTAATTCCGGTTTGGTAAATGATTGTCGGATTCTAATTTCCTCTTCCGCAGAGCAATACTGTCAAATTGAACAGGGCAATTTCTTGGAGCGCCATTAGGTTTCAGGGTATAAAGGAACCGCTTTTCAAGGATCCTCCGGATGAAACGTCCGACTCCGCTCTTATTCCTCGCATTCTTCTTGGCTATCCTATTGGGGTTGGTTTCCTTTTTTCTATTGCGGCGCAAAAGCAATCCGTACTCCGGTTCCTCCGGCCCTTCCAACAGTAGCAGTGGCGAAACAAGCTCAGCCTATCTTGGAGCCAATGCGTGCAAGAATTGCCACGAAAAGGAATTTCAGGCCTGGATGGGTTCCGATCATCAACTGGCCATGCAGGAAGCCACTCCGCAGACCGTGTCGGGGGATTTTCATGACTCCCGGTTCACGTATTTCGGCGTCACTTCCCGCTTCTTCACAAAAGACGGCAAATTCTTTGTCAACACGGACGGGCCGGACGGCAAACTGCAGGATTACGAAATCAAATACACCTTCGGCTTTCACCCGCTGCAACAATACCTGATTCCCTTTCCCGACGGACGGCTGCAAGCGTTATCTGTCGCCTGGGACACGCGCCCGAAGGCCGATGGCGGCCAGCGCTGGTTCCACGTTTATCCGAAAGAAAAAATCGTCGCCGGGGATGAACGGCACTGGACGAACCTGCAACAAAACTGGAATTTCATGTGCGGGGAGTGCCACTCGACCGACCTGCAAAAGCATTACGATCAGGCAACACACACTTTCAAGACCACCTGGTCCGAAATCAGTGTCTCCTGCGAAGCTTGCCACGGGGCGGGCGGCGCGCACGTGAAATGGGTGCAAACTCACCAGCAAGGCTCCGCCACGCCGGACGTCGCAGGCGATGGCCTTCCCGTACACTTCACCGACCGTCAGGGCGTATTCTGGAAAATGAATTACATCACGGGAAACTCTCGACGTTCACGTCCACGTGCAAATACCGACGAAGTGGAAATGTGCGCCCGCTGCCACTCTCGCCGCAGCCAGCTTGCTGAAAATTACGTCCCAGGCAAGCCCTTGCTGAATACGCATCAAGTCGCATTCCTGGAGCAAGGCCTGTTTACCGCCGATGGGCAGATGCAGGACGAGGTCTACAACTATGCTTCCTTCCTCCAGAGCAAGATGTTTCACGAAGGCGTAACCTGCAGCGATTGCCACGAACCGCACTCTCAGAAACTTCGCCGCGAAAAGAAACAGGTTTGCAGCATTTGCCACGATCCGCAAAAATATGCCGTCACCACCCACCACCACCATCAGGTTGGTGCCCCCGAAGCTCATTGCATCACTTGTCATATGCCTGTGCGAACCTACATGGTCGTGGACCAGCGACATGACCACAGTTTCCGCATTCCGCGGCCAGACGAATCCGCAAAGTTTGGCACCCCCAACGCTTGTAACGATTGCCACAAGGATAAGTCCGCGGCCTGGACCGCACAGGCGATAAACAAGTGGTATGGCCCGAATCCAAATGGCTATCAGCGATACACGGAGACGCTTTCTGCCGCCCGGCATAGAGCGTCCGATGCCGCCTCGCGGCTGGTTGCCTTGGCCGAAGACGTCAAAGCACCAGACATCGCCAGGGCCACGGCTCTCAGTGAACTCCAGCCGTATCTCGATGCGGACACCTATGCCGCGGCGCGCGAGGGCTTGCAGTCCTCCGATCCACTCTTGCGGCTGGCCGCTGTGGACCTAATCGCCTCTGCCGATGCCGCCACGCGCTGGCGCATGCTTTCGCCTCTTTTGAATGACCCGGTCCTCGCCGTCCGCATCGCCGCCGCCAACGGGGTTGTGGATGCGCTTCCACCAGGCATTTCACCAGAAGAAAAAACCTGCTTTGATCGGGCGCTAGGGGAATACGTTGCGGTGCAGGAATTCAACTCCGATCGTCCTGAGTCGCATCTGAACCTGGGAAATCTCCATACCCGTCAAGGGCAGCCGGCCAAGGCCGAGACCGAATATCGGGAAGCCCTGAGGTTGTTCCCAACGTTCATCCCCGCTTATGTGAATCTCGCGGACTTGAACCGCGCCTCCGGCCATGAACAAGAAAGCGAACGCTGGCTTCTCGAAGCGGAGAAGAAAGCTCCCAAGAATGCCGCTGTGCTGCATGCCCTGGCTCTTCTGCGAGTGCGGCAGCATCGTACCAATGAAGCTTTAGCCCTCCTCGAAAAAGCCATGAAGCTGGCGCCCGATCTGCCGCGCTACACCTATGTCTATGGGGTAGGACTCTATTCTGCCGGCCAGAAGGCTCAGGGCCTGCAAGTGCTGCGTCAGGCCAACCAGCGCTTTCCAGCAGACCGTGAAATCCTCTTGGGACTGGCGACCATGAGCGCGGAATCGGGCGACCTCACCAGCGCGAAACTGTACGCGGAGAAACTCTCGGAAGCGTCTCCCTCCGATCCCCGCCCAGCCGCAATGCTGAAACAGTGGGAGAAATCACGCCCGTTGAACTAGCGGTCCGGGCACAAACACTTTGCAAACTCTGCCCCGTGGTCCGCATGGAGGAATTTGGAATGCTCACACCGTGGTTTGGCGAATTCATGGGAACGATGGTTTTGATCTTGTTGGGTGACGGCGTCGTTGCCGGCGTTTTATTGCGCAAATCCAAATCGGAAAATGGAGGATGGATGGTGATCGCCACAGGTTGGGCCATAGCAGTCATGTGCGGTGTCTTCACCGCGATTGCCTGCGGAAGCCCAGGAGCGCACCTGAATCCCGCCGTAACCTTGGGCGCCGCCATCCGATATGGCGATTTCTCGCACGTGCTTCCTTTCGTTGCCGCGCAAACGCTAGGAGCAATCGTAGGAGCAACCATTGTTTGGCTTCACTACTTGCCGCATTGGCAAGAGACGCCTGACCCGGGATTGAAACTGGGTGTTTTTTGCACTGCCCCAGCCATCCGCAAATTTCCCCTGAACTTCATCAGCGAAATCATCGGCACGTTCGTGCTTGTCTTTGTCGTCGCCGCAATTTTTTCCAAGAACGTTGGGGCGGTGGGACCAGCCGCTGGTCTCGGCCCGTTTCTCGTAGGCAGTCTCGTCTGGGGCATCGGCCTCTCCTTGGGAGGTCCTACGGGTTACGCCATTAATCCCGCGCGTGACCTCGGCCCGCGCATCGCTCACGCATTTCTCCCGATTGCCGGAAAAGGTCCGTCCGACTGGAGTTACGCTTCGATTCCCGTCTTCGGCCCGCTAGTTGGCGGCGCCCTCGCCGGCCTGCTCGTGAAATTCCTTGCACTCTAAGGAGCATCCATGGCCGCCTATCTCGGAGCGCTCGACCAAGGGACCACCAGCACCCGCTTCATCGTCTTCGACCGCGCAGGCCGCATCGTGGCCGTCGCGCAAGAAGAGCACGAGCAAATCTATCCTTCGCCCGGCTGGGTCGAACATGATCCTGACGAAATCTGGCTCCACACCCAAGATGTCATTCGCAGCGCTATGCAGCAGAAAGTCCTGCAACCCAAGGATCTGGCAGCCATCGGCATTACAAACCAGCGCGAGACCAACATCCTGTGGGAGAAAAATACGGGCCGCGCCGTCTGCAACGCCATCGTCTGGCAGGACACCCGCGTCGAAGGCATGGTCGCTGATTTCGCCAGGCAAGGAGGCATCGATCGCTTTCGCGAAAAAACCGGGCTTCCCCTCTCCACGTACTTCAGCGCACTGAAAATTCGCTGGATTCTGGAAAACGTCCGCGACGCGCGGAAGCAGGCCGATGCCGGCGAAATGCTCTGCGGCACCGTTGACACCTACTTACTTTGGCGTCTCACGGGCGGCCCCAATGGGGGCCTGCACCTCACCGATGTCACCAATGCGAGCCGCACGCAACTGATGAATCTCGCCACGCTCGATTGGGACCCGGAAATCCTCTCTGTGTTCGATATTCCTCG
>Ga0310914_10000610_pt1 | contig 21438 bp, 21 predicted proteins | sample GREbulkMGAN108_FD_203450 | JGI IMG/M metagenome (GOLD analysis project Ga0310914, IMG submission 203450) | Lab enrichment of tropical soil microbial communities from Luquillo Experimental Forest, Puerto Rico - GRE.bulkMG.AN108 | ecosystem: Environmental > Terrestrial > Soil > Tropical forest >... | reverse complement strand
GGCAATCCGCGACCGCACGCTGTCTGCCCGGCTGGTGAGGATGATCGGCACCCTCGCCCCCAGCACCAGCCCGGCACTGTCGGCGTTGGCCAGGAAGCTAAGTTGCTTTGCGAGAATATTCCCGGCCTCGAGATCCGGCGCCAGAAGGATGTCCGGGTCGCCCGCAACCTCAGAGTGAATGCCCTTGATCCCTGCCGCCTGCTTGCTGATCGCGTTGTCAAACGCCAGCGGCCCATCCAGGATGCCGCCCTTGATTTGTCCACGCTCGGCCATCTTGCATAAGGCGGCAGCATCGATGGTAGCCGGCATTTTGGAAGTTACCGTTTCGACCGCGGCAAGAATCGCGACCTTGGCTTTCTCAAGGCCCAGGGAGAGTGCAAGATCGACAGCGTTCTGGCAAATGTCAGCTTTATCTTCCAAGGTGGGAGCGATATTGATCGCACCGTCGGTGACGATCAAAACCTTATGATATGTGGGGACATCCATAATGAATACATGGCTGATGCGGCGCCCCGTGCGCAACCCCCCCTCGCGCCAGACGACCGCAGCCATTAATTCGTCGGTATGAAGGCTGCCTTTCATCAAAAGTTCCGCCTGCCCTTCCCGAACCAGCTCTACTGCCTTTGTGGCAGACGCGTTGCTGTGCGCAGCATCCACGAGCTCCGCTCCATCGAGATCGACTCCGGAGGACTTGGCTATAGCTTCGATCCTCGCGATGGGCCCGACAAGGATCGGCTTGATCAGTCCCTTTTCAGCGGCTTCAATGGCTGCGGACAGCGCCGTCTGCTCGCAGGGGTGCGCCACTGCGGTTGGAATCGGCTGCAGGCTCTGGCACTTCACCAGCAGTTGTTCGTATTTTCCGGTTCCGGTTTGTTGACTCACACCCGCACCTCCTACACTACTTCTGAGGGCGATCCTCTAACGGCAGGGCAGGGCTTTCTTTCAAGAAATGGAGAGGACGGTGGCGACGGCGACGCCGAGTAGGAGCGGCGCAAAACCCGCCTGGTAATGTTCCAGTGCCATCTTCTCGGCTCCAGCAGAGACGTGCTGAAGAATCCACACGAAAATCGGCCCCAGGAGGGCACTAAACGTAAAAGTCAAGAAATTGATTACTCCTGTCGCCGTCCCGCCAAGCTGCGGAGGATTGGCTTCCTTAATCAGCGTATAGGGCAGCATGGCCGCTCCCGACGCCAGTCCGGCCACGAGGCCCATCCCTAGACCAACAATGCCCATGGCAATCCATTAACGGTCCCACGCGAGACCGTTGCCGATCATTGGCTCAACTGCAATCTGCCCGAGTGCCCCCGGCCGTTCCAAACATCTGAGTGCCGCCGATGTAGAGTGCCGCCAGCAGCCAAGCGACGCCGGCCGTTCCAACGCTATTGCGCCGTCCTCGATCACCAATCTCTCCATCTGCAGGTTCATTACAGCCCCGTCTGACATGTTAAAACACCCATTGAGTTTCCACTGTAAAAAATAACAGTTCGTCGGCCGGCAATTCAGGGGATCATGAGGTGATGACGACTCACGGGACTATGTCTGTGAACGACCCAAGCAAGAGGTCGGCCGCATGGCGCTGACGCAAGAAATCCGCGGAACAAGGCATACACACGATGACAGAACCCAATCTCTTCGAGGAACCTCACGACTTCTCCTTGGTACTGGGTGGCCCGATCTTCCAGCTCTTTCGGAGGTCTCATCTCGCCGGAGATCACTTAGAACTCTTGTACCGCCGGCTGATCATTATAGCGCTGGTCGCATGGCTGCCGTTGTTGCTCCTTGCCACCCTTGGCTCCGCGGCTGGGAACGCAGGCCGACTTTCCTTCTTTCACGATGTTGAAGTGCATGTGCGATTCCTCATTGCCCTTCCGGTCCTCGTCGGTGCCGAGCTGATTGTTCATTCGCGGATACGTCCTGTTGTGCGCCGCTTCGTCGAGCGGCGTATCGTTTTGCCCCAGGACTTGCCCCGCTTTCACAGCGCCATCGAGTCAGCTATCAGGCTGCGCAATTCCGTCCGCGTCGAGGTGGGGCTTTTGGTTTTTGTCTACACTTTTGGCCTGTGGCTCTGGCATGGTCGGATCGGGATCGACGCCTCGACCTGGTATGCCATGCGGGGCGGGCGCTGGCACCTGACCCCCGCCGGCTTCTGGTACGTGTTCGTCAGCATCCCCATCTTACAGTTCATCCTCCTGCGCTGGTACCTGAGGCTCTTCATCTGGTTTCGCTTCCTCTGGCATGTCTCCAGAATCAACCTCAACCTAATTCCAACTCATCCCGATCGCTGCGCCGGTCTCGCCTTCCTGGGCAAGAGCGCCTACGCCTTCGGCCCGATCCTTTTCGCTCAGGGTGCCATGCTCGCCGGTCTGGTGGCCAGTCGAGTTCTGTACAGGGGAGAAAGCTTGCTGTCCTTCAAGTTACAGGCCGGCGGCTTTGTAGCCTTTTTCGTCGTGGCCATTCTCGGCCCACTCTTGATGTTCACTCCCCGGATGGCTCGCGCAAAAAGAAAGGGATTGGCCGACTACGGCCTGCTCGCGCAGCGCTACGTCGAGAGCTTCGAACAAAAATGGGTCCTCCGCGATCCCGCCGCTTCGGAGGAGCTCCTCGGAGCTGCCGATATCCAGTCACTCGCCGATCTCGGCAACTGCTATGCTCTTGTGCGCGAGATGCGTTCGGTCCCCTTCGGACTCGAGGACATCACTCGTCTGGCCGCCGCCACCGCAGCTCCCCTCTTGCCTCTTCTGCTCACAATTTTCTCTCCGGAAGAACTCATCATGCGCATCATCAAAGTCGTGTTCTGAAGTAACTCTGCGGCCGGGAGAAGTACAAAATGGAGGGTGTGATGAATTATCCAGCTCTTGTTTTTGCACTGAGTCTCGTCATGCTATGGCTTTCGGCGCAGACCGGCGCCTACTTTCACAGAAGGCGACGACAACCGGAGGCCGAGCATGAAGATCTCGGCGTCCTCCTTGCCGCTACGCTGACGCTACTCGGCCTCATCATCGGGTTCAGCTTTTCGATGGCCGTCACCCGATACGACCAACGCAAGAACTACGAGGCGGAGGAGGCCAATGCAATCGGTACGGAATACGTTCGGGCAGGCCTGCTGCCTGCGGCCGACGCCGCAAAGGTGCGTGAGCTGCTGAGGAGCTATCTAAATCAGCGTGTTTTGTTCTATACAACCCGCGACACGCGCCAGCTTGAGCAGATCAACGCCTCGACGGCTCAACTGCAGTCCGATCTGTGGTCCGCGGTTCAGACTCCGGCCGCGGCGCAGCCGACATTCATGGTGGCCCTAGCCGTTTCGGGCATGAACGATGTGTTGAACTCGCAGGGATACACGCGGGCAGCCTGGTGGTATCGCATCCCGGGTGCGGCATGGGCTCTGATGGCGGCAATCGCCATCTGCTGTAACGTGTTAGTCGGCTATAATGCGCGGGGTACTGAAGGGAGCAAGAAATGGTTTTTCCTTCTACCGCTAGTTGTGTCTGTCGCATTCTTCTTCATAGCCGACATGGACAGCCCACGGGGCGGCCTCATTCGAATACATCCGCAAAACCTGGAAGGCGTCGCTCGCTCCCTGCGTGCGCCATAATCATAAGTACCTTGAATCATGCTTTCACCTCGGCCGGGGCTTCGGTCCGCACGCCTTCCTCTCGCAGTAGCCACGCAGGCAGCTTGCCTTTCCCCTTCAGCTCGATGAGTCCGCGCTCCTCGAATTTGTACGCTCCGCACAGCTCCCGGTAGACGCTCTCGCTCACCTGGATGGCACCCGGGACCCCGGTCGATTCCATGCGGCTGGCCAGGTTGATGGTGTCGCCCCACAAATCGTAGATGAATTTGATCGAGCCGATGACGCCAGCCACCACCGGCCCGGAGTTGAGACCGATACGGAGTTGCAGGTTGGTGCCACGATCCCGATTGAACTCCCTAAGAACGCGAAGCATGTCCAGAGCCATCTCGGTCATTACTCGGGCGTGGTCCGGACGCGGCTTCGGCAAACCGCATACTGCCATGTAGCAATCACCAATCGTCTTGATCTTCTCGATGCCGTGCCTCTGGCTGGCCGCGTCAAACCGGCTAAACAGGTCATTGAGCAGCGCAACCAGTTCCCCAGCCGGTGTCTGCGCCGAGAAAGCGGTGAAGCCTACCACATCGGCGAAAAGAACCGTGACCTCAGCAAATCCGTCGGCGATGCTTTGCTCGCCGTGCTTCAAGCGCTCCGCGATCGCGCCCGGCAGGATGTTCAGAAGCAGGCGCTCGTTCTCCGCGTTCTTCTGCTCGATGAACTTGGAATGCTCTCCGACACTTTCAACTCCATGACGAAGAGTATTCGCGAGAATTGGGTCATCGAGTCCCGGATACTGAAGGTGAAGTGCCGCCGGTAGCTGCCGGACCGCTTCGATCCGTGCGAGTCGGCTGGTCTCCTTCCTCGTCACTCTACAAAGCCGACGATTGAAGCTGGCGAATCTTCATGTTCCGACACCCCACCGTAAGAATTGACAGTGGCAGCAGTCGGCTGGAGCCTGTTAACCTACAGCTGTGGCGGTGCGCTCCTCCGGATGTTTCATCAACCTGGCCAGGACGGCGGCAGGGCGAGATTTTCGAGCGTACGACCGTCAAAAAAGCCAAAAAGGAGAAAAACACCGATGAAAAGACTATACCTTATTGTCCCGGCATTGCTGGCCATTGGGGCGAGCGGTGCTCGGGCTCAGGACGTGCGCTACAACTTCGCTAAGGATGCTAAGTTCTCGGACTATAAGACCTACAAGTGGGTCGACGTGATTAAGGGTTCCGATCAGGTTAATCCGATTATAAATAACCAGATCAAAGCTGCGCTTGAGGCTGAATTGGCCACTAAAGGGCTGACCAAAACCGATTCGGATGACGCGGATCTGTACATCGGGTATCAGACAGCAGTTGGGACGGAAAAACAATTCAACAGTTACTCAACCGGCTGGGGCTACGGCCCGGGTTGGGGCGGCGGCTGGTATGGATATCGTGGGTATGGTGGCATGAGCAGCACGACAACCTCCGGCTCGATCAGCACGATCTACATCGGCCAGTTAGTGCTGGACATGTATGAAGTCCCGAAGAAGGACCTGGTTTGGCGCGGCGTGGCAAGTAAAACCCTCGATCCAAAGGCAAAGCCAGAGAAGCAGGAGAAGAACATCAAGAAAGCGGTAGCAAAGCTTCTGAAGAACTATCCACCAAAGCAGAAGTAGGCCCTTGGCAGCTTTCTGGAAACGTCCGAAGCACGCCATAAAGAGGAGATTCTTGTCGTTACGGACGCCCAAGCGTCGCAGCGCGCTCGAGTTATTCAGCCAGCCTGCGCTTAGCTTGTACGGTCTATCCTCCCCGCGGCAGAGTGGGGGAGACGAATGTATGATCGGCTAAAGCCAATTGGATGGCCGGAATAAGATCCGAGGCAAGACGGGACTTGACCACGAAACCCAGCGCCCCGGCGTCAAGACACGCAGGCACCATATCGGGGTCTTCGTGGACGGTCAGGAAGATAACCCTTCCCTTACCGCCCGACTTCCTGATCTGCCTCACAGCATCGATGCCGTTGAGTACCGGCATGGAGATGTCGACCACAAGAACGTTCGCAGCTCCCGTTTCATGGCCGGAGTGATGTACTCAGACCGCGCAAGGCGTCACGGATGGTGTTGGTCAGCTCGGAGGCAGCAGAAGTCTTTAGGAGGTAGCCCGAAGCGCCCACTCGCAACGCTGCAGCCGCCAGATCCGGATCCGGATTCATGGTCAGAAAAATCAGCTTGCGGTGCGGCGACATCCCTTGCAGTTGCCGAGCTGCTTTCCAGACCGTTCAACAGCGGCATAGCAATGTCCAGGACGATGACATCGGGCTTCAACGTCCGGGCTGCCGCCACCAATGCTCGCCCATCGGCCGCGGCGCCTATGACTTCGAATTCAGCTTCCAGCAGGCGCTTGAAGGCTTCCAGCAATAGAGTGGTCATCAGCAAGCAGAACCTTTGTCCGGCTCACGCCATTACCTCGCGATCCGAAGCGTCGTTTGCCTCTGCGCCTGACGATGCAGGAGCGCTCTCGTCAAATCAAGCTTCTTGGGACGAGCTGTAGGTCGGGGACCCGGCGCAGATTCGGACCCAGCGAGTGCGGAGGACGCCGACTCCTGCTCAAGCTACTGGTGGAAGATCGCTTTTCGCGGGTGTGGAGGGATTGAAAGATGAAATTGGAAATCGGAGATTTGAGATTGCAGGTAGGAGATTTGAGATTGGAAAGGATGCGCGGGAATGAGGGTAGATTTCTGGACAGCAGCAGGTGAAGCCTGGTGCTGCAGAGCGTTCGCTTGACGCGCATCTTGCTCGATGGTATGTCTTCAACTGTGCTAACTACCCCTGACTTAGGTGACGCCATGGAACTAATCAGCGACAATGACGCTTTGGAAATCCGGGGGCGACTGCAAGGCATGGTGCATCCTGTGAAGCTGGTGCACTTCACCCAGGAGTTGAACCTGGAGTACGGACGGGAAGCCAAGCAACTCCTCACGGAGCTCCTCGCCCTTTCCGACAAGCTTTCGCTTGAGGTGTACAACTTTCTGCTCGACAAAGACAAAGTGAGCGAGTACGGGGTTGATAAGGTGCCGGCCACCGCTGTACGGAACGGGAAGGACTCTGGCATTCGCTTCTATGGCCTGCCGGCCGGATATGAGTTCGCTACGCTGCTCGACGCCATCCTCAGCGTCTCCCTGGGCGATTCGGGACTGAAGACGGAAAGTAGGGAGAAACTGGCGAAGGTCAGCCAGCCCGTGCACCTGGAGGTCTTCGTTACCCCCACCTGACCCCACTGTCCGCAGGCCGTGCGCCTGGCTCATCGCTTCGCCTTGGAAAATGAACTGGTGAGGGCGGATTGCATTGAGGCTACGGAGTTCCCTGACCTCGCCGGCAGATATCGCGTGCATGCGGTGCCCAAGACAGTGATCAATAGAACAGCGTCGGTGGAGGGGGCGCTTCCGGAGGAGTTCTTCCTGGACGAGATTCTGAGAAGGCTCGAACCTCAACCCGGAACAGGGTGCTAACGGGACGCATCCCGGCCGGTAGAGCGAACATCCAACACCATGGGACGCCGTGTTTTCAGAAGTGAGGAGCGGCAAGAAATTCTGCTGGCGCACACGTAGCACGGCTGCTGAATTATGGCTTCTGGCACTAGGAAAGGACTGTTTTTTTGACACGCTTCCTTACCCATGCCATAATCACATGACCGAATTGACGAAGACAGAAGGGGCCATGGGAAAAATCTTGAGAGAGTTTTTGGCTGTCGTTTGCCTGTGTCTGCTTGCGGCGGCGGTTTCTTGCGGAGCCCAGACGCAGAGTTCAGTGCCAGTAGAGGGGCAAGGCCTTGCTCCTACCCCTTTGCAGGCTCCGAAACAGGCGACGGCGACCTCCGAACCCGATCACAGCAGCGCCTACTATCACTTCATGCTCGCGCGCCGTTACCAGGAGTTAGCGGGCATCTACGACCGCGGTGACTACGTGGAGCGGGCTATCTCCGAATACAAGCTGGCGATGGAGGCAGACCCCGACTCCCTGTTCCTGAGGGTAAACCTGGCGGAACTCTACTCGCGGGCGAGCCGTGTCGGTGACGCAGTCCGCGAGGCGGAGGCGGTGCTCAAGGTCAACCCGGACCAGGAGGAAGCGCATCGCCTCTTGGCCAACCTTTACCTGCACAACCTGGGCGAGGCGCAACCAGAGAAAGTAGCCAAAGACAGCCTGAACAAGGCTATTGAGCACTTTGAAGTCCTCGTCCGGCTGAACCCCACCGACACCGATTCCTGCATCACCCTGGGGCGGCTGTACCGACTCAATAACGAACCTTCCAAGGCTGAAGCGATCTTCAAAAAGGCTCTGAATGCTGATCCGAATTCCAAGAGCGCATTGGTTTATCTTGCCCAGCTTTACTCCGACCAGGGGGCCTACGATCAGGCGGTCGAGTTGCTGAAAAAGATTCCGGCAAGCGAAGCGGACGTCCAGACCCTTTCCCTGCTGGGACTCGCGTATCTCCAGGCCGGTGACTCCGACAACGCCGCCACCACTTACCAGAAGGCGCTCACCCAGGAACCGGAGAACCTCGACGTTCGTCGCGCCTACGCCGAAGCGCTTCTGAGGCGCGGGAAGACGGCGGGCGCCCGAACCGAACTGCAGAGAGTCCTGAAGTCGGACCCGGAAGACGGCAGCAGTCATCTCCGGCTAGGACAGCTGGACCGCCAGGAGGGCAATTTCGACTCAGCGCGTAAGGAGTTGGAACGGGCGAAGACGTTGATGCCGGATAACCCCGAGGTCCAGTACCAACAGGCGTTGCTCGAAGACGCCGTCGGCAACGACGGCCAGGCGATCGAGATTCTGCAGGGGCTCCTCAAACAAAGCGAACGTCCGGAGGGTAAGTATACAACAGCGGAGGCTCATAACCGGGCGGTCTTCCTCGAGCGCCTGGGCGTGATTTATCGCAATCAGGAAAAGTACGACCGCGCCTTGGAAACCTTTCGTCAAATCCTAGGCCTCGGGGCGAGCGAAGCGCCCCAGGGAGAAGCTTTGATCATCGAAACTCTGCGCCTCAAGCGCGAGCCCCAGAAGGCCGTGCAGGCGGCGGACGCTGCGGTCCAGAAATACCCGAAAGACCGGGCCTTGATCTCCCTGCGGGCAACACTGCTAGCCGAGCAGGGCCGCCTTGACGAGGCGATCCCGGCCCTCCAGGGCCTGCTCGACGGCGGCCCCTCGGACCGGGAAACCTACCTGACGATCGCTCAGGTCTACTCCCAGGGCAAGCGTTACGGCGAGGCGGAAGAAGCTGTGCGCAAATCCCTGAACCTGACCCCAAAAGTGGAAGACCAGGAGTTCGCCCGCTTCCTGCTGGGGTCGGTTTACGAGCGTCAAAAGAAGTACGACTTGGCGGAGGAAGAGTTTAAGAAGGTTCTGAGCGTGAATCCGTTGAACGCCGCGGCCGCCAACTACCTCGGCTACCTGCTGGCCGATCGGGGCGTGCGCCTGGAAGAGTCAGTGGAGTATATCCAAAAGGCGCTCCAAGTGGAACCCAACAACGGAGCTTATCTTGACAGTCTGGGGTGGGCTTACTACAAGATGAAGCGCTTCGACCTGGCCCAGCCGCCCCTGGAGAAGGCGGCGCGTCTGGTTTCCAACGACCCTACCATACTTGAACACCTGGGTCATGTCTACGTCGGCCTCGGAAAGAAGCAGTTGGCGCAGCAAGAATGGGAACGGGCCCTTAAGGAGTGGCCCACGGCGGTTGGCAGTGAATTCGACGCCGAGCAGGCTGCCCAGCTCCAAAGGCAGCTTGACGAGTTGAAGCTTCAACTGGCCGAAGGGAAACAGTAACAAATGACTGGCGCGGCTTTGCCGCCGCGGACACCTTCTCATCCGTCGCTGCGTTGCCTTGTGAAACACTCCGTCGCGCTTCACGCCTTTGCCAAGATCAATCTGGGGCTCAGAATCCTTGGGAAGCGCCCGGATGATTACCACGAAATCCGAACCCTCTATCAGACCGTCGACCTTCACGATAACTTGGAAGTTAAGCTGCTCCCTGGCAAGGACGGTGTCGATGTGGAATGTCTAGACCCCGCCGTCCCTTCCGGCCGCGGCAACCTGGTGTACCAGGCTTGCCAGCTTTGGAAACGCGCTCGAAGGTTCAAAGGCCGAATCGAAGTCCGCCTGAAGAAGCAGATCCCGCCGGGCAGTGGCTTAGGTGGTGCGAGCAGCGACGCTGCGGCGACGCTCGTCGGGCTGGAGCATCTCGGCGGAGACCGGCTCGACCTGGCGACCCGGCTCCAGTTTGCGGCCCGGCTGGGGTCGGATGTCCCTCTTTTCTTCTTGGGAGGTCGGGTGCTGGGTTGCGGCCGAGGCGAGGAAGTCTATCCCCTCGACGACCTGCCTCGTCGCCACTGTCTGGTGGTGTTTCCTGGCTTCAGCGTTTCAACGGCAGAGGCCTACCGCGAGGCAGGTCTGGGATTGACAAAGCGTCGCGTAGCCAGTAAAATACAGGTTTTCGGTGTGTGGTCACGTGTCCCCCTGGAGACCTGGGGGCCGGCCGAGAACGACTTTGAACAGGTCGTCTTCGCGAAGTGGCCGGAGCTGGGAAAGTTGAAGCGCCAGCTCATCCGGGCCGGAGCCGAAACAGCACTGTTGACAGGCAGCGGTTCCGCTGTCTATGCTATTTTTGACTCTGCCCCAAAACTGCTTCGCGCTTCGAAATCAGTACCCGCCGGCTGGCGGGCCTTCCGGACACGAACGCTTCCGCGGGCCGAATATCAACGCCGACTCCTCGGATAAGAAGGGGAAAAGGGGGAAGTGGGGAGAAAGGGGAGAAGGGGGAACGCCAAGGGGAGAGTTTAGACCGTCTTCCCGGTTCCCCCTTTCCCCGTTTCCCCCTTTCCGCCGTTTACTGGGAGGTCGTCCAGTGGTAGGACACATGCCTTTGGAGCATGGAACCCTGGTTCGAATCCAGGCCTCCCAGCCAGTTACGTGCCGGGTGCTAGGAACCCAGTAGTTAAAACCTGGAACTGACACCTAACGCCTGGCAGCCTGACGCCGGGAACCCAACAGAGGCTTAACATGGCAGAGCGAAAGTCGAACGCCCTCAAAGTCTTCTCGGGAAACGCCCATCCGGATTTGGCCAAGGAGATTTGTGGGCATCTCGGAATGGGTTTGGGGCAGGCTGATGTTGGCCGCTTTCCGGACGGGGAAGTGCGGGTGCAGATTGGCGAGAACGTGCGCGGCGCAGACGTGTTCGTGGTCCAGCCCACTTGTAAACCGGTAAACGAGAGCCTGGTGGAGTTGCTGATTGTCCTCGACGCGCTGCGGCGCGCCTCGGCGCGTCGCGTCACCGCGGTTATGCCTTACTACGGATATGCGCGCCAGGATCGCAAAGACCGGCCGCGGGTTCCCATTTCCTCGAAGTTGGTGGCCGATTTGATCACCTCTGCGGGGGCGAACCGCATTCTGGCGCTCGACTTGCACGCCGGACAGATTCAGGGGTATTTCAACATTCCGGTTGACCACCTCTACGCCACGCCCGTCACCGTGGAATACTTCCGTAGGCTCAAGGCGGAGAGGAAGATTGAGGAAATGACGGTTGTTTCTCCGGACACGGGCGGCGTTGAACGAGCGCGCGCCTTCGCCAAGAAGCTGGGAGTTCCCCTGGCGATCATCGACAAGCGCCGCGAGGATGCCGACGTGGTTGAAGTGATGAATGTCATCGGCGATGTGGCTGCGAGGACCTGTCTGATCGTCGATGACATGGTGGACACGGGCGGTACGCTGGCACGTGGCGCGCGGGCATTGAAGGAGAAGGGTGCCGAAAGAGTGTACGCCTGCTGCGTCCACGGGGTCTTTGCCGGCGATGCGATTTCGAGGATTTGTGATTCGGATCTGGAGCAGGTGGTGACCACAAACTCTATCCCGGTTTGTCCGGACGTGCAACAGTGCGCGCGAATCAAGGTGCTGAGTGTGGGTAGGTTGCTGGCGGAAGCCATCAAGTCCATTCACGACGAGACGTCCGTGAGCAGGTTGTTTATCTGAGGTAGGGGCAGGCCTGGTGCCTGCCCTGGGCGACCACAAGGGTCGCCCCTACAATGCGGACGCGCTCGTCGTGGAATTCGAGCAGCTTGCCGCGACACGAAACAGAAGGAGCAGAGAAGTATGGCACAGGTAACGACGATAACCGCCGAGCCGCGCGAGGACTTCGGCAAGAACTGCTCTCGTCGTCTACGACGTTCAGGCCGCGTGCCCGCGGTTGTTTATGGTGGCGGTGGCCCTGCCATTCCAATTGTTGTAGACCCCAAGGCAGTGTTGCCAATCGTGCAGTCGGAGGCAGGCCACACGGCCATCCTCAATTTGGAGATCCACGGCCGGACACCGGCCCGCGTGATGCTCAAGGATTGGCAGTTGGAGCCCGTCGACGGCCGTTTACTGCACGTGGACATGGTCCGGATTGCGAAAGACGCGAAGTTAAGGGTCAAGGTGCCCGTCCATGTCACGGGCGAACCCAAAGGCGTGAAGGTTCAAGGCGGCGTCTTTGAGTTCGTCCTTCGTGAAGTAGAAATCGAGTGCCTTCCCGACGACATCCCTGAGCACGTCACTGTGGATGTGAGCGAGTTGCTGATCGGACGCCACCTTCGCGTTTCCGATCTGCCCATTGGGCCGGACGTGAAGGTACTGACGGACGCTACGCGGGTTGTCGCGCACGTGGTCGCGCTCAGAGTGGAAGAGAAACCGGCCGAGGTCGTCGCAGAAGTTGCCCCTGCCGAGCCCGAAGTAATACGCAAGGGCAAGGCGGAGGAGGAAGAAAAGGGCGAGAAATCCGCCAGCGAGAAGGACGAGAAGAAGGAAAGCAAGTAGACTTGAAGTTAATCGCGGGCCTGGGAAACCCCGGGCATGAGTACCATCTGACGCCGCACAACCTCGGTTTCATGGCTGTAGATCGCCTGGCCGAGCAATGCGGGGTGGAGATCAACAGGCCGGAGGCCCTTGCGCTCACGGTGATGACCCGCGTAGGTGAAACTGAAGTTGTGCTCGCCAAGCCGCAGACTTACATGAACCTGGGCGGCCTGTCGGTGGCTCGATTGCTGCACAACTACGAGGCGCCGGTCGAAGATCTGATCGTTTTGGTGGACGACGTCAGCCTTCCATTTGGAAGGCTGCGCATCCGAGCCCGGGGAAGCGCCGGCGGCCACAACGGGCTGAAGTCGATCATTGGCTCGCTTCAAAACGATAACTTCGTCCGGGTGCGCATGGGCGTGCAGCCGGATCATCGAGTTGCCGACTTGACCGCACACCTGTTAGGTCGCTTTCGGAGGGCCGACCTAGAGACAGTGGCGGACATGATTGACCGCGCCGCTGGGGCGGTCACGGTTATAGTGCAAGAAAGTTTGCAGCAGGCGATGAACCGCTACAACCAGCGGCAGCCTTCGCCGCTGTAAGGTTAGAAGTGGTTCGCGGGGCGGTGCGGCAGCAAGGCTGGCGCAGACCTCCAGGTCTGTCACTTAGGGTCTGCGGCCCGCGAAACGCCATGAAAATGCTAAGTCCTTTACTTTCAGTACAGCGAAATTTTTACCTAGCATTTTCGACCCTGCGAAGGGTATGACAGGGAGCACGCAGACCTCAGGGTGTGCGCCAGCCCTGCCAAAGAGCGATACTACCGAGGCGGTTGGAGGTCGGATGCGCAAGTACGAGGTGATGTTTATTATTCGTCCGGACGTATCAGAGGAAGACGTCGACAAGGTCATTGCTCAAATGGAAAGCGCAGTGACCCTGCACGGGGGGAAGATCGAGAAAGTGGATAAGATGGGGCGCCGTAGGCTTGCCTATCGGGTTGCCCGCTGCCGGGAAGGGCTGTACGTGCTTTTCACGCTTGAAGGCACCGGCGACACAGTTAAAGAGTTGGAGCGTCGGCTCAAAGTCAGCGACGCGGTGATTAAGTTCCTTACGGTGCGCATCGATGAGGAGCTCGAGCGGGCAGAGAAGTGGAAGGCGTTGCGAGCCAAACAGGCGGTCCGCAAGCCCAAGCCCCCTGCCCCCGCCACACCAGGGGCGGAAATGCAACCGATACCAGTGAAGGAGTAGGCCAGTTATGTCACCACGCAGAGGTACCTCCAGGCAGGGTGATCGCTCAGCCAGGCCCGCCGGGGCACAGTCCGGACCGAGAAAGCAGTATTTCCGCCGCAGAAGGGTTTGCAAGTTCTGCGACGAGAAACTTGACGTGATCGACTACAAGGATGTGAAGGTGATTGGGCAATTCGTCTCTGAGCGCGGCAAGATTCTGCCTCGAAGGCTGACGGGAACGTGCTCGCCCCACCAGCGCCTCCTGGCAGTAGCCATCAAGCGCGCGCGGAACATCGCCTTCCTGCCGTTCGCGGCAGCACTCTAACAAAGCTGTCAGCCATCAGCTCTGAGCTTCCAGCGCTCAGCGGGTAGCACAGAGGTTTTTCGCGAACTCTGCGGTTCTTCGTCCGGACAAGCCGCGGACTTTCTGAGAATTGAAAGTCTGCGCTACCCTTCGAGCTGGCGCCGATCGGCATGACGGCCTTTAACACCCCAAGTGGTCAGTCTCGAGCCTAGGTGCAGAGAGCCGGCCGCTGATTGCTGAGGACTGAATATGGAAGTGATTCTCTTGCAGGACGTGGAAAAACTAGGAACCCGCGGCCAGGTGGTCAAAGTAGCTGACGGCTATGGGCGTAACCATCTCTTGCCAAAGAAAATGGCCTTGGCTGCGACCGCCCAAAACAAGAAATGGGTGGGGCAACAGCGGGTGAGATTCCTGAAGATGGAAGCCAGGGAAAAGGCTGACGCCGAGGAACTGGCGAAGATCATGGAAGGCGTCAGCGTGACGGTCAAGCGTAAGTCGGGCGAGCAAGGCACACTGTTCGGCTCGGTTACCGCCATGGACGTGGCGGAAGGGCTGGCGGCGCAGGGGTACAACATCGACAAACGCAAAATCCAACTGGAGACCCCCCTTAAGCTGCTGGGCGAGTATGATGTCGCCATGAAGCTCCACCGCGAAGTTGTCCAAACCATCAAGGTGAAGGTGGAGAGCGAAGTGCCGCCGCCCGCATCTGAACCTCACTCCGGGGAAAAGTCAGCCTCCCCAACAGAAGAAAGCAAGCGATAACCGAGGAATCCGGCGGCGCGAGACGAAAAGACAATGGGGAGGCTAGAGTGGATCGCGAAGATGATCCGGTCGAGCGCCATGAACGCTGGCTGGCAGAACACGAGGCGATGTTGCGAAAGTACGAGGAGAATCGCCTCGAATTGCAGGAGGAGATGAAGCTTACGTGGACGGCCATTCGCGCCAACGCAGAGTTGCTGCGACAAGTCACCCGCGAAGGCGACGACCGGTTGCGGGCGCTCGATGAACGTCTGAGGCGCCTGGCCGATCTGATGATTGGACACTTCGGCGGCAACGGCGAAGGGGGCAGCCGATGAGGCCCTTGCCCTACCCTCCTCCCCGCCTAACAACCGCCGCCCCAACCCCGTTTGCGAGCACGTCAACGGAACGTAGGAACGTACTGAACACGGGCAAAGGCTCAACCCGCCTGCACAACGTGGACCTCCCGTTGCCCGGCCAGCATCTTAGCTAAGCACTGCTTTTCGGAACTACGCTAACGTATGCGAGCCCCTCACCCGCCCTCGTTCCTCAGGCACTCTTTCCCGCGAGGGGAGAGGGTTGTGGCTCGACGGAGGGACCAGAATCGAATCGTCTGACCCTCTCCCCTCGCGGGAGAGGACGGCCCGCAGCCGGCGCTTTCACCAGCCGGGACGGGCCGGGTGAGGCGGTTGGCAATACGTTGCCGAATTTATGAAACGACGTACCAAAGGGCGCTGCGACGGTACCTCTGCGCGGCCGTGCGGTACACATCGTCTCTCCGTCCGATCCAAAATGGTATAATGTCACCTCCAAGAGTTCTCGACTCGAAGAGACATCCCCAAGTTCATGCCAACCAGCACTGTCGTGGAGAGAGCGGTCCCTCACAATCTGGAAGCCGAGCGCGCCCTGCTGGGGTCCATCATTCTTGACAACGGAGCGCTGAATCTCGCCGTGGGCACTGTCGGACGGGACGACTTCTTCTCCGACTCGCATCGCGCGATATTCTCTAAGATGCTTGAGCTCTCAGAGAAGAGCCACCTCATCGACCTGGTCACCCTGGCGGAGGAACTCTCCAAGGAAGGCTTGCTGGAAAAATTGGGAGGCGCCGCTTATCTCGCCACGCTCACCGACGGCGTGCCGGTCGGCAACTACTCGCTTGTCGGCGAGTATTGCCGGATTGTGAAAGAGAAGTCCCTGCTGCGGCGCCTGATTAACGCCTCCAACAACGTCATCGCGCGCTGTTTTGAAGGCGTCGACGAACCCGAGGTGCTAATTGACCTGGCACAGAGTGAGCTTTTTGAGATTGCGGGCGAGAAGGTGCGGTCCGGGTTCTTCCGACCCCACGAAATCGTCAAGTCGAGTTTCGGGACACTTGATGCGCTAGCTGACCGGGGCCAAAGGATCACGGGTGTGGAGACAGGCTTCGAAGAGTTGGATAGCATGCTGTCAGGTCTGCAGCCAAGCGAACTTATTGTGCTCGCTGCACGGCCCTCACTGGGTAAGACGGCACTGGCCCTCAACATCGCCGCCCACGCCGCCCAGAAGGGGAGAGTGGTGGGTGTGTTCTCCTTGGAGATGAGCAAAGAGTCGCTGCTGATGCGGCTCCTGTGCTCCGAGGCGCGCATTGACAGCCATAAGCTCCGCACCGGCTTCGCCAGCCAGCAGGATTGGGAGAAAATGGCCAAGGCGCTAGGGCGACTTGCGGAAGCTCCACTATTCATCGAGGATACGCCGGCCCTCAGTGTCCTCCAGATTCGAGCGAAGGCGCGGCGGTTGAAGGCAGAAAGGGGGCTGGACCTTTTGGTCGTGGATTACCTGCAATTGGCGACAGGCCACGGAAGGTTTGAAAACCGCACGCAAGAGGTTTCGTTCATCTCCCGCAGCCTGAAAGGCATTGCCAAGGAGCTGAACATTCCAGTGCTGGCACTGTCCCAATTGAGCCGTGCACCCGAGCAGCACGGGGCAGGGCGTCCAGAATTGTGGCACCTGCGTGAGTCGGGCTCCATTGAACAGGATGCAGACGTCGTGATCTTCATTTATCGGGAGCGGCGTCGCGACGACGAAGAGGATGGACAGGATCCTCGGGCCGGAGTTGAAACCAAGCTGATCGTCGGCAAGCAGCGCAACGGACCGACCGGCGATGTTATCCTGGTCTTCCTTAAGCCTTACGTGCGCTTTGAGAATCCTGCGTTCGGCGAGCAACAGTGAAGGACTTAGAGCCATTCACCGATTGAGCGATCAGGGGCTGATTTCAATCACTCAATCACCCAATCATTCAATCTATCGTCAATTCCCATGCTTCATAGCCCTGATAAACTCTTGCGACCCACTTGGGCGGAGATCTCGCTCGCGGCCCTGCGACGGAACTATCAGCATGTGCGATCCCTGGCCGGCCGCCGCAAGGTCATGGCGGTAGTGAAGGCCGACGCTTACGGACATGGTGCGGTCTCCGTGGCAAAATGCCTCGCCCAGTGCGGGGTGGATTGGTTCGGAGTGGCTACCGTAGAGGAAGCGCTGGAGTTGCGCCAGGCAGGCATTGATCAGCCGGTGTTGCTGCTTGGCGGCCTCTACATGAGTGACCCCGCAGACTTGATCGAGTACCGCCTGACACCCAGCGTTTCCGCCACCGCGCGGCTAGACACCTACGCGGAATGCGCACGCCGTTATCAGAAACCCATCGATCTCCATCTGAAGGTGGATACCGGTATGGGTCGCCTGGGCCTGCCCCCTGACCGCTTGGAGTCCTTCCTGGAGCGTTACCAGGAGCTGGAAGGACTACAACTAAAAGGCGTTTTCACGCACTTGGCTTCCGCTGAGGACCTCGTAGCCTGTCAGACCGATGAGCAGTTGGCCCGCTTTCAGGCGGGCCTAAAAAGGCTACCCTGGTTCGACGTCGACCCGGAGTGGGTTCACGTCTCTAACAGCGCTGCCTTGCTCGCGCGTCACGACTTTCCTGAGAATCTCGTGCGTATTGGGGCACTGCTCTATGGATACTGTCTACCGTTGATGTGCCCGCCTGGGCGCGAGCGAGTTGGCGCACCCGAGTTCGAGCCCATACTCACCTTCAAGTCGCGCGTCGTCTATCTGAAGGACGTGCCCAGCGGCACGCCCCTCAGCTACAGTGCCGCCTTCCACACACGGCGCCCCTCTCGCATCGCGACGGTTCCCGTGGGCTACGCTGACGGCTTGAGCCGCGGCCTCTCCAATCGCGGCCGAGCCCTCGTCAACGGCCAATGCGCCAGGATCGTCGGTAACATCAGCATGGACCTGACACTCCTCGACGTCACGGACATTCCCGGCGTCGTGGTGGGCGATGAAGTTGTCTTGATCGGCCAATCCGACCATTGTTCCATCACCGCATCGGAGATCGCGGAGCTACTGGGCACCGTGCCCTACGAGGTCACGTGCTCCATCGGCAAACGCGTGCCCCGCATTTACCTGGAGTGAACGAAGAAGCGCACACAACCGGGGCAAAAGGGGAAAGGGAAAACGGGAACATGATGGGTACGATGCTTCCTTGTGCCCATTTCGCCTTTTCCCCACTTGCCCTATTGGAAGAGTTCCCGGAAGTACTGGCGGTAAATCGACATACCAAGGGCCGCGTTCATGCCTAGTGCTTCAAGCGCGCGGATTTCCTCGTCGGTGGTGATGCCGCCGGCGGCGGTGATAGGCCGTTGCGTGTGCGTCCGTAGCTTCCGGAACCATTCGAGGTTGGTTCCCTGAAGTCGGCCCTCCACGTCGATGCAGGTGCACAGGAATTCCGAGCAGTAGGGTTCGAGCTGCGGCAACGCCTCGCTCGAGCTGAGAGGCAGAACTTCGCGCCAGCCGTGGATGGCAACCTGGTCGTTGAGGCAATCGACCGCGATGATAAGTCTATCCCGCGAGACAGTGTTGGCAAGAGTCTGCAGGAAAACGTGGTCGATACCTTGCCTTGTGAAGGCAGCACTGCCGACAATTACCTTGTGGGCGTCTTCGCTCAGAACTTGCAGGGCGCGCTCGAGGCTGCGAATTCCGCCACCCACGCGGCAGGGTTTGCGCCGGCACAGCTCACGGACGCACTCGACCTGCGGCGCAAGCCCCATAGCGGCGTCGAGGTCGATCACCTGGACTTCGGTAAAGGCCAAGAACTTTTCCAGCACGGCTACAGGATCAGGGAGCTCCAGGGCCTTTTCTTTACCCTGGACAAGCTGCACTACTTTGCCACCCATGAGGTCGATGCAGGGAATGACCATTGGATTTTAGATTTTGGATTAAGTACCTTCGCCCTGCAATGTCTTCAGCAGTGCGACCGTCATCGCCAGCAGCTCGTTGGCTTCCCTCGCCATAGTTTGGGGTGGCGCACACATGGCGTCGCGTGCCATGTGTGCGGTTCTCAAGGGTCTCACACATCGCAAAATGCGCGATGTATGCGCCACCCCGGATCTCCGGCCCATAGCTAAAATGCGGATCACTCCAAAACAGAGCAGGACAAGTCCTCGCGGACTGAAGCGAATGCGCTACGACTGATCCAAAATCTAAAATCCAAAATCAATCCGTACAGGGACGCCCTGAGCCCGCAAGTACTCCTTAAGGCTTCGGATGGTGTGCTGCCCGTAGTGGAAGATCGAAGCTGCCAGGGCAGCGTCGGCCGCGCCCCGAAGGAAAACCTCAGCGAAGTGTTCTGGCCCTCCGGCACCACCCGAGGCGATGACGGGAATGTGAACCGCAGTCGAGGTGGTTGCCGTCAGGTCGCAGTCAAAGCCAGCCTGCGTCCCGTCGGCATCCATCGAGGTCAACAGGATCTCGCCTGCACCTAACATCTCGACGCGGCAGGCCCACTCCACAGCGTCAAGGCCAGTTTCACGCGTGCCGCCGTAAGTGAGAACCGTCCATCGGGACGCGGGTCCGTCTTGCGGAAGGTGCTGACGTTCGCCTGGGTCTAGTGTCCTGTCCCACCTGGGTGTTGCCCTCTCACCCCCGGCCCCTCTCCCCCAAGGGGGCGAGGGGCACATTAATTCTGAATGAGGTCTCCCCTCGCCCCTTTGGGGGAGTGGGGCCACGCCTCCCTGCTCCTGTCTCCCCTCGCCCCCCTGGGGGACAGGGGCCGGGGGTGAGGGGGTCAGATCCGTAACATGGGTTGTCGGTAATTGAGTGGCATAGGACGCGCGAGTCCGCGCATCGATGGCCACCACCACGGCCTGGCTTCCGAAATGGGACGCAAGTTCATGGACGAGGTTGGGAGCCTCCACGGCTGCCGTGTTCACAGCCACTTTATCGGCGCCGGCCGAGAGAAGCCGGCGCGCGTCGTCGAGGGTTCGCACACCGCCGCCCACTGTCAGCGGTATGAATAACCGGCAAGCGACGCGATGGACGGTGTCCATTAGGGTTGCCCGGCTTTCACGGGAGGCCGAGATGTCGAGCATTACCAGTTCATCGGCGCCCTCGCGGTTGTAAGTCTCCGCCAACTCGCCCGGATCGCCGGCGTCGCGCAACTCCACAAAGCGGATGCCTTTAACCACGCGACCGTGCTTGCAGTCAAGGCACGGGATAATGCGCTTTGCAAACATGCAGTTCGTTCCTTGTTCTTGGTTCGTTGTTCGTGGCACTTAGCCTTCAGCCGGGTTATGCCCGCCGAAACATGAATTCTGTTCACGCTTTGTTCCCGGAATGTAGGGCCGCCCTTGGGTCGGCCCTGCAGCACGGGTCGGTTGCCGCGACCACTAACCAAGAACTAAGACCAAGAACGAATGACGAAGGACCAAGGACGTCTGGTAGTCATTCAATGTTCGAGAAAACTCCTTAAAACTCTTAATCCCACCTCACCCGATTTCTCGGGGTGGAACTGTACCGCCCGCACTGAATCGAACTCGACGGCCGCCGCGAACCTCTCCCCGTACCGGGTGACCGCGGCGGTCTCGCTCGTCACGGGCGCGTAATAGGAATGGCAATAGTAGACAAAACTTCCGTCGCCGACCTGCTCGAAAAGACCGCCACGGCGCTGAATCTCAAGCTGGCTCCAACCCACATGCGGGACTTTGAAGGCGTCTTGGAAGCGCCGAACCCGGCCGGGCAGCAGCCCCAGGCCCGCGGCTTCCCTGGCCTCGTCACTGCCTTCGTAGAGCACCTGTAGACCGAGGCAGATGCCGAGAAAGGGTTTGCCCTTGCCTAACGCCTCTCGCAAAGCCTCGGACATATGGCGCTCCGTCAGGGCTTTCATCATGGTCCCGAAATGCCCTTGGCCAGGAAAGATGATCTTCTGGGCGACGGAGAGCTGTTCTGGACGGTCTACAGACTGAGCTTGATAGCCGAGGTAGCGAACGGCTTTGAGAACAGAACCCACGTTACCGGCGCCATAATCGAGCAAAGCGATCATACATTTAGTCGCTCGGCCGGGCAGGCCGAGAGGCGGTCAACTCAGATGACCCATGGGTTGATGACTGGGACGGAAAGGTCGTCAAAATGCGACGTACTTCGAGTCGCGAGCGTAGCGTGACAGGCGAGCACTATGCCGGCGATCATCGTGTCCCTCAACTCACAGGGGCGTCCTCTCTGGTGCCGAGCAGCCATGAGGTCTGCCGCTTCTTTGGCGGCAGCCGTATCGAACGGAGCAATCCGCCCTCCAATTTTGTCGGCGAGGACCGTCTCGAAAGCTCGCACCAGTAATGTGCGTCGATGCCCGAGCGGCATCGTCTGGAATCCGAGCCGGATCTCGAGGATCGTCACCGAAGTCGTCCACACGGATGTTCCAGGCTGCTTGTCCAGCCAATCGATCACAGGTTTGTCCGGTACGCGGCGCATAAGCGCCGAAAGCACGTTGGTATCCAGGATAAC
>Ga0310914_10000605_pt1 | contig 21485 bp, 21 predicted proteins | sample GREbulkMGAN108_FD_203450 | JGI IMG/M metagenome (GOLD analysis project Ga0310914, IMG submission 203450) | Lab enrichment of tropical soil microbial communities from Luquillo Experimental Forest, Puerto Rico - GRE.bulkMG.AN108 | ecosystem: Environmental > Terrestrial > Soil > Tropical forest >... | reverse complement strand
TGCCGGGCCCACAGAACGCCGGCCGCTCGATCGCCAGATCGAGATGATGACGGCTGGTGCGGCACCTCCGGCTGCGGTGATCGAGGGCATGGAAGGCCTCGGCTTTCACATCACCCATGTCTACGGGCTGACGGAGGTTTATGGCCCCGCCGTCATCTGCGCCTGGCACGGCGAGTGGGACGAGCTGCCCAGCGCCGAGCGGGCGCGGCTCAAGGCGCGCCAGGGCGTTACTTATCCGGTGCTGGAGGATCTGATGGTCGCCCACCCAGCGAGCCTCGCGCCGGTGCCAGCCGACGGCGCCACGATGGGCGAGATCTTCATGCGCGGCAACATCGTCATGAAGGGCTACCTGAAGAACCCGCGCGCCACCGAGGAGGCTTTCGACGGCGGCTGGTTTCACTCGGGCGACCTCGGGGTCGTACATTCCGACGGGTATATCGAGCTGAAGGACCGCTCGAAGGACATCATCATCTCGGGCGGCGAGAACATCTCGACGATCGAGGTCGAAGACGTCCTCTACCGGCACCCCTCTGTGCTCGAGGCTGCGGTGGTGGCCTGCCCCGATCCGATGTGGGGCGAGACCCCTTGCGCCTTTGTGACCCTGAAGCCCGAAGCGCAGGCCGAGGCGGAAGAAATCATCGCCTTCTGCCGCGACCACCTGGCCCATTTCAAGGCGCCGCGGACCGTCATCTTCGGGCCGCTGCCAAAGACCTCGACCGGCAAGATCCAAAAATTCGTGCTGCGCGAGCGCGCCAAGGGCAACGCACAGGGCAGGTGAAGCCCGCAAAGCGGCATGGAAAAAGCCGGGAGGGACAACGCACCTCCCGGCTTTTTGAAGGCCCAGGTTGTCGGGGCGGCGGTTAGTGCCGCTCGAGCTGGACGATTTCGTCCTTGATGCGGAGCTTCTGACGCTTCAGATCGGAGACCGCATCCCGATTCGGCAAGGGACGCTTATTCTCCTCATCGATGGCGCGCTCCAATTCTGCATGCTTGGCTTTGAGCGCCTCGATGCGATCCTGCGGCGACATGCAATTTCCCTCCTGCTAGACGATGACGAGGTCGATGGTAACGCCGACGGCAGCAGCCGGCCAGGGAGTAGCTGCACCTTGAAACGCAGATATATCGCGTCAACTGGTTTCATAGAGGGCGATGCCCGAGAAATGCCCATTCGGCCCCGCCTGATCGTCGGCATCAGCGGCGCCTCGGGCGTCATTTATGGGGCGCGGCTGCTCGAACTGCTGCAGCCTTTGCCGGTCGAGACCCATCTGGTGATCAGCCGGACCGCCGACGTGACCTTGGCGGTCGAGACGGATCTGAAGCCTGCGGCAGTCCGCGCTCGGGCGGATGTCGTCCATGCCAATGGCGATATGGCGGCGCCGATTTCGTCCGGCTCGTTCAAGACGATGGGCATGGTGGTGGCGCCTTGCTCGATCCGCAGCATGGCCGAGATCGCCAGCGGTGTAACCACGACATTGTTGAGCCGGGCGGCAGATGTGGTGCTGAAGGAGCGGCGGCGGCTTGTCCTTTTGGTCCGAGAGACCCCGCTTCACACCGGTCACCTGCGAACCATGATGGCGCTTTCGGAAATGGGCGCGGTCATCGCACCGCCGGTTCCTGCTTTTTATGCCAAACCGCAAACCCTCGAAGAGATGATCGATCAGACCTTGGGCCGCATTCTCGACCTCTTCGGTCTCGAAACCGGACTGGTGCGACGCTGGGGTGAGACGTCCGGCGAGAGCGTGCGCTCGCTGAGATCAAAACCGCGTCGCAACAAGGTGTAGGGGCCGACTTGGGTCAACCCCCAAGAAACGCTTTGAGCGCTTCTCCGATGGTCGCCGCCTCGGGGCTGCCGACCATCTCCGATCCGAGATAGAGGGCCAGGTTGGCATATGCGGCCGCGGCGCGCGAGGCCGGGTCGGCATCGCTGACGGGCAAACCCGCGATGCGGGCGAGGCGACGCTGCACTATCCTCTCAGCCGCGAGCTCAAGCGCCTTGACGCCCTCGCGCAAGCGCTGAATCTCCGTGTCGGGTTCGGCCCTGAGCTTTCGCCGCAGCTCTCGCAGGGGCTCCACTATTTCGGCCCTGATCGGACGGACGATTCGATCGGCGCACTCGATCCCGTCGCTGGTCAGCCGGCCTCGTCCGGAAACCCCGAGCCAAAGAGCGAACAGTATCAGGTTGACGTCGCGACCGGCGCGATCTTGCAAAGCTATCAACGCCTCCGAGACGCCCGGGCGCGAGTAGAACTCCAGGGAGAAATGCCACAGCGCCGCTTCATCCGGCGGCTCGCCGGCCGGTTCGGTCATCATCGCACGCAAGCTTTCGATAGCCCATGCATCCGAGATGCTGTAATGATGGTAAACTCTAGGGCTATCGGCCATGGATCTCGACGTAGAAGCCCTGAAAGCCAAGCTCTCCGCCCTGAAGAGCGAGCACCGTGACCTCGACGACGTGATCGCGCGGCTCGCCGCGCGCGTACCGTTCGACCAGCTGCAGCTGCAGCGCTTGAAGAAGCGAAAGCTGCTGCTGAAGGACCAGATCTCGAAGATCGAGAGCGAGCTGCTGCCCGATATCATCGCCTGACCGGCGCCGAGCCACGCTATGCGACCGGTCTGCGGGGGCGCTTGTGCGTTCGCGTTCCGCGCCTATAAGCTGGTCCTTGCGGCTAGATGCTGGAAGGGAACCCAATGAGCGGCGGCGGTCGGGTGGTGGGCATCATCATGGGGAGCCAATCCGACTGGGAGACGATGCGGCACGCCTCAGAGGCCCTCGACCGGCTCACCATCAGCCACGAGACCCGCATCGTCTCGGCCCATCGCACGCCCGAGCGGCTTTACGAATATGCCCGCACAGCACGTTCGCGCGGGTTGCGGGTGATCATCGCCGGGGCCGGTGGTGCCGCTCATCTCCCGGGCATGATCGCCGCGTTGACCGCGCTGCCGGTGCTCGGGGTACCGATCGAGAGCAGGGCCCTCAACGGGATGGACAGTTTGCTGTCGATCGTGCAGATGCCGGCGGGCATCCCGGTCGCGACCTTTGCGATCGGGCAAGCCGGCGCCGTCAATGCGGCGCTGTTCGCCGCGGCAATTCTCGGCCTGTCCGATGCCGCCGCCGAAGCGGCTCTCGACGATTGGCGGCAGACGCAAACGCTGGGGGTGGCTGACCGCCCGGACCGCCGATGATGCCGGCGGCGAGGCTGGCCCCAGGGGCGACGATCGGCATTTTAGGCGGCGGCCAGCTCGGCCGGATGACGGCGTTAGCGGCGGCCCGGCTCGGCTTCCGCTGCCACGTTTTTGCGACCGAGGCCGACAGCCCGGCGGAACAGGTCTGCGGTGCCGCGACCGTTGCAGATTTCTCAGATGGCAGAGCGCTCGAGCGCTTCGCTTCGTCCGTGGACATCGTGACGTTCGAGTTCGAAAACATCCCGGCCGAAGCGGTCCGTCTCGTTTCCGCCGTCCGGCCGGTATCGCCGCGCCCCGAAATTCTCGAGATTGCACAGGACCGCTTGCGGGAGAAGGATTTCCTTCGCTCGATCGATGTCGATACCGCGGCCTATCGCGAGGTTGCCGACGCGGCCGCACTGCTGCGCGCAATGCGGGATTTTGGCCACCCGGCCGTGCTCAAGAGTGTGCGCCTTGGTTATGACGGCAAGGGACAGGTGACCCTGACCCCGGAAATCAGGGCCGAAGAGGCCTGGCAGCGGATGGGCGGCGAAATCGGCATCCTCGAGAGCTATGTCGATTTCGCCTGCGAGATCTCGGTCATCGTCGCGCGTGGCCGCAACGGGGCCTGGGCGACGTATCCGCCGGTCGAAAATCAGCATGTGGGGCATATCCTCGACACGACGATCGCTCCCGCACGGATCGCTGCCGAGACGGCAATGCGGGCCGAGGCCGTCGCGCGGCATGTCGCAGAAAAGCTTGATCTCGTCGGGGTCCTCGCGGTCGAAATGTTCGTCGCGCAGAGTGGTGATCTTCTCGTCAACGAGATCGCGCCGCGCCCACACAACTCGGGACATTGGACGATCGATGCCTGCATCACGAGCCAGTTCGAGCAACTGGTGCGCGCCCTATGCGGCCTGCCGCTCGGCTCGGTCGAGCATCATTCCGACGCGGTGATGAAAAACCTGATCGGCGGCGATGTCGAGAAATGGCGCGATGCGTTGAACGACCCGCTGGCAAAGCTTCATCTTTACGGCAAAGCCGAAATCCAGCCCGGCCGGAAGATGGGTCACGTCACCCGCCTTATGCCCCACCGCTGAGACCGGCTGCCAGCGGCCTCGCCACCTTGCTCAGCGGGACTGGCGCAGCAGACGAAGCGGATTGGGCAAACGCTCCAACGCCGTCTCGAACCGGTGACGCGCCTTTCCGATGGAAGCCACGCCGGCGAGCCTACGCCTGAGAAAGGCGCGGGTGTCGGAAAAGTCCGATGAGCTATCCTCGAGCCAATAAAACAAGGTGGCGGCATAGATCGCCGCAAGAGTAGCCCGCTTGGTATAAAAGCTGAAATCGGCCGCTCGGTCGCCGGCGGCGTACCAGATGCCGTCGACCGTCTCGTACAGCAGGCGCAAGCCGAGTGGTGCGTTTCGTGGCAGCGCCAGGACAGAGAGGCCGCGGCGAACCGCTTCGCGCCACGGTGCGATGACCTCCAACCGGGTGGCGATCGCCAGCTCGATGCGGTCGGAGGTATGCAATGGCTCGAAACTCATGGTTTCGAGCCGATCGAGCATGCGGCGATCCGCCCACCGGCTGAAGCTGGCGACGAGCTCGGCGGCCCCATTCGGAAACAGTGCCAGCGCTTCGTCGGCCGGTATGCCGATTCGTCGCGCGGCGGCCCGCAGCGCCGGGCGTGACCAGCCGTCGAACGGCACGTTCGGGAGCATCGCTTCGATCAGCGCAGCGCGCTGTTCCTCCGCGAGCGGGCTCCTCATCCGGTTCTATCTTCGGTAAGAAAGGCTGTCAGATCAATCGGATGCCGCTGCAGCTCTTCAAGGAAGACAAGCAACCGGTGATCGGTCATCCGCTGCGGGTAAAGGATCCCGTCGAGGTGATCGCATTCGTGCTGGACGACCCGGGCATGGAAGCCCTCGACCGCGCGCTCGACGAACTCCCCCTCGGGACTCGTTCCGCGATAGCGAATGCTTAGATGCCGCGGCACAACGCCACGTAATCCAGGAACCGATAAGCAGCCTTCCCAACCGAGCGCGCGCTCATTTCCGATCAGCTCGACGACAGGATTGACCAACACCGTCAAATCCTCCGCGCCGTCGCCGGGCATGTCGGTCACCCGCTCTTCGGGAACCCGAAAGACGACGATCCGATAGGGCTCGTGAACCTGCGGAGCAGCGATGCCGGTACCCCCAGCATCCTCCATCGTTTCGATCATGTCCTCGACGAGCCGGTGTACCCACGGCGCTGTCGGGTCATCGACCAGGCCCGCGGTGCCGCGCAGAACCGGATGCCCCATGCGGGCGATCTTCAATAGAGCCATCGGCGAAATATGAGCGTATTACCAGCCGGGGTAAACCGTCTGCCCCGTCGCCTTCACAGCAGCCGGTAGAGGTGCTAAATATTGTGGCGTTCGGACGGCCGCAGCGGTCCGCCTACACCATACCCATCGATGGAGAAATGCCCTCGTGCAAGTCCTCGTTCGCGACAACAATGTCGATCAGGCTCTGCGAGCCTTGAAGAAGAAAATGCAACGCGAAGGAGTGTTCCGAGAAATGAAGCTGCGGCGCAGTTACGAGAAACCCTCGGAGCGGCGGGCGCGGGAAAAGGCCGAGGCGGTCCGCCGCTATCGCAAGCTGTTGCGCAAGCGGTTGGAACGCGAGGGCTATTAGGCCGGTCGTGCGGCCTTCGTGGCCGCCAACTGCAACCCGATCCGATGGCCGTCATCGCCGCTGTGATGTGCGGCGATCACGTCCCAAACCGAGATCGCACGATACGAGACCGGCAGCCAACGGAATTCAGCCAAACCGGCTGAAGTGTTTCAATAAAGGCGTTTCCTTCCGGCTGGGTCCAGGTGTCGTCAAGATCACTCGAGCGCCTTGACGATCTCCTCGCACATTTTCTTGGCGTCGCCGAAAAGCATCATCGTGTTGTCGCGGTAGAACAGCTCGTTCTCGACGCCGGCATAGCCCGAGGCCATCGAGCGCTTGACGAAGAGCACGGTCTTGGCGCGCTCGACCTCAAGGATCGGCATGCCGTAGATCGGCGAACTCGGATCGGTCTTTGCCGCCGGGTTGGTCACATCGTTGGCGCCGATGACAAAGGCCACGTCGGTCGAGGCAAAGTCGCGGTTGATCTCGTCGAGTTCGAAGACTTCGTCGTAGGGGACATTGGCCTCGGCGAGCAGCACATTCATGTGACCGGGCATGCGGCCGGCGACCGGGTGGATCGCATAACGCACCTTGACCCCATCCTTCTTTAGGAGGTCGGCTTCCTCGCGCAGCGCGTGCTGGGCTTGCGCCACCGCCATGCCATAGCCCGGCACGATGATCACCGAGCTGGCATTCTTCAGGATAAAGGCCGCGTCCTCGGCACTGCCGGATTTGACCGAGCGGTCACCAACCCCTGCGCCGGAGGCGATCGCGCCGCCCTCGGTGCCAAATCCGCCCAGGATCACGTTGAAGATCGAGCGGTTCATCCCCTTGCACATGATGTAGCTGAGGATCGCACCCGACGAGCCGACCAGCGCGCCGGTGATGATCAACAGGCTGTTCGACAACGTGAAACCGATGCCGCAGGCCGCCCAGCCGGAGTAGGAGTTCAGCATCGAGATGACGACCGGCATGTCGGCCCCGCCGATCGGCACGATCAACAAAAGCCCAAGGGCAAGCGAAATCAGCAGAGTCAGCCAGAACGCCACGGCCGTCTCGGTCGAGACGAGCACCATGATCAGGAGCACCAGCAATATCCCGAGCCCGGCGTTCAACAGGTGTTGGCCGGTGAAGACGAGCGGCCGGCCGGTGAGCAGACCCTGCAGCTTGCCGAAGGCGACGACTGAGCCGGTAAAGGTGATCGCGCCGATCGCCATGCCGATCGCCATCTCGATGAGGCTGCTGCCGTGGATCGCGCCGCGCACGCCAATTCCATAGGCCTCGGGAAAGGTGAAGGCGGCTGCGGCGACGCAAACGGCGGCAAGGCCGACGAGGCTGTGAAACGCCGCGACCAGCTGCGGTAACGCGGTCATCTGAATGCGCAGCGCGATGTAGGTGCCGATCGCGCCGCCGATCAGAATGCCGACGATGATCAGCCAAAAACTCACCACATGCGGGGTCACCAGGGTAGTAACCACCGCAATCACCATGCCGGCCATCCCGTAGATGTTGCCGGCCCGCGCCGTTTCCGGAGAGGAGAGGCCGCGCAGGGCCATGATGAAGCAGATCGAAGCGATCAGATAAAACAGGGCAGACAGGCTGTCGCTCACCAGAATCCCGCTATCGCTTTCTCTGGAACATTTGAAGCATGCGCTGGGTGACAATAAAGCCCCCGAAAATATTGACTGCAGCGAGGGTTGCCGCGACGAACCCCATGATTTTCGCAAAGCTGATGCCGAGCGGGCCGGCTGCGATCAGCGCGCCGACTATGATCACGCTCGATATCGCGTTGGTTACGCTCATCAGCGGGGAATGCAGTGCCGGGGTTACCCGCCACACCACATGATACCCGACAAAGACAGCGAGCACGAAGACGGTCAGCTCGAACACAAAGGGCGTGCCGACTGCCGCCGCCGGCGGCGCCTGCTGCACCAGCTGCTGAGCCAAGGCGTCGAGGCTGCGCGCGAGCGTGCCGGCCTCGCCGGCAGCCTGGCTGGCCCGCTCAGCCAGGGAGACGGGGTCCGCCATCCGCTTGCTCTATTAGCCCGCTGCGGCTTGGGCGTCCGCCACGGCCGGCGCCGCTAGTATAGGGTTCACCACCGCGCCATTTTCGGTCAACAGCGTCGCTTTGACGATCTCGTCGGCCGTGTCGATCTTGAGCTTGCCGTCCTTGTCGACGAGAAGTGTCAGAAAATTATAGAGATTGCGCGCGTAGAGCTGGCTCGCGTCCGCGGCAATGCGGGAGGGCATGTTGGCATACCCGATGATCTTGACCCCCTGCGGGGTGGTGACGATTTCGGCAAGTCGGCTGCCCTCGACATTGCCGCCGGACTCGACAGCGAGGTCGACGACGACCGATCCCGGAGCCAACACGCCGAGCATCGCCTCTGTCAACAACACCGGCGCCTTGCGCCCTGGAATGAGGGCGGTGCAGATCACGACGTCAGTGCGCTTGAGGACCTCGACGATCTTGTCGCGCTGACGTCGCTGAAAGTCCTCCCCCATTTCGCGGGCGTAGCCTTCGGCGGTCTCCGCCGAACGGGCAGCCTCCTCATCGACGGTGATAAAGCTTGCGCCCAGGCTCTCGACCTGCTCCTTCGCCGCCGCGCGGACATCGGTTGCTGAGACGATGGCACCCAGACGGCGCGCCGTCGCTATCGCCTGCAGCCCGGCGACGCCGGCTCCCATCACCAGCACGCGCGCCGCCTTTATCGTACCCGCGGCGGTCATCATCATCGGAAAGGCCCGACCGAATTCATCGGCCGCCTCGAGCGCGGCTTTGTAGCCGGCGAGGTTGGCCTGGGAGGAGAGAGCGTCCATCGCTTGAGCACGGGTAATTCGCGGCAGGAGTTCGATGGCGAATGTGACTATCCCGGCTCCAGCGTACACGCCGATATCCGCAGGGTGCCGCAGCGGCTGCAGCAGGCCGATTAACACCGTGCCGCGTTTCAAGCATTTCAGCTCGTCGCGCTCCGCCTCCTCGCTGATCAGTAGACGCTGCACCTTCAGAACGATGTCGGCATCGCCGAGCGCTGTCGCCGCATCCGCTGTAATTGACGCGCCCGCCGTCGCAAACGCGGCATCGGTGAATTGGGCCCCCTCGCCCGCCCCACTTTCGGCGACCACCTCGAGACCCATATCCACCATGCGCTTGATGGTGTCGGGCGAGGCCGCCACCCGGCGTTCGAATGCCCGTCTTTCCTTGACGATGGCAACCTTCATCAGCGGTTGTCCCCAAATCGCCGAGCCGACGAACGGCGCGCACAATGCCGCGGCGGCCGAGATTTGTGAAGAGCGATCCCGGGCTTCCTCAGGGCTTGCCGCCCCTCGTTCGCCCACACCGATGCAAGGAGCACTAGAAAGCAACCGAGCTGATCTCGATTTGGCCTTTGTTTACCTCCCGTGATAGGTTTGACGCGGATTGCGTTGATGTCTTTCCGAACAATGAATGACCGCCGGGCGCCTCGGGGATTTATGCACGATCGGCTGCGTATTACCGATCGTAAATCACTATGCTGGGAATAAATATTCAGGAGGTACGTTGTCAGCGCGTCAAGGATTGGCGGGATCGCCGCTGCGCTTGGTGTCGGACAGAGGTCCGGTGAGCGCCCGGTTTAGCGACCAGTTAATTGCGGTCTTGCCGAGATTGCGGCGTTTTGCGCGCGGACTGTCGGGGTCCGTGTCTGATGCCGATGATCTCGTCCAAGCCGCCTGCGAGCGGGCGCTTGCGCGGCAGCACCAATTTCAGGAGGGCACACGCTTTGACAGCTGGATGTTCCGCATCGTGCAGACGATCTGGATTGATCAGGTCCGCTCGCGGGACGTGCGCAAGGAGGATGGCGATATAGCCGAGGATCGGCTGGGCTCGGATGAGCCGGTGCGCCGAGTTGAAGCCCGTCTTGCGCTCGACGAGGTTCGGCGGGCGCTTGACCGCCTGCCGCCGGATCAACGAACGGCCTTGTTGCTCGTTACCGTCGAGGGGCTCAGCTACAAGGAGACTGCTGAAATAGTGCAGGTTCCGGTCGGCACGATAATGAGCCGTCTCTCGCGGGCCCGTATAGCGTTGCAGCTGCAGCTCGAGGCTGCCCCCGAGGGGCGCAGGAGTACCAAGGATGCAGCAGCGCAGTGACGACCGTCTCATTGCCTATCTCGATGGCGAACTCGAGATGGGGCAGCGGCGAGAGGTCGAAGCCTGGCTCGATACCGATCCGGCCGCACGCCAACGAATGGCAGCGCTCGCCGAATCAACGCGGCTGTTGCGCCGAGCGCTCGACGAAACCATTCACGAACCTGTCCCCGATCGGCTGATCGCGGCGGCGCGCGGAGAGGCTGCTCCGCGACAATCGAGCGCCCATATCCTCCCGTTCCGCGGGCGGCTGGGCGCTCAGATCGCAGAGCGGCGACCCTGGTGGATTGGGCTGCCGGTTGCTGCTTCTCTCTTCGGCCTCCTCGTCGGCAGCGGCATTGCTTATCTCGGAGTTGGCAAGCTCGCGCAGGACGGCGTAGCCGGCAGGCAGGCTGCGTTCGAGGCGACCGCGGCCAACAACCTCTGGCTCGACAACGCGGCCGGTTATTTCAAGCTCGCTGTCAGCGCCGGCGATAGCCCCCCAGTCGACATCCCGGCAACCGAGGACCCCCGCGAGGCGCTGCAAAAGATCAGCCAGAGCCTGCCACAGGAAGTTCGCCTGCCCAATCTGAAGCCGTGGGGTCTCAACTTCCGCGGCGCTAGGCTCGTCGTCGAGGGAGGCCGCCCGGCAGCGGCCCTCGTCTATACCACCGATAACAAGGCGATCGGTCCCTTGAGCCTGATCATCGGGTCATCGAAACAACCCGATATCTCGCCGACGTTCGACCGCCGTCAGGACGTCAACCTGCTGTATTGGCGGCATCAGGGGCGCGCCTACGCACTCGTCGGCCAGGCCGACATCGGCTACCTCTGGGGGATCGCGAACGATATCGCCTGGCAGCTTGATGCAGTCTGAGTAGGCGGCTGCAAGTTCCACGGGGCCGCCTTTCGCGGGTGAGGGGTTTTTCTCCCTATGCTCCGAAGATAGCTGGTCGATCGCCGGCGGTTTAAGATCGACGCACGTGAACCCGGTAGGGGATTAACTGATGCGGCTGTTGCTCGTCGAGGACAACGAGCGCTTCGCCGTGCTGCTCAAGCGGGGTCTCGCGACGGCCGGGTTCGTCGTCGACGTGTTACCGACGGCGGAGGACGCCGCTGCTGCGTTGCGCGCGAGCCGATTTGACGTTGTCGTCCTCGATCTCGGGCTACCGGACGCTGACGGCCTCGACTTACTGGGCGCGATGCGCCGTCGCCAGGATGCGACACCGGTACTGATCCTGACTGCACGTGGCAGCCTCGAAGATCGCGTCGTCGGCCTGCAAAGCGGCGCCGACGATTATCTCGTCAAGCCCTTTGCCCTTGAGGAGCTCGTCGCCCGCCTGCACGCGTTGCTGCGGCGACCGGGAAATCTCCTCGGCGCTACGCTGAAGCTCGGCAACATCGCTCTCGATACCGAGGCGCGCCAAGTATTTGTCGGCGACCAGCCGGTCTTCCTCTCGGCGCGAGAGATCGCGGTGCTCGAGCAATTATTGCGCCGTAGCGGACGGGTGGTTGCCAAAACCCTGCTCGCAGACAATCTCTACGGGCTATCCCAGGAAATCGGGTCGAACGCGGTAGAAGTCTATGTCCATCGACTGCGCAGGCACTTCGCCGAAATGGGCGCCTCGGTGCAAATACACACCTTGCGCGGCGTAGGCTACCTGATCACCGGGGAGAAATGAGGAATTGAAGTTTCACTCGGTCGTCTCGCGGATCATCGCGCTCCATCTGGTGGCCATCGTCGTCACGTCGATCTGCATGCCGCTCGCGCTTTATATGATGCTCAACTACGCGGCACAGGAACTGCACCACCGGGCATTGCGCGAACGGGCGGCCGAGATCCTGCGCTACCTCGACAGAGGGCCGGACGGAGCACCGCGGCTTTCGCTGCCTGCGGCCTTGGCCGAGTTCTATTCCGAAGCCTACGGGCGTTCAGCCTATGCGGTACTTGATCCGGGTGGCCGCGTGCTGTTCTCGTCCGTGGCAGGTGACCGCGCGATTACCCGCGTCCGGCCCCAAGCAAGGCCGTTCGAGTATTTCGCGCTGCACGGCGGAGGCACTGAAATATTCGGGGTGACCGTCACGGCGGATATCGGCGGACAGCCCCTGATACTTCAGGTATCGGAAGACCTCGGGCACCGCGACGTGCTAATCGACGATATCGTCGCCGAGTTCTTCGGCCGAGTGGGTTGGATCACTGCGCCCATTCTTCTGCTGCTGCTGGTCATCGACGTCGTCATCTTCAGACGCGCGCTGAGGCCGATTATCGCGGCCTCGGCGCTGGCCGAACGAATCGGTCCCGCCCGCACCGAGCTGAGACTGCCGGAAGAAGGGATGCCGCGGGAAGTGGTGCCGCTGGTTCACGCCGTAAATCAAGCGCTCGACCGACTTGAGGAGGGTTTCCGCGGGCAGCGTGAATTTACTGCAGACGCCGCTCATGAGCTGCGCACGCCGCTCGCGATCCTGCGCACTCAGATCGACATGATCGCCGATCGCGAACTTGCAAAATCTCTGCGCGACGACATCGAGAGTATGAGTCGCCTGGTGAACCAACTTCTCGACATCGCCGAGCTCGAGACGTTTGTAATCCGCGAGGACGAGATCGCCGACCTGACCGCGATCGCGACCGAGGTCGCTGCTTACATCGCTCCGCTGGCGCTATCCCACCACAAGACCGTCGCAGTTACCGGTGCCGACCATCCAGTGCCGGTTCGCGGCAATGTCGACACCCTCGGCCGCGCTGTCCGCAATCTTGTCGAGAACGCGCTGGCACATACGCCGCCGGGTACCACGGTCGAGATCTCAGTCGGTGCCGCGGGCGAGGTGCGTGTCATGGATCGTGGCCCCGGCGTTCCGAGCGCCGAACGCGAGCAAATCTTCCAGCGTTTTTGGCGGCGCGACCGTCGCCGGGCGGGGAGTGCCGGGCTCGGTTTGGCGATCGTGAAGCGTATAGCCGAAATGCACGGGGCCACAGTCAGCGTGGCGGATCGGCCGGGCGGCGGCGCCGTCTTCATGATCCGTTTCCCCGGTGTGATAAAGGCCGCTGCTACCACCGAACACCAGCTCGAAATTGCGCTCTGACCACCGGCTTCAAGTTTTCCAGCCAACGCACAGCGGACGATTGCCTGGACGGATTCGACCGTATCGGTCATGATCTTCGGGCCGCTGTGCGACTGGCTTCCCCCACACACCGACTTCGAAGAACCGTAAGAGGGCTGGACAATGGTTGCTATCGAATCCACCCCGGAAATGGCGACTGCGGTCTATGCAACAATGGCGCGCAACCTTGCGGTGGTTCGCCGCCGATTGCACCGGCCCTTAACTTTGGCCGACAAGATACTCCTCGGACATCTCGATGACCCGGAAGGCCAGGAGCTCGAGCCCGGCAAGAGCTACCTACTGACCCGCCCCGACCGCGTCGTTTTCCAGGACGTACTAGGGCAGACCGGTCTGCTCCAGTTCATGCAGACGCGGCGCGATAAGGTCGCCGTGCCGACGACGGTGCATTGCGACCACCTGATTCAAGCCCGTCACGAGGGGGGACAGGATCTCCGCGAGTCTCTCGCCGAGAACCGGGAGGTCTACGATTTCCTGCGCTCGGCCGCGGCCAAATACGGCGCCGGCTTCTGGGGGCCGGGCGCCGGGATCATCCACCAGGTCGTGCTCGAGCAGTACGCCTTCCCCGGGGAATTGATCATCGGCACCGACTCGCACACGCCCAACGCCGGCGGGCTGGGGGCCTGCGCCGTCGGGGTCGGCGGCGCCGACGCCGTTGAAACGATCGCCGGGCTGCCGTGGGAGGTGCTCTACCCGCGTCACATCGCGGTCTTTCTGACCGGCAAGATGAGCGGTTGGACCGCACCCAAGGACGTGATCCTCTTCGTCGCCGGGGCGCTGACCGTATCCGGGGGCACCAATGCCATCGTCGAATATATCGGCCCGGGTGCGCGTACGATCAGCGCCACCGGCAAGGCGACGATCACCAACATGGGCGCCGAATTGGGCGCCACGACCTCGATCTTCCCAGCCGACGAGCACATGGCGAAATATCTGCACGCCACCGGGCGCGGCAATCTGGTGCCGCCAATGGACACCAACCTCGAATTGCTGCGGCCCGACCCGGAGGTCGAGGCCGACCCCGCAAAATTCTACGACCGGGTCGTCGAGCTCGACCTCTCGAAGCTCGAACCCTATATCGTCGGGCCGCACTCCCCTGATCGGGCGCGGCCGGTCTCTATGCTCGCCCCTGAGGTCAAAAACACGAAGAACGGTTTTGTTGACGAGATTTCTACGGCGCTGATCGGCAGCTGCACCAATTCCTCCTACGAGGATATGAGCCGTGCGGCGGAGGTGGCCGAGCAGGCCAAGGCACACGGCTTGAAGGCCGCCGTGCCGTTCATGGTAACGCCGGGCTCGGAGCTGGTGCGCGCGACGATCGAGCGCGACGGGCAGATGCGGTCGTTGCAGGACATCGGCGGCACCGTGCTTGCCAATGCCTGCGGCCCGTGCATCGGGCAATGGCGCCGCTCGACCGAGGAATCCGAGAAGCCGAATACGATCGTGACCTCCTACAACCGCAACTTCCCCGCGCGCAACGACGGCAAGGCAACGACGATGAACTTCATCGGCAGCCCTGAGATCGTCACCGCGATGGCTTTTGGGGGGCGGCTGTCGTTCAACCCGTTGTCCGACACCTTAACCGGCAGTGACGGCAAGCCGTTCCGCTTTGACCCGCCGAAGCCTGCGCCCGAGGTGCCGGCGCGCGACTTCGATCACGGCCACGCGACGTACATAGCCCCGCTCGAGGACGGCAGCGGCATCGAAATCAAAGTCGACCCGAACAGCGAGCGGCTTCAGGTCATGCAGCCCTGGCCAGCCTGGGACGGCAAGGATTTCCTCGACATGCCGGTGCTGATAAAGACCAAGGGCAAGACCACGACCGACCACATCTCACCGGCCGGGTATTGGCTGCGTTTCCGCGGCCATCTCGACAAGTTCAGCGAGAACATGTTCATGGGCGCGATCAACGCCTTCAGCGACGAGGCTGGCAAAGGCATCGATGTCGTGAGCGGGGAGAAGAACCAGCCGATCGCCAAAATTGCCCGCCACTACAAGGCGCAGGGAATCAAGTGGGTGGCCGTCGGCGACAGCAATTACGGCGAAGGCAGCAGCCGCGAACATGCGGCATTGTCCCCGCGTCTGCTCGGCGGCGCCGCAGTGATCGCCCGCAGCTTTGCACGCATTCACGAGTCCAATTTGAAAAAACAGGGCTTGTTGGCGCTGACCTTCCAAGACCCGGCGGATTATGAGCGCATCCGTGCCGACGACCGGCTGAGCCTGGTCGGATTGGCCGGGATGGAACCCGGAAAGCCGGTCGAATGCCGCGTCAAACACGCGGACGGCACCGGCGAGACGCTGCGGCTCGACCACACTTTCAGTGCCTCCCAGCTGGAGTGGTTCCGCAAGGGCTCCGCGCTGAACCTGTTTCACCAATGAGTGAGCGCGATCCCGCTCCCTAGACTGCTGTAGCGCGCCGCGGCGCGATCCCTGTTTCAGGTCGCGGCGTACCGGCAAACGGTCACCGCCAATGCGTTTGGCTCACCGCATCATGAATTTGTCCAATTTCGCTCATAGCGAATCGGAGATTCACCGTCATTTGGCAAAGTCGCGAGACCCGATGATCTTCCGACCCGCTCTGATTGCTTGGGCATCTCCTGGGCAGCAGGATGTGCAGGCTCGACCGTACCGGTGTGATCCATTCGACCTCGTCCGGGATCGGATCCGGCAGCAGCGCGGCTTCACTCTGCTCGAGCTTCTCGTTGTCCTCGCCATCCTCGGGCTGCTGATTGGCCTTGTGGCGCCGGCAGCGCTGCGCCAGCTCGAATCCTCCAAAGAGAAGATTGCCCACCAGTCGATCGAGCGCATCGCCGGCGTGCTCGACATCTATAAGCTCGATGTCGGGGTCTATCCGACGACGGAACAGGGTCTGCTTGCCTTGATCGCGCGTCCTTCCGGGGTCGCCCGCTGGAACGGGCCCTATCTCAAGGGAGAAAACGTCCCGGAAGACCCGTGGGGCAGACCCTTCATTTACCACAACCCGAGCCAGCGCGCCGGGCACGATTACGATCTCTACTCGCTGGGTCGAACCGGGCAGCCCGGAGGCACCGGTGACGCGGCGACGATCTACAACGAGTAGCCGGCGGATGTCCGCGCACCCTCCAGCTAGCGATAAGCGGCAACATTCGTCAGTAGCCTGCCCCGCCTGGTGAACGGCACTCTTGCCGCTTAGCATTGCCGGACGCATCCCAACAATCCCGTGAATACCCGTGTCACCGGCGGATGAACGAAATGCCTGCCATCCGTGCGACTCTACCAAGCGCGCGCCGATTGGCGATCAGCGTCGCTACCATCAAGAACCACATGCTCTGCATTCTGTAAAAATGCAGTAAGTCGCACGCCGCCCGCCTTCTCCCGCTTTGCAAGCGGCTGTTACTCCGATCACTGGTGCGCGTCATGCGCGTTGCGGAACTGGCCTGTTAGGGAATGTCTGAACAAGAGGTCGGCGCGCGGCTAAGGGGCATGGAATTTTTCTCAGCCGGCAATGGTACGGGTGATGGGCGTTTTGGTGACGCACTGGGGGTGGATGTGCGGGTTTGCCGGACTGATGCGGACCGACACTACGCCTGCTGGCTGCGCAGCAGATGCCGGCGTGCCATGAACAAATTGACCAGCGCAGGTCACAAGCAGGCGATGAGCGTTCTTCAGCCCGCGATAGCGCACTTTGGCGAAGCCGAACACTCGCTTGATGACCCCGATCGAATGTTCGACCCTGGCCCGCACTTTGGACTTGGTACGATTTTTCTCCCGCTCGACCTCGTCAACGACGCCGCGGTGACGGTAGCGGCGATTGGTGAAGTCCTGGGCCCCTGGGGCGTGCTGGCGGATCACCGCCCGCTGGCCGCGGTAGGCCTGATCGCCCCACACGCGGGTTTCGTGGCCATGCAATAGCACCGTGCTGTCGGCGGCATTGGCTGGGGTGGCGACCACCGCATGGATCAACTTGTTGCGGCTGTCGACGCCAAGATGCGCCTTCATGCCAAAGTACCCCTGATTGCCTTTCTTGGTCTGATGCATCTCGGGATCGCGCGCCTTGGCGGCATTCCTCGTCGACGACGGTGCATTGATGATCGTGGCACGATCGTCCCCCTCGCGATCTTCAACCCCTGGCCGTGAGATGTCGATGTACCTCATCGAAAAGCTGCCAACCCAGATCGTGCTGTTCGAGCAGATGGCGGAAGCGACACACCGTGGTCTCGTCAGGCACCGGTTCGCCACCCAGATCGACGCCGACAAAACGCCGCATCGCCAGCGAATCATAGAACGCCTCCTCCACCGCCGGGTCCGACAGATTGAACCACTGCTGGAGAAAATAAATCCGCAGCATCCGCTCGACCCCGACCGGCGGGCGGCCATTGCCCCGCTTGGGATAGACCGGTGCGATCAACCCGCACAGCGCCGACCACGGAACCACCGCACCATCTCAGCCAGAAACACCGCCCGCCGCGTCGTCTTGCCGTAACGTTCAAACCCTGCCGTGGCCAGCGTCATCTGCTTCATTGATCCAACCCACACGCACTATCTCAGTCTTCTATTTATCATAACACGATCATTGGCCGGAGGGCTTTTGCAGAGGTTCCTTAACATTATACGGCAATTTACGCGGCCATGTACTAGTGCGGATGCGGCGCGGGCCTTTAAACTGGGTCGCTGACGACGGGCCAATTAAAGCCACGAGATCGCGTATCCAGCCGAGCACCAGAGGCACCAGAAAATCGGCTGCGATCATCCGGTGCAGAGTTTCGGCGACAGGTTCGAATCGTGGCGCTTCTAGTCCTATCGGTCGCCTGCATCGGCAATCGCCGTGTTTTGTCGGTCCTGCACGAGACTGCACTAGGGTGCTTGGATCGAGGCAATTGCGTTCCCCACGGGTGCGCGTGTACTGCGGTTACTTCTTCTGTTAACGCCGTCCGCCACCATTGCTGCATCTGCCGAAAACGCGCATCTTGTCGCCGCAAGATCGGTCATCGAGGGAATGCTGGATTAATGTTCCGAGCGCTTGCCCGGCCCCCGTGGAGGGCCGCCGACCCAGTCGAGAGCGCAGCGCATTGCGGCGTCGAGTTCAGGCTCCTTTTAGCGTGCGCAAGGGTGGTCGTTCCGAAGCAAGAAGACTATGCTGCTATCCGGCGGATCCTTGACTCCGACATCAATTGGACCCTCTTCGCCCGGAAAGCAGCCAACCATGGTCTGGCAGGCCTAGCCGGGAATACGTTGGCCCGCGTTGCACCGGGCCTGATGCCCGACGATGTGCTTGAGGCCTTGGGCTTGAACATTCAACGTACGCGTACGCGAAATGGTGTGCTTTTCGGTGAGTGTGCGCGGATAATCGAGACGCTCGCGAAAAACGGTATCGAAGCCATTCCATTCAGGGGCCCCGTGCTTGCATTGCAGGCCTATGGTGATTTTGGCCTTCGCGAGCCAAGTGACCTCGATCTCCTTATCCGTGAGCGCGACCTCGCTTCCGCCGTCGCCATGCTGGGCAGATTGGGATACCTGCGCCAAGAAGACTTGTCAGTGGCACAACTTGATCTGACCCACCGAATCCAAGGCCGCGAAATCCTAATCCAAAAAGCCGCGGAATTTACCATCGGGGTGAACACGCGCCTGACTCCGATGAACATGGCCCTCGGTATAGACTATGTCGGTCTATGGGCGCGAGCTGGCCGTATTACGTTGATCGGCCAGTCGATACCGGCACTGGCGCCGGAAGACGAGTTGATCGCGTTAGCGATCTATGGAAGCAAAGAACTGTGGTGGAACATCAAGACGGCGTGCGATTTTGCTGTATTCATTACGTCACACCCACGGCTTGACTGGACCGCCGTTGCGGCGCGTGCGACCGCGCAAGGTTGCCGGCGAATGGTCTTACTGGCAACTGCGCTGGCGCACGGATGTTTCGACGTTGTCGTTCCGGAATCGATCGTCGCCACGGAACAGACTGACCCGATTATCGCGCCGATGGTCGGGCGCATAATGGCGCATTGGCAGGCTGACAAGCCCATCGTGCCGCCGAGCAACAAGACGCTGTCAATGGATCGGCGGCAACTGCACGACGGGGTGGCGCGCCAGGGCCAGTATATTTTCCGAGCATTATTCTCGCCGGGGCCTTACCACGTAGCACGAATTCGGCTGCCTGGAAGACTGAGCTTCGCCTACGTCCCCATCAAAATTGCGGACGACTTCGTCGCGACGCCGCTACTCCGCATTTATCGGAAAATGCGCGCGCAAAGGGGACGCTTGCGGCAGCTTCTCAGAGCTGCCGCTTTTGCCAGGGGCGCGGCTCCAGCCGAGGTGGAGCAGGGCGACCGCCCCCCGCAGAAGGCGACTGAGGATATGAACCCCGTGCTGGCTGCACATCCTATAGCCAATACGGAAGAAGCGAGCACATGGGTCAACCACGCGCGAAGTTTGGAGGCAGCTGGGCGCTTTGCTGAAGCGGTCGAGGCAAGCGATCGCGCGTTGGATCTCGACCCTGCGAATTTGAATGCGATGGATATTGGCGTTCGATTACGAATCGAGAGCTGCGATTGGCGTAGACGCGAGGACGACAGACGGTGGCTCACCGACTGCTCGGCGCAATTACTTTCTCAGGTTCTGAGAAGCTGTATTGACGATTCTAGAGTGGAGGGCCTCGCACTTGAACGGCTCCGCGCGAGAGGATACCCGCAGCGACCACAGCCGTTATGGCAAGGCGAGCACTATAGCCACGACAAGGTCCGCATCGCCTATATCTCGGGCGTCGATTTCCAGGATCCCACGGGTTGGTCGATCGTCGAGGTTTTCGAGCATCATGACAGGGCGCGCTTCGAGACAACCGGGATTTCGCTCGGTCCCCACAAGACGAGCGCGTTCCACAGACGAATCGAAGGGGCGTTTGATTGCTTCATTGACGCGCAGACCATGAGCAATTCTAAGGTCGCCGCGACACTCCGGGAGTTGGAGATCGATATTGCAATCGATCTAAGCGGCTACTCATCAGAGGGAGCGAGGAGCATCCGAGTTCTTGCCTCACGGCCGGCGCCCGTGCAAGCGAATTTTCCATCGAATTGTGGCACTATGGGTGCATCATTCATCGATTACATCATCGCTGATCGCATCGTTATCCCCGAAGCGCATCGGATGCATTTTTTCGAAAAAGTGGTCTATCTGCCTCACAGCTTCCTGCCGAACGATAGAAAACGTCCGATCGGAGACACGCCGAGCCGGATCGAAGCAGGATTGCCAAATACGGCCTTTGTCTTTGCCTCCTTCAATCTTACGTATAAGATCACTCCTGAGATGTTCGACATTTGGATGCGCCTCTTGCGCGGCGTCGAAAACAGCGTTTTGTGGCTGGTTGAGCGCAATACTAGCGCGTGCCTCAATCTGAGGCGTGAGGTCAGGGCGCGGGGGGTCGACCCCGATCGGCTTATCTTTACGCCGCCGATGTCGCCAGCGAGGTATATGGCGCGCCTCAGGCTAGCGGATCTTTTTCTCGATACGCTGCCGCACAATGCGGGTGCGACGGCGAGCGATGCGCTTTGGGTAGGCCTGCCGCTTTTGACCTGTGTTGGCAATAGCTTTGCGGGGCGCACTGCAGCGAGCGCGCTCAAGGCGACTGGCCTGCCGGAGCTGGTGACGAACTCGCTGACCGATTATGAACAGCTCGCGCGGACGCTAGCGCGCAATCCCCCACAGCTCGCGGCGATAAGAACGAAACTCCAGCAACATCGCGACACGGCGCCGTTCTTCGACGCCGCGCGCTACACGCACTATCTCGAAACTGCCTACACGACTATGTGGGAGCGTTCGGAATCGGGATTGCCGCCGGCGGGTTTCGCGGTGGAAGCGGCGTAAATAGGTTTGATAGCCGAGTGTGGCTTGAAACGCGCCTGCTCCCCCATCCCGCCTGGCGAGGCGCCCGATGCTGCCCCGCCGGGTGACATGACGTAGTGTCGTAAACCGCCTTGACCGATTTGACCGCGAAGACCCAGCCGGCGCACAGCATCGGTCGATTCGCGTGGTGCGTGCTGATCCTTCGGGCCCCTTGTGCCACGTGGGGAACCAAACCCCGGGGCATTCGTTTGACAGATGCTTTGGTAGGGGAAATTGATTTAGAGTTTGTCCCACCGTCGGAGAAGGGCGTCGTCCGGGGTCTCGGCTCGGATGTTATGTGGGGAAAGAAGGACATGACAAAGCGTTTAATTGCCTGTGGTGGGATTGCCGCGGGATTGATATTGGCCCTGACGAGCTGCACCAACCCCTACGACCCCGCGCAGCGCGCGGTCGGCGGCGGGCTGCTCGGTGCCGGCGCCGGAGCCGCGATAGGCGGTGCGGTGGGCGGCGGACATGGCGCGGCACTCGGTGCGGCGATCGGCGGAGCGACAGGCGCCCTCGGCGGCGCTGCTACGACGCCGCCACCCCCACCGCCCCCTGCCTACTACGGACCGCCTAGCGGTTATAGC
>Ga0310914_10000604_pt1 | contig 21524 bp, 24 predicted proteins | sample GREbulkMGAN108_FD_203450 | JGI IMG/M metagenome (GOLD analysis project Ga0310914, IMG submission 203450) | Lab enrichment of tropical soil microbial communities from Luquillo Experimental Forest, Puerto Rico - GRE.bulkMG.AN108 | ecosystem: Environmental > Terrestrial > Soil > Tropical forest >... | reverse complement strand
AAGCTCGCCCCTTACAAATATCCGCGCTGGGTCGAGTTCCGCCGCGAACTGCCGAAGACGGCCACGGGGAAAATCCAGCGTTTCAAGCTGCGCGCCGAGGCCGAGGCGCGGTAACAAGCAACGGCGTCGCCTTTCGCTCACCTGAAGGCCAGCGCCACGCGGTGTCCCGATAGGCGGGCCTTCGGACACGCCTAGAGCCATAACTGGGTATTCTTGGCGAGTTCGATGCGAGCGATCTGATCGATGTGAACTTCGTCGGGGCCATCGGCGAGCCGCAGCGATCGCGCCCATGCCCAACCAGCAGCGAGGCCGAAGTCGCCGTTCACTCCGGCGCCGCCATGAATCTGGATCGCCCGATCGAGCACGGCTTGCGCCATACGCGGCGCGACGACCTTAATCATTGCAATCTGGGCGCGCGCCGCCTTGTTGCCGACAGTATCCATCATGTGTGCCGCCTTCAGCGTCAGGAGCCGGGCCTGGTCAATTTCGATGCGGCTAAGCGCTATGGCCTCACGTAACATGCCGTGTTCGGCCATCGACTTGCCGAAGATTCGTCGGGTCTTGGAGCGCGCAATCATTGACTCGAGAGCGCGCTCGGCGAGGCCAATCAGTCGCATGCAATGATGGATGCGGCCAGGCCCAAGACGACCCTGTGCGATTTCAAAACCGCGCCCCTCGCCGAACAGGATGTTGGAAATCGGCACGCGCACATTTTGAAAGTTAAGTTCAAGATGCCCGTGCGGTGCATGGTCATAGCCGAACACGGTTAGCGGCCGGACCGCTGTTACTCCTGGGGTGTCCACCGGCACTAAAATCATCGACTGCTGGCGATACGTCTCTGCTTGAGGATCGGTCTTGCCCATTACGATGAGAATGCGACAGCGCCGGTCGCCGGCACCCGACGTCCACCACTTGCGGCCGTTCACGACGTAACAGTCGCCATCGCGCACGATGCGCGCCTGAATATTGCGGGCGTCCGATGATGCGACATCGGGTTCGGTCATGGCGAAGCCAGAGCGAATCTCGCCGGCAAGCAGCGGGAGCAGCCATAGCCGCTTTTGCTCCTCAGTGCCGTAACGGACTAGAACCTCCATGTTGCCAGTATCAGGTGCCGAGCAATTGAACGCTTCCGGAGCGATCGGCGAGCGTCCCATCACTTCGCACAGTGGTGCATATTCAAGATTGGTGAGCCCCGCACCATACTCGCTTTCAGGAAGAAACAGATTCCACAATCCGGCCTGGCGCGCTTTCTCCTTCATTTCCTCCATAATCGGCGGGCAGGCCCAGTGATCGCTCTGTTTCTCATGCTGCGCCGCATAGACGTGTTCATTCGGATACACGACATCACGCATAAACGATTGGCAGCGCGCGATTAATTCTTTGGTTTTTGCCGAATACTCTAAATTCATCGCGAATCCTCCGGCGGATTCCGCGTTTCGCGATCGGGATCCTGGGCGGAGCTTAAGTTTTCACCGAACGTTCGTGCTTGATTTAGATCAAGCACAGGAATCAAAAGCGCGATCTTAGCGTCAAGACGTCGCTCAAGAGTAGGCACACCAAGCATTCGTCGGGGCGGAAGGGCAATCGAAGAGCGGGCCTTGAAGCAGTACGTTTCAATTCTTGCGTGAGGTTGTGGGAGTCGACTTAGCTGCCATCCAGATACCTCTCGTTCAGTGATCAATAGAGTAATCACGTCCGTCGAGGAATTGGACGCGCTTTGTGGTACCGTCTACAGTCGAGTTCGACCATAAACGGGGATGCACATGCCAGCCTATTTGATCGCCGAACACATTGTTACTGATCCAGCTAAATTCCACGAATTCAGGACTAAGATCGAGCCGATGATGGCCAAGCATGGCGGTCGCTATCTGACAAAGGGCTCAACACACAAATTGCTTGAGGGTGGTCATTGGAAGCCGGAGCGCGTTCTCATCGTCGAGTTTCCCGACATGGATTCGCTCTATGCTTGGCCTGAGCACCAGCCGCTGATCGCCCTTCGTAAATCATGCACAAGTGATCAAGACATGCTGTTCGTGCTTGAAGGTGTATAGCGACCAGCCTCGCCGCGTCGTCGGGCCGACTTGGCGCGGCGGGTTGCGGCGAATATTGCGAAGCTTGCTGGCTACTGAAAAACAAGTGACCCGCCAATCGTTCCCATCGTAGACGGCAAAACCCGCTACCAAACATGGCGTAGTGCCGGACTGCGAATGGAGCCCTTGATGACGACGCCGGGCGCAAAGGCGGGCAATAAGCTGGCGGATTTGCTAAAATAATGGAGTCACAGGAAACTCCGGACCACGGTCCGGTTCAGGGGAGTTGCCATTGAGCGACAAATCTCGCCAGTGCGTAGGACGTACCCAGTAAAGCCGCTTTTTACTTTCGGCTACGATCCAGCCGTGGTGAGTGAGGCGACACGGACATGCCACGACATGCACGTCTTTGCTGTCGATAATGGCGATTTCAACGTCGCGATCAAGCGGCACGGTGTTTATCGGCTTCCACTCCATGAAGGCATAATCTGCGGAAGGCTCCGCGGCGTCATTGATCTAAATCAGTCGCTAGAGGCTGCATGGATGCGCGGCTAAGTTGCCGCGTGCCCCGACATCGCGTGCACAAGCGCACTTCCGGTTGCTCGCTAACCGACTCGCGATCGGAGATCGATCTCCAACTCCACACCGTCGGCATGGAGTCTCCAGTCAGCCAAATGGCAACAGCGTTCAAACCGACGTTTGGCCGCCTCGATGGCACGGTCGGCGTTTTTGGCGCGACGGATCACGATGCTTTGCTGGAGGCATCTGAATTGATGACCGTCGGAGCTGAGCAGGTTTTTGAAAAAGCTCACTCGATATCGGCTCATGACTACAAATCTCTATTCGCCGTTACGATAGGCCTACGAGGACCGAAGGTTTTGATCTAGCGCAAAAACTGCGCGGCGAATATCTTCATTAGCGGCGACCTGCGATAGTGAAGCGGGTCAGCATTGCCAGTGAGCTAACATTGCCTTCCGCGCGCTATACCGACAATGCGGGCCTGTGGGTAAAGCACGTAACGTCACTTTCCTCGCGCGCGAAAAGCGTCACGCGGTGAGCCGCGGCCGCCAGTAACAGCGGGTTAAGTCGCATGAGCAAGCCTTTGAGGTTCTTACTGCCGTTGTTGGTGTGCCTGTTGCCCGCCTGCGCCACTCCGCGCTGGGTGAAACCCGACGCGTCAAAGAACGACCTCGCACACGACCAAGCGGCCTGCGGGCAGGCGGTTCAGCAACCGCCACCCTCTGGAACGACAGATCAACAGCAATATGAGACGTGCATGAACGCACACGGCTGGAAATTACTTCATGAGTGATAGACCAAACTCCTCCCGCGCGATGTTGCCCGAACTAGGATGATCGGAGTGGAGCGACGCGACAGGGGTAAGCCGATGCTAGCATCGCGGCGCTCTCTCTCGGTTCCTCGCTTCCGTGTCACGCGTAGTCGCAGTATCGAGGGTCGTACATCTGCCCTTGGACATGCGCCAGCAGATCGTTTGGCGCAGGGCCCGCTGCGAGATTGTGTTGGTAGGCTACCTGCGCGACCGCTGCGGCGATGTGAGCTGAGACTTCCCGGATTCGCGGCAGCGCCGGATAGAGACTTCCCTGATCAAGGTCGGATTGAGGTACGAGATGCGCTAGTGTCTTTGCCGCACTCATAAACATCTCGTCAGTGATCAGCCGCGTGCCGCTCGCGATTGCGCCGAGGCCAACGCCAGGGAAGATATAAGAGTTATTACCCTGGCGCGGCACAAACGTTTGTCCATTGAACTGTACCGGAGCGAACGGGCTACCGCATGCAAATAGCGCGCGCCCGCCAGTGTGGCGATATGCTTCTTCGGCGGTGCATTCCGCCTTCGAGGTCGGATTCGAGAGCGCAAAGATGATCGGCCGCGCGTTCAGTTCGGCCATCTCCTGCAAAACTTCGGCGGTGAAAGTCCCTCCGACCGCCGCAACGCCGATGATCGCGGACGGCTTGAGCGTGCGGATGGCAGACAGGAAATCGCTGACGGGCTTGTGATCGTGCGCGTAGGGAATTTTGTGCTCGAAGAGATCGGCGCGGCTCTTAACTACCAGGCCGTGAGAATCTACCAACCAAATACGCCGCAGCGCATCAGCTTTGGAGCATCCGTCTGCAACCATCGCGGAGACGACGAGGTCTGCAATGCCCGTTGCAGCTTCTCCGGCGCCGAGGAAAAGAATTTTTTGGTTGGCAAGCTTGTTGCCGGTCACGCGGAGTGCAGTGAAGACGCCCGCGAGCGCCACGGCTGCAGTTCCCTGGATATCGTCATTGAACGTGCAAGCCGTGTCGCGATATTTGCGTAACAATCTGAAGGCATTGTGATTGGCGAAGTCTTCGAACTGGATCAGGACACCAGGGAAGGCTGCGCGCGCCGCGGTAATGAACTCGTCGACCAGCTCGTCGTATTCGGCGCCGCGGAGCCGACGCTGACGCAAACCGACATAGTAGGGATCATTCAGCAGTGCCGTGTTGTTTGTGCCGACATCCAATACGACCGGCAGGCATAGCTTGGGGTGAACGCCGGCACAGACGACGTACAGCGAGAGCTTGCCGACCGGAATTCCCATACCATTCGCGCCGAGGTCGCCCAGACCCAGAATGCGCTCGCCGTCAGATACGACAATGAGCTTTGCCGTGTGTGGCCAATTTCTCATCAGCTTGGCAATGCGTCCCCGATCGTTTGAACTGATAAATAATCCTCGCGGCCGCTGAAAAATATCGCCGAACTTCTGACAGGCGAGTCCTACCGTCGGGGTGTAAATTAGTGGTTGAATTTCATCGATATTGTCGCAAACGACGCGGAAGAACAGCGCCTCATTGCGATCGTGCAGTGCATTAAGTGCTACGTACTTTTCAAGGTCATCGGGGAGGCGGCGAAGATTAGTAAGTATGCGAGCCACCTGTTCCTCTTGCGACAGCAGATGCGCCGGCAGTAGGCCCCGGAGGCCAAATGCATCGCGTTCCTTTTCGGAAAAAGCAGTGCCCTTATTAAGCAGCGGATCCCGCAGCAGTGCCACGCCACGAGGAAACTCCGCAGCCGTTGGACTGGTGTTTACGTTCAACAGCGTTTCCATAATCAAGCCCTTTTGACGCATATATCTGCCGAACGGCGTGGCGCGACATTGATGTTGATCAAATGCATGGTGGACGCTATGTGATCACGCCAATTTGCTGGGCCAACGCAAACAAGAACCGGAAGCCCAGGCCCGGCGAGTCACTTTTCAGTCCGACGGAGAACGCTTTTACGTAAACCCCCGTTTCTGCGTCAAAGCCCAATTATCGTCCGCCCAGCACCAAACTCGCAGTCGCAGGCATTCGTACGTTGGCAAGGAAATGGAACGGCAACCAGTCCGTGTGGGACGCGAATCGACGCGCCGATTTGGAGATTCGCAGACATTTGCTACATCGTCATTTGGCCCGCTGGCGCCCAATCTCAACGGCTCCCAACAATCAGGCTCTCGAGATCAGGACGTTGGACGAAACTCCGGTTAGGATTTTTGCCGAACTGGATTCATGACCGACCGCCCGGTTAGGTATCGATTTGTGAGGTCTCAAGGCCCGCTATACAGCGCGTGCTGAAGTTTCCCTTTGTTACAAGGCGGCTAAATGCCAGCTCGCAGCTGAAGGGGATCCTTTTGATACGCCTATCCGCCTGCGGCCCTTCGCGTCGGTTCCTATCGCCACCAGCTACAGCCGATGGCATCGGGACCGCGCTCCACCGTTCCGCGAATGACAAGCTGGAGAGTCGATTCGCTTTGTGGATTCGATTTGAAGCGTCCGATGCGGAAGTCAGATGCACCGGGAGTACATTAATCTTTGCCAGAATATTAGCAGCGGAGACCGGCCAATAGGCCATCGCGAACGCGACAATGGCGCAAGCAGTTGCATAGCTAACAACGATCCGGACTTTTTTATAGAAACTCACTCGCGCCTTCGCATTCCTGAGCGCCTGTTTCCTGATATGCCGGGCCGATTCATGCTCTCCACTTCTGCGCATGACACCCCGCTCCCCTCTTTGGTCTGTTAACCTCCTGATAACTGTCGAGAGGCGGGGCGAAAATTCAGGTGATGTCCCTAAGGAAAAACCCCTAGCTTTGGAGTCCCTATGGAATTATTCCCTCCACGGCGAAAGCGCGGACATTTGACACTTTTCGAGCATCGTACGATTGCTTGAAGGCGTCTGACGAATGCCACGCCTGTGCTTTTTCCATGCTGTCGAACGCGATAATCACAGATCGATTCGGCGGACGCCCATCGAAGCTAACGGTTCTCCCAAAATGGATGATGTAGTGACCGCCAAACGGCTGAATGTGGCCGGGTTGAGTGAGGGGTAGTCAGTGTCCATCTCTGATTTCAATCCACTGTCGAAGAGGGTGACGACGTAGGCAGGCGGAGGGGTCTGCGCAAGCGGCCGATCTGTGAGAATTCCAAGCCCAAAACCAGCAATCATTGCCAACGTCACCGCAGAGCAAGTTTTCACGGAAAAATCCTCGTCTTGAGCTTTAGGAGCAAAGGCACTTCGAGTATACGCACGGCCGACCTATACGTTAAGCTTGTTTGCGTCATATTTGGCGCCCGCGGCTGCGCCAGTTATGTCAGTGCAACGCTCACTAGATCGGACGGGTGTTTAATGCGAATTTTTGCGCTTTTCCAATTTACTGCCGTGCTGCTTGCTTCAACGACACGGGGCTATGGCGCAGATCCTGAGCATGGTCTCGCGCTCGCTCAACGATGGTGCGCCTCGTGCCATGTGGTTTCGCCAGAGCAGCAACGGGTCAGCGCTGACGTACCACCCTTCGCTACGATTGCGAGGTCACCAAATTTCGATGCGAAGCAATTAGCTTATTTTCTGTTGAACCCGCATCCGAAAATGCCTGACTTGCCTTTGAGCCGGGCCGCGGCAGATGATATCGCCGCATATATCGCGAGTTTGAAAAGATAGACTGGAACTGCTTCAGAGAGCATTGGTGGGACACAACCTATCGTATTTGTCGTGTTTTCGCAGCGTACTATCGATCCGATCGATGGTTTGCTGGGTCTTGGCTGGGATGACGATCACAGTTGGCAACCTCCAGGCGCAAGAGGTGGGAAATCCTAATCTGGGCCTCAGGATTGCCCGAACCCAATGTGCGGAGTGCCATCTCGTCGAGGAAACGGGCGGCCAGTCACCAAACCGCGATGCGCCGACCTTCGCAAAAATTGCCAATACACCCGGAATGAGCAGCATAGCTCTGACCGCCGCGCTACGGACCTCGCATGAGACCATGCCCAATGTCATCATCAAGGGCAGCGATCTTAGCGATGTTATCGCCTATATCCTGAGCTTAAACGAGCATCGCTAGAACGCTCTAGCACGCGCCCTTGATGACGCCCCACGTCGGCTCGCAAATAAGCGGCAATGCAGTATTGGCTTTGGATTAAGGAAAGCAAGGCAATGCAAACGAAAAAAGAGCCTGGTGAAGCGATGTACGGTTTCGTCGAATGCACGGTTAGGCAGTTTATGACGCGGAGCGTGACGACTGTGAAACGCCAGACCACAATGCGCGAGCTCGCCGTGTTATTTGAGAAGCACGACTTCAATGCGTTTCCGGTGGTGGAAGAGGGAAAGCTATTCGGAATTGTCAGCAAGTTCGATTTCCTTCGCGCCTTCGCATTTACCACCAGTCAAGTTGTGCCGCATTACAATGAATTGATGAGCCGGCCCGCGGCAGAAGTCATGACCGAGGCTGTAGTCGATGTCGATCCGACATCGCCATTAACGCGAGTTCTTCAATTAATGGTGAGTCTAAAGACCCGAAGCTTCCCAGTCGTGAGCGCTGAGGGTCAATTGGATGGCATTATCTCTCGCGAAGACGTCATGCGCGCTCTTAAAGAGACAACACGTGAAATCCCAATGGATGGAACGGGGTAGATACTAGGTCTGCGAATGCCTCAACGGCAACCGCATTGATTGAAGTCAAAAGATGGCCTGATTGATTGGGCTAATGCAATTCGCTCGATGTTGGGGGCGCTTCTCTTTTGGAGAGGAATTGCGTGAGCGGTACTGAGCGGCACTCGTAATCTTTCGAGATACTACTTTGTCAGCGGCACAGACGTACTCACAGAGTTCCCGTCGAACCATTGCTTTCGCCTCAATCATCTGGGCGAGCTCGATCTTGTTTAGCCGCATCATGGGACTGGTGCGCGAACAAATCATAGGGCGTACACTAGGCGCTACCCGGCAGGCAGACCTGTATTTTGCTAGTTTTACCTTGCCTGACTTCCTCAACTATCTCCTGGCAGCCGGCGCGTTATCGATCGTCTTCATTCCGATTTTCGTCGAGCACGTCGAACGCGGCGAGCACGACCAAGCATGGCGTGCTTTGAGCGCCATCGCAAATTTTATCTTGGTGGTAGGTGGGTTGGCGATCGCGCTACTCATAATATTTGCTAGACCGCTTGCGGGTTTGGTAGCGCCCGGATTTACCGGGGACGGTGAATTGGACACGCTAACGCATCTCATCAGAATCATCTTGCCGGCTCAGATTTTTCTGGTGGTCGGCGGTCTGCTGTCGGCGGCTCTGCAGGCACAGGACCGGCATTTGCTGCCGGCAATGGCGCCGCTAGTTTATTCTGCGGGGATTATTGCCGGCGGCCTGATCGGATCACGTGTGGGCGCGAGTGCCGACGGGTTTGCATGGGGCGTACTGATCGGTGCGGCGCTCGGACCGTTCGCGTTGCCATTGGTCGGCTGCATGCGCAGCAAAATGCGATGGTATCCGATTTTCTCTTTCGCAAACCCGGATTTGAAAACATATCTGTGGCTATCATTTCCCATCATGATTGGCTTCTCGATCGTCGTGGTCGATGAATGGATCGTCAAAAATCAGGCTTCGTACCTGTCAGCGGGCGCTCTGTCCTATCTGCAATATGGCCGGACGCTCATGAAAGTCCCGATTGGCGTCTTCGGCATGGCAATCGGCGTCGCCTCCTACCCGACAATTAGCCGTATGGTGGCGGCCGGCGGTGTGGTGGAAGCCTATGGCACGCTGGCGCACGCAGTAAGGCTGACGCTCTTCGTTACATTTGCTGCTCAAATCTGTCTGACATTGGCTGGCTTTGAAGCGACGTATCTCATCTGGGGTTTTCTATCGCACCGGTTCAGCACTGCTGACGCCGAGGCGACCGGCTCGGTATTGGCATTCCTTTCGCTCGGTCTCGCTGGTTGGGCGGCGCAAACCGTCATCAGCCGCGGCTTTTATGCGCTTGGAAGCACTTGGCTGCCCACCGTTGTCGGTACGGCCGTCGCATTCTGTGCTGTGCCTCTCTACGTCGTGCTCCGGCGCGAGTACGGTGCGATCGGTCTGGCAGTTGCAAGCGCAATCGCAATTCTCGTCTATGTGCTGCTGTTAGGCTGGTTACAATACCGACGGTTCAGCCGCGAAGCCGCCGCCCGAGAGGACAGCCTTGATCGCGTCGACGGCATGCTTGGCCCCGCCCTGCGCATGGCCTTGGCATGCGCCATCGCCATCACCGTAGGGCTGGTGATCCGCTCTCTTCTTCCAGATTTTCTCTTGCGAATGGATCTCGATGTCATCCTGCTGCGCAGCGGAATGCTGTGCCTTATCGGTCTTGGCATATATTTGGTTATTGCTCGGCTCTTGAATATTCACGAGCTATCAGAGATCCAGCGACTGATGAACCGCAAACTCAACCACAGAGCACTACCTGCGACACAGGCCCGACCGTAGTTAAGCCCTGTCCATGCACACCTGTTTCTCGCGAGTGGTCCGTCGAAGAAATCAATGACTTATTTGCCGTGGCAACCAGTGCCGACCGGCTGAGTGCGAGATCGTTTGGGGTCCGGCCATGATGAAGATGCCGACAAGAATTTTAATTTTCGTGTTCACTACGGCCGCTGTGATGGCGATTGTTCCTTACGCTCGACCGCAAGACGCAGACCGAGGCCAGATTGAATTTTTACTAAACTGTGCAGGTTGCCACGGCACCGATGCCAAGGGCTCGGGTCCACAGAGCCCGAAGCTCCATATAAAGCCTGCCGATTTGACGGTGCTGGCTAAGCGAAACCACGGACGGTTTGATCCCGGCGCGGTCTATCAGATGATTGACGGACGGAATCCGCGCTTAAGTCACCACAACGCTGACATGCCTATTTGGGGATGTGACACCAAACCCCGCTTCCCGATATTCCCGCAACTACGAAGCGCAAACACAAAATACCAAAAAGAATTTTATCGCAGATGAAGGGCCACGAGAACGAACTTGATTCTCTTCTCGATCTTCCCTGCGATTCCGAAGCGGCCATCAGAGAGCGGTTGCTCGCCATCGTCAGCTATCTGAGCCTGGTGCAGGAAAAATAACGATCCATACAATCGGTGGGGAATACGAGGATCCCAGATTGCTCACACGCGATGAGGCACTGCGGATTACGACCGGCGTGCCCAAGCCATTGGCGCGCGCCAGACATAGCGCGACCGTTCATTGCTTTGTGACAAAGGAACAAATCAGTGAATTTTCAGCATTAATCTACATCAACGCCAAGTCGCAAACCAAGCACGTCTGCACTGCACTGAGCGCGCTGTCACAGTGTTGAAAGTATCTGTCGCGCCGACCGGTGTCTTAATAGCGGGCAAATCCACCGACCTTGTCATCCTCGACCAAGATTTTACCAAGGTCGATCCTTCGACCCTCCGCGATATCCCAGTCCGAGCGACTTGGCTCGACAGTAAACGCCGCCTTCAACTTGACGCGTAGTGGCAAGCGCTGATCAACGAAAGAACCTGTCGGCCGAGTTGATTGAATGCATCAATGTGTCTATTGGCGCATGACCCGATGCCGGCCTGAGTACTAATAATGAGTTGAGTTATATCAATTCAAATCACGAATACTTCGCCGATACTTAATCTGTATTCGGCAGCAACTGGAGGTGGCGAGGATCGTCACCGCTGCATTCCAGGCGGAGCGGATGGAGCAAGCCGATGGCACACGTAAAATTGCGAAAGCAGAAATCGTCTCATCGCAGACGGCAACTAATTGTCAGCGAACCCAAAAAACATGCCATGCCCGATGTCACCTATGAGATTGTCCAGCATGACGGTGGCTGGGCCTATAAAGTCAATGGCGCGTTTTCGGAAAGCTTCCCGACGCATGCCGAGGCCCTCGCCGCGGCACAGTCGGCCGCGGAGGAGCAGGAAGTACCTGGGCACACCGAAACGATCGAATATGAGGATGACGAAGGCAACTGGCACACCGAAACCGCCAGAGGCCGAGACCGCCCGCACACTCTTGTCAAGGACCAGGATTGAGGTCCCATACTGGCAGAGATTGAAGGGTTGCGGCCGATTCACGTCGGGGCTAGGCACGTCCGTTTTGCCGTCCTCACGAGACAGAAACGGTCTACGTAATTTCCCTTAAGGACGACATCCGAATGTCCAGCATGATGTCTTTCGATAACGATATCGACGAAAGGCGGATTAATGAAAAGGCCTAAAGCAAGAGGAGGGACCGATATGACAACGACCAATTCACTCCACCAGTCCTTCAAATGTCCCAGCTGTGGAGAATGGCTTACAGCTCCTGAGCGGTCCACATACGTGAGCGAGGCACAAGTCAGGAATTTTTGGGTCTGCTCGAAGTGTGGCAATGAGTTCGAAACCTCAATCTACCTGACTCAAGAAGCGTCATTGACACCGGAAGTGGTCGATACATTTTTCCCGACTTTGTTGGTTGCTTGAGAGCGCGACCCTGCCATCGCGCGCAGGACCATAGTGAACTCTGTGGCGATGGACAGTAATGCTGCGATTTTGCGCTGCCCGAGCGGAAGCTAAGAGGCCTGTGGAACGCGTTTGACGTGATGCCGTTCCATCGCTTACGAACGCTTCAAGCGTTTCGTCTTCGGAAATCGTGCGTGGATGCTCATTCACTTTCGAGATCATCGTCTGGCAGGATGCGCAGTGCGGCGCCATCGAGGTCGTCGTATTGGTTGGTCCTTAACGTCCATATGAATCCGACCAGCCCCGTTAGACCGAGCAAAAGCGCCATAGGCACGAGATAGATAAGAACGTTCATCGCACATATTCCAAGCGATCGCGTGCCGCGGCCGCGCTTTCCAAGACGCGATCTTTTGGCCTACTTTCCGTTACACGCGCCTTGGACGGTGCCGGTTGTTCATCCGCTTGCGTCGGCGCGACCCCAGTCGCGTGGACCTCGGGCCGTCGCCCAAGTCGGCCGCGCAGGGCGTTCAGCGTGACCAAGATCGACGAGCCCGACATCGCTGCGGCCGCAATCAGGGGGTTGGCCAGGCCTGCCACTGCGATCGGAACGGCGAGCGCATTGTAGATGATCGCGAGCCCGAGGTTTTCCTGCATCAACGATCTGGCCCGGCGAGACAGCGCGATTGCATCCAAAACCGGGACTAAGTAATCGCCGAGAAACAGCGCGTCCGCGCGGGTCTGCGTGAGCTGCGCCGCCGTGATCGGCGATAACGAGACTGTTGCCGCTGCGAGCGCCGGTGCGTCGTTTAATCCGTCGCCGATCATAAGGACACGGCGGCCCAGCGCCTTGAGCTTCTCAATCGTGGCGATTTTTTCAGCGGGACTTAGGCCAGCATACCACTGCGTAATACCGAGCTGTCTCGCGATCGGTTCGACAGCGTTGGGCCGGTCGCCTGACAAGATCATCAGATCAAGACGGCGCCCGATCAGCGCCTTGACGACGGCGACGGCATCGGGACGCAGCCGTTGGCAAATCGGGATGCCGGCGACACGCCCGGCATGCGTGAAAAAAATCGTGGATGCCGCGCTGTTCGCCGCTTTGTTTTGGGACGACGGCCTCGTCAGTCCACAGAACGGCGCACTGCCGAGCCGCGCTTCTTGGCCCTCGATGTTGCCGCGCACGCCGTTACCGCAGTCCTCTATCACTCCGGCGTAAGGTATGCGTTCGCGTGCACAGCGCGCCAGCGCCGCCGCCAACGGGTGGTGACTGGATAAGGCTAGCCTGGCCGCGCGCTCAAGAATATCCGGATCAACTGATGAACCATCGACCACGCCTTCGGGCAACGTTAGCGTGCCTGTCTTGTCGAAGATAACAGTATCGGCTGTCCCAAGCCTCTCGATGGCATCGCCAGAATTAAGAATGATGCCAGCGCGAAATAATCGTCCAGCCGCAACCACCTGCACCGTTGGTATCGCCAGCGCTATGGCACAAGGACAGGTAATAATGAGAACGGCAACGGCTGTGACGATCGCATCGTGAAGCGATGCACCGGCCAATAGCCAGCCGACCGCGGTGGCGGCCGCGGTCAAGTGAACGATGGGCGCGTAAAGCCGTGCTGCGCGATCCGCGAGCCGAACAGTGCGCGATTTCGCTTCGGTCGCCCGCAACAGCAGACGCTCGATCTCCTGGAGCAGCGTTGAACTGCCGGCGGCGGCGACCCTAATCGTCAGCGCGCCCGAGCAATTGATGGCGCCGGCATAGATCGTCATGCCCGGTTCGACCGGCTGGGGAATGGTCTCACCGGTCACCAGACTCTGATCCACTTCGGACTGGCCACTTGCGACCAAACCATCGGCCGGCACTGCTTCCCCGGGCTGCACCAGGATGCAGTCGCCTCGCTGCAAGGCGGATGCCGGTACGCGGCTCAGCTCGCCCCGAGGCCCAAACCTGTGTGCGAACTCCGCCTTGGAAGAAGCGAGATTGCCGGCAAATTGCCGCGTTTTTTGCCGCGTTGACCGGTCGAGATAACGTCCGCACAACAAAAAGAACACCAACATAATCGCGGAATCGAAATAGGCGTGAACTGCGTGCGTGGCGGTCTCATAGAGCGATAGGCCAAGCGCCAATATGACGCCTACCGTGATTGGCACGTCCATATTGAACTGCCGCGCGCCAATGGCTCGCCACGCGCTTTTAAAGAACGGATGCCCAGCATAAGCCGCGGCCGGCAGCGCGATCAAAGCCGAGAGCCAATGAAACAGATCGCGCGTCTCCTGCATCATATCCGAAACATTGCCGGCCCAGATCGAAACCGACAACAGCATCACGTTCATTGCTGCAAAGCCGGCAACGGCGAGACATTTCAACAGCCATTTGGTCTCGTGGTTGTCTTCAGCCGCTATGCGCTCGGGAGCGAATGGGTAGGCGCGGTAACCGATTTGTTCGATCGCAGCCACGATCCGTTCGGCATTGGTTTCACTATCGCGCCATTCGACCGCGAGACGGCGCTGCGTAAAATTGAGCCGCGCGTTGACGATGCCCGGCAGTTTTTGCAAACCATCCTCGATCTTGCGAATACAGCCCGCGCAGCCGACGCCCTCGACAGCCAACGTTATATGCGCGCAGCCGGGCTCACTTCGCTCGACAAATTTGGAAAGGTCGAGAGCTTCGATCATCCGCACACTCACCTGAGCACAATGCGGTTTTTGGAGCGGAACAGCCGCTGACCCTGCTCCGAAATCTCGATCACAAGATCCCATTGACCAGGGATGAGCTCGGTTTCGCCGTGGTATTGTCCAGGCGAATCCTCTTTGAGCGCAACGCTGTGATCCAATCCGCGATCGATCGGACGCTCAAAACTCGCTGATGCGGTCATGCCAGTCAGGACATGACCTGCTTCGTCGCGCGCAACGAGTTCGAGACGCATATGGTTACGCGCCGGCGTCAGTTTGGCGTCGATCTGCCAGTGCCGCGCGTCCTGTGCTTTGACCATCGCGACGTCCTGCTCGAACATTCGGCCCGCCTGATAAGCGCTCTCGGTGTCGACGCCGCGCATTGTCGAAAGCGCTTCGTAGATCATCACGCCGTTTATGCCCATAACGATGCCGAAGAACGTCAACAGGTAAACCAGCACCATCCGGCCGGTGAGCCGCGGCGCTGTTCGAACGTCGCTATTTGACTCTGACATGGGCCTCTCACGGTCCGACGAAGCGATCACCTGCGGTGGCGCCAACCTGACCATTTGCGGTCACAATGCTGAACGTCAACGGAATGGACGCATTCGGTTCGAGCAGTTGACGCGTCGTGACAATCACGCGCACTTGTCGAGTCTGATCGGGTCCAACCGTGATTACCGGCTGGCCCTCCGCGCTCTTGTCGCTGCCGAAGGTCTCGACGTCAGCCCCGGCGAGACCAGTCACTTTCAACACGAAGCTTTGCGTCTCGCGGTTCTTGTTGGCTATGTGAACCGCATAGCCATTGCGGATGGCGCCATCGGAAAGCCGCACGAACAACGGATTCCGGTCGTGAATGATCGTAAGCGCCTGCGCGTGACGAGTCGCCAATGCGTATGCCATCACGCCTCCGACAACGGCGATGATGGCCGCATAAAGCAAGGTGCGCATGCGGACGAACTGATAAGATGTTTGTCCGCCGTGCTGACGAGCGCGGATGTTCAGATCGGTGTCGTAGGCGATGAGGCGAGGTGCGCGACCGACCTTCGCCATCACGGCATCGCACGCGTCAATGCAAAGCCCGCATTGGATACAGCCGAGATTTGGACCGTTGCGAATGTCGACGCCGGTAGGACAGACATAGACGCATTGGCGGCAATCGATGCAATCGCCAGCCGCTTGGCCGTGCTCATGTAGTGCCGCCGCCTTCTTTAGAGAGGCACGTGGCTCGCCGCGATCATGGCGATAACAGACATTGAGTGCGTATTCATCCGTCAAGGCCGCCTGAATGCGCGGCCACGGGCACATGTAGACGCAGACCTGTTCACGCATCCAGCCGGCAAGCGCATAAGTGGTGAAGGTCAGCAGTCCGATAAAGCCATAGGCGACCGGCGGCGCCTTAAAGGTCGCGAGCTCTCTAACCAGGGTCGGCGCATCGCCAAAGTAAAGAACCCACGCACCCCCGGTCCACCAGGCAATCATCAACCAACAAAAATGCTTCGCAGCCGCGCGGGTAGCCCGGTCAAGACCCCAGGGCTGCTGATCGCGCAGCAAATGTTCGCGGCGATCGCCCTCAATCCAGCGCTCGACCGTGACAAAGAGGTCGGTCCAGACAGTCTGCGGACACAAGTAACCGCACCATAACCGTCCGGCTACGGCGTTCATCAAAAACAATGCCATGGCGGCGATGATGAGCAGGCCAGTCAGGTAATAAACTTCTTGCGGCCAGATCTCGATGAAGAAGAAATAAAAGCGCCGGGCGGGAAAATCGATCAGCACGGCTTGGTTGGGCGCGTTGGGGCCGCGGTCCCAGCGGACGAATGGCAGAAAATAATAGATCCCTAGCGTGATGACGAGCAGCGCCCATTTCAATCTGCGAAACGTGCCGCTGACACGTTGTGGGTAGATTTTCTTGCGCGCGGCATAAAGCGGCTCGTCGTCGGGATCAGAGGGGAAATCCGATTCGGCGATGGTTGTTGTCGTGGCTGCATCGGTGGCTGCGGCGGCGAGATCGCTCAGTGGGTGAGCCGCTCGCATAACGGCTGCGGTCGGACCCACGCCGGCGGACACCGATAAGCCGCTCGGGCACATGCTTTATTCCCCGCCGCCAAAGGTGTGCACGTAGACCGTGAGCGCCTTGATCGTCACCGGATCGAGCTTGCCGCCCCAAGCCGGCATGACGCCGCCGTGGCCGTTCCAGATGCCCTCGATGATTGCCTGGGTATCGGAACCATAAAGCCAAATCTGGTCCGTCAGATTTGGTGCGCCAAGCGCGCGATTTCCTTTGCCGTCGGGGCCATGACAAACCGCGCAATTGTCGGCGAAGATTTTCGCACCGCGCGCGAGATCGGCCCCGGCCGTCGTTGAGAGCCCGGACAACGATCGCACGTATTCGGCAACGACAAGGACTTCGTCGCGCTTGAGCATGCCATCGCGGCCGAATGCCGGCATCGAGCCCTGGTGTCCTTGCTCGTCGCCCGAGCGCACGCCGTGCGTGATCGTTTGCGAAATAGCGTCGAGGCTGCCGCCCCATAGCCAGTCATTGTCGACGAGATTGGGGTAACCCTTGGCGCCGCCGCCGCCAGCGCCATGGCAGGGTGCGCAATTATCGGCGAAGGCTCGGCCGCCGAGCGCCCGGGCGAAATCGAGCATTTCAGGAGTCGATTCGATTTCCGCGAGCGAGGCAGCAGCGAGTCGGGTGGTCATGGCACCACGCTGCGTCTGCAGAACAGCGAGATCGCTGCTAACGGCCGCGCGCGAATGCCATTTAAAAATGCCGTTGCTATACGATGACAGCAGGGGCCAGGCGGGATAAACCAACCAGTAGCCGACCGACCAGACGATCGTCGCGTAGAACAACCACAGCCACCAGCGCGGCAGCGGTCTGTTCAATTCCTGTAAGCCATCCCATTCGTGTCCTGTCGTCGGCACCTGGCGGGTCGATTGGGACGCCGGTTTGCGCGCGAGCTTGTCGAGGCGTTCGGTCTGCCCGCTCATATCAGTCCTCCCGCAGCGGCACGCGCGCGGATTCGTCAAATTGCTTCTGGCGCGACGGCCAAAGCGCATAGATCAGTACGACGATGAAGATCACGACGAAATAGACCAGACCCCAAGTCTGGGCAAAGTGCGCGAAGAAAGCGTAATTCGATTCCACAGGCGTCTCCTCAGCGAATGTTCGCTTTGTCGTCGTAGAGTTTAAAATCGACGAGCGTGCCGAGCATTTGCAAATATGCGATCAGCGCATCGGCTTCTGTGATACGAGTCGGATCGCCACCAAAATTGCGCGATTGCGCTTTCGGATATCGCTTCGCGAGCGCGGCAGCGTCGGGCGCATCGTTCGCGGTCTGAGTGCGCAGATCGGCGACCGCTTTCTCGATCATTTCGCCGCTATATGGCACGCCGAGCAGCGCCTGGACCTTCATGTCCTCGGCGATATGGGAATAATCGAGGTCGGTCGTGAACAGCCACGGATAGGACGGCATGATCGAACCGGGTACGACCGCGCGCGGATCGTTGAGATGATCGCGATGCCAGTCGTCGGAATATTTGCCGCCGACGCGTGCGAGATCGGGACCATTGCGCTTCGAGCCCCATTGAAAGGGATGGTCGTATTCGCTTTCGGCCGCCAATGAATAATGTCCATAGCGCTCGACTTCATCGCGGAGTGCCCGGATCATCTGGGAGTGGCATAGATAGCAGCCCTCGCTCACGTAAATATTGCGCCCGGCGAGCTCGAGCGGCGTGTAGGGCCGCATCCCCTCGGCAGTCTCGATGGTGCTGCGCAGATAGAACAGCGGCACCACTTCGACAAGACCGCCGAAAGCGATGACGATCAGAATACCGACCAGGAGCAGGATCGAGTTGCGCTCCAGGATCCAATGTTTCTGCCAGAGCGACTGCGCCATCGGACCCTCTATTCAGCCGGAGCAAGGCCGGGCATGGCCTCGGTCATTTCACGTGCTGGGTAGATCGTGCGCCAGATGTTGAAAGCCATGATCAGCGCGCCGGCAAGAAACAGCGCGCCCCCGAGCGCGCGTATCACGTAGAACGGATGCATCGCCTCGACCGTTTCGATGAGCGAGTATTCGAGAAAGCCCAGATTGGTGTAGGCGCGCCACATCAAGCCTTGCAGAATGCCTGACACCCACATCGCGCTGACGTAGACGACGATCCCGATTGTTGCGATCCAGAAATGCCAGCTCACGAGCCGCAGCGAATATAACGGCCGGTTCCAGAGCCAGGGCACCAGACAATAGATCGCGCCGAAAGAAATGAAGGCGACCCAGCCGAGTGCACCGGAATGCACATGGCCGATGGTCCAATCGGTGTAGTGGGAAAGCGAGTTAACCTCTTTGATCGACATGACTGGCCCTTCGAACGTTGCCATGCCGTAGAACGCAACCGCCAGCACCATCATCCGCAGCACCGGATCGGTGCGCAGCTTGTCCCACGCCCCCGAGAGCGTCATCAGCCCGTTGATCATGCCGCCCCAGGACGGCATCCACAGCATGACTGAAAATGTCATGCCGAGGGTCTGGGTCCAGTCCGGCAGCGCCGTGTAATGCAGGTGATGCGGGCCGGCCCAAATGTAGAGAAAAATCAGCGACCAAAAATGGATGATCGAAAGCCGATAACTGTAGATTGGCCGCTCGGCGCGTTTCGGGATGAAATAATACATGACCCCGAGAAAGCCTGCGGTCAGAAAGAAGCCCACAGCGTTGTGGCCATACCACCATTGCACCATCGCGTCCTGCACGCCGGCCCAGACTACGTAGGACTTCGAGGAAAATAGCGATACCGGCACCGCGGCGTTGTTGCCGAGGTGAAGCACCGCGATGGTCAGAATAAAGGCGAGATAAAACCAGTTGGCGACATAAATGTGCGGCTCGGTGCGCCGCACGAGTGTGCCGACATAGACGAGCAAATAGACGACCCAGACGACGGTAAGCCAAAGATCGGCATACCATTCCGGTTCGGCATATTCCTTCGACTGAGTGATGCCGAGCAGGTAACCGGTCCCGGCGATGACAATAAAAAAATTGTAGCCGAGCACCACAAACCAAGGGGCGAGCTCGCCGGCGAGCCGCGCGCGACACGTGCGCTGCACGACATAAAACGATGTGGCAAGGAGCACGTTGCCACCAAAGGCGAAGATGACGGCCGAGGTATGCAGCGGGCGAAGGCGACCGAAGGAGATAAAAGCGAGATCGAAGTTCAATGACGGATAGGCCAGCTCGAGCGCAATCCACAGCCCGACCGCCATGCCGGCAATACCCCAGAACACGGCAAGCAGCGTTGCCACTTTGACCGGCGCCATATTGTAGTTCGGTTTGCCGGCGATCGTGAGCGGAATTGGTTCTGCGCCGCGCGCGAAATAGTGGTTGAAAATGGCGAAAGCCGCGGCTGCGCTGGCCGCCGCAAACAGGTAGGCATGGAACGCGTAGGCCGGCGTGTAGGCTTTAGCGGCGACGATCACAGATACGAACGCAAGCGCGATAAAGGCGGCCGCCAGCCCGCCCTCACCGTAGGTCATAAATTTGGCCTGTCCATTCATCGGGTGCGAATCCGCTGTGCTGGAAAGTTTGATTTTTCTTTCAATCACGCGCCAACGATTGCAGCGTTGATTTAAATCAAGTTGCGATCGCGGTTTCCGGGTACCGACGAAAAGCGGTTATTGCTCAAGTGATTTCAGGTAGGCGATGATGTCGCCGACCTGACCGGGGTCAAAGCGAAATTCCGGCATGGTCGGATGACCGGTAACAATTCCCTCGGCCAGTGGTTCTTGGAGGTCTTCAACGGGATAGCGTTTGTGTAGCGTGCGAAACGGCGGCGCGACCGGCAGTGGACTGTCACCGACCCTGCCGATCGCGTGGCAACGCGAGCAATTCGTGCGGACAATGACTAATCCGCGCTGCGCTGGTGGCGACAGCACCTCGTCGCCCTTGGCGGGCGCTGGAGCGAGCGTCAGAGCTATCGCCAGCACATTGGCAAAAAGAGCGGCACCGATACAGAACTGCACGGCCCGCAGCATCGCGAGACATGATCTCACTGTTGCCCCCTCGTCAACGTGCGGCGCGTTCTTTAGCTTCGTCCTCGGTGGAGGGAAATGCCATTCCCGACATTGGCTCCACCCACACGAGGTGATCGACTACCCGCTTGACGCCGGCGACATTCTCAGCCGCGACGACGAGGCCCTGGCGCTCACGATCATCAGTTATGATTCCGTGCAGCTCGGCCACACCGTCCTTGACAATCACGTTGATTCGCGGCGCCCAATCCTGTTTCGCGATCGTAGCAAGGATTTTGTCACGGATCACCGAATCACCGCCGGCCGGCGATATGCTGGCGCGCGATAGGCTTGCCAGGGCGTGCATGAGGTTGGCGCGGCTAATGATCCCGACCACGCGCCCGCCGCGCGTGACGGGAAGGCGTTTGACGTGATGCCGTTCCATCGCTTCGACGACCGCTTCAAGCGTCTCGTCTTCGGAGATCATGCGTGGATCGGGGGTCATAATCTCTTCGACCTTCCGACCCGAACTGTGCGTGTATTCTTGTGCGAGCTTGCCGGGCCCGACGATAAATTCAAGCCACTTCGGCCGCTGCCGTTGCGTACCCAGTTCGCTCCGGCGCAGAAAGTCACCCTCGGTGACAATCCCGACGAGCTCTCCATCCTTATCGATAACTGGCAGGCCGCTGATGCGATTCTGGAGCATTAGACGCGCCGCTTTGAGGACTGGTTCGTCGGCGTCAATGCAAATGACGTTTGATGTCATGACGTCTTTGACCCGCATGGTCCTATCCTCTTTCTGGAGATTGCCGGCCGAGATACAAAAGCGATCAGCGATCATGCCGCCAGTGCGGCACGGTTCCGCAGCACAATGCGTCGTGAGGAGGCTGAAACCTCGATCGTCGACGTTGTTTCCAACGAGCTTAGGGTTCGCGACACGGTCTCGATGGTCAACCCGAGATAATCGGCAATATCTTGGCGGGACATCGGCAGCTCGATCGTGTTGTTTTCGGACGCACGTTCCGCCATTTCCAGAAGAAAGGTGGAAACCCGTTCTCGCGCATTCTTGATCAGAAGCAGGAT
>Ga0310914_10000603_pt1 | contig 21524 bp, 20 predicted proteins | sample GREbulkMGAN108_FD_203450 | JGI IMG/M metagenome (GOLD analysis project Ga0310914, IMG submission 203450) | Lab enrichment of tropical soil microbial communities from Luquillo Experimental Forest, Puerto Rico - GRE.bulkMG.AN108 | ecosystem: Environmental > Terrestrial > Soil > Tropical forest >... | reverse complement strand
CGCCAGGACTGACCACCACGGCGCCAGCGGATGCTCTCGAAGACATGACGTCATCATCGCAGCCACCTACGACAAATCCGGGCCGCCCGATCCCCGCCCTGAATTCAGTGCGCACACCCCCCAGCCAAAGCCGAAAAGCAACACATCAACCCGCTACGACTACCGCGAATCCCGATTCGTGCGCCAAGTCAGGTCTCATTGTTTTCGCCGCGGGAGCCGATGTCAGCGCAGCGGTTCGGGCTGGATCATTAGGCGAGTTTGGAAAGCGCTAGCGCCGGCGTTATCGGATTTGCGGTTCATGTGCAGTCCGCCTGTGTGGTGCTGATGTGATTATTGCGATTTAAGTGGACGCTCCACTTGCTCCCGAAGGCATTCTCGCGCAACGCCTCATCGAGGTGCGATCAGCGCGAAGACCTGCTTGGCGACCCGCAACATCCAGCCGGTCACCGTCGGCCCGTGATCGCGAGGCCAGTTCAGCTGAAAGCTGACCGCCCACGGCTGCTGGTTTTTGTCGACGGCGTACCAGCTGAAGGTCAGGTCTCCCGGCAGGCCACCGGCTTTCGCGGCGATATACGGCCAAACGTTGCGGTCCAGCTGGATACCCGACACCGCGGAAAGGATCCGTCTCAACGGTGCGGCCGCGCCGACCGCGTCGGCTTGCAGCGCCGCGTGCACCCGGCAGATGTCCTCGGCGTTGCCGTACCACTCCGCGCCGTAGGTCGAGGCCGGGGTGTGGGCGCGGCTTGGATCGGGTTGGTAGGGAGTCGAATTCGCCTGCGCCAGCAGTTGGGCACGGACTTGCGGGGATCCCTGCTTCCATTGACTGCGCAGATCCGGCTGGCCCCAGCCGACCGAGAACAGCTCATACATCGTGGGGAAGGGCGTCATGCTGGCCGGATCGTGATGGCCCGCGGTGACGAGTGCTTCCTCGATGGCGTGCGTGCCCATCCTTTCGATCAGCAGGTCGGTGGCCATGTTGTCGCTGGTGGCGATCATCTTCTCGGCGGCGGTGCGAACCGAAACATGGTCTCCGACAGGCAGTTCCAAGCCTGAGGAACCGACCGCCCGGCCCTTGTCGGTGACGGTCAGCTCGTCGTCCCAGGACACCGTTCCGTTTTTGACGGCGCCCGCCAGGGCGTGCAGCACGTACAGCTTGAAAATCGATGCCAGCGGCAGTGATTCGCCGGTGTTCGTGCCCACCACCGGGTCGCAGCGACCGTGGTCGACCTTGGCGACCTGATAGGAATAGCGAGCGCCGGTCTTGCCCAACACGGCGTCAACGTCGTGCCACGAGTCGATCTTCGGTGCCTGCGTGTCGACGTCGAAGCGGTCGACCCACCCGTCGTCGTCGGTGTGTAACCGGACGTCTTGTCGCGCGCCATACGAGGAGATCAGGTGCAGCGTGGCCACGCTGGCGCTGATGTCGATGCCCTCGAGGGTGAAGGGACGATCCCACCAGAGCCCTTCCATGGTGGTTTCGACCGACTCGACCTTGTCGGAGGCGGCAAAGGTGCGGACGCCGACCGGCCCGATGGGCCAGTCCGAGTTGAGCATGTCTATGGTCTGCTGGGCCCGCAGACCGGGAGGGGTTCTCGTGTCGATCCCCCGCCCGGGGTTCGCCGCGTTCGCGTGCGGGGAAGGCGACGGTGCACAACCCGGAGCGAGGGCCACGATCAGCGCCGCGGCGGCGCTCAACGTGGCCGCGCGGCGCCGCGCCGGCGGCTTGCTAACCAGTCTGGTCGGTCCCGGCAACGTCCAGCACGACCTCGAATTCCAGCAGCGTTGCGCCAGTCGCCACCGGGTTGGCCCGGTGCCCGGCATGGGCTTCGATGGCGGGGCCGCTCGCCCACGCCTGGAACGCTTCATCGGACTCCCAGTGTGTCACCACGAAGTAGCGGTCCTCTCCTTTGACCGGACGCAGCAGCTGGAAGCCGAGGAAACCGGGTTGGTTCTCCACCGCGTGCGCGCGGTGGGCGAACCGCTTCTCCAGTTCGGGGCCAGCGTCGGGGGGTATCTCGATTGCGTTGATCTTCACCACTGGCATTCCGCTAGGCTACCGCGACACTCCACCTGTCGGACTCCCGGGCGGGCCACGCAAGATGGTGCTATGCCCGGCGACCTGTTGACCTGCCACGGCGGACGGGGCGAGCCGTTGGTGCTGGTGCATGGCCTGATGGGGCGCGGCACCACGTGGTCGCGCCAGCTGCCGTGGCTGACCGGCCTGGGCACCGTGTACACGTTCGACGCGCTGTGGCACCGCGGTCGCGACGTCGAGGATCCGCACCCGATCAGCACCGAACGGTTCGTGGCCGATCTGGCCGACGCGGTGGGCGCATTGGGGGCGCCGGCCACGCTGGTCGGGCATTCGATGGGTGCCCTGCATTCGTGGTGCCTGGCGGCGGAGCGTCCGGGTTTGGTTTCGGCGCTGGTGATCGAGGACATGGCGCCGGACTTTCGCGGCCGCACCACCGGCCCGTGGGAGCCGTGGCTGCACGCCCTCCCGGTCGAGTTCGAGTCCGCCCAGCAGGTATTCGACGAATTCGGGCCCGTCGCCGGGCAGTATTTCCTGGACGCCTTCGACCGCACCGAACGCGGGTGGCGGTTGCACGGTCACACCTCGCGATGGATCGAGATCGCCGCCGAATGGGGAACCCGGGACTACTTTGCGCACTGGATGGCGGTCCGGGCTCCGGCGCTGCTGATCGAGGCCGGCAACTCGGTCACCCCGCCTGGCCAGATGCGCGCGATGACCAAAACTACTTCTCCGACAACGTATTTACGTGTCGCCGAGGCCGGTCACCTGATCCACGACGAGGCGCCGCAGGTATACCGCGAGGCGGTCGAGTCCTTCTTGGCGAGACGCTGATTACCGCCTACCTGAGCCCGCGCGCGATGCGCAGCGCCACCGCCATCAGCGTGTTGGTGGGGTTCTGGCAGCCTGACGTGACGAACACGCTGCCGTCGGCGACGTAGACGTTTTCCATCTGATGCATTCGTCCATTCGGATCGACGACGCTCGTCGTCGGGGAAACGCCCATCTGCATCCCGCCCATGACGTGCTTTGTGTTCGGCGGAGTGCCGCCAGAAACTGACCTCGCCAAACCGTCGGGGATGGCGGCGAACAGCGTCGCCCCGGCCGCCGCCATCATCGCGGTGATGGGAATCAGGTAGAACGTTTGCGAGACCTTCTCGTGCTTTCCGGGCGCGTAGGTGATCCGGGGCACCGGCTGGCCGTTGAGGTCGGTGACACTCGGGTCGAGGGTGACGTTGTTCGTCAGGTAGGGCAGGTCGGTGCCGATGAAATTTACGCCGGCGAGCCGGTCGCGCAGGAGCGATGCGCGCATCAGATCCTTGAACGGGCTGCCGAACAGTTGCACCCCCGGCAGGAATCCCAGGATCTCCTGGTAGAACTGGCCCTCCGTGATCGGGTCCTGGCTCCCTCCCAGCTCGCACAGCCCGCCACGGATGTAGGGCAGTCCGGCCAGTTTTGCGGCGGCCCGCGCCCCGGGGAAGTCTGGATTGGCGAAGTCCTCCATGCACTGCGTGATCGAGCGGCCGCGATAGGCGTGCACTCGCTGGTCGAGGTAGATGCCGAAACCGTCGACAAAGTTGTGAAACATCAGGCGGGCGCCGATCCGTCCGCTGGCGTCGGGCAGGCCGGAGAGCAAAGCCAGGCGTGATGTCTCGATAGCCGACGCGGCCAGCACCACCAGGTCGGCGCTCTCCCCCCCGGCATTGCCCTGCGGGTCGAGATAGGAGACGCCGGTGGCCCGCCGACCGGTGAAGTTGACTTTTGTGACGGTGGTTTCGGGGTGTAACTGCACCCGGCCGGTCCGCAGCGCCCGCCGCAGTGGCGCCAGCGCGCCCACCCGGGCCGAGATCGGGCAGCCGTAGTTACTGCAGAACCCGCAGTTGTTGCACGCAGGGCGGCCATCGTATTCGACCGAATTGATCGCGGTCGGGAACGGATACGGATGCAGCCCGATTCGCTTGGCCCCCTTGGCAATCAGCTTGGACGAGCGCTGCTGCGGCCCCGGCGGCATCGGGAAGGGCCGGGATCGTGGCGCGTGCTTCAGGGTGAGGGCGGGGATCGCCCCGACATCTCCCTGCGTCCCGAGCAACGCCTCGACCGCGTCGTAGTACGGGGCGATCTCGCTGTATTCGAAGGGCCAATCCTGCACGTCCGCGCCGGGCTGCGGGCCGAGCAGCGACAGCCCCTTGAAGTCGATGTCCCAGAACCGCGGGACCTTCGCGTCCCAGTGCGTCGTTCCGCCGCCGACGGTCACCGGGAGTTCGTTGACCGGGCCGACGTAGCTCGCGGGTTGGCTCGCTTTGTGCCGAAACGTGCGCGGGTAGGCGATTGGGTCCGGCTGCTCGAAGTAGCGGTACAGCGCCTTGAGTTCGTCGTTGGAGAATGTCGTACCGAACGGCCCGACCCCGTCGAGGTTGGTGTAGTAGTTCGACCCCTTCTCGAATATCACTACGTCCCAGCCGCTCTCGGCGAGCTCCATCGCCACCGTCGACCCGCCGGCGCCCGAGCCTACGACGATCGCCTTAGTTGCCGGCACTCACGCCGCCCTTTCCGCCCAATCTGGAGATGACCTGTTCCCAGCCCCCATGGCGCAGGCGGTTGATGATGTCGCTTACGACGACCACGTCGAACTGGGCCGCTTCGACCTCGGCGGGGGTGTATCCGCGCGGCTGGGAGTCCCCGGGAAACTTGATGTCTTTCCAACCGACCAGGTTCGCGTTGCCGCCGTACTCGGGGTTGCTGTACATCGCCTCAATGGTGTGACCGAACAGAATATTGGTGAAGGTCGTCGCCTGACCGTGGGCCAAGACGAGATCCTGCTTAGCGGGCCCTATTGCGGTAAAGTCGCCGCCCGCCTGCTGGTCAAGCAATGCGATGCCGCCGGTGTACTGGTTGCGAAGCTGCGTTAGGCGCTGTTTCCAGGCGTAGGCCTGGGCGCGGTTGAGCGGGACGAAGGTGGCCATGAAGTCCTGGGAGCCGCCGGCGCGGTTGCTCCACGGCCCGCCGGCGTGCACATCGGCGGGCGTGACGTCGAAGACCGACAGCATCCGGTCCAGGTAGTTGACCACATTCGCCTCGTGCGCCCCCGGACTGCCCAGCTCGAGCGGGCAATCTTGCGGCCCGGGGATCAGGCGCCGGGTGGCGGCGTCGAGCACCGCGGCCTGATGCGGAGTCAGGAATCGGTACCCTGCGTCGGCGGAAGCGGCGGGGAGGGCGCCCCGCATTGCGGCGGCCAGTGGCAGCAGGCTCAGCCCGCCGAGCACCGCGCGCCGCGACACCGGCGCTGACAAGCGGGATCCCGGAGCGGCCTCCTCGCTGGGCACACCGGCAGGGTAAGACGCAGAGATGGGGCTGACGTGGGAATGTCGGCGTCACGGCGTGTCGGCATTGCGCCGGAACGGTGTTTGCAGTACCGGGCTGGGCAATGCCGCCTGCTGCACTATCTGATAAATTCTTCAACTGATCGAATATAGAAATGTTGTAATCTTCAGGAGATCGGTGCCGTGTCAGAGCCGCTTTACAAGGTCAAGGCCGAGTTCTTCAAGACGCTGGGGCATCCGGCGCGGATCAGGATTCTGGAGCTTCTCGTGGCGGGGGACAAGTCGGTCGCCGAGTTGTTGCCCGAGGTTGGGCTGGAATCGTCGAATCTGTCCCAGCAGCTGGGCGTTCTGCGCCGGGCCGGAGTGGTCGAGGCGCACAGGGACGGCAACACGATGATCTACTCGATCGCCTCGGCGGATATCGCCGAACTGCTGATGGTGGCGCGCAAGGTTCTCACCGGGGTGCTCAGCGACCGAGTCGCGGTGTTGGAGGACCTGCGGGCGGGCGCGGAGTAGGGTCGATGGGCTGGATTGGCAAAGCCTTCAGGGTCGGCCGCATCGCCGAACGCGCGCCAACCGCACCTCAGCCGATGACCAAACCTACTGCGGGAGTGCGTGGTTCGCTGCAGATCCGGCACGTTGACGCCGGTTCGTGCAACGGGTGTGAGGTGGAGATCTCGGGCGCGTTCGGACCTGTGTACGACGCTGAGCGGTTCGGCGCGCGGCTGGTGGCCTCCCCGCGTCACGCGGATGCGCTGCTGGTCACGGGCGTCGTGACCCGCAACATGGCCGGCCCGCTGCGCGCCACGATCGACGCCACCCCGCTGCCGCGGAGGGTGATCGCCTGCGGCGACTGTGCCCTGAACCGAGGGGTGTTCGGGGATGCCTATGGCGTGGTCGGCGCGGTCGGTGAGGTGGTGCCTGTCGATGTGGAAATCCCTGGGTGCCCACCGACACCGAACCAGATCATTGCGGCTCTGCGATCGGTCAGTGGCAAGTGACGGTAGAGCCGGTGGCCATTGCGGTGACTTCACCAAAGCTGCTGCGCCACAATGACTTTGTATCCGCCATTGCAGGTGGGCTGACGTCGTTGCTCGGTGCGGGCGGGGTGTGGGCCGGCGTGCTGGGGATGTTTGGCTCGGCGCGCGCCGTCCGTATCGGATGGTTGCTGCCACTGTCGGGGGTGCAGCTGAGCCTCGATCCGCTGGGTGGGTTCTTTATGAGCCTCACCGGCGCGGTCGCGGTCGCGGTCGGGCTGTACACGATCGGGTATGCGAGGCTTGAGCATCTGGGTCGAGCGACGCTGGCGGTGTTGCCGTTGTTTGTCGCGGCGATGCTGCTGGTGCCGGCCGCGGGGTCGGTCACGACCTTTTTGCTGGCGTGGGAGTTGATGGCGATCGCGTCATTGGTGTTGGCGCTGGCCGAGCACACCCGCCCGCAGGTTCGCTCCGCCGCATTGGTGTACGCGGTGATGACCCAGTTGGGCTTTGTCGCGATCTTGGTTGGGCTGATGGTGTTGTCGGCGGCTGGTGGTGCAGACCGGTTTGCCGATTTGGGCCGCATACCGCAGGGTGTGCGCACCGCGGTATTTCTGTTGACGCTGGCGGGGTTCGGGTCGAAGGCCGGGCTGGTGCCGCTGCACGCTTGGTTGCCGCGCGCCCACCCGGAGGCGCCCAGCCCGGTGTCGGCGCTGATGAGCGCGGCGATGGTCAACCTGGGGGTCTACGGAATCTGCCGAATCGACCTGCAGCTGCTTGGGCCGGGTCCGCGCTGGTGGGGTTTCGCCTTGATGGTTGTCGGCGGGGTGTCGGCGCTCTATGGCGTGGTAGAGGCTTCGGTGGCCACGGATCTCAAACGGCTACTTGCCTATTCGACAACCGAGAACCTCGGGCTCATCACGCTGGCATTGGGAGCCATGACGGCATTTGCGGCCTCTGGTGCGCACGGGCCGGCGACGATCGCCGCGGTCTCGGCCGTGCTGCACCTGATCGCGCATGCGGCGTTCAAAAGCCTCGGGTTCCTGTCGGCGGGGTCGGTCCTGGCCGCGACTGGGGTGCGTGACCTGGACCGGCTGGGCGGTCTGGCCCGCCGGATGCCGGCGACGACCACCCTGTTCGGGGTGGCCGCGCTCGGGGCGTGTGGGCTGCCCCTGGGCGCGGGGTTCGTCAGCGAGTGGTTGCTGGTCCAGTCGCTGATCCACGCAGCTCGCGGGCACGCCACTGTCCTGGCATTGACCACGCCGCCGGCGGTCGGCGCCGTCGCGCTTACCACCGGCCTCGGGGTCGCGGCGATGGCGAAGGCATTCGGGATCGGCTTCCTGGCGCGGCCGCGCTGCCAGGAGGCTGCCCAGGCCCGCGAAGCACCGGGCAGCATGCTCGCCGGCATGGCGATCGCGGCCGCCTCGTGTCTCATCCTGGCGGTGGCGCCGTCGGTTATCGCACCCGCATTGCGGCGGGCGGCCGCCGCGCTACCTGCAGCTCGGACGGTGGAGTTCACCGATTTCGGCGCCGTGGTGCGGCTGCCCGGCCTGCAGGGGTCGATCGCACCCGGGGTGATCGCGGCTTGCGTTGGAGTGGCCGCGCTAGCCGTGGCCGCGCTCGCGTGTTGGCGTAGGAGGCGGCGTCCGGCCCCCGCCACATTGCCGCTGTGGGCATGTGGCGCAGACGATCTCACCCCGCGCATGCAGTACACGGCCACGTCGTTCGCCGAGCCGCTGCAGCGGGTCTTCGATGACGTCCTGCGCCCCGACACCGATATCGAGGTCACTCACGCCGCCGAGTCGCGGTATCTGGCCGACAAGATCATCTACCGCACCAGAATCGCCGATGCTATCGAGGAACGCTTCTACACGCCGGTGATCCGGGTGGTAGCAGTCGCAGCCGGAATCGTGCGGCGGGCCCACACCGGCAGCGTGCACCTCTACCTGGCTTACGGCGCGCTCGGTGTGCTGATGGTGCTGGTGGTTGCCCGATGAACGGCCTGTCCTATGTCGCTGGAGCGGTGCAAATCGGCGCCGTGATTGCCGGGGCGCCGCTGGTGGTCGGTCTTACCCGTCAAGTGCGCGCACGCTGGGAGGGCCGCTATGGCGGTGGGATCCTGCAGCCATGGCGCGATCTACTCAAACAGCTTGGCAAACAACAGATCACGCCGCTTGGCACCACAGTGGTGTTCGCGGCCGCGCCCGCCATCGTCGCCGGAACGATATTGTTGATCGCCGCGATCGCACCGCTGGTCGCCACCGGATCACCACTGGATACCAGCGCGGACTTGTTCGCCGTGGTCGGCCTGCTGTTTGTGGGCACCGTTGCGTTGACTCTGGCCGGCATTGACACCGGCACCTCGTTCGGCGGCATGGGCGCCAGTCGTGAGATCACCATCGCCGCGCTGGTCGAACCCACCATCCTGCTCGCGGTCTTTGCGCTGTCCATCCCGGCGGGATCGGCCAATCTCGGTGCCCTGGTAGCGAATACCATCGCCAACCCCGGGCAGGTGGTGTCGCTGGCCGGGGTGCTGGCCTTCGCCGCGCTGGTGATCGTCATCGTCGCCGAGACCGGGCGGCTGCCGGTGGACAACCCGTCCACGCATCTTGAGCTGACGATGGTGCACGAGGCGATGATCCTCGAATATGCCGGTCCGCGACTGGCGTTAGTCGAGTGGGCGGCCGGCATGCGACTGACCGTGCTGCTGGCGCTGCTGGCAAACCTGTTCGCGCCGTGGGGCATTGCCGGCGACCAACCCACCGCGGTTGACATCGCTATCGGGTTCGCAGCGATGGTGGCCAAGGTCGCCGTGCTGGCGGGACTGCTAGCAACCGTAGAGGTGTTCCTCGCCAAGCTGCGGTTGTTCCGGGTGCCCGAGCTGCTGGCCGGGTCATTTCTACTGGCCCTGCTCGCTGTCACCGCCGCCAACTTCTTCACGGTTCCGGCATGACGTACAACACTTTCGCGGTACTGGTCGACCTCGCCGCCGGCGGGCTGATCCTGGCGGCGGTGCTGATCGTGTGGCGTCGCGACCTGGCCGCCATTGTCGGTCTGCTGGCGTGGCAGGGCGTCGCTCTGGCGGCCATCCCCGTCCTGCGCGGGATGTACGACCGCGACGGTGCGCTCATCGGTGTCGGTGTGGCCGTGCTGGTGTTGCGGGCCGTGGTACTACCGAGGTTGCTGGCCCGTGCTATCGGAGCCGAGCCGCAATGCCACCGCGAGGCCACTCCCGTGGTGAATACCGCGACATCGCTGTTGATTACGGCCGTGCTGACGCTGGCCGCGTTCGCCGCCGCCCGACCGTTGGTGAACCTGCAGCCGGCGGCCTCGACCAACGCGGTCCCGGCCGCTACCGCCGTGGTGCTCATCGCGTTGTTTGTGATGGTAACGCGGCGGCACGCGGTGTCACAGGCCGCGGGATTCCTCATGCTGGACAACGGAATCGCCGCGACGGCCTTCTTGCTCACTGCCGGGGTGCCGCTGATCGTTGAACTCGGTGCCTCCCTTGATGTGCTGTTCGCAGTCATCGTGATCGGGGTTCTGACCGGTCGGCTGTCTCGTACCTTCGGCGGTGCCGAGCTCGACGCGTTGCAGGAGCTGCACGACTGATGACTGGCTTACTGCTCGCGGCGTTCCTCGCACCAATCGGCGCGTCCATCGCCACCCTCGTTGGCGGATGGCGCCGGGTGACCGCCACGCTGATCGTTCTCGCAGCGGCAACGGTGCTCGGGTGTGGCGCGGTGCTGGGGCTCCATGTCGGATCGGGGACCCGATTCGCGTTGGGCGGATTGCTGCGCGTTGACGCCCTCACGGTGACCATGCTGATCGTCATCGGGATCGTTGCCACATTGGCCACCTGGGCCAGCATTGGCTACCTCGACACCGAACTCGCTCGCGATCACACCGACGCGCGCGGCGCTCGGGTATACGGGGCGCTGACAGCAGCTTTTCTGGCAGCGATGGTCGTTGCGGTGTGCGCCAACAACATCGGCGTGATCTGGGTCGCGATCGAAGCCACCACAGTGATCACCGCCTTTCTGGTTGGACATCACCGCACCCGCACAGCGCTTGAAGCAACCTGGAAATACGTCGTGATCTGCTCGGTCGGCATCGCGATCGCGTTTCTGGGCACCGTGCTGCTGTATTACGCCGCGGAGCATGCCGGCGCGCCGGCCGCCGCGGCCCTGAACCTCGACGTGCTAACGACACACGCCGGCGGCCTGGATTCGGGCACCGCTCGACTCGCGGGCGGGTTGCTGCTGATCGGCTATGGCGCCAAGGCCGGGCTGTTTCCGTTCCATACCTGGTTGGCCGACGCCCACAGCCAGGCCCCGGCACCCGTTTCGGCGCTGATGAGCGGGGTGCTGCTGTCGGTGGCGTTCTCGGTGCTGATTCGAATCAAACCGATCATCGACACCGCCAAGCCCGGCTTCATGCGGTCGGGGCTGCTGGTGATCGGGCTGGCGACGCTGGTGATCGCAGCCCTGATGCTGACCGTGACACCCGATATCAAACGCATGCTTGCCTATTCCTCGATGGAGAATATGGGTCTGATCGCAATCGCCGCGGCCGCCGGAACCACGCTGGCGATCGCTGCGCTGCTGCTGCACGTGCTCGCTCATGGGATCGGCAAGACCGTCCTGTTCTTGGCGAGCGGTCAGCTGCAGGCCGCGCACGACTCCACCGCGATCGCTGACATGACCGCCGTGCTGCGCCGCTCACGCCTGATCGGAATATCGCTCGCCGTCGGTGTGATCGTGCTGCTCGGGCTGCCGCCCTTTGCGATGTTCGCCAGCGAGCTGGCCATCGTCCGCTCGCTCGCCAACGCCCGGCTCACCTGGGCGCTCGGCGCGGGCATGCTGCTGATCGCGGTGGCCTTCGCCGCACTGGCGCGCAACACGGGCCGCATCCTGCTGGGCGTCAGCACGGGCACCCCAGCGATCACCGTGCCCCGAACGGTGGCGGCCGCGTTGCTCCTCGGTGTCGCGGCATCGATCGCCCTTGGCATAACCGGCGGCCCGCTTACCGACCTATTCACCGCAGCAGCAAGCGATGTTGGAGCACACCGATGAGCCGTAACTGGGTGCACCACAGGCTATCTCAGCACAGGCTCTCCGAGATGGCAGAAGACCTGCTAGGCAACGGGTTTCGCCTGGGCCTGGTGGCGGCCCACGAGCATGACGACACGTTCCGCCTCGTCTACCTGTTCCTTGCCGGCTGGCCTGATCGCCGCGTGGAACTCGAATGCGTTGTGCCCACCGATGATCCCGCGGTCCGTTCGCTGGCATATCTGTCGTTTGCGGCCGGGCGATTCGAGCGCGAAATGGCGGACCTGTATGGGATCCGGCCCGTCGGGCATCCCAAAGTGCGCCGACTGGTGCGGCATGCCCACTGGCCCGAGGAGTGGTTCCCCATGCGCAGCACCGCCGTGCCCGTATTCGAATTCGAAGGCTCCGGCGGTTTCCCATTCGTCACCGTCGAGGGACCCGGGGTGTATGAGATCCCGGTCGGTCCCGTGCACGCCGGGCTGATCGAACCCGGACATTTCCGGTTTTCCGTGGCCGGCGAAACCGTGCTGCGACTCAAGGCCCGACTGTGGTTCGTCCATCGGGGCCTGGAAAAGCTCTTCCAGGGCCGGCCGGCCGACGGCGCGGTCGAACTGGCCGAACGCGTCAGCGGCGACACCTCCGTTGCACATGCGCTCGCCCACAGCCTCGCCGTCGAGGACGCGCTGGGCATCGAACTCCCCGACGAGTTACACCGGCTGCGGGCACTGCTTGTCGAGCTCGAACGGCTCTACAACCACGCCACCGATCTGGGGGCGCTGGCCAACGATGTCGGATTCTCACTCGCCAACGCACACGCTCAACGCATCCGCGAACAACTGTTGCGGCTCAACGCGGCCGTCACCGGACATCGATTGCTGCGCGGCGCCATCCGCCCCGGTGCGGTCGCGCTGCGGGCGTTGCCCGATGCTACTGAGCTGCGCTCCGTTGCGGCCGACGTCGCCGAGGTCGCCGAACTGACCCTGCGAAACGCAGTGGTGTACGACCGGTTTTCCGGAACCGCCGTTCTCTACCCCGAAGACGCTCAGGCCCTCGGCTGCCTCGGCTATGTCGCGCGGGCCAGCGGCGTGCGTACTGACGCCCGACTCGAGCATCCTGTCACGGCGCTGCCCGTAACCGAGATCGGCGCCGACGCGGGCGATGTGCTAGCCCGTTTCTCGGTGCGGCGTGACGAATTCGCCGCATCCACCGAGTTGGCATGTCATCTGATCGAATCACACACCGGTCCAATCGAATACGCCAACACCCTGCCATCGCTGCGCGGCGCCCGCAGCGGCATCGGCATCGTCGAAGGCTGGCGCGGCACCATCGTCCATCGCGTCGAAATCGACTCTGCCAATCGCATCACCCGCGCCAAGATCGTTGACCCGTCCTGGTTCAACTGGCCCGCGCTGCCCGTGGCGATGGCCGACACCATCGTCCCCGACTTCCCATTGGCGAATAAGAGCTTCAACCAGTCCTACGCCGGCAACGACCTGTGATCAGCGGTACGGCTAGCTTTCGCCCAGCAACGCGAACCGGCCGTCGATCGTCCGGGTCACCAGGCCGTCGGCAAGCAGCGAATCCAGCGCCCGGTCACGCTGGACGGTATCGGTCAGCCATGCCACGTCCAGCTCGGCCCGGGTGACCGGAGAATCGCTGGCGCGCAACACATCCAGCAGCCGACCGCGGACCTGACGGTCGGTTCCGGCGTAGGTCTGAGCGCGGCGGGCCGGCCCTTGTGCGGGGGGATAACCGGCACGCCGCCATGCGCACTCTCTAAGTGGGCACAATCCGCATCGCGGAGCCCGCGCAGTGCATACCGTGGCACCCAGTTCCATCAGGGCAATTGAGAACTGCTGCGCCACAGATTCATTCGGGTCATCCGGAAGAAACGCCGAAACGTCGGCGTGGTCACGCGCGACGGACGGTGTGCCGGCGTCGGCCAGGCCGTGGACGGCACGGGCCACCACCCGGCGCACGTTGGTGTCCACCACCGGTATGCGCCGGCGGTAGGCGAAGCAGGCCACGGCCCGCGCGGTGTAGCTACCGATTCCCGGCAGGGTCAGCAGGGTGTCGACATCATCGGGGACCACGTCGTCGTGGTCGCGCGCGATGACGGTGGCGCACTCGTGCAAGCGCTTGGCCCGCCTGGGGAAGCCCAGCTTGCCCCAGGCGCGCAGCACGTCGGCTGCGCTGGCCGCGGCGGTAGCGGACGGGGTCGGCCAGCGGCGCACCCAGTCCGGCCAGATCGACAGCACCCGGGCCACCGGCGTCTGCTGCAGCATGAACTCGCTGACCAGGATCTGCCACGGGCTGACACCGGGTTCTCGCCAGGGCAGGTCGCGCCGCGCCCGGTTGTACCAATCAATGAGTTCGTTCGGGGGGAAGTTCATGTGCGAGTCCGGCATGATATGTGCCATGCCGAACACCAGCCCGGTAACCGCGTGGAAAGCACTCAAAGAGGGTAACGAGCGATTCGTCGCCGGCAGCCCGCAGCATCCCAGCCAGAGCGTCGAACACCGGGCCAGCCTGGCCGCGGGTCAAAAACCCATTGCGGTTGTGTTCGGCTGTGCGGACAGCCGGGTGGCCGCCGAACTCATCTTCGACCAGGGTTTGGGTGACATGTTCGTGGTTCGCACCGCCGGACAGGTCATCGACTCGGCGGTGCTGGGCTCCATCGAGTTCGCGGTGACGGTGCTTGACGTGCCCCTCGTCGTCGTCCTTGGCCATGACAGCTGCGGTGCTGTCAAGGCCGCTTTGGCGGCCATGAACGAGGGCACTCTGCCGAGCGGTTACGTGCGGGACGTGGTGGAACGTGTGGCACCATCCATCTGGCTGGGCAGGCGCGACGGCCTGACTCGCGTCGACGAGTTCGAGGAACGGCACGTGCGCGAAACCGTGGCCCAGCTCATGTCGCGTTCGACGGCGATCGCCGAGCGAGTAGGTGGGGGGACCCTGGCGATAGCGGGTGCCACCTATCACCTCGCCGGCGGACGCGCGGCGTTGGTCGATCACGTCGGCGACATAGGCGAATAGCACGGCGGCTGGCCAGCAAACAGGGCGACACGCCGAGGCGGATCGAACAAATCCGCGTGACCTGGGCCTACGGTGTGATCGTGCTGGATCTGGAACCGCGAGGCCCGCTACCTACCGAGATTTACTGGCGGCGCAGAGGCCTGGCCATCGGTGTTGCGGTCGTAGTGATCGGGATCGCGGTCGCCACGGTCATCGCCTTCATGGGCCACACCGCGGGTGCCAAGCCCGCCAACGCCGACAAGCCGAACTCCGCTCAAAGCAAGCCGGGCGCGCCGCCACCGCAGGCGCCGCCACCGGCGGGGCAGGAAGGCGTCACCCCGGTGGCGCCACCGCAGGGGCAAAACCCGGAGTCGCCCACACCGACCGCGGCGGTGCAGCCGCCGCCGGTGCTGAAGGAGGGCGATGACTGCCCCGATTCGACGCTGGCCGTCAAGGGCCTGACCAACGCGCCGCAATACTTCATCGGTGACCAGCCGAAATTCACCATGGTCGTCACCAACATCGGGCTGATTTCCTGCAAACGCGACGTCGGGGCCGCGTCCCTCGCCGCCTATGTCTACTCGCTGGACAACAAGCGGCTGTGGTCCAACCTGGACTGCGCGCCGTCCAACGAGACCCTGATCAAAACCTTCACACCCGGCGAGCAGGTGACGACGGCCGTGACCTGGACGGGGATGGGGTCGGCGCCGCACTGCCCGCTGCCGCGGCCGGCGATCGGGCCGGGCACCTACAACCTCGTCGTGCAGCTGGGCAATCTGCGCTCGCAGCCGCTCCCGTTCATCCTGAATCAGCCGCCACCGCCGCCCGGGCCGTTGCCGGGTCAGCCGGCGCTCGCGCCACCACCGGAGGCACCGGGCGCCCCGGGTCCCGTTCCCGCGGGGTAGCTCAGTTCAGGGGGTCGGCGATGGTCGACTCCGCCAGTTGCGATAGCCCCTCGCGCACATGCCGGGCCCACATCGCACCGATGCCGTCCACCGATCGCAGGTCGTTGGCGCTGGCCGCTAACAGGCCCTGCAGCGTTCCGAATGCCCGGACCAACAGATCGGCGTGGGCGAACTGCAGCCGAGGGATGCCGGCCATCGCGCGGTAGCCGCGCGGGCTCAGCGCCGAATCCTGCGCCTCCGTTGTCGTCGGATATCCGAAAACCTTTGCCAGCGAAGTGAAATCGAGGAGCTCGGTATCCGACAGGGCGTCCAGCTCGTCGAGGGTGGCCGTCAATTGGGCCTCGGACAATGTCTCCGGGCTGGCGTGATAGTCACGCACGATCAGTTCCCGGGAGACGTCGTTGCCCCCGAGCAGCTCCTCGAGCTGCAGCCGCAACTGGCGCCCGTCCGTACCGAGCTCGACGCAGTCATAGTCGATCGCCAGCCCGATCCGCCGGACCAACTCGAGTCGCTGCACCACCGTCATCACGTCGCGCAGCGTCACGAAGTCCTCGATCTCCGCTCTGGATAACTGCCTGCTGACCTCGTCGAGCCTGGTCTTATACCGTTCCAGCGTGGCGATGGCCTGATTGGCCCGCGACAGGATGGTCGCCGAATCGGTCAGCACGTGGCGCTCCCCGGCGACATAGACGGTGACGATGCTCATCGAGTGGCTGACCGAGATCACGGGGCAGCCGGTCTGGATCGCGGCCCGCTCCGCGGAGCGGTGGCGGGTTCCCGATTCGTCGGTGGGTATCGAGGGATCGGGAACCAACTGCACGTTGGCCCGCACGATCCGGCTGCCGTCGGTGGACAGCACGACGGCGCCGTCCATCTTCGATAGCTCGCGCAGCCGGGTCGGCGCGTACCGGACGTCGAAGGCAAAGCCGCCGTCGCAGATGGCCTCGACATTCTCGTCGTTGCCGAGCACGATCAACGCACCGGTGCGGCCGCGCAGGATGCGCTCCAGGCCGTCCCGGAGCCCGGTACCCGGTGCCAGGCGGGCGACGGTCTCACGCAGTGTTGGACGGGTCACAGCGTGTCATTCTGCTACGCGCCGGTCGGCGCGCAATGGGGAAGTGTCTAGCCGCCGTGCACGGGCGGGCGCCCCGGCGCGGTGGTCGGCGATGTCGACCATGTGCTCCAGCGCGGCGACGATGGTGGGCGCGCTCAGTGCGCGCATGCCCGCCGGCACCTCCTCGCAACCGGGCGGGATGAGCGCGAGGTTGCATCCCTGCCGCGCGGCTTCGATCAAGCGCCGTTCCATGCCGCTGACCCGCCGCAGGTCACCCGCCAGCCCCACTTCGCCGATCATCACCGCCGTGGTGGGCAACGGCAGGCTCGCGTATGCCGAGGCCAACGCAATCGCCACGGCGAGATCCGAGGATGGATCGGTCAACCGCATGCCGCCGACCGTAGACAGGTAGATGTCGTTGACGGCGATGGTCAACCTGGCGTGCTTTTCCAGCACGGCGGTGATCATCGCGGCCCGGGCATGGTCGATGCCGCTGACGGCGCGGCGCGGTGAGCCGCCGGACGGGGTCGCCAGCAGCGCCTGGACCTCGCCGATCAGTGGTCGCTTTCCGTCCAGCGTGACGGTGATCGCGGTGCCGGCGACCGGTGCCGGCCGCTGATCCAGGAAGAGGTGCGACGGGTCGGCGACGTCCTCGATGCCGTTGTCGTCCAGCACGAAGCAGCCGACTTCGTCGGCCGCGCCGAAGCGATTCTTGATCCCGCGGACCATTCGCAGCGAGCCGTTGCGGTCGCCCTCGAAATGCAGCACCACGTCGACGAGATGCTCCAGCGAGCGCGGTCCGGCGATGGCCCCGTCCTTGGTGACGTGGCCGACGAGCATCAGGGCAACGCCGTGGGCCTTCGCGGCCGCGGTCAGCGCGGCGGTTACCGCGCGCACCTGCGTGACGCCGCCGGCGACACCGTCGGCCCCGGTGGTGGACATGGTCTGCACCGAGTCGACGATCACCAGCGCGGGCCGGACCTGCGCAATGTGGTCCAACACGGTGTGCAGGTCGGATTCGGCGGCCAGGTAGACCTCGTCACCGCCGCAAGCGATCCGGTCGGCGCGCAGCCGGATCTGGCCGGGGGACTCCTCGCCGGAGATGTACAGCGCCCGCCGGCCCGATTGCGCCCAGCGATGGGCGACCTTGAGCAACAGCGTCGACTTACCCACGCCCGGATCGCCCGCCAGCAGCGTGACCGACCCCGGCACCACGCCGCCTCCGAGCACCCGGTCGAGTTCGCCTATGCCCGTCGAGCGGTGCCGGCTGACGTTGGGTTCGATGGAAGTGATCGGAACGGCTTGCGAGGTGGGGCCCGAAACCAGACCTGAACGCCGGCCGCCGCCACCGACCGCGCTGAGGACCGGCACCTCGCCAACGGTGCCCCAAGTGCCGCACTCCAGGCACCGGCCCACCCATTTGGCGGTGACATGCCGGCATTCCGAGCAGCGGTATTGCGCGCGCGCATTTGCCACGCCCTCAAGGTATCGGGCGGGTGCGACAACACCCAGGCCGCGACGGCCCGTTCGGACCGGCTCAAACCGGCTCAGACCGGTTGGGGCCCCAGTCCGGCAGAAACCGGGACCAGCACACTGGCCTGCCCGGCCTTCTCGAAATTGAACGTGAAGTTGTAGGTGAGCCCGTTTGTGATGGGCTTGGTCAGCGCGACGGTCGCCCTGACCGCATTGCTGGAGCCAAGGGGGCCCGGCGCCACTTTCTGGCCGTCGGGCGTGCCGATGAACAGGGTCCCGCTGGCGGGCAGCCGACCGTCGCCATCGACCGTCACGGTGCCGATGTCACTGGTGATGCCCAGCAGCTTGTCCGCGACGTCCGGCGACTGGTTGATGGCCACCGCCACCAGGTCCACCGATCGGCCCGGCTGAAGGAAGTCACCGGTCTGCACGGCTTGCACGCGGACGTCGCGCAGCGCCACGTTGTTGATCGTGACCCGGTTGCCGTTGACGGCGGGCTCCTGGGTGGCCATCTGGGAGATCTGACCGGCTCCGCAACCGCTGAGCAAGGCGGCGGCCAGGGCGATCAGGCCGGCGACGGCGACACGCGCGGCCCAGGCGAAACGTCGGATCGGGAGGCCGATCTTGAAGCGGTTCACTCAATGCCTCCTGCTCGGCTCGCGCCGTCATGACAGCGGTTCGACTATGCAACTATGCACAGTAGTAGGAACGTCCTGACAGCGGTAGCGCAGGGCGCTAGTCCAGCTCAGCGGGCTGCGGGTGGGGTACCTGCGAGGGCCGAACAACGAGGTTGGTAAGGTATCGACCTGCACGACTTGCTCCGCCTGTCAACCCCTAATTTGTCCGCGTTGTGCCCCTGACCTGCACCGTTGTTCCGCATGACTCGGGCCGCCGTGTTAGGATTGAAGCAACGAAAGGGGCTCGAACCAGATGATCTTCAAGGTCGGCGACACCGTTGTCTATCCACACCACGGTGCTGCGTTAGTCGAGGCGATCGAAACCCGGACCATCAAAGGGGAACAAAAAGAGTATCTCGTCTTGAAAGTGGCGCAGGGCGACCTGACAGTTCGAGTGCCCGCCGACAACGCTGAGTACGTCGGTGTTCGCGACGTCGTCGGCCAGGAGGGCCTCGACAAGGTTTTCCAGGTGCTGCGTGCCCCGCACACCGAAGAGCCAACGAACTGGTCCCGCCGTTACAAGGCCAACCTGGAGAAGCTCGCGTCCGGCGACGTCAACAAGGTGGCCGAGGTGGTGCGCGATCTGTGGCGCCGCGACCAGGAGCGTGGCTTGTCGGCCGGCGAGAAGCGCATGCTGGCCAAGGCGCGGCAGATTCTGGTCGGTGAGTTGGCGCTAGCCGAAAGCACCGACGACGCCAAGGCGGAGACCATCCTCGACGAGGTTCTGGCCGCCGCTTCCTGAAGGCCCTGAGGCTTTGGTGGTCTCGGGCGCCTCGGGAACGATAGTTGCCATCGTCCCGGCAGCAGGGTCGGGGGAGCGGCTGGCCGCCGGTGTACCCAAGGCCTTCTACCAGCTCGAGGGGCAGACCCTCGTCGAACGGGCGGTCGCCGGCCTGCTGGAATCGGGCGTAGTCGATCGTGTCGTGGTGGCCGTTCCCGCCGACCGCATCGACGAGGCCAAGTGCGTCCTGGGCGACCGGGCGATCGTCGTCGCCGGCGGGGCCGACCGGACGGAATCGGTGAACCTGGCCCTGGCGGCCCTCGCCGGTGATCCCGAGTTTGTGCTGGTGCACGACGCTGCCCGGGCGCTGACACCGCCGGCCCTCGTCGCGCGAGTGGTCGACGCGCTGCGGGCCGGCAACGGCGCCGTCGTGCCCGCGCTGCCACTGTCTGACACCATCAAGGCCGTGGATGCCAACGGGGTGGTCCTGGGCACACCGGAGCGGGCCGGCCTGCGGGCCGTGCAGACCCCGCAAGGCTTCGCGACCGATGTACTGTTGCGCGCCTACCGACGGGCGGGGACCGCCGACTTCACCGACGACGCGTCGCTCGTCGAGCACCTCGGCGGTCAGGTTCAGGTGGTCGATGGCGACCCGCTGGCGTTCAAGATCACCACCCAGCTCGATTTGTTACTGGCCCAAGCGATCGTGCGCCGGTGAGCGAGCTGCTTCCGCTTCCAAGGGTCGGTTTGGGCACCGACGTGCACCCGATAGAACCCGGCCGACCCTGCTGGCTGGTGGGGCTGCTGTTTCCCGACGCCGACGGCTGCGCCGGTCACTCCGACGGTGACGTGGGTGCCCACGCCCTGTGCGACGCGCTCTTGTCGGCCACGGGCCTGGGCGATGTCGGCGCCGTGTTCGGCGTCGACGATCCGCGGTGGCAAGGCGTCAGCGGCGCCGACATGCTGCGCCACGTCGTCGACCTGATATCGCGGCATGGTTACCGCGTCGGCAACGCCGCCGTGCAGGTGATCGGCAACCGGCCGAAGGTCGGTCCGCGCCGAGCCGAGGCACAGCAGGTGTTGTCCGGCCTGCTGGGCGCGCCGGTATCGGTGTCGGCGACGACCACCGACGGGCTGGGCCTGACCGGGCGCGGCGAGGGGTTGGCCGCCATCGCGACGGCGCTGGTGGTCTCGACGGGATAACCCGCTCGCCGTCGCGGGGTGCGGTAATTGGCCAGGTAAGCTGGCACGTCGTGACCGATCGCGCCCGTTTGCGGCTACACGACACGGCTGCCGGTGCCGTGCGTGATTTCGTTCCGCTGCGCGCCGGACACGCCTCCATCTACCTGTGCGGCGCCACCGTTCAGGGCTTGCCGCACATCGGGCATGTGCGCAGCGGCGTGGCCTTCGACATTCTGCGCCGCTGGCTGGCCGCGCGCGGATACGACGTCGCGTTCATCCGCAACGTGACCGATATCGAAGACAAGATCCTCAACAAAGCCGCCGCGGCCGGCCGGCCGTGGTGGGAGTGGGCGGCCACCTACGAGCGCGCATTCAGCGCCGCCTACGACGCCCTGGACGTGTTGCCGCCGTCGGCGGAGCCGCGGGCCACCGGGCACATCACCCAGATGATCGAACTAATGGAAATCCTGATCGAATCCGGCCACGCGTACGCCGCCGGGGGCGACGTCTACTTCGACGTGCTCAGCTACCCGGAGTACGGCCAGCTGTCCGGACACAAGATCGAAGACGTCCACCAGGGCGAGGGTGTCGCGACCGGCAAGCGTGACCAGCGGGACTTCACCCTCTGGAAGGGCGAGAAGCCGGGCGAACCGTCGTGGCCGTCGCCGTGGGGCCGCGGACGCCCCGGCTGGCACTTGGAATGCTCCGCAATGGCCCGCACCTACCTCGGCCTGGAATTCGACATCCATTGCGGCGGAATGGATTTGGTCTTCCCACACCACGAGAACGAAATCGCGCAGAGCCGCGCCGCCGGGGATGGATTCGCCCGCTACTGGCTGCACAACGGCTGGGTGACCATGGGCGGCGAGAAGATGAGCAAATCGCTGGGCAACGTTTTGGCCATACCGGCGATGTTGCAGCGGGTGCGGCCGGCCGAACTGCGCTACTACCTCGGCAGCGCGCACTACCGGTCGATGCTGGAGTTCTCCGTAACCGCCCTGCAGGACGCCGTCAAGGCCTATGTCGGGGTTGAGGAATTCCTGCACCGTGTGCGCAGCCGGGTCGGTGCCGTCGAGCCCGGCGAGTGGACGGAGAAGTTCGCCGAGGCGCTCGACGA
>Ga0310914_10000594_pt1 | contig 21650 bp, 24 predicted proteins | sample GREbulkMGAN108_FD_203450 | JGI IMG/M metagenome (GOLD analysis project Ga0310914, IMG submission 203450) | Lab enrichment of tropical soil microbial communities from Luquillo Experimental Forest, Puerto Rico - GRE.bulkMG.AN108 | ecosystem: Environmental > Terrestrial > Soil > Tropical forest >... | reverse complement strand
GGCGTGATGGCCGCGGCCTTCGTGCTGGTGGTTCTGTGCATGCTGGTGGCGGGCGTGATCGCGGTGATCAAAGCCCGTTCGAATCCCAATGTCACAACTCATGAAATCGGCGGTGCTTCGCCGGGGACGGTTGGCAATGCTTGACGAGTTTCGCGCTTTCGTACAGGGCGTGAAGCAGACAGGACGATTGATGATCGGCGTGCCGGACTATGACAATTACGTCCGGCACCGCCAGACCACCCATCCGGGTCTGCCGGTCATGACCTACGAAGAGTTCTTCCGCGAGCGGCAGAACAGCCGCTACGGCATCGGCGACGGCAAGTTCATCCGCTGTTGCTGAAAATGAGCAAAAAAGCACCGCCCGGAAGGCTTCTTCCGGGCGGTGTCTTTTTGTCGGTCAGGAATGGAGCTGGTCGCCAGGGGATGGCAGGGGCGGCAAGGGTTCCAGATCGGGGAAGCCGTCCGTTTCGGCCAGATCGTGATCCAGGCTCTGGCGCAGCAGTTGGCAGGCCAGATCACCGGCCAAGCCGGGCCAGCTGCGCAGGAAGCGAAAGCCGTCGCCGCTGATCAACATGAACTGCCGCAGCAATCGGTGATGTTCGGCCCGATGCGGTTCCAGATCGGCGGCGAGTTCAGCGGCCAGCAGCAGTTCCTCGCGCAGGAAGTGAACCTGCACGGCGGTCACCAGCCGTTCGAACAAGGACATCGCATGGGGGATGTTGCCGGCCAAGGCGGCATCGCGGAAGGATTGCGCCGCCAGCCATAATTTTCGATGGTCGTCGTCCAGCATGGCATGGCCGACGGAATGCTCGGAACGAGCTGAAGATTCGCTTTGCATTGGAACCCTTCCTGCCGGCGGGCCGGTGATGGAGCCTGATGGAATGATTTCAAGAATTGGAATCACTCTCATCTCGGTAGCAGGTGAGAATTCCTATATTTGGGATCAATATGTCGAAATGCCTGTCTCTATAGGACAGAGATCAGGCTTCGCGCACGCCTTTCAGGAAGTCATCGACGGTCGTTTGCAGAACATCGGATTCCTCGGCCAGCGACCGGGCGGCGGCCAGCACCTGACGGGCGGCGGCGCCGGTATCGGCGGCGGCATGGCTGACCGAAGCGATGTTGCTGGACACCGCCTGCGTCGCGCCCGAGGCCTGATGGACATTGCGGGCAATTTCCGAAGTGGCGGCGGACTGTTCCTCGACCGACTGGGCGATGGTCGCGGCAATGCCCTCCACCTCGCCGACGCGCTGCACGATCGAGGCGATGGCGGCCACCGCCTCTTGGGTGGCGGTCTGCACCGCGCCGATCTGGGCGGCGATGTCGCCGGTGGCCCGCGCTGTCTGGTTGGCGAGGTTCTTGACCTCGCCGGCGACCACGGCGAAGCCCTTGCCGGCTTCCCCGGCGCGCGCCGCCTCGATGGTGGCGTTCAGGGCCAGAAGATTGGTCTGGCTGGCGATGTCGTTGATCAGCCCAATGATCTCACCGATGCGGGCCGAGCTGTCCGCCAACCCGCGCACCACTTCGTCGGCGCGATGGGCTTCGGCAGTGGCGGCGCGGGTGACCTCGCCGGCCTGTTCCACCTGACGGCCGATCTCCAGGATCGAGGAGGTCAATTCCTCGGCGGCGGCGGCCACGGTCTCGACGCTGCTCGAGGCCTCGTTGCCGGCGTCGGCCACATGGGCGGCCTGGCGGTTGGTTTGCTCGGCATTGGCCGACATGGCCTGGGCGGTGCTGTTCAGCTGCGCCGAGGCCGAAGTCATGGTGTGCAGCAGATGGGTCACCGTGCCGTCAAAGTCGGTGGTCAATCCGGCGATGACGCGGGCGCGCTGTTCGCGCACCTGCTGCTCGGCCCGCTGGGCGGCCTCCAGCTTGTGGTTGCGTTCGGCATTGTCGCGGAAGACGGCCAGGGCGCGGGCCATCTCGCCCAGTTCCTTGGCGGCGGTCTCGCTGTCGGGCAGTTCCAGCATCAGATCGCCCTCGGCCAGACGGCCCATGCTGGTGATCGAGGCCTTCAGCGGGCGGACGATGCCGCGGTTGGCAATCCAGTAGCTGACGGCGACCCCCAACAGAACCATCGCCACGGTCAGGCCGATGATGGTCTGCACCGTGGTCCAGGCGGCTTTGGTGAACTCATCCTTGGGCGTGCCGACATAAAGGATGCCGATCACTTTGCCGCTTTGATCCAGGATCGGATCATAGGCGGTCATATAGGGTCGGCCGAGAATCTCGACCTCGCCGCGGAAGGGCTGGCGGGCGGTAAAAATCGACTCGTAAGCGGCGGTGCGAGCCAGCTTGGTGCCGGTGGCGCGCTTGCCGTCGGGGGCGATCACATTGGTGGCGATGCGCTCATCATTCATGAAGATGGTGCAGGTGCCATCCACCAGCTGCTTCACCAGATCCACCAATTGGGTGTCGCCGTTCAGCGGGGTATCGCCCGCCAGCAACTTTCCGTCGGCCAGGGTGAAACTGGCCCCCTTCTGCTTCAGGACGTTCCAGGCCACCTTCATATTGGTATCCACCCGCTCGCGCGCGGCGTCGCGGGCCGAGTCGAACAGCAGGCTGGCGGTCATCAGGCAGGTCAGCAGTCCAAGACCGGCGATGCCGGCCACCATCAGGCTGACAATGCGAGGAGCCAGACCGATCTGGCGAAGGCGGAGGTGGGGCATCACTTATCCCTCTTGCATACCCATATATTTATTATGGGCTGGCTTATACGCTGTGGTTAAACCAAAAGGATAGTAATATTTACGAAGCCGTCAAAATTAATCGTTTGATCAAGATGCTATATTTCAATGGTATAAATTGTCTTATTCATATTTTACCTGAGCTAAAAAGTCGGATATTGCTTTTTGGTATTGATTTAAAAAGCTTTTCCGACATGCCATGCTGGCTGGAACGATGACGAGGGAAGACATTTGTCATGTGCGGACGCTTCGTCCAGAGCAACCCGCTTGAAACATTGGAAGCCCTGTTTCAAGCTTCCTGCCAGCTTTCAGGCGTTGGTCCGCATTATAATCTTGCGCCAACCCAGACGGTCCTGGCGGTGCGGCGCAATCCCGCCAGCGGCAAGCGATCCCTGGATGCTTTGCGCTGGGGGCTGATCCCACATTGGGCTAAGGATGCCTCGGTCGGGGCCAAGCTGTTCAATGCCCGCGCGGATGGTCTGGCCGACAAGCCGTCGTTCCGCGACGCCTTCGCCAAGCGCCGCTGCCTGATTCCCGCCGACGCTTTTTACGAATGGGCGCTGGGCGGCAAACCGCGCCAACCCTTCGCGATCCGCCGCCCCGATGGACAGCCCTTTGCTTTTGCCGGCTTGTGGGAAAATTGGAAAGGCCCCGATGGCGACTGGGTCCGCACCGTCACCATCATCACTACCGAAGCGAACGGCCTGCTGGCCGGGCTGCATCATCGCATGCCGGCGATCCTGGATCCGGCGGATTATGGCAAATGGTTGGGCGACGAACCGGCAAGCCCACAGGATTTGCTGGCCCTGCTGCGCCCTTGCCCGGAAGACTGGCTGGAGGTTTTCGCCATCAGCCCGGCCGTCAATCGCGCCGTCGCCGATGGCCCCGAACTGCTGCTGCCCAAGACCCTGGGCGAAGACGAGGACGAAGACTGATCAGCGGGCTGGCGGCTGCGAAGGCGCCAGCAGCAAGGGGGCCGGGTGGTCGGGCAGACATTCCAGCACCGGGCGCGACTTGCTTTCGAAGATGCTGCCGGGAATCTCGCAAGGCTCATGCTTGCGTTTGCTGGCGCAATATTGGTCGGCCATGTCGTATTCGCCGCCATTGGTCCGATCAACAAGAACGCCGCTCGGCCCGAACACCAGATCGGCCCTTGCCGGCAAAGACGGCAGCAACAGGACGGACAGAACCGCTGTCTCGACCGCCGCCACACCGGCTTCGATCAGATACCAGCCCCAGACCAGGCTGCGGGTGGGGATGGCAAAGGCCAGGTTCCAGGCAATCGGATGGGTCAGCCCCGAGGCCAACAGCCCGGCCAGCAAGGCGCGCTTCCAGGACTGCCGCCAAGCCCATGCCGCCAGCAGCGTCACCGGCAGTTCGATGGCATAGGTCCAGAACAGAGCTTCGAACTGGGTCACGTCATGGGGCTCGGGCAGCTATATCCGGCGGATGGCTTCGTCTCGCAGTTTGCGCAGCCCGTCCGGCATCTTTAAGGTCTGCCGGTCCCAGCCTTCCTGGGTCAGGATATCGTCGAGACATTGTTCCAGCCGGGCATGGGCTTCATCGGCGGCTTGAGCGATCAGGTCGTGAACCTGCCGGTTCGCCTGCGGCTCGATCTGGCAGGTCTCCTGATAGGCGTACAACGCCCGCAAGCCCTGAATCTGCCGGCAGACCTGGGCCGGGCAGGCGCAAAGATAAATGCTGGCTTCGTTCAGAATGCGGATCAGTTGGTCGTCGGAGAACCGGAAGGTCATGGCCATGCTGGCGATCTTTCATCAAGGCTGTGCCAACAGAGTGGGGCGCGAGGCTTCGGCGGTCAAGCCCGCCCCGGGGGCTTCGGGCATCTCTTCCAAGCCGGTGACCCGGTTGCGGCCGCGGCGCTTGGCTTCGTACATGGCTTCGTCGGCATGGCGCTGGATTTCGGGGATGGTTTCGGTGCCGGGGCGACGGCGGGCGACGCCGATGCTGGCGGTGACGGTCAGCCGCTGCGAGCCGATATCGGGCATCAGCCCCTCGATGTCGCTCCGCAGCTTTTCGGCCAGCTGCATGGCGCCCTCCAATCCGGTGTCGGGCAGCAGCACCGAGAACTCCTCGCCGCCGATGCGCCCCACCAGATCGCTTTGCCGCACGCCGGTCATCAGGCAGTTCGCCACGGCTTTCAGCACCAGATCGCCGGCTTCGTGCCCGAAGCGGTCATTGATGCTTTTGAAATGATCCAGATCGACGAACAGCATGGCCAGCGGCCCATCGCCGCGCCGCGACTGTTCCAGGGCGCGTTCGCACTGGGCGTAATAGGAGCGGGCGTTGAACAGCCCGGTCAAGGGATCCTTGGCCGCCAGATCGGCCAGCCGCTGATTGGCTTCGACCATGGCGTGGTGGAAGGAAATCGACCGGGCGGAAAAGGCATGGAAGAAGGCGCTGGCATAGCCCAGCGACATCACCATCGTCACCAGGGCATTGATGGAATAAGGATGGTCGAGATAGGGATTGGCGACCACCACATAGATCATGGTGGTCAAGGTCACGCCGATTCCCCAGCGCCGCCCCAGCACCAGATAGACGCCGGGCAGGTTCAGCACCATCCAGATGACGCGCAGCTCGTCTGCGCCGTTATAAAGGAAGGTGACGGCATAGAGCGCCAGGGCCGCCAGGGCGAATTGCGCGGCGATGGGCATCAGCCGGTTTGGCCTTCCCCGCACCAGAAGCAAGCTGAGAACGCTGTCGATCATGAACAGCTTGCCGCCGATCAGATAGGTCTGGTGATAGCTGCTCAGGCCCGCCCAGGTGGTGATCAGAAACAGCAGCGTGACCAGGAAGCTGAAGGCCAGAATGGCGCAGGTGAAACGGTATTGGAACTTCAGCAGTTCCTGTCCGTCGCGGAATTCGACGTTGCTCCACAGGGCAATGCCGAGAGATTTGCCGAGAGACATGAAGACGCCCCCTCTCATCGCCGTCACCGTCTTCGCGGTCTTGCAGCGGTCTATTCCCCAGCGTTGAAATGGTAAATGAAGCGCCGAAGCCGCAACAAGCGAAAAGGAGTCGGGGGGTGGGAGTGCTTTTGGTAAAAACGCCTATTTTCATGGGGCTTGCGCAAGGGGTTGCAATGCATCGCCGGCTCGTATATTAATCCCGCTCCGTTTCGCCGGACGGCATGTTTGGCGAAACCGTGGAGAGGTGGCCGAGTGGTCGAAGGCGCACGCCTGGAAAGTGTGTATACGTCAAAAGCGTATCGTGGGTTCGAATCCCACCCTCTCCGCCAATTAATTTTTTCGTTTGTTTTCAGTGGGTTAGCTTGGCGTCTGTGGGTGTTCTTGTAACATCCGAACGGGTGGCGAAATGGGCAGCGGTTAGCGCCCTTCGTCTCCGCCACCTTCCTCGAAATCTCGATCATCTTCCCGCCCACCGATCCGCGAGCCTTCTGGCTCGTCGATGGTGCCTGTCCGCCTTCCCCTGGTATCGCGCACCACCCACCGATCTGCACCACCGTCCTGGTCAACGGTGCCGGTGCGCTGTCCCTTGGCGTCGTAGATGACGCATTGGCTGGTGATTCCATCGCAATGCAGGTTGCCGCCGGGCGGGATCAGGCCGGGACTGCCAGCCATCGCCGGAGTGGTGCAGACGATAGCCAGCGCCAAACCCGCCAGGACGCCCCAGGACGGGCAAAGGTGGTGCGGGTGATGGGCGTGGCGCTGGCGAGTGTCGATGGGCATAGGTGGACTCTAAAACGGAATTGCGGCGATCAGGCGGCAATCGGGTGGGCAGTGGGATGCCGGACCAGGAAGTTCATGCCGCTGGCGGACATCATGACTGAAATGTGCCCCCGGTGACGGTGCATCCCGCAATGGATCATGGTCTCGCCCAGGTCGCGGAAGTCGAGCGACCGCATTTCGGTGATCAACTCGGCAGCAAGGTCTTCGTTGATAGGCTTAATATCGTCGGACATGGTGGCGTTCTCCAAGTAAACACCATGCAGATTTGCGCCTTGACCGGATGGCAGTCAAGCGTGATAAATCATCAAAAAGTCAGTGCTGGCTTACTTTAAGAGCTGCCGTGGCATTGATGTTTGACCTGTGCGCCTCGCATTCCGGCCAGTTAGATAAGTCACCGCTGACTGAACTTGGTGTAAGCACTTTTTTCCGAGAGAATGACTTCAAGCGTGTCGTCGGAAATTTCCCGACTACCTGAGGGGCAGTGACTATCGGTGGGTCGTGTTGTTAACGTGCTGGCGCATGATCTGCCTGTGATGCTCATAAAGCCTCCTGGCGCGGTCGATAAGGTTATGATTCTCGGTCAGGGGCGACTTGCCGGTGATGCTGGCGACATGGTGGGCGTCCTTCAGGGAATAGCTTCCCCAGCGCCACGCCGAATGAAGATGCCGGTGACGATGCTCCCAGGCGTCACAGGCCGGGCCGCGATACCGGCGGGGGTCATCAATCATGGGGAGGATGCCACCCCGCTCAGGGTGCAGGAAATCGGCGTCAGGATCGTCTTCGTCGATCAGGTCCACGTCTGGCTTCCGCCGCCGCACGTCCAGCGCCCGGCCTCGTGCCTTCGTGCCAACACCGTAGCGGCTGAAGTCCTTGAGAGCGTCCCTGGCGGCTCGCTCCTCGCTGGGGAACAGCCCGACAGCACCATGAAGGTGAAGGTCACGCCCATTGGGGCTGAAGGCTTCGACAGACAGCCAGAAATCCGGCGTCCTGTTCAAGGTCGCCTCCAGGCGGCGGATGATCTCGCGCCGGAGATTGTCCAGCGGGCCGCGCTTTGCTCCCATTGCCTTCTTGATCTGGCCTTCCCCCAGGCGAAGGGTGATGGCATAGGCTGATGTCCCATCATCTGCGCTGGCGAGCACCATGTTCAGATAGGCAGCCTTTAGCATCGGGCCGCACCTCTCCCAAGACCGTAGCGTCCTGGTGAACATGAATGGCTTCGTGTTCTTGGGCAGATAAGGGGTATCACAATATACTGGACAAGCACCAGAGCGGGGATTCCCAAGGAGGCCAAAAGCCTTTGCCGTCCAGAGGGTTAGCCGATCTTCATGAAGCGTTTTCAGTGCGTCGTTTTTGACCAAATTGTCAGAGAAAATAGCCTTGCGCGGGCGTCCCCGCCGCTTGCCCTTCGAGGGAAATTCAACTAAAATTGCAGACATGCGTGGGCTTCCTTCGTTTTGCTCGTTCATGCATCTCCGTTGTTCAGGGTCGCCGGTTGCCGCCGTGCGACCCTTTATTCTATCTACGGCGCAGGTGGTTGCACAGACCGATCAGGCGACCTTGTCGGCAACACCCATGATGGCGAATCCGTTGCCCTCGATCATGACAGCGGGGCTCCCATCGGGCCGGGTGCCCAGCGTCACAACATGACCGCCGTCCAGTTCTAGGCGGTTGTCGTCGGTGAAGTCGAACGGTTCGGTAGCAGCCTGTTCCGGCGACAGGGTGGCGATAGCCCAGGTCATGCGGCGGCTCCCTTCCGGCGATCAGAGTTGGCGGCTTCGACCATGAGCCGCTCAGCCAGCTTCCTGGCGCTGGCAGCGTCGAGACGAACGAAGGTGTTCTCGCCCAGCGCCATGATGATCTGCCCGCCCCGCAAAGTGCTGACCGCCATCTCCGGGCGGGTAGGTTCGGGCTTCGCCAGGATCGGGGCTTCGCTGGGGCGCTGGCGGGCTTCCTGGATACGGAAGGCCAGTTCGTCCAGGTCATGGCGGGAATAGAACACCCTGCCGCCGTGCTTGACGAAAGGAATAGGCTTGGTGTTCGGGTGGCGACGGTCGGTGCGACGCAGTTCGGACAAGAGGCTCGGGGCAGACAGCCCAGCGGGAAGCTTCTTCTGGAGGTAGGCGGCGGCTTCGGCGGCGGTCAGCAGACGGCTAGACATGGGCTGCCTCCCCACCGGCGAAACGGTTCTTGATGGGAGCGGGGCCGCCGTGCGCTTCGCGCCACTCGTTGACGGCCATGCGGAGCAAGGCCACGCCGCTGATGCCGTAGTGGGCAGCCAGCCGGCGGAACTCGTATCGGAATGCGGGATCGACCTTGAAGTTGAGGTTCGACAATTCGGGTTCGGTATTCATGAAGTCCTCGATCAGTTGTTCTGGACACCATTATATCGCGAATTCGTCAAAGCATAAAGAGAAGTCGCGGTATATTTCGCACTCTATGTGTAAGTATGGTTCAAAAACGCTCGGAGACGCATACTGGACCCTGCACGCTGAGGTCTGTAATTTCTAAGACTTCGGTCTTGAGGGACAAGATTGCTTTATTATGTCCCTCTTATTGCCGCATAACCCACTGGACATTACTTGCGCATTGCGAGGGACACGTTCTGTTACTTGATGAGAGACATACGAGGCGATGTGTTCGCGCAAACGAAAACGCCCGGCACATGGCCGGGCGTCACAGTGACGATAATCAGTGTTGGTCGAGCTGTGCCTCAGGCTTCCGCCTCAAGCAACCGATAGACCGAAGCCCGCCCGATACCCAGCGCCTTGGCGATAGCCGTCGCGCCCGCGCCGTCGGCATGCATCTGGCGCACCCTTTCGGCGTCTATCGACGCTTTGCGCCCCTTGTAAACGCCTTCAGCCTTCGCCTTGGCGATGCCTTCGAGCTGACGTTCGCGACGAATGTTGGTTTCGAATTCAGCAAACACACCAAGCATGCCCAGGAATGCCTTACCGGCGGCGGTGCTGGTGTCCACCGGCTGTTCAGTGCAAGCCAGCCCAGCGCCTTTCGCCTCTATCTGCCGCACGATCTGTGCTAGGTCGCCAATCGACCGCGCCAAGCGGTCAATGCGCGTGACGGTCAGAACATCGCCGGGACGGAGGAAATCCAAGACCGTCTGGAGTTCATCGCGGCCTTCAGTCGTGGTGCCGCTGGCTTTTTCCTCGCGGATCACATCACACCCAGCGGCGCGAAGGGCTTCAACCTGAATGGTCAGGTCTTGGTCGTGGGTGCTGACACGGGCATAGCCGATCTTGGTCATGGCGCTTTCTCCGTTGCGTCTCGTTTGGCTCTAGACCCTCCCGTTATATCGTCTCGTAAATCACAAAGCAACCCAAATAAGACGCCAAAAGTGTCTCGCCGGAATGTCTCGCCTGGGTATACTTGAACGAAGCAGTGACCCATCACATTGCCAGATGTCCATATAAAGATGTTACGCAAGCTGCAAAATGAAAGGGAGGAACGTGGCGATCCTCCCTTTACCGTTCGAGTTCACCGATTAGCTACGCAATAACTGGCGTTTTGCAGCGCCAGCACTTTCCCGCATCGATGTCGTTCTCGCCGCCGCATTTGGGGCACTCGACTTTTGCCGGTTTGGCTTTCGGGGCCGTGAGTTCCTCGTATTCCGAAGTAGTCCGGAATTTCAACTCCCGGCTCAGAATGGAGATGATGTTCTCAAAATTCTTGTGGTGTCGGTGAGCCCCGGCGATGTTGGCACCGAACTTCAGAGACCCTTCCAGGCTAACAAGGGTGCTCTGTTCATCGACCTTCTCGACCAAGATCACGATGTTCTCACCCCAGGAGAACATGGACATGCTAGCACTGGCGTTAATCCTGCCTATCATCTTGTCTTGGCTTTTAAGGCTGAACGAGCTTCTCTTTAACGCATCAACGAGAGCATCAAATACCTCGTCATACGCGAAAGGGAATTTCTGTTGTGTTTGCTGGCTGCCGATGCTCATGGCTTGTTGTTCCTTCGCTCAGAATACTTTTTAAGAGCATACTCCGCCAAGTGGCGACCCTGGTGGGAGGCGAAGTTCACAACAACATGCATTAGTTGTCAATCCGATTGGCTGGGGCGTATGTCGGACAACTCCAATTCCGGAAAGCTCACGTCCTCGATCATCTCCACCCTCAGCTTCAGCTCGCCCTCGGGCAGCTTGCCATAGCGTCCGGTCGTGGTCACGCCCGTGTGCCCCCAGCATCATCTTGAGCTGATCGATCAGATACTCAACGCAGTGAAAGCCGTCAGCACCCAATCAGGTTCCAGTCGATACCGTCGAACTCGGCTTTGTTCAGGGCGTCACGCCTCTCCTCAATCGAGTAGTCGTGAATGTAGATAGCGCTGGATGTTCCATCGGAATGACCAGCTATCGCGTCGTTCAACTCACGTCGAACACCGGCCCGTGGAAGGGAGGTTTTAAGGGTGTGCCTGAACGAATAGAAGACCTTCTTTGGATCGTTGATGCCGTGTGACGGCAGAAGTGTCCTGTTGAACCACCGGGGAAGCGTGTCTGGATATTTGCCCGATGCTGCCGGAAGCCAGTCGGGAAACAGCCGGTCAGCACCAGCCTTGCGCAAGTCCGCCACCCGCTGCATGAGGTCCAAGTCGATAAGCCGCTGATGGACGGGTATCTCCCGCCGACTGGCATTGTTTTTCAGCACCCCATCAATCTCGAAAATCAGAACACCACGTTCATGCCGGATGCCGTCCAGCTTGATCTGCGCCAATTCGGTGGGGCGTGCGCCCGTGTGCAGCGCCACCAGCACAACCCATTGCCGCGTCTCCAACTTGATGCCGGGGCCGAATAGCGGCGGCCCGAATATTTTGGCGAGGTCGCCAGGGCTAAAAGGAACTCGGGGTGGGTCTTTCTGGCCTGCGCCTTGATCCACCTTCACACCAGCGGCGGGGTTGTCGGGAATGATAGCGTTATCGACGCACCACGCCAGGATGGCTTTGACGTGCGACAACCACTTGTCGGTGATGGTGTTCGGGTTCAGCGTGTCGAACGGCTCCGCCCGCTTGGCATTGGCCTCAATCGCCTCAGGGAGCGTCAGGCCGGGGAACCGCTTGGTGTAGTTGCTCGGGGTCCGCAGCAGGGCGCGCTTGTAGCTCTGCATGTTCTGCACGGTGATCTCGCACACTGGCTTGGGCACGGCGAAGAATTCCTCCACCATCCGCACGGCAACGCCGTGTTCCTTGGCGGTTGCCGGACGCACCCGCCGCTCTTCGTGGAACATGGGCAGCAGTTCAGCCAAGGTCTTGGTCGAGTGCTCGCCGATGATGCGGGACCGCGCCAAGTCTGACATGACCGGCGGGGCTGGTGGAGGCTGGTCAATGAGCAACGGGTGCGTGAGGGTGCCGGGCGTAATCTGGCCTCGGTCTCGTTCCTCGGTGCGGGCCAGGGCTTCCAGCTTCACACCGGCCAGCGCCTTCAACAATTCGCGCCGTTCTGGGGTTCCCGGTAAGGCTGAAGTCTCGCCCCGTGCCATCAATTCATCTGCCGCCCATCCGATGATGGCCTCCGCCTCGTCGCCGTCCTCGGTCACATTGGTCTGACCGGAAGCGACGCGACGAAGCGCAGTCGCCTGTGCATCTCGGAACGTGGCGTTATAGCTGCGAATGCTTTGTTCGCCGGTCAGGGCTCGGCTTTCATCGTCTCTGACAAGCTCCCTGGCGTAGAAGTCCCTGGCGATCTGCACCAGCGGCGGGGCTTCGGCGGCAAGCTGGTGGCGGGCCTGTTCGATCTGATCCAGCATCCTGGCGACGATGGCATGAGACTGCCGCTCTGCCGCCTTCTTATCGGCCCCCAGTGGCTCCCGAAGCTCGGTTTTCCCGATGATGCGACGCAGTTCCAGCGGCACCACCACCCGCGCATACCAGCGCCCATCACGGAATATGAGGTGACGCACCTTGCCGCCCATTCCCAGCTCTCCAAACACCCATTTTGTAACGACGTTTGTAACGTCAGAATGGGCTAAGCCATAGGAAAATCAGCAAGTTGCTTGAAGCATAATGGGTTTTTCCAGGTCTGGCGGAGTATCCCACCCTCTCCGCCACTTTTCTTTCGGAATGAATGCTCCGCCTTCGGGTGCGTGAGCGAAACCAAGGCAATTTGCCCCGTTCAGCCCGCAAAGCTGTTGACCGCTGCGGCCGCTGAAAGCCGCTATTCGGTTGATTTTCCCTTCTCTATCCTTCGATATTCTCCGCCGGCTGTTGACTGCCGGGCGGGCGAAGGTACGGGTTTGAGGAACGGGAGCCTGCGGGAAAGGCGGTGCCTCCGCTTTCGACCCAGCTTTTCAATGGAGGCCGGCATGATGGGTTCAACCTTGCCAAGATGGGTTGAGGACGGTGAGAAATATGCCTGTGTCGGCCTCGCCGTGAAATTTGAAGGCAGCCTGCCACCGGGAAACATCACCGCCAATCTGTCCGTGCTCGCCGGTTCTAAATTCAACGTACCCGCAAACTGGCGTGAGTGGCTGGGTAGTGTCCGCACGGGCGAGGTTGAGGATTGCAATCTGCTGCTGCTGAGCAAACGGGCGTCGTCAGCGCCCGACGTGCTCGATGCCGAAGATCAGAAATTGCAACAACAGGTTTGGAATTTTTATATAGGCCTGTTGTTGGCAAGCATCTTTGCGCCAGCACACAAGCCCGTCATGCTGACGGGCTCACGACGGAATGGCGAGATTGACCTGCGCCAGCAACAGGATTTTGACTCACCGATCCCCTGCATTTTTCGCAGGTATTCACCCGTCGTCCCCGACGACATCCGACTTGCGGCCCATCTCGGGGAGAACCTTGAAACCATAGCCACAACGCCAATTACGGGCGGCCATTGGCGCCTATTTCGGACGCTCCAGGTCTATATCGAGGCACGTACGACCTCGCAGACTGTTGACCAGATTCATCAGTATTGCCGTTGCATTGACGGTCTGATCCTGCCCGCAGCAGGCAAGACGAAGCAGCAGTTCAAGAGTAGGAGCGAGCTGTTCATCGGTTCTGGGCACCATGACCTGATGGGCGAACTTTATGATATTCGCAGCGCGGTGGAGCATCTGCACGAGAACCGCTACCTGGAATATTTCGACCGCGCCTTGCGCCTGGAGTTGGCTCGGAAAGTGGCGATTGTCGAGTATATAGCGCGAACTGCCTTGGCGCGAGTGGTCGGCGACAGCAGCCTTTGGCTTCATTTTGGAAACACTCCCGCCCTTGAAAAATTCTGGGCATTGACGCAGGCGGAGCAAAGGACGATCTGGGGAAACCCGATCGATCCGTTGGCTGCTATTGCGGGCTTCGATCCCCAATACATTCATAACGGGCTTTTAGGCGGTCCAACACATTGATTTTCAACAAGAGAAGGTTCTGTGTCAGCCCATTGCGCCCCGCCATTTCCTCTCTTTAAAATCTCCGTCACCGTGATGCGGATGCCTTTCGGCCTTCGGTCGGAGCCCCTTATCCCCGTCTCACCTCGGAAACGAAGCGCTCGGCGTTTTCGCGCAGATGGCGCGCTTGGCCGTCCAGCACTTCGGCGGCGCCATGCACCTCCACCGCCGCCCGGCCATTTTCGATAGCCGCGCGGGCCATTTCCGTAGCGCTGGCGGCGATGCCGTCGGAATCCGAGGCCACCGTCTCCAACTGACCGGCCACATGGCGGATGGTGCCGGACTGCTGATCGACCGCCCGGCGGATTTCCGCGGCGATGCCGTCCATTTCGCCGATAGTGCCGCTGATGGCGGCGATGGTCTCGACTGTCTGGCTGGTGGCTTGCTGGATCGAGATGATCTGTTCCGAAATATCTCCTGTCGCCCGGGCGGTCTGGTTGGCCAGGTTCTTCACCTCGCCCGCGACCACGGCAAAACCCTTGCCGGCCTCGCCGGCCCGCGCCGCTTCGATGGTGGCGTTCAGCGCCAAAAGATTGGTCTGCGAGGCGATATCGTTGATCAGGCTGATCACCTCGCCGATATGCTGAGCGGCCTCGGACAGTCCGCGCACCATGGTTTCCGACTGACGCGCCTCGTCCACCGCCCGCAGCACCACGGCGCTGGAACGCTCGACCTGCCCAGCGATCTGCGAAACCGACTCCAGCAGCGCCTCGGCCAGCCCCACCACCTCGCGCAGTTTCTGTGAACTGGCCTGTGACCGCTCGGCCGAGACTTCCGCCTTGCTGCTGGTGGTATCGGCGGCCTGGCGCAGATGCGAGGCCAGATCCCGCATGCTTTCGACACCCGAGGTGACACTTCCCAGCACTTCGGACAGGTCGCGGTCGAATTCGTCCACCAAGGCCAGCACGGCGGTGCGGCGTTCGCTGGCGGAACGCTGCATCAATCCCTGTTGCTCGGCCTGCATTTCCTTCAGCCGCACCGCATTGTCGCGGAACACCGCAACCGCCTGGGCCATCTGTCCAACTTCGTCATGGCGATCCAGCGCCGGAATCGGCACCGAGAAATCGTCATGGGTAAAGGCGCTCATGGCACGGGTGACGGCCCGCACCGGCTGCGAGATGCCTCGGGCCAGAACCAGCCCCAACCCCGAAGCCAGCAGCAAGGTCATCAACGCCAGCCCGATGGCCGTGATCCGCGAATCGTTGCGCTGGCTGTCCCAGGCCGAGACATCCATCGCCACCTCCAGCACGCCGATGGGCTTGCCGCTGTAATCCAGCAAAGCCCGCCCCAGCACGGCCAAAGACTTGCCGTCCGCAGAGGTCGCGTCACCGATCACCGACCCGCCAGCCATCGCCGTCCGCATCTGATCGCCCGACAACCGGCCATCGTCGCCAGTGGTCCCCATGGCAGTATCGAAACCCTTGTCGGAGGCCAGATGCAAGATCAGGTCGGCCCCGGTTTCGCGCTTGAAATCCTCGAACATCGCCTTGCCCAGCGACAGGCCGAACTCGACGCTGCCGACCGGCTTGCCCGCCCCGTCGGTCACCGGCACGATGCCGCGAAGCCCCAGCCCCGCCTTGCCGGTTTCCAGCCCTCCCACCGGCTGATGATCGGCGTTGGCCTTCACCACCGTGGCGCGGAAAGAGCTGAGATCATCGCCGAACTTCTGCGGCTGATGAACGCGCAGGAACGAGGTGGCGGGCGGAGTATGGAACTGAAACTGCTCGATCCCATAGCCGTCCTTCAGACTTTTGAAAGCGGCCCCGAACAAAGCCAGCAAGGCGTCACGATCGCCCGCGGCCATGGCTTGCTGAACCGGCGGCAGCTTGGCAGTCAGGGCGGCCAGCGCCTCGGCCTTGGCGGCATTGTCGCGCAGACTGCCCGAGAACCGCTCGAAATGACGGTTCAGTTCGCGGGTCTGGCTCTCGCCGATGATGCGGTCCATATAGGCGGTCAGCGCCAATGCCATCACCACCGACGTCACCAGCGCGATGAATGCCAGCGCCGAAGCAACCTTGCCACCAATTCCCCAGGATTTCATGCCTGACCTCATGGCTCTGATGTGTCAGTTTTTAATTTAGCATGAAATCATATTGATGAGACGGCGCGACCCAGGTCAACCGTCAATTTCCACAAAAACATTGTTAAATGGATTGACAAGGCCAAGCATACCTGAAGGCTCAGGAGATCGGTCGTCAGTCGTTGACGGCGCGCAGGATCGGGCGTTCTTCCTCGACATTCAAGGCGGCGACGGTGCGCAGATAGTCTTCCCAATTGTCGAGGAATTCCATCAAGGCTTGCTGTGCGCATTCGTCCACCGAACGCTCTAACTGGCCGGCCAGGGTTTCGAGCCGTTGGGTGACTTCGGGACTTAAGGTCAGCACCAGCTCGTTCATGACTGCGCACCTTGATGCAGGAAGAGTTACAGGATTGCCGTATTCTAGCCGCAAACAAGGCGCATGGCTACGGTGTCGCGTTCCATGTTATAAGCCCCCCGCCATGCCACCGAAGAAACCCGGCCAATCGCCCCTGGACCTCCGCATCACGCCCGAGGACCGCCTGACCCTCTCGACCTCCCGCATGCGAGAGCATGCCAGTCATGACCAGGCGGACCCGCCATTCGAACGGTCCGAGCCTCGGCTGGAACGGCCCAAGGCGGCTCCGGCAGCCAAGGCTTCGCGGGCCAAATGGACCCAGGCAGGCGGCGGCAATGCTGGCGAGAAGCCGGCGATTTCCCACGCCGCCAGTCGCAAGCCAGCCAAGCTGAGCGCCAAACCGAAGAAGGACGAGGCGGCGGCGGGCAACGGCGGCGGGCGCGGATCGGGGCGCGGCAACGGTGGAGGAGGCGGCGGACGCAAGACACCGTCCGGCGGGCGCAAGCGCAAATGGACGCTCAGGCTCTTGGGCTGGGCGATCAGCTTAGGCGTCTGGGTGGCGCTTGGCATTGGTGCGGTGCTGGCCTATTACGCCTATGACCTGCCGAATCTGGACACCCTGACCGCCAGTTCCCGCCGACCCAGCATCACCTTGCTGTCGGCCGACGGCCAGACCATTGCCGCCTATGGCGACGTCTATGGCGAGCCCTTGGCGCTGTCCGACATTCCCGTCACCCTGCCACAAGCGGTGATGGCGACCGAAGACCGGCATTTCTACAGCCATTTCGGCATCGATCTGCTGGGCCTGGCCCGCGCTATGTTCGTCAATATCAGGGCGCATCACGTCATCCAAGGCGGTTCGACCCTGACCCAGCAGCTGGCCAAGAACCTGTTCCTGTCCCCGGACCGCAACGCCAAGCGCAAGATTCAGGAACTGCTGCTGGCTTTGTGGCTGGAGCATAAATTCACCAAAGACCAGATCATGACCCTGTATCTGAACCGGGTCTATCTGGGCAATGGCAGCTGGGGCGTGGATGCCGCCTCGAAGCGCTATTTCGGCATTTCGGCGCGCGAGCTGAATCTTTATCAGTCGGCCCTGCTGGCCGGTTTGCTGAAGGCGCCGTCCAAGTACAATCCGCAGAACGATCAGGAACTGAGCCGGGGCCGCACCACTCAGGTGCTGATGAACATGGTGGCCTTTGGCGCCATCACTCAGGCGCAGATGGACGAAGCCCTGAAGACCGGGCCCAACACCGTCCAGCAGATCAGCCATACCGGCCGCTATTTCGCCGACTGGATCCGCGAGCAGGTGGAACCCTATGCCGCCGAGGGCCGCGATCTGGTAGTGCGCACCACCCTCGATATGGGCCTGCAGCGCAAGGTCGAGGCCGAACTTCAGAAAATCCTGAACGACAAGGGCGCCAAGGCCAATGTCGGCCAGGGCGCCGTGGTGATCATGAGCCCCGACGGCGCCATCCGCGCCATGGCCGGCGGGCGGGACTATGCCGCCAGCCAGTTCAACCGCGCCACCCAGGGCTTCCGCCAGCCCGGTTCGTCCTTCAAGGCCTATCTCTATCTGGCCGCCACCGAAGCCGGCTTCACCCCCGACAGCACGGTGGACGATTCCCCCATTGTCAGCGGTTCCTATCGCCCTTCGAACTTCGAGGAGCATAACCGCTATGAAGGCGGCATCACCCTGCGGGCGGCCTTGGCCAAATCCTCGAACGTGGTCGCCGTCCGCCTGATCGAGGATATCGGCCCCCGCCGGGTGGTCGAGGTGGCCAAGCGCCTGGGCATCACCTCGGAACTGCGGCCCGAAGCCTCGCTCGCCCTGGGCACCAGCGAAGTCAGCCTGCTGGAACATACCGCCGGCTATGCCAGCTTCGCCAATAACGGTTTCGGTGTGCTGCCCTATGGTTACGGCGAGATCGACGACCCCCAGGGACAGCAACTTTACCAACGCCAGGGCAGCGGCGTCGGTCAGGTGATTGCGCCCAAAAATCTGCGCATGATGACCGAAATGCTGGCCGGCGTGGTGCAGAACGGCAGCGGCAAGGCCGCCGCCATCGACCGCCCGGTGGCTGGCAAGACCGGCACCGCCCAGGATTACCGCGACGCCTGGTTCATGGGCTTCTCGGCCGATTACGTGGCCGGCGTCTGGATGGGCAACGACGACCATTCGCCGATGAAGAAGATCACCGGCGGCAGCCTGCCGGCTCAGCTTTGGCACAATGTCATGCTGGCCGCCCATCAGGGCCTGCCGGCCCGCCCGCTGCCGGGCCAGTCGCCGGAACCGCTGCCGGGCGAGGAAACCAGCAGCCCCGAAGCCTCGGGCGATACCGTGCAGATCGGCGGCGTTCCCGTGGCCAAGGGCGACGAGAACCTGGATACCCTCTGGGGCGGTCTGGTGAAGATGTTCGGGGGGCGGTAGGCCGCTGCTCCCCTTCTTATGGCGTCATGGCCGGACTTGATCCGGCCATCCACGTTTATCCGCATAAAATATATTGAAAACAATTGGGTAGAGGCTAGTTCGTGGATGCCCGTGTCAAGCACGGGCATGACGAATATGAGAGCTTTCCCTCACCCCCTAGCCCCCTCTCCCGCCTGCGGGCGAGGGGGAACGGCGAGACTTACTTCCGCAGCAGCAGGAAGGTCAGCCCGGCCACCAGCAGCCAGGGCAGCCAGGTGGGGAACAGGCCGCGGTTCTGGCTCATCATCTTCACCGTTTCCGGATGAAGCTTCAGCCCGCCCGAGCGCAAAGCCTCGACGGTCTTTTCCGCCTGAACCACCAGCTTGGGCAGGCTTTCCAGCGTGCCCACCAGATGGCCGAAGCCCTGCTTGATCTTCGCCTGCGGCCCCAGATTGGCGATCATCCACTGTTCGATCAGCGGACGGGCCAGCTGCCACATATTGGCTTCGGGGTTCAGCTTGCGCCCGACGCCCTCGGCCACCAGCATGCTTTTTTGCAGCAGCAGCAGTTGCGGTTGGGTTTCCATGGCGAAGGTTTCCGTCACCTGGAACAGCTGCCCCAGCAGGCGGGCGATCGAGATTTCATGCATGGGCTTGCCCAGGATCGGCTCGGCGATCGAGCGGCAGGCCTGGGTGAAGTTGTCGATGCTCTTGTCGGCAGGCACGAAGCCGGCCTGGAAATGCACCTCGGCCACCTTGCGATAGTCGCCGTTCAGGAAGCCCAGCAGCATTTCGCCCAGGAAGCGGCGCGTCTGCTCGTCGACCCGGCCGGTAATGCCGAAATCCACCGCCACCAACCGACCGTCCGATCCCAGGAACAGATTGCCGGGATGCAGATCGGCATGAAAGAAGCCGTCGCGGAACACCATGTTGAAGAAGGCGTCGGCGGCCTGCTCGGTGACCTTGACCAGATCGAAACCGGCATCGGCGATGGCCTGAACCTCGTCGATGGGAATGCCCTCGATGCGCTCCAGCGTCAGCACGCGCTTGGCGGTGCGCTGCCAGTCGATCTGAGGAATGGTGAAGCCTTCGTCACCTTCGAAATTGTCCCGCATCTCGGCGGCGGCCGAGGCTTCGAAGCGCAGGTCCATCTCCAGGACCACCGAATCCTCGAAGGCCTTGACCGAATCCACCAGCCGCAGACGCCGCCATTTCGGGAACAATCGCTCGGCCCAGGTGGCCAGCCAGGTGAACAAGGCGATATCGCGGGCGAAGCGCAGCTCGACCCCCGGACGCAGCACCTTGACCGCCACATCCTCGCCCTCGGCGGTGACGGCGAAATGCACCTGGGCGATCGAGGCGGCGGCCACCGGCTTGTCGTCGAAGCCGATGAACAGGTCTTCGATCGGCTTGCCCAGCTCGGCCTCGATGATGGCGCGGGCTTCGTCGGCCGGGAACGGGGCCAGACGGTCCTGAAGCTCCGACAAATCCTCGGCGATCTGCTCGCCCACCAGATCGGGGCGGGTGGACAGGGCCTGACCCAGCTTGACGAAGGTCGGCCCCAGCTCCTGCAAGGCGGCGGCAAGGCGCTGGCCGGGACGCAGAGCCGCGGCTTCCGGATGCGCGAAACGGGCCAGCCAGCCCGCCAGCATACGCCCGCTTTCGCCGGCGCTTTCCAGCGGGAACAAAGCGCCGTTGCGGGTCAGGGCCGAACCGATGGCGCCAAGGCGCAAGAGATTGCGAATAGTTCCGATCATGCTGTTACAGGCGCCAGCCGGAATGGATGGCGGCGATGCCGCCCGACAGATTGCGGTATTTCACCTGCTCCAACCCCACGGCGCGCATGCGCTGGGCCAGCTCTTCCTGGGGCGGGAACTTGCGAATGCTTTCCACAAGATACTGATAAGCCTCGCGATTGCCGGCCACCAGACTGCCGATGTGGGGCAGGATCCTGAAGCTGTATTCGTCATAGATCTTGTCGAACACCGGCACCACCACCTTGCTGAACTCCAGGCACATGAAGCGCCCGCCGGGCTTCAGCACGCGCCGAGCCTCGGCCAGGGCGGCGTCGATATGGGTGACGTTGCGCAGACAGAAAGCGATGGTGTAGGCATCCACCGAACGATCAGGGAAAGGCAGATGCTCGGCATCGCCGCAAACCCAGTCCAGCCCTTCGAGGATGTTCTTGTTGACCGCGCGGTCACGGCCCACCTTCAGCATCTCGTGATTGATGTCGCAGACGGTGACCGGCCCGCCGCCCTTGGCGCGGAAGCGGAAGGCGATGTCGCCGGTGCCGCCGCCGACATCCAGCAGGGTCATACCCGGACGGGGATGCAGCCAGTCGATCATCGACGACTTCCACAGACGGTGGATGCCGGCGCTCATCAGATCGTTCATCAGGTCGTAGCGGGAGGCCACGCCGTCGAACACTTCGCGCACCAAAGACGCCTTTTCCTCTTCACGCACGGTGCGGAAGCCGAAATGGGTGGTGCCGTCGGGTTGGGAATCGTTCAGCTCGCTCATGGGCGCGGAGGATAGCCCAAGCCTTGACCAGTTACCATAGCTTCCCCATTCTGTTTTCCCATGCCTGAGCTTCCCGAAGTCGAAACCGTCTGTCGTGGTCTGGCCGTGGTCCTGGAGGGGCACCGGCTGGCCAAGGTCGAGCTGCGCCGCACCGGCCTGCGCATCCCCTTCCCGCCCGATTTCGCCGAGCGGCTGACCGGGCGCACCATCGCCCGCATCAGCCGCCGCGCCAAATATATGTGCTGGCATCTGGATGACGGCTGGGTGGTGATCTGCCATCTGGGCATGTCGGGCCGCATGGTGATCGGCAAGGATGACGGCGCCGCGCCCGAGAAACACGACCATGTGATCCTGGTGACCGAGGCGGGTGACAAAATATCGTTCAACGATGCCCGCCGCTTCGGGCTGATGGATATGGCGACCGAGGAAGGGCTGACCTCGCACCGCTTCTTCGCCGCATTGGGGCCCGAGCCGCTGACCGACGCCTTCGACGGCAAGATGCTGAAGGCGGCGCTGGCCGGGCGATCCTCGCCCATCAAGCCGGTCTTGCTGGACCAGACCCTGGT
>Ga0310914_10000592_pt1 | contig 21661 bp, 19 predicted proteins | sample GREbulkMGAN108_FD_203450 | JGI IMG/M metagenome (GOLD analysis project Ga0310914, IMG submission 203450) | Lab enrichment of tropical soil microbial communities from Luquillo Experimental Forest, Puerto Rico - GRE.bulkMG.AN108 | ecosystem: Environmental > Terrestrial > Soil > Tropical forest >... | reverse complement strand
CAATGCGCAGCGCCACGAAGAGATACACCAAATATTGCCCGATGAGGTGGACTGCGATTGCACCTGCGCCAACCGGCCGTTTGCCGGCATTAGAGGCGGTTTGGAGAGAAACCTGAAGTGGTTGACCCTATGGCGCGGCCGTGGCGTTTACGTAGCCGCCGAGCGGCATGAGGATGAACGGCAGGTAAAGAACAAAGTGAGCGCAGCGGGCGGGAATGCGCCCCGGCGACCGGGACCGTAACCGGTCGCAGCGGCCGACGCGACGATCACTCGTCTGCGGGGAATGACACTGCCACGCGACCGAGCGGGCCAAAATCGGCGATGAGGTATGCGCCGCGCCTAGTGAAGACCATGCCGGTCCAGGATCCGGTAGTGACCATCGTGCCGGCCGTGACGCCGCCGCGCTCCACCATCAGATTGGCGAACTCGACGAGCGCTCCGAGAGGATCGCGCGCGGTACCGCCGCTGCTGTCGGCAAAGGGCTCGCGGTCTTCGGTCAACATGATCGCGGTGCCGCCCAGATCGAGCGCCTCCCAGTTCTGCACGGCAGCCCCATAGACCAAGCCGCCGTTCGAGAAATTGTCGGCGAGGATCGAGGCCCGGCCGAGCGAGCGGAAATCGGCGTAGCGCGAGTCGACTACTTCGATGGCTGGATGCAGCGTCGCTCCTGCGACAACTTCGGCGCGGTCATAGGGTGCAACCCGCGGGGGAAGATCACGGTCGACACGGAAGGCGAGTTCCGCCTCGATGCCGATGAGCCGCAACTCCGCGCCGTTATACGTTGCCGGGCTCGGACGCATCATGCTCGCATAGATCGGTGCGCAGAACGCGGCGGCGGCGGAGGATACACGCCGACCTTCCAGCCGCCAATCGCCAGACCTAGCCGGCGGGTTACCGCATCCTGGATCTGGTAAGCATCGGCATCGGATTGTGGCCGACAACTCGCTGGCAATTCGTGAACAGGCGAACCGCGTCGCGCCGTGCATAATTGACGGACCGCTTCCTCAACGAAGTCTGGCAACATATGGGCGTCCTCGGCTTCGGATTTCGCGGCCGATGTTACGCTGTCGGCGTCAAGTCCGACAGCATGGAGCCCAGATATTCCAATGCAACGGTGACACCCCCGTGCCGGTGAGGGATCCCGGCGCGGTGCAGGCCCATCTCGATCCCCGACAAAGTGCCGCAGAGCATCAGATCGTTGAAATGCCCCAAATGGCCGATACGGAAGATCTTGCCCCTTAGTTTACCAAGACCGGTCCCGAGCGACATGTCGAAGGCTTCGAGGATAATCTCGCGCAGCCGATCGGCGTCGAAACCTTCCGGCACGACAACCGCAGTCAGCGAGCTCGAATACTCGCGCGGATCGGCGCACACCACGTCAAGGCCCCAGGCCGCGACTGCCCGCCGAGTCGCCTCGGCGTGGCGGGCGTGACGGCGGAAGACGGCCGTTAGGCCTTCCTCTTCGAGCAACATCTTCAGCGATTCGCGCAGGCCATAGAGCAGATTGGTCGCCGGCGTGTATGGGAAAAAACCGGTGCGGCCGGTCTCCAGCATCGCCTGCCAGTCCCAGTAGGAGCGCGGCAGCCGCGCGGTCTCGTTGGCCGCCATCGCCTTTTTTGAAACGGCGTTAAAGCCGAGCCCGGGCGGCAGCATGAGCCCCTTCTGCGAGCCCCCAACCGTGACGTCGACCTTCCACGTGTCATGACGATAGTCGATCGAGGCGAGCGACGAGATCGTGTCGACCATGAACAATGCCGGGTGGCGGGTTCGGTCGATCGCGGCGCGGATCTCGGCGATGCGGCTGGTAACCCCGGTCGAGGTCTCGTTGTGCACGACGCAAACCGCCTTCAGGCGGTGCGCTCGGTCGGCGGTCAGTTTCTCTTCGACGATCGCCGGGTCGACACCGTGCCGCCAATCGCCGGGTACGAACTCAATCTCAAGCCCGAGCCGGCTCGCCATCTGGTGCCACAGGCTCGCGAAATGCCCGGTCTCGAACATGATCACTCGGTCGCCCGGCGACAGCGTGTTCGAAAGCGCCGCCTCCCACGCCCCAGTGCCGGAGGAGGGATAGATGACGACGGTGTCCTCGGTCTGGAACACCCTCTTCATGCCGGCGACGCACTCTTGCCCGAGCGCGGCGAATTCCAGCCCGCGATGGTCGATCGTCGGCATCGCGATCGCCTGCAATAGCCGGTCGGGTACGTTTGTCGGCCCTGGGATCTGCAGAAAATGGCGACCGGTGTGCAGGGCGGCAGTATTTCTCATCGCCACGGCGTCTCCAGAGGGGCTTTCGCTAGGCGCTCATACTGTAGCTTCCCATATTCCTCGGACGCCATAGGCCTCTGCTTCGCCTGGCCAGAGCGGCATCGTCGCGGCGACAGCGACAAGCGGCTCGGCCCCATCGCAGCGGAATTGGAAATGCGTGCCGGTCGGGATCGTCAGCGAGATGCCGGGGCCGAGTTCGACAATCTCTTCGTGCTCACCGAGCTTCCGCCACATGCGCCCCCGCCCGGAGATGACGTACCAGATCTCCTCGACCGTGTGATGCGCGACCGCCTTTGAGACGGCTTGCGGAGGCAATGAAAAAACCGCAAGACCGCCGCGGGCACCCTGGCAAAGTACGCACACTTCGGAACCGTCCGGCGCGATTGCGTCCAGAGCGGTGCCGACGCGCCGGGTTTCGAACGTCACACAAGCCTATAGAGCTTTGATGCGTTGTCCCGCGTCAGCTTCCGACGCATTTCGGGCGATAGGTTTTTCATCTGGCGCTTAATCGCCGCGCGCGAGTTCGGCCACACGCTGTCGGGGTGCGGGTAGTCCGATGCCCACAGCAGGTGCCCATCGCCAAAGAACGGGATCAGCGACATCGCCACCGCGTCCTCCTGGAAGGTCGCGTAGATCTGGCGCTTGAACATTTCGCTGGGTTTGGTTTCGAGCTGTGCGCCGCCCTTGTCGGCCCAGAATTCCTTCGCCTCCCATAGCCGCCAATGGCGGTAATCGAGCTCCTGCACGAGCCAGGGCAGCCAACCGGTGCCGGCCTCGGCCATGACCATGCGCAGCCGCGGGTGGCGTTCGAGAATGCCCCAGGCGAAGAGATCGACAAACGGTTCGAGGAAATTGTTGAGGAAGCCCTTGGTGTTCTCGAACACGCTGGCGGCCTTGCCGGCGGCGCGACTGCCCGGCACCGGCAGGAAGACAGTGATGTGCCAGGACAGTACAATGCCGCTCTCTTCCAACGCGTGCCACAGCGGTTCCCAGCGCGGATCATCGAGCTTCGGCTTGCTCTGTGCGATCATCAGATTGACCTGCCGGACGCCACCCTTGGCGATCAGCCGCTGCAATTCGACGAGCGCCGTCTCCGGAGTTTCCGGCAGCATCGGCACGCCGATCAGCCGGTCCGGCGCCGCTTTACAAAAGTCGAGGAGCCAGTCGTTGTAGACTTGGTAGCAAGCGACACGCAGCACTGGGTCATCGGTCGAGATCTGGAAGATCGGCCCGAAGATGACCTGCGCCTCGACCCCGTCGCGATCCATATCGGCGAGCCGCAACTTGGCGACCGCGGGCCGCCTCTCGGTCTGATCATAAATTTCGGCACGATCGAAGGCATTGTAGAGCGGCTTCACCGGGCGCGCGGCGCCGGTTGTGGTCTGCTTCCCGGACCAGCTGCCCCACACCTTGCCGTCGCAGACCCACACCGCCTGGCCGTCGCGCTCTTCGACCCGCGGCGCCCGGTCGCGCAACGACGACGGTAGCCGGTTCAGCCACAGATCCGCCGGCAATTGCCCCAGATCCATATGATCGTCGCACGAGATCAGCCGATCCGTCATTTTTCTTCCTCCTCACCTCAGCCGCTCTGCTTAAGTTTATCATATCCCGATCCTCGTATGAAAATTGCTGCTGATGCCCTTATCCTGCCATGCGTCAGCGTCAATCTGGCGACGCATTCGGCAGGATTCGCGGGAAGAAAAGTCTGATCTCGGCTCGAACGCCCCGGTTGAGCGCGGGTGTTGATCCCTCGATGAGGAACTATGTTCAAGATTGCGAACGGCGCCACGATCCGTGGTCTATAGGCGGGCGCCCGATGAGGTTAGCTTGGCGCGAGCGGAGGGGGCCGTTTATGCCGGACCTGCGTAGCCCAATTTCGTCATCCGAGGGAAACAGGTTTGCGCGACTGAGGCGGTTGGAAGGGAGAAAGACATGAGGCGCCGACGCAGCGCGAAGATTGTCGCGACGCTCGGCCCGTCGAGCTCGACGCCTGAGAAGATCCGCGCCCTCTTCGAAGCCGGCGTTGATGTGTTCCGGCTTAACTTCAGCCACGGGACCCACGAGGATCACCGAACCCGCTTCGAGGTGATACGCGACGTTGAACGCGCCACCGGCCGGCCGATCGGTATCCTTGCCGATCTGCAAGGACCAAAGCTGCGGCTCGGAACCTTCGCAGAAGGTCGAATCGAGCTCGTTGCCGGCGAGCATTTTCGTGTCGACCTGGAGCGTCAAGCCGGCGACAAAAGCCGTGCGCCACTGCCCCATCCCGAGATCTTTGAAGCGGTGCATCCGGGAACCGAACTGCTCCTAGATGACGGCAAGGTCCGGCTTCAAGTCGAGACCTGCGGCGCCAGTTTTGCCGACACGCTGTGCCTGGTCGGCGGGCCGCTGTCGGATCGCAAGGGCGTTAATGTGCCCAATGCAGTGCTTCCGCTGTCGGCGGTTACGGAAAAGGACCGAGGCGATCTGGCGTTTGCGCTCGAGAACGGAGCCGACTGGATTGCATTTTCTTTCGTTCAACGCCCCGAGGATGTCGCCGAGGCCCGCAAGCTGGTCAGCGGCCGCGCCGGAGTGATGGTCAAACTTGAAAAGCCATCGGCGATCCAACACCTTGCCGAAATAATCGAGCTTGCCGATGGGTTGATGGTGGCGCGCGGCGATCTTGGTGTCGAGATGCCGCCAGAGGACGTGCCGCGCGTGCAAAAGCACATAGTATATGCATGCCGCGCTGCGGGGAAGCCGGTAATCGTTGCAACGCAAATGCTGGAATCGATGATCACCTCACCGACACCGACCCGGGCGGAGGCCTCGGACGTCGCGACTGCGGTCTATGAAGGCGCCGACGCAGTGATGCTCTCCGCCGAAACCGCAACCGGGCGCTACCCGGTCGAGGCGGTCGCGATGATGGACCGCATCGCCTACAGGGTGCAGGAAGATCCCCTCTATTTTTCACTGCTCGAGGGCACTCATATCGAGCATCAGCACACCGCCCCCGATGCGATCAGTGTCGCCGCGTGCCAAGTCGCGTACATGATAGGTGCAGCGGCAATCGTTTCCTATACCACCTCGGGTGCAACCGCCTTCCGTGCCGCGCGAGAGCGGCCCGCGTCGCCTATCCTGGCCCTGACCTCTGACCTCGGCACCGCTCGTCGTCTCGCGGTTCTATGGGGCGCGCATTGTGTGCACACGAGCGACGTGAAGAGTTTTGGAGATATGGTTCAAAAGGCGGCGCGAATTGCCCATCGGGAAGAAATCGCCCAACCCGGTCAACGGGTCGTCGTAACCGCGGGCGTCCCGTTCGGAACGCCGGGCGCCACCAACGTGCTCAGAATCGCCTGGGTCGATCGCTGACGGCGTAGTGGCAAGCCTACCGCGCAGTTGACGTGGTGTAATGGTTCGTTATTGACGTCATGGATCTTTCAGTCGTCATTCCGGTAAAGAACGAGGCCGACAACCTCGCACCGCTCGTCAGGGAGATATGCACCGCACTCGACGGCTTTATTCGTTACGAGATCATTATCGTCGATGACGGTAGTGAGGATTCGAGCGTTGCCGAGGTCATGGGGCTGGCCGCCAAGATGGCGCATCTGAGACTGCTGCGCCATGCCCAAAATCGGGGGCAGAGTGCTGCGATTCGTACCGGCATTAGGGCGGCCCGCGCCGAATGGATCGCCACGCTGGACGGGGATGGCCAAAATGATCCCGCCGATATCCGGAAATTATGGAAGTTCGGCATGTCGAGGGCAGGAACTGCCCCGATACTCATCAATGGTTATCGTCGACGGCGGCGGGACAGCTGGTCTAAGCGTACTGCGTCGCGCTTTGCCAACGCAGTCCGGCGTCGGTTGCTCGGAGATGATACGCCCGACACCGGCTGTGGCTTGAAGCTGTTTTCACGCTCACTTTTTCTGAATCTGCCCTTTTTCGACCACATGCACCGGTTTCTTCCAGCGCTCGTGCTGCGTGAGGGCGGGGCGGTGTATTCAGTGCCTGTTAATCACCGGCCGCGTAGCAGAGGGGCCTCGAAATATGGCGTTTTCGATCGCCTTGGTGTCGGAATTGTCGACCTCTTCGGGGTTATGTGGCTGAGGCGCCGCGCCGCTCGGCCGCATCTTCTCGATGAGCCGACGCCAGAGCGAACCGCCACCTCGGATTCGTCGCCTGCAGCAATGCCGCGATGATCGCGAAGACAGACAAGGCCACATCGGTGCTCCCGCGGCGGAGCTCTCATCGAGCGGCTCGGCTTCTCTTTGTCGCTCTTATCGTGATCGGTGCTTTTGGCGCATGGCGTTGGAGGGGTGCTTTCGATCCGATCGAGATCACTTCCGAGATTGCCCGATATCCGGCCTCGCCGTTGGGGTTTGTTGTCGTCCATGTGGCGGCAAGCTTGTTGTTCGTTCCACGCACCTTGCTCGCGATTGTCGCCGGCATGCTGTTCGGTATTGCATGGGGGATCGTGTGGGCCGCATTGGGCAGCGTCGCGGGCGCGGCTGCGGGCTTTCTCCTTGCGCGTTTCCTCAATGCAGGTTTGATTGATCCGCGACGCAGCACGCGCATGGAGCCGATCCTCGACCGGGTAGAGCGCGGCGGTTGGCGTGCGGTGGCGTTGTTACGGCTCATTCCGCCGGTACCGCACAGCATCGCCAATTATGGGCTGGCGCTGACCCGGCTGCCGCTCGGGGCCTACGCATTCGGGTCCGTTGTTGGGCAATTGCCAATGACCGTGGCTTATGTCGAGCTCGGTGCGGGGGGCGAGCGGTGGCTGCTGGGTAGCACCGGCTGGATTAAGCCGACACTGATCGGGCTTGGAGTGCTCTCCCTCTCGTTGTTGATCCCCGCCTATGCCCGTTGGCGGGCTCGCTGATTTGCAGTCAACGCCCTCGGTACCGGGCCGCCGGTGGCCCAGTCCAGTAGCTCGACGGTATGGACCACCGGTACCGGTGAGCCCGGGCCGAGTTGTACGATACAGCCTATGTTGCCGGTGGCGACTACATCCGGACGGGTCGATGCGATATTGACGAGCTTGCGCTCTCGCAGCGCCGTGGCGAGTTCTGGCTGCAAGATGTTGTATGTGCCGGCCGAGCCGCAACAGAGATGCCCTTCCGGGACCTCGACCGGCACGAATCCTGCCGCGGAGAGAAGCGCCTGTGGCTCGGCGTGGAGGCGTTGGCCGTGCTGCATCGAACAGGCCGAGTGATAGGCGACACGCCGGTGGCTCGCGAGGGAGACATTCGGCCTTTTGTCAAAGCCAAGCGTCGCAGCCACCTCGGAAACATCGCGAGCGAGCAAGGCGACCCTCGAGGCCTTTTCGGCATAGGCACGATCCCCACGCAGCATAAAGCCGTAGTCTTTTACTGTCGTGCCACAGCCCGAGGCATTGATGACGACGGCATCCAGCCCAGCGGCGAGCCTCTCTCGTTCCCAGACCTCAATGTTGGCGCGAGCGAAGGCCAGCGCCGCTGCCTCCCGCCCGAGGTGATGGACGAGAGCCCCGCAGCAACCCGCGCCGATCGCGGTCACGACTTCACAGCCATGGCGGGTCAGCAGACGAATTGTCGCCTCGTTGATTTCTGGGGCGAGCACCCTTTGCACGCAGCCTTGCAACAGGGCAACCCGCATGCGCCTTGCGCCTTCCGCCGGAAAGATTTGTGGTCTATCCGCGGGAGGGGCGGCCGGTATCCAAGCAGGCGCGAGCGCCGATAAAGGCGCGAGCCGGCCTGGTAGAAAGCGTGCAACCGGCTTGGCGAGACCAGCCGCGCGAAGCGCTAATCGAAACAGAGGCGGTCGCGACAGAACCGTGCCGAGAAGCCACCGCAGAACCCGCTCGCTCCATGCCCGTCGGTAATTCTGTTCGATCCACCGCCGGGCGTGATCGACCAGGTGCATATAATTGACGCCCGACGGGCAGGTCGTCATGCAAGCCAGGCAGGAGAGACAGCGGTCGATGTGCTTCACAGTATCGGCGGTCACCTTGCCGGTGCCGGCGAGCATTTCCTTGATCAGGTAAATGCGCCCGCGCGGGCTATCGAGCTCATCGGCGAGCAAGACATATGTCGGGCAGGTTGCGGTGCAAAACCCGCAATGCGTGCAAGTTCGCAGAACCTTTTCGCTTTCGGCGGTGTCAGGATTAGCGAGCTGCTCGGCGGTGAAGTCCGTCCGCACCGGCTCAGCCCCCTTCGACCATGCGTCCGGGATTGAGGATCCGACGTGGATCGAAGCTGTCCTTGACGCGGGCAGTAAGCGCAGCCAACGCAGGCGGCTGCCGCTCGAACACCGGGACAGCGCAGCGCAGCCCCGGCGAGCCTCTGATCAAGGTGGCGTGACCCGTCCCGCGGCCATCGAACCCGCGGATCGCGGCGCGGATCACCGCTGCGCCGCCGTCTCCGCCGGCGGAGACCGCCACCCACAGCAGCCCGCCCCCCCAATCCAAATACCAGCGGGCGTGAAGGTCACGCGCGATGGCTTCCCCGAGCTCGGCACCGCGGCTTGGCGCGATCGATACGCGCCAAACCGCCCGCTCGTTGAGGCGCGTGAATGGTTCTACGTCGCGAATGGCGTGCCAGAAGGCCGTGGAGGAATCCTCATCCAGTAACGTCGATTCGCAATCGGAGCCGAGTTCGGTCAGTAGCCCTTCTCGCCGAAACGCAACTGAAGGACGGGGACCTTCGAGGCGAAGTGCGACAACGCCGGACATTCCTGACAGCGAATTGAATGCGGCGGTCTCTGACGCCGGCAGATAAGCGGCACCCGAGATTTCGTGCGGCGAGGCAAGTGCACGGCTCAGACGCCGAACGCCGGCACCAGGTTCGAGTCCACATAGCAGCACCGTGCAGCTGGTCTCAGGCCGTGGTAGCACCTTTATCGTGACCTCTTCGAGCGCCGCAAGGGTCCCATACGAGCCGGCCATCAGCTTGCAGAGGTCGTAGCCGGTGACGTTTTTGACGACTTTGCCGCCAGCCTTGAAGAGTTCGCCACGGCCGCTGACGCCGCGGAACCCGAGGAAATGATCGCGCGCCGCGCCAGCCTTGATCCGGCGAGGCCCTGACAGATTGCAGCCAAGAATGCCGCCTATCGTCGGTTCGCCCTCGCCGCTGAGCAGCACGCGCCAATTCGGCGGCTCGAACGCGAGTATCTGGCCGGCTTCGGCCAGTGTGCGCTCGATTTCCGCGAGTGTTGTCCCGGCACCGGCAGTGAGCACCAGCTCGCTTGCTGCGTAATCCCGGACGCCCGACAGGCGTGATAAATCCAGCAAATGCGGCGTCTGCAGCGGCCGCCCGAGCCCGCGTTTCGACCCACTGCCCACCAGCTCGAGCGGTTCCTCGACGGCGAGCGCCTCGGCAACGGCGTCGCGCAGCTCGAAGAGATCAGCGGGGGTGAAGCGGCTCATACCCCCAGTGGGTTCAGAAACGCGGCAGGTCCGGGAACGGCAGACGGCCGGCATGGACGTGCAGCCGACCCAATTCGGCGCAGCGATGCAGCCGAGGAAATACCTTGCCGGGGTTGAGCAGACCGTCCGGGTCGAATGCGCATTTAACGCGTTGTTGATGCGCCAAGTCGCTTTCGTCGAACATCGTTCCCATGAGATCGCGCTTTTCGACGCCGACCCCATGCTCGCCGGTCAGCACGCCGCCGACCTCGACGCAGAGTTTGAGGATGTCGGCGCCGAAAGCCTCGGCACGCTCGACCTCGTCGGATTTGTTGGCATCATACAGAATGAGCGGGTGCAGGTTGCCGTCGCCGGCATGGAATACGTTGGCGACGGCCAGGCGGTACAGATCCGAGAGAGCGCGCATGCTCGTCAGGACTTCCGCGAGCCGCGCCCGAGGAATCGTTCCGTCCATGCAATAATAATCAGGCGAGATCCGCCCGACCGCAGGAAAAGCCGCCTTTCGCCCTGACCAGAAGGCCAGGCGCTCGGCTTCGTCCCGGCTGGGCCGGATTGTCGCGGCTCGGTGGTCGCGGGCGATCGCGTCGACTTTGCCGACCAGATGGTCCACCTCGGCTGGCGCGCCATCCAGTTCGACGATCAGCAGCGCCTCGACATCGAGCGGGTAGCCGACTTTGACGAAGGCTTCGGCGGCGTGGATCGCCGGGCGATCCATCATCTCCATGCCGGCCGGAATAATGCCGGCAGCAATCACCGAAGCGACGCAATTGCCGGCATCTTCAGTCCTCGGGAAGCCGATCAACACCGCCCGCGCGGCGGTCGGCTTCGGCAGAATGCGGACGATCACCTCGGTGATGACCCCGAGCAGCCCCTCGGACCCGGTCATTACGCCGAGCAGGTCATACGCCTCGGCATCGAAATGCTTTCCACCCAGGCGGATCACTTCGCCGTCCATCAGCACCATTTCGATGCCGAGGATGTTGTTTGTAGTCAGGCCGTACTTCAGGCAGTGCACGCCGCCCGAATTCTCGGCGACATTGCCGCCGATCGTGCAGGCGATCTGGCTCGACGGATCGGGTGCGTAATAAAAACCGGCATGTCCAACCGCGTCGGTGATCGCTAGATTGGTCACGCCAGGCTGCGCAACAACGCAACGATTGTCGTAATCGATCTCGAGAACGCGGTTGAACTTGGCCATGCCGAGCAGCGCGCCGTCGGCCAGCGGCAGCGCCCCGCCCGAAAGCGAGGTGCCGGCGCCGCGCGGCACGACTTTGATCCCCATATCTTTGCAATACCGCAGTACCGCGGAGACCTGCTCGACCGTGGATGGCAGCACGACGACCAGCGGTAACTGACTGTAAGCGGTCAGCCCGTCGCTCTCATAGACCCGACGCTCAGACTCCGAACCAATGACTCCTTCCCCCGGTACGATCTTTCGGAGCGCCTCGATGATCTCATTGCGCCGCGGGAGGATTGCGGGATCCGGCAGCGGCATCCTCATCGGAGAGACCGTTAGGGTTCAGCCCTGCCGCGCCTTGTACCGCGGATTGGCCTTGTTGATGACGTAGACGCGCCCCTTGCGCCGCACGATGCGGCAGCTCTTATCGCGCTTTTTTAACGTCTTAAGCGAATTGACGATCTTCATACCCAAATTCCTTGCACGCCAACCAGGATAGGCAAGGGGGCGCTCGATGTCAAACTCGCTTGCGTTTCTGACAAGGCTTGGGCGGATTAGGACGCAGCGGCGAGGCTATGGTCACTGCGGCGCGTCTCTGGAGTGTCGTTGCGGCCAGACAGGAAGCCCTTAATGTTGCGGGTCGCCTGGCGCAGGCGCTGTCGGTTTTCGACCAGCGCGATGCGGACAAACCCCTCGCCGTGTTCGCCGAAACCGATCCCCGGGGAGACCGCGACATTGGCCCGCTCGAGCAGGAGCTTAGAGAAGGCGAGGCTGCCGATCGTCCGAAGGGCGGGGGGCACCGGAGTCCAGGCAAACATCGTCGCCCCCGGTACCGGGACTTCCCAACCGGCTTGCCGCAATCCGTCGATCAGGACATCGCGGCGCGCGCGATAACGCTCGCGGATTTCGGCGATACAATCCTGCGGCCCGTTTAGTGCCGCCGTGGCCGCCACCTGTATCGGCGTGAAGGCGCCGTAATCGAGATAGGACTTGACGCGCGCCAACGCCGCAATCAGCCGCGCATTGCCGACCGCGAAACCGATGCGCCAGCCGGCCATCGAATAGGTCTTGCTGAGGGAGGAAAACTCGACGGCGATGTCGCGCGCCCCCGGCACCTCGAGGATCGAGGGCGGCGGCTTGCCATCGAAATAGATCTCGGCATAGGCGATGTCGGAAAGCACGATGATGTCGTGCCGCCGGCAGAACGAAACAATCTCGCTATAGAAGCCGAGGTCGACAGTCTGTGCCGTCGGATTGGCCGGAAAATTGAGCACCATCGCGGTTGGCGCCGGGATGCTGTGGCGCACTGCCTTTTTCAGTTCGGCGAGGAAATCGAATTCCGGGCCGACAGGCACGTGCCGAACCGAGGCACCCGCCATGATGAAACCGAACGAATGGATCGGATAGCAGGGATTTGGAACGAGGACAATATCACCGGGCGCTGTTATAGCCTGTGCGAGATTGGCGAGCCCCTCCTTCGAGCCGAGAGTGACGATGACCTCCCGCTCGGGATCGAGATCAACCCCGAATCGGCGTAGATAATATCCGGCGCAGGCACGCCGCAGGCCGGGGATGCCACGGGACACTGAATACCCGTGAGTCCTGGGGTTGCGCACGGCCTCGATGAGCTTGGCGACGATATGGGGCGGCGTCGGACCGTCGGGATTGCCCATGCCGAGATCGATGACGTCTCGCCCTGCCCCGCGCGCCTTCGCCTTCAGCGCATTCACTTCGTTGAAGACGTACGGCGGCAGGCGCTTTATGCGGTAGAAATCCTCGGGCATGGCGGCTCGGCAGCAAGTGGGCATCGTGTTGTAAGCCGGTGAGGATGTTTTGGCGAGCACTATGCGACGCGCCGAGTTGAGATTGCTGTCAGCCGCCCAGTGTTCGCGCCGAAGTTCTCGTGAGAGGCTAAAGAATTGGCTCAAACATTACGCCAACAACCGCTCGCGGCAACGCGGACCGAAAACCCCGCAACGCGTTGCAGGCGATCGATCTGGCCCGACCGATTCGCTGACAAGTATCTCGAATATCTTTGTCAAATGCACAGGTTAGGAAATAAGCTAATCGCCTTTTTAATCTCGAGCTCGATTTTATATCGATCATGTCTTCGTTTCCGGAAGGGAAATAAGCGCGTAGATTATCCCACAGTTTCTGATTGTTTCCGGTGAGATAGCGCAGGTGGACTCATGTAACTGACGCCTGCCATCGGATTATATCGATTGCGCTCAAGTATATGGCGACCCGCTTCATATTTTTGATCGGCAATTTTCCTGTGCCAATATTATTAAAAATTTCTCCGCGGCGTGGCTGGAGCGACCAAGGAATAGCAGCTCGCTAGACGGTCTTGTGAAACTGCAGCGTATGCAGCGTTTTTGATCGGCCATCCGGGGCGACAATGTAATGTCGCCATCGATCGTTGCCACGTATTCCCAGTCCGGGGTTGCTGCGCGACCAGCCCAGACACCGACCAAGCCGTGACAAGGGACGACTGTGCGGATCGCATAAGTCGCTAGCAAGTTACTGTGAGACGCGAGCCGCTATGATGCATCGTTAGGCTGGAGATCGGCACGTCGATCGGCAGTAAAAGGGTCATTGACAAAAGCGGAGGTCATCGCGTTCGTTCTCATAATCCTCCATCGCTTGGAGAAGGACATTGTCGGGTAGCAAAGCGCGCAGCGCTTGAGAGATCTTCTTCAGCGTGTCCTCGTCGTAGGCGACAGGCTTGGGACATTGACAAGCGGTCGACCGCGCGGTGGTGCAGCCTACCAGAGCCACCGCCGCAGCGAGCACGATGCCAGTCCGAACACTCGAAAGCATGCCTTACCCCTTTGCCGCTCGCTTAGCATGATCATAGCGCGGCTCGTGATCAAGAAGTCGGCACTGTCGACGCGGCGTCTTACTCTGCTCCGCGTAGTGCGGCCGGGCTAAGGTCAACCCGCGGGAGCGTTCCACCACGCCGTAAGGTCGGCTACTGTGCCGGCGAATCGGCTCCGGTCACATCGGCCGATCCCCGCGACCGGTACCGCACCTGAACCGACGGTCCCATCGGTGTATTGCCACAACAGCCACTGCGACCAACCCGGTGGACAAATCGGCCGCGAGTTATAAGCGGGCAGCCACAGCGGGCACCTAGACAAGAGGCTATTTGGAAGACCTGTGCCTCGCTCATCGGGCCCGTAACGGCTGGTATAGATGAGCGGTGTTCTGCCGGTCGCCATGTGCAACCGAGCCGCTGCTTCAGCAGTCTGTGCGACCGTGACCGTGCCGCCGATCTGATTCGGCTCGGTATCAAGTGCAAACACCGGGCAGTCTCCCGCCACAAACAGGAAGTTCTGGATCTGCAGCGCCGGGTCCGAATCATCGAGAAAGTGATAAGCTCCGACCAGCAAGCCGGCGCTGGTAGCGGCGGCAAACCGCGGAGCAAATGACACATCCACCCAATTTGTTCCCTGTGTCGCCTTCAGGATCACCGCAGTAATCCCCGCCGCCTTGGCCTGCGTAAAATCGACTGGTGCCTGCCAATGACTAAGGTCGACGACCACGTCAGATGTCACCGGTGGAATGTAAGGTTGCGATCCCAATTCCGATAGCGGAATAAAATCGCGGGCAAAATTCCATGAGGTCATTGATGGAAAAGTCCAAGGATCGCTTGTTTGAATTGCGCCAAAACTGTAGCCGCGGCGACCACTCCGCCACCGAGCCAAAGAGCGACCCGCAGGCTAAAACGCCCGCGATCGGCAACCGTCACCAGTTCCTCGACTTGATCGACGAGCCCCTTACGACCCTTGCTGTCGCCGTGGAGGGCATCGTGGATCTCCTCTATATCCCGCCGAATAAGGGCAAGCTGCGTCTCGAGCTGGTAGGGGACATTATCGACAGACATTGGCGACCTCAACTTCAGTGGCCTCCAGCCTCCATGGCCGCTCTCCCTGGGGGGCTCGGGCAGTGGTCCTTTCGTGGCTCATCTTCTCCGCCCGACAATCCTGATGCCGCGCGGTCCGAAGCTGAGTGTCTTGGTTTCATCGCCGACTTGAATGCAGCACTCGCCGGTCGCTTCGTCAGCCGTAATAATCTCGCCCGCCACGTCGGTATAGGTGTCAGTACGGACGATTTTCCACCGGCGTTTTTCGTCGGCGCTGTGCCACGATTCGAGCTTCATTATATAAATCCCGTAATAGTCCATGAAAGATTCGCAAGCGTTGGATCCGGGGTTGCCGGCGCCACAATCGTCAACACATCGCCAGCGTTGAAGGCCGCCGCCGAGTTCATTGTAAAGGTCGCCACGTTGGCAGACGCATCGAACACCATCGTTCCAACGGTCGCACCATTCTTCTGAATGTCAAAGACGGCTACTGCCGTCGCGGCAGTCGCGGTGGCACCCTGACTGCCAGAAAGCCCCGCCGGAATTATTGTCGGGGTGGCGAAAACATAATTTTGTAACATCAAATTGGCGCCCGGCTTGCCGCTATAAGAGCCGCTAACGACTATCGAAGAGGCTTGACCCGCGCCCTTTACAACGTAGGTATATGCCGGGACGGAAGCTAAGCTTTCCAGCGCGCCGCCCACAATGTTGATAGCCGGAAATTTCAAATAAATCGCTTGACCAATTAAAGTGTTTGGATAACTAAATCGGCCGATAGAGGTATCGAGACGAGCGAATTGGGACCCGGCGGGATGATCGGCGATCGCACTACCGTATGCGCCACGATAGAGGGTCGCCAGATCGTACTTGCCCACCGCGGTCAGAGTAGCGGTCTGATAACCAATGAGCTCGCCGCCGACATAGCACAACGTGACCAGATTGGCGGCGTCGGTGGCAGAGACCGAAGTCAGCTGACCCTGACTTTCGCTCAGATCGACCGCTAGCGTGTCGACGGTATCCGGCGAAGAATGCGCCGGCAAGTCGGCGCTCAGCACCCCTTGTGGTGCCGGCGAGGTCACCGTTCCGGCCATCGCATAGGAACTGCCGTCGCTCGAGACCCAGACCTGTGCGCCACCCCAATTGGCGCCGCCCGAGAGGGCCACCCAGATTTCGAGGTCTCCCTTGAGCAGTGCGAATTCCTCGGCCGTTATCGAAAGGGTGCCCTCGTCGTCCTCCTCGACCGCGGTAATTCGTACTGTCAGCGCCGAGGCGCCGAGCCGGGCATCAGTGATCTGGACGAGGTCCATCGGCTCGATCAGGCAATATTTCCAGCCGAGTTTGAAAGTATAAGAGTTGCGAAACAGCAGTGCCCGTTGCAACAGGAGCTGAGCGACGATCGGGCCGACATTGACTGGGTCGACGATCGCTCGTGCCTTAAGCGAGCTGTCGCGGCGGATGCCGTAAAGATCGATTGCCGCCTGGTCGAAAGCCTCGACGATCGATGTATTGTAATTGTTCGAGCGGTCGAGACATTCGAGTTGTATCGAATTGCTGGCATCCGCCGGTGTCGACCGCGTAATGTGGACCGGATCGTCGCTGAAACCGCCGGTGATCGGCCCCGAGCCCGATCGCAAAGCATCCCCGCCGGGGGTTACCCCAGAATTGGTCCCGGCGCTCGATTCCTGAACAATGAAATCGTCCTCGCCGAGGCTGTAGATCGGAGTGGTGTTGGGTGCATAGACCGTGCCGTTGCCCGAGATCATCTGATCACCGTAGGGGATGATCTTCAGCAGCCCGCCCGACCAGACAATAGCGCTGTTGGTAATTTTGACGATATCGGAGATATGCTGTTGCGCTTCCTGCTGTGTCTCGAGCAACGGCGACAGCATGATTCCGGCGGCTTGGCAATATGTGGAATAGAGTCCCAGATCGCCGAGGTTCCCGGGCGGGAAACCAGCCCCATAGCGAGGGTTGGTGAGAAAGTCGGCGATGATTGCAGCAGGATTGGCGTCGAGGCCATTGGTGCCGCCGCTCGAAAACAAACCATGCACCTCGAATGAGAAGTTCGGCAGCGTGGCGGTATTTCCCATTGCATAATTATTGGCCACGGCGGTGGCGGTGCCGGAATAACCGAGAGCCTTGACGGGATGGTTCGTTTGCCAGTATGGATCGGGGGCCTGACCGTCGCTCCCGAAATAGACCGCTGCCGGAAGGGATGACAGCGTGCCAATATTCTTGTCCCACCATACCGTGCCGATTCCAGTGATCGGTCCTTGGCACAGGCCCATTATGACTGAGGCGCTATATTTGTATTGCTGCCCACCGCCTTTGCCGCCACCGCCGCCCTTGCCGACACCGCTTTGGGCCGATGCTGGTGTCGCCTTGAAATCATCATACTCGATCAGGTTCGGAGTGACACGGGTCGTGCCATAGACGAGCGGAATCACCCCGCCCTGCTGCGAGGTCTGGAATTGCAGTGATCCTACCGCTTTCTGCTGCTTGGCGTTCGATCCGCCGCCGATAATGCCACCCATCGCAATCGTCAGAACTTTGAGACCAAAAAGGGGTCGAAAAACCGAGCCGGTCTGCCGGCGAGCGGCGGCTGGTCCGCATCGCCATAGACCACCCCCGCATTCCACCACGCGTGGATGAGCCGCGGCCAGGCAACGATGATCGCCCCGTGGGCGAAGCACCGGCCGAATTTAAAGACCACGACGTCGCCCTGCCGAGGCGACCCCTCGACCTCTCGCGCGTACTGCATCAGTCCTCCCAGGTACCGTTCGGCGTCGCGATGTAGGTTCCAATCGGGCGCATAGAATGGGACGTCTATACGCGGGACTACCCCGGCCCTTTCATAGACTTCGGCAAGCAGCATTAGGCAATCGGTCCCGCAGCCTTTGACCCTCCCCATATGATGATAGGGCGTTCGCAGCCACCCCCGGGCTTCGATAATGACCGCCAGCCGTCGCCGATCAATGGGTACTGCGGTGGACCCCTCGCTCACAGCTTCGTCCTCGGCTAGCGCCAATGACCTCTGATTCATACCGCCGTTTCCGGTGTCGGGACGTACGGAAACCCGCCGAAATGACTGGCGTTGTTGAACACGGTGTTGCAAGTCGCGAGAGTGCGATCGCAACCGGGAAGCAACTGGAATTGATCACCCACTATAACCGGCGACAGAAATGCGAGTTTGAGGTAAACCCAGCCGTCCCCCATATTGGCAATGGCGCGGCTCGCCCCGGCATTTCCACCGGTCAGACCGGCTATCGTCCCTTGAACATATAGATTTGCAGGCATCGGCGTTAGGGAAGTCGCTATTTGCACCTGGGTCGAGCCGGGCCCGGCCGAGAATGTGGCCTGAAAAGCCGATCGGTCGAACTGGCACATCGCGTCGCCAAAGGTGTGAGTACAAGATGCTTGCCAAAGCCGGCGAGGCATCTGGATATTCAAAAGCTCGAGATGCGAGCGGCATTTGAGGTCAATACCGGTACGGCTGCAGTCGATATCCGAAATGCGACCGGCGAAGAGCACGACGGTTCCCGGGCTGGTGTCCCCGTAAGTCGCCATAAACGTCCGTTCGAGCTGCAGCAAGGCACCGTCGAGCTGTCCCTGCCATGCAGCTTGCAGAAACGAAACATCGCCGATCAGATCCGTCGGTTCCGGATGGATCTTGACTTCGAGTTCGTCAACCTGGGTGCCGATAACAACCTTTGTTTTGGAGCGCTCGAATTTAGGACCCAGCACGAAGACGTAGCCATTGGCAGAAAGCGCAGTCGGCGCTGCCGAATACCGCAGCACCAACCCGCTTACGAGAGTGATCGTGTAGAGGTCGGCCATAATGAAATGATCGCTGCTCGCGAGGAGGGCGATCAAGGCAGAGCTCGCCGGTTTCATCAGCGCACCGAAATAAACGTCAACTTTTTCAACTGCCACAAGTGGTCCATGAAGTTTTCGAAATCGTATTTATCGTCGATAAACCGGCAACGGAAGTAATATGGATCTTCTACAGTGAACCGCTGCCGGCATCCCGCAACCTGTTGATTTTGTTGAGGCGAGTTTAGAATTTGGCGTTAACGTAGTGCCATAGATCGATCGTTTTAGGTTGCAATTTCGCAGCGAGAACGGCAAGAACGTGGTGGTTGAAACGAGGGCCGCCATGTTCTTCCGCCACAAGCGCTCCGGGCACACCGAATATCTCCAGATCGTCAAGAACGAGCGCGTCGACGGCAAGCCGCGCCAATCGGTCGTCGCCACGCTCGGCCGGGTCGACGAACTGGCGCAGGACGGCACCCTCGATCGGTTGTTGCGCTCCGGTGCGCGCTTTGCCCACAGCGCCGTGGTGCTGACCGCCTACGAGCGCGGCGAGGCCACGAAAGTGGCGACCCGCCAGCTCGGCCCGGCGCTCGCTTTCGAACGGCTGTGGCAGGAGACCGGCTGCCGGCGGGTGATCGGGGAACTGGCCGGCGAACGCGGGTTTCAGTTCGATCTCGAACGCGCGGTGTTTCTGACCGTGCTGCATCGGCTGTTCGACCCGGGCTCCGACCGCGCCGCCGAGAAGTGGCGCCGTGGGCTGGTCATCGCTGGGGTCGGCGATCTCGAACTGCATCAGCTCTACCGCGCCATGGGCTGGCTCGGCGACGAACTGGCCGACCAGAGCGGGCGCGGCCTCGGCCCACGCACCACCAAGGACCTCGTCGAGGAGCGGCTGTTTGCCTTGCGCAACAACCTGTTCAGCGAACTGAGCCTGGTGTTTCTCGACACCACTTCGCTCTATTTCGAGGGTGCCGGCGGCCAGAGCCTCGGCCAATACGGCCACTCGAAGGACCACCGCCCGGATTTGAAACAGGTCGTGCTCGCCGTCGTTATCGACGGCCGCGGGCGGCCGATCTGTTCCGAGCTGTGGCCCGGCAACACCACCGACGTGACCACCCTCTTGCCGGTCATCGAGCGGCTCAAGGCTCGCTTCCTGATCGCCCGCATCGGCGTCGTCGCCGATCGCGGCATGATCAGCGCCGCCACGCTGGCCGAACTCGACGCCCGCAACATCGACTACATCCTCGGCGTGCGCGAGCGCGCCACCAAGGAGATCCGCGGCGTGATCGCCGATCCCGCGCCGTTTGTGCCGCTCTCGATCCCCAAGGCGGCCGGCCGCGGCAGCACCGATCTGCTGGTCAAGGAAGTGGTGCGCACCGGCAGTGGCGCCGATGGCAAGCCGTGGCGCCGCCGCTATCTCGTCTGCCGCAACGAGGCCGAGGCGCAACAGGATAAGGCCGAGCGCGAGGCCATCCTGGCCGCCCTCGAAGCCGCCTTGCGCCGCGGCGACAAGAGCCTTGTCGGCAATCGCGGCTATCGCCGCTTTCTCAAGCTTGCCGCCGGCCGCCGCTTCGAGATCGACCCGCGCCGCGTCGCCCTCGACGCGCTGTTCGACGGCACCTATGTGCTGTGCACCAATACCAGGCTCACCCCGCTGCAGGCCGCCCTGCGCTACCGCGAGCGCTGGATGGTCGAGGACATCTTCCGAACCGCCAAAGCGTTGCTCGCTACCCGCCCGATCTTCCACAAATACGACGAGACCATCCGCGGCCACGTCTTCTGTTCGTTCCTCGCTCTCGTCCTGCGCAAGGAACTCCAGGATCGCCTCGCCGCCGCCGGGCTCGGCTGCGAATGGGCCGACATCGTGCAGGACCTCGAACGCCTGAGCGAGACCGAGATCGAGCAGCACGGCAAGCGCTACATCCTGCGCAATACCGCTCCCGGTTGCGCCGGCGCTGTGCTCAGAACCCTCGGCATCGCCCTGCCGCCGCTCATTCGCTGCGCCCAGCCGCCACCGACTCCGCCGCCACGACCAAAATCGCGTCGCAGGCCTCGCCGCCGTAGTGCCAACGCTCGAACCGCGTCCACTAACGCCCTGATATAGAAAGCTTATCCAGAGTCAGCCGTAGAAGATCCACCAAAGCCCATCCGCGGTTCTTATATGCCTGCTTTGGCCCAGGTTCTGGCCTTTGAGCGCCTGCAAAGGAGAGCCGAACAACATCGTCGGTCTCGACTGTACTAACGCCAGCATATTCGGCAACGATGCGAGCAAGCAGCTTATCGGCCGTAGTGACCTCAAGGCAGCGCTGTAACGCCGTAGCAAATACGATTAAATCATTCAATGAGTTTCGGAAATTCGGTTTGAAGGTGTACCGGGCACCAGCAAATGACACGAGGTTCATTGCCTGGCTGGCGATGGACGCGCCCAGAGGTTTGCAGCTGACCCTATTATCAACAAGAAATGACCAGATCGATCTAATCCGCTGCTTCTCGCGGCGGCTCAGCGGCTCAATTGCGAGGCTGATTGCATCGAAACACGCATTGTTTACAGCCGCGGCCAAGCCAAGACTGTTATATTCAAAGACAGTCGGGTATTCATCTCGAAAATAAAACTCTATTCGCCCCGATGACCGTTTGAATACTCTTGGATGCCACGAACCCCTGAGCGGTTCAGGCATAATGGATTTAAAATTAGGAATAAATAATTTCACGTCTTGGTAAGTTCGCCGTGAGCGGGGTTCAGTATAATACATTCCAAAGAGCTCACCTAGCGAGACCGAATAAGTTACAGCGTCTCTAATATCTAGACCCCCATTCAACCTGAACGCAGCGCTAAGCAACTGGGTATCAAAGATCATTGATTCCGACATTTGATATTACTGAGTCTGCTAACGTAAAGCGTTCGAGATTATTACCAATTAGCACGCTCTTAACTTAGAATCAAGGGGCGATCCAACCAGTCAGTCTTCATCGGTTTCTCCACCGCCGCGCTACCGCTCCGACTGATAAGCCCACGGATCGCTGGCACTAGTGCACTGACTGAAACAGACGGGTCATAAGGCTGGTATATGGTATCATGGGCGCATGGCCCAGGAGCTTTGTGTCGTCGTCGGCGACGAGGATCGCGCCCGCCTGGAAGCGATCATCGGTGATC